>Ga0224510_10002834_pt1 | contig 10152 bp, 6 predicted proteins | sample SF_May12_sed_USG_FD_170161 | JGI IMG/M metagenome (GOLD analysis project Ga0224510, IMG submission 170161) | Sediment microbial communities from San Francisco Bay, California, United States - SF_May12_sed_USGS_4_1 | ecosystem: Environmental > Aquatic > Marine > Sediment | place: USA: California... | reverse complement strand
TTCGGGTGGAAGTGATCACCGAACTCTCCCGCGTCATCCGAACCCACACCGATAGAGTCTCTGATGTCTTGCGGGGGACGGTGGCGCGCTGGTCTCTCCAATGAGTCCTTCAATTCGTCCAATCGACCTGAAGCTGGATGAGTGGGGGAGTCGGCTCTTCAATGTCTCAACCGAGACCCTCCCACGGCCGCGGTCCAACAGGAATGGTCGTCTGAGTTCCGCCAAGCACGTGAGTACTGGCGGACGGCTCAGCACGCCGCAGGCTCGGGCGACCTATGTGCGGAAGAAGCTCCAGGCCATGGTCCGCCGTGCGCCGCAAGTCATGGTGAAACTCGTCAGGGCGCCGAAAGGGATGAAGGGCATCTCCAATAATCTCACCTACATTTCGCGGGATGGCCAACTCGAGATCGAGGATCAAGACGGCCAGGTGATCCAAGGCAAGGACGCCGTGGCCGATCTGAAAGCCGAATGGCGCGACGGCGGGATGCCGATCGCGGCAGATTCCACCATGCGCGATGCCTTTCATCTCGTCCTCTCCATGCCGCAAAGGACTGATCCACTGTCGGTCCAACGGGCGGTCCGGGACTTCGCCAAGCGGGAGTTCTCAGGGTTTCAATACGCCATGGTGCTGCACACCTTCGAGACCGATCCTGATCCACACCCGTCCCCTCATCCACATGTCCACTTGACAGTCAAAGCCGCGGGCCTCGACGGGATCCGTTTGAATCCGAGAAAGCCGGATCTCCAACGCTGGCGTGAAGGGTTTGCGGAGGCGTTACGGGAACATGGGATCGAGGCCACCACGACCAGTCGCCTCCATCGGACGAACCAGGAACGCTGGACGGTGCGGCATATGCCTGAACCGCGTAAAGAAGGAGAGATACTTGAGCGGCTGAAACGCACCACGCGCCGACATGGACGAGCTCAGGACGTCATGCGAAATTATGAGCAGGTGATGCGGACGTTAGCCCGGTCAGATCGTGGAGAGGATCGGCAATTAGCCGCGGACCTGGTCCGTTACTTGAGCGAGCGATCGCGGGAGGTCCCGAAAACTCGTTCGCCGGAGCGCGATCGATCTTCGTAAAGTACTGCACTGGCAATTTCTTCGTGAGAGTAAAGGTGAAATGTCACCACGTGGTTGGTAGGCAGGTATGGATGTTCGGGTTCTCGTAAACAATGAAAGAATAGGAGGGAGGGCGAACTAGTGGTACCGTGTCAGACTGAAGGATGAGAGGGAAAGGTTCACTGTTCCGATAAACACACGAGCACGATTCGGAAGAGCACGTCAGCACCGAACCCGATGTTGATGTTGTTGAGGTAAAGCCCAGAATCTTTGGCCCTGGCCATTTGGATCCATAGGTGGCCATGTCTGCAGTTAGTGGAGATCAAGCTACTGTGTGGCTTTCGATCCGGTCGTAACCTGCCTAAACACTGGTGCTTTCTCCAGGCAGAACGGGTATCCTGCGGCGGCATATTAAGTGGATCCCTCACATGAGTCTTAGACTCTCAACAGATTACTGTGGAGCAGTCAGCACTTAATAAAGAAGCTACCATCGCAAGACCCTGATTTCAGATTGAATGAATAATCACCTCTGCGCAAGTAACGCATTGAAACAGCAAAGACCGGCAATATCTATGGCCAAGCAACTTTGGCCATCATCCCCATACTCGTCAAAGATCATCAAGGCGGGTGCCCTGATCGGGGACACGAAGATGCTCCTTTCCCATTGGGATACCGGAACGTCGGTAGCCGAGAACATCAAGCGCATTCAGCGGGACAACGTGTTTGGCAAGGCATCCCGCTCCCGTGTCGAGGACATCTTGGCGATCTTCCGACAGAGGTATCTTGCCGAGCAGTGTGTCACAAAAGCTCTGGTGTCCCTTGTGCGAGGGAAGTTTCCCGCCGCTGCCTTGGAACGGATTCTCTACTTCCACTCGGCCCGTGCGGACCAATTGTTGCGCGACACCGTGACCGAGATTCTGGTGCCCATGCATGCACGGGGACTCGTGGACATCAACGTTCATGAGTTCCAGCGGTCGTTGGCCAAGTGGGTTGCAGAAGGCAAAACGATCGCCAATTGGTCCGAACCCACGATCACCCGCATTGCTCAGGGGTTGCTGTCGGCGTTGCGGGATTTCGGCGTTCTTCAAGGGGCGGTGAACAAGAAGATTGCCCCATCGTTTCTCCCTACAGAAGCATTTGCCTACATCGTGTTCTACCTCAAGCAGCATCAGCCATCGGGAGCCAGGTTGCTGGAGCTACCGGACTGGAAGCTGTTTTTTCTTTCAAGGGAGGGAGTCGAGCGATTTCTGTTTGAAGCGCACCAGCATGAATTGCTTGAGTACCACGTCGCAGGTAGCGTGACCCGGCTGACCTTCCCCGCCAACACCCTTGAGAAGTATGCAAATGCCCTTGCTCAAAGATAGCATCGCTCCTCTCGAAAGCGACTTGAAGGCGGACCCACCACGCATCAGCGTGTACCACGATCTGCCGTTCGCCATCATGCGGTACAACCCGACCGATGAATGGGAGCTTCGTCGGGAGATCAAGCTGCTGGCCACTCGTCTTGAGGCAGTCGGCAAGACCATCCACATGATGCCGATGTCAGAGTTGCTTTGGATGGCGCTGGAAAAGGTCAATCAGAAAGATGACGAAGAGGGCTTTGAGGCCGTGGTTGCCTTGGAAAAGGATCGTGGGTACATCGAAGCTCAGCAACAGGTGACAACGTACCTATCCAGTAAGGTCTGGGTGCCGCTATGGGACTTGCTGGCAGACCGACTTGCACCAATCAACCCAGAAAGCTCCGTGGTCTTTCTCACCCGTGTAGCGGCCATGTCGCCGGCCATTTTCCACATGTCGATGCTGCTCGACAAAATGCACGGCAAGATAAAGGTGCCCACGGTTCTGTTTTATCCCGGCTCCATCGAAGGCACGACGGGTCTGCGATTCATGGAACTGAAAGACCGTGACGCACTGGGCAACTATCGGGTCAAAATCTACGGCTGAGGAAAGGGACACTGGTATGAAAACCATTGGCGACTTGCTGACTCGTGACCTCAGCCGCAAGATCGAGGAGATCATCCAAGTCGATCAAGCGGACGAGCAATCCGTCCACGCCGAAATCTCCGAGTACGTCGCCACGGACAGCATTCGGGAGCAGTACCATCATTTGCTCAAGGCCGTGGCCGAGGCTCCCGCCGATCCGCACGAAAGCGTCGGCGTTTGGGTGTCTGGCTTCTTCGGTTCCGGTAAAAGTTCGTTCGCCAAGAACCTCGGCTACGCCCTGCAAAACCGCACGGTCCTTGGCAGGAAGTTCGCTGATCTCTTCAAGGAACAAATTGGCGACAACAGCATTAGCGCCCTGCTGGACCTCATCAACGCCAAGACGCTCACCGAGGTCATCTTGTTTGAAGTGGCGAAGGAGGCCGACACCCGCAAGGTCACGCAGCGGATCGCCGAGTTGATGTACACAGTCTTGTTGCGGGAACTTGGCTATGCCGAGGACTTCGACGTGGCCGAATTGGAAATCGAGCTTGAGGCCGAGGGCAGGCTTCCGGAATTCGTTGCTACCTGTAAATCCGAACTCAACAAGGATTGGGAAACCGTCCGGGCCGGGGCACAGAAGCTGTCTCGTGCAAGCCTAATCCTTCACAAGTTGAATCCCAAGGACAATCCGACCCCAGAATTCTGGGCCCAATCATTGCGAGACAAAGTGGCGTCGATCTCGGTGAAAAAGGTCGTGGAGCGGACCTTTGAGCTTTGGGGGCGACGACGCAAGGGGAAGGCACTCGTCTTCATCATCGACGAAGTGGGCCAGCACGTTGCGCGCAGCGGCGACAAGATTGAAGACCTGCGGGCCACGATCGAAGCATTCGGCCAAATCGGCAAGAACTTGCTCAAGGCCCGCAAAATCACAGCTCCATGCTGGATCGTCGTCACGTCGCAAGAAAAACTCGATGAAGTCGTTGCCGCCATCGACTCAAAACGGGTGGAACTGGCCAAGCTGCAAGACCGTTTCCGCTATCGGGTGGACCTCGCCCCGTCCGACATTCGGGAAGTGGCCACTAGGCGAGTGTTGGCCAAGAAGCCTGCTGCCGAGAAGCCTCTCAAGGAGTTGTTCAAGAAGAACGAGGGCCAGTTGAACGCCGCTCTGCGGCTAGAACGCACCACTCGCCGCACTGATATCAATGAAGACGACTTCATTAACTTACCCGTACCCACCGCATTACATCGACCTGTGCATCGGGATCATGTCGGGCATCAGGCTTCAACCCGGAGCGCCACGTCATTACGGTGGTAGCAACCGCACGATTATCAAGCAGGCGTACGAGATGCTCGTGTCGGATCGTACGGCCTTTGCCAAGAAACCCATCGGGGCATTGGTGACACTCGATAAGGTGTTCGAGTTGGTGGAAGGCAACCTCTCCAACGAGAGACGAACCGACATCCACCAGATTTCCGAACGTTTTAAGAACGACCCCAACGATCACGGGTGGGCGTTACGGGTTGCCAAGGCAATTTGCTTGCTAGAATTTATTCGTGACCTGCCCCGCACCGAGGCGAACCTCGCCGCCGTACTGGTCGATGAAGTCGGCAAAGCCACACCGCTCAGCGAAGTGCAAGCCGCCGTGAAGCGGTTGGATGTCGCCAAGTTCATTCGCAATACCGAGGAAGGCTGGAAGCTCCAAACCGCTCAAGAGAAGAACTGGACCAACGAACGCAGTGGGCATCTCGATCCGAAGCCCCGTGAAGAGAAAGAGATTATTCGTGCTGCTCTTGAGCAAATCTTCGATGAGCCAGAGTTCAAGACCTACCGGTACCAAAACCGCTCGTTCCGCATCGGCATCAACGTCGATGGCACCAGCATCGGGGATGAAGGCGAACTGCCCCTGACGCTCCGCGTTTCGGACGACGCCGACGAACTGACGAACCGCATCGAGGAGATTCGCACCGAAAGCCAGCAGAAGGCGAACGAGAACGATCTCTACTGGGTTTTCTGTTTGACGCCTGAGATTGATGAGTTGGTCCACCAGCTTCACGCCTCACGAAAGATGGTGGACAAGTACAACCAGTTGAAGGCTCAACAAAAAATAAACACGGAAGAAGGAATCTGCCTTCAAGATGAGAATCGGGCCAAGAATAGCTATGAAACCCGTCTTCGGGACAAGCTCACCGAAGCGATGGCGTGTGGGACTGGCATGTTCCGGGGCGTGCAGAAGGATGCGTCGGCCTTGGGCAAGGGGTTGAGCGAAATCCTCAAGAAACTCTTTGGGCAGGTTGTGCCCGACCTGTATCCCAAACTGAACATGGGTTCTCGGCCGCTCAAGGGGGACGAAGCCGAGCAGATTCTCAAAGCCGCCGATTTGAAAGCCCTGCCCAATGTGTTCTACGTCGGGGATCACGGGCTGGGGCTGGTCATCAAGGACGGCCCCAAGAATATCGTCTGCACGACCGCCGATGTTGCCAAAGAAGTGCTGGACTATCTCAAGAGCGAACACAGCTACGGCAACAAAGACACCCGCATGGGCAAGGCGCTCGAGAAACGCTTCGGTGGAACGCCCTACGGATGGGAACGTGACATCCTGCGACTGATTCTCGCCACGCTGTTCCGGGCCGGCGAGATCGAGGTCACATACCAAGGTAATCGCTACCACAACTACCAAGACCCGGCATCCCGCACGCCGCTGACAAGCAACACGGCCTTCAAGTCGTCGCTCTTTTCGCCCCGGCAATCGGTCGGCCTCAAGACGCTCACGCAGGCCGTCCAGCAACTCGAAGACCTGACCGGGGAAGAGGTCGATGTCGAAGAAGGAGCCATCGCCACGGCGTTCAAGAAGGTCGCCGCCGAGGAACTCGAAAAGCTCTATCCGCTGAAAGCGACCGCCGAGGCCCACCGGATCCCTGTCCTGACGATGCTCTCCGAGTACCAGCAGACGCTGACAGGAATTCAGTCGTCGGCCTCCGACGATTGCGTTCGAATCCTCACCGAAAACGGAAAAGATTTCGGGGAGACACGGGACAAGGTTCGCAAACTGCGGGAATCGCTCGATGCCGAGGCCATCGGCGTTCTCAGGCAAGCCCGCCAAGCGACCGATCAGGTGTGGCAGCGTTTGTCGGCTCACGCCCCATCGCCTGAACTCGAAACCACGGTCGAAGAACTGAAAACGCTGCTGACCTCCGAGCAGTTCATCGACTCGTGGGACAACATCGCAGCCAACACAAAGAAAGTCTTGGGTGCCTATCGCTCTGCTTACTGCGAACTTTTCGACCGCCGCAAGCAGTCCTACGAGTCCGCCGTTGGCGAGATCAAGAACCGTACCGAATGGGCACCGCTGGAAGCCAACAACCCCGGCATGGCGTCATCGCTCTTGTCGCCACTGCAAGCACGGATCGGCTGCGATGAGGACAAAGAAGCCGTCGAGCAAGGGAAGTCGCTCGGCAAGTCCAGCTTGACGGAGATGGAGTCCGACCTTGCCGCCGTCGCTGGGTTGAAGTCATCGGTGTTGGTCAAGTTACAGGAACTCTCCATCGGCAGCGAGAAGAAGGCTCCCGTGCGAAAGGTGCGGGTTTCGGAATTCTTTAACCGGCCCATACAGACGCAGGATGACCTGAAAACGGCGATGAAGCTGATCGAGGAAACACTTCAGAAGTGCATTGATGAAGGTTCCATCATTATCTTGGAGTGAACCATGCTCAGCCCCCGCCACATCTTCGAAGACAATATCCGGCCAGCGGACCTGCTGCTCAAGGTCTTTCGGCTGCTCGAACACGATGTGCCCAATACCGAGGAAGGGATGCTGCGGACGCTGCGTGAGTTGGTCAAAGCGGAACAAGATGAAGGGCTGATGGTCATTTACAACGAGGTCTTCTTGGGCCTAATTCGGGAACGGGCCGAGGTTCCTCCGTCCTCCATCAAACGCAGCGCCCTGTGCAACCTGCTGCGGCAATCCGTGGTCACGGCCAGCACCGCCTTGGAAACGTACCTACCGATTCTTCTGCGGCAAACACTACCCGAGGTGATTCAGTTGCGGGGCCGAGATTTTGTTCCCCGAGGTGACGAGTCGTTTAAGAATCAATTCAAAGATCTGACGTTTGACCTCGAAGAAGCCACTCGCATCTTAATAGACCCCGATCCGCTGTTCGTTGCCAACAAGATGATTAGCAGTCTGAATTTCAGTTACTTGAATGGTCGGAGAGGGATTCACATTGCCGGAGTACTGCTCGCTCTCGATAACCCGTGGCAGCAAATTGCAGCACAGTTGGGTCGGGACGAGAGTGAAGTGAAAAAGACTCTCGACGCCACGGTGAAGCGACGCAACGACATCGTGCATCGGGCCGACCGTTCGCAGGATGATCCTGGCGGATGCATGCAAGAGATCGGCTATCCGTGGGCCAAACAAGCGGTCGAGACGATCCGTGTCGTGTGCCTCGCCCTCGATGATCTCGTGGCAATTCGGCTCAAAGAACTCAAAGTACAAGCAGCGGCAGCGTCGCAGGGAGCAGCCTGATATGGATCAAGAGATTCGCAACAAGCTCCGCAACGTCGTGACGCAGTGCCGCAAGTTGCTCGAAGACGACACTCGTGACGCCCTCGAAGGCAAGTTCGGCATCTTCGCCAGGAAGGATCAGGTGACGGCTGATCCCAGCGCCAAGATGTCGCACTTGAGCGAGGAGGAACAAGCGGCGCGCAAGGACATTCTCGACCACTTGGAGCACATCAAGGCCCGTGGGTTCAAGCCAAAGGATGCCCTCGACCAGTTGATTCGTGAAATCGCCTTCACGCATCTCAACCGTCTCTGTGCCTACAAGATGATGGAGGCCCGTGAGGTTTACGTCAGCGGGCAGAAGTTTCGGGAAGCGGTCAGCCGAGGCGTCAACTCCAACGGGGTGAAGTTCTACCTGGCGGAACATCCGGATGAAGAACGGCTCTTCAACACCGGCCATCAGGATGTCGCCTATCGGCATTTCTTGAACTGGCTCGGCGGGGCGCTCTCCGACGAGATCGGCGTGCTGTTCAGTCCGAACGATCCGGCAAATCGCCTCTACCCTCGGCAGAAGACGCTTGACGAAGTTCTCGACCTGCTCAATGGCGGCGGGATCAAGGCCGAGGAAACCGAACTGCGGGAGCAATGGCCGCTGATTTGGTCGCAGGACGAAACCATCGGCTGGGTCTACCAGTATTTCACGCCAAAGGAACTGCGGGATCAGGCGCGCAAAGAAAGCCAAGCGCCCCGTAACTCCTACGAACTGGCCTTCCGCAACCAGTTCTTTACGCCCCGCTATGTGGTCGAGTTCCTTACCGACAACACGCTGGGCCGCATCTGGTACGAGATGCGGAAAGGGGACACCAAGCTCAAGGACCAGTGCCGCTACATGGTCCGCCGCCCTACCGAGGTTTTCTTGAAAGACGGTGAACAACCACCCAAGGAGGCCTCCGAGGGAAAGGACGATCTTTCGCAGGAAGAACTGCTCAAGCTCCCGGTCCACATTCCGCACCGCCCGAAGAAAGATCCACGGGAACTGAAGATTCTCGACCCCGCCTGCGGCAGCGGCCACTTTCTACTGTACTGCTTCGACCTGCTGCTCACGATTTACGAGGAAGCCTATGCTGACCCGGACCTCGGCCCGGCGCTGAAAAAAGACTACCCGACGCTGGATGCTCTCAAGCGGGATGTCCCCCGATTGATTCTTGCCCACAACCTGCACGGCATCGACATCGACCTGCGGGCCAGCCAGATTGCCGCCCTTGCCCTGTGGCTGCGTTGCCAGCGGGCGTATCAGGAGATGGGACTGAAGAGGGATCGGCCCAAGATCACCCGCTCCAACTTTGTCTGTGCCGAGCCGATGCCGGGCGAAGAGCAGATGCTAAGGGAGTTCGTAGCCCAGCTTGAGCCAAAAGTCCTCGGCCAAGTCGTGGAGGTCGTGTTCGACAAGATGAAGCTGGCCGGGGAAGCCGGTTCGCTGCTCAAGATCGAGGAAGAGATTCGGGCCGCTGTGGCCGCTGCCAAGAAGCAGTATGTCCGTGAGACGACCCAGGCCACGGATCGCAAGGGCCAACCGCTACTGTTCACACAAGCGGCAATGGATCGCCTCGCCGGGAAACCCGTACAGCCGTCACTCTTCGACCTCTCCGACGTCACCGACAACCAGTTCTTCGAGAAGGCCGAATCACGGGTAATCGAGACGCTTCGCTCCTATGCAGAGAAGGCTCAGAACGGTCAACGGCTTCAACGGCGGCTCTTCACCGAAGATACTGTGCAGGGATTCGCCTTCGTGGACCTTTGCCACAAGCGGTTCGACGTGGTGTTGATGAATCCACCGTTCGGCCTTGGCATCAAAACGCATTACTCGTGGATGCGTTCCCTTTACCCAGACGGCTACGTTGACATTTACTCCTGCTTTTTGTCACGTGCAGCGGAACTTTGCGTGGGACGGGTCGGAGTCATCTCATCACGCTCGTTCCTGCTCACAAAGAAACTCGTCCGGCTTCGCAGGTCCTTGATTATCCCTCGATTGGCTGTGTTGTTGGATCTGGGGTGGGCCGTAATGGATGCCGCAACTGTCCAGTCTTGTGCGTATGTGCTAGAGATGGATGCCACTAGCCCCTTATTTATTGCACTCGACCGAAAGGAATCCGCAGAGAAGGGAGCAGCAATCGCAGCAAGCAACAGCGATCAATGGTTCGCTATGAAGCGAGTGGTTGCTATCAGCCTTCCTCAGTCCCGACTTCTTTACATGCTTCCAGCAAGCGTGATCCGACTCCTACAGTCAACAAAGACACTAGGCAAGCATGTGCTGATCGCCAAGCAAGGGATGAAGACATTCAATGACTTCCGGTTTCTGCGTCTGCGCTGCGAAGTGTCCCCGAATGCAGTCGGTGAACAGGCAACCTGGGAGCCGCTCTCAAAGGGAGGGCCCTATGCCACCTTCTTTTCGGATCTTCCATTACTGGTCAGATGGGAGCGGAGCGGAGATCAAATCGCCGACGAAAACAAAAGGGTGAATGGTCAGACTGCACAAGCACGTCAGGCGTCAATCTACTATCGACGTGCAGGGGCCACATACTCTCGGCGGTCAAGCAAAGACTTCGGCGTGCGTATTTTGCCAGCGGGCTGCATTATTGGCGAGAAAGGTCCAGCCATCCTCGCTCA
>Ga0224510_10002833_pt1 | contig 10153 bp, 11 predicted proteins | sample SF_May12_sed_USG_FD_170161 | JGI IMG/M metagenome (GOLD analysis project Ga0224510, IMG submission 170161) | Sediment microbial communities from San Francisco Bay, California, United States - SF_May12_sed_USGS_4_1 | ecosystem: Environmental > Aquatic > Marine > Sediment | place: USA: California... | reverse complement strand
GCGTGGAGCACGAACACCGGCCGGGTGGTCGACACCTGATCGAGGTGACGCCGCGACAGGCGCTCCTCACCGGTGAAGTAGATGGGGTCGAAGCCGCCGACCACGAGGGCCTGGTCGGGGTCGGACAGTGCGTCGGCCTCGGCGCGCAGCAAGACGACGAGGTCGTCGTAGGTGCGGATCCCGACCACCGTGGTGCCGTCGGGTCGGCGGCGATCGAACCAGCCCGCGTACGGCAGCAGCGAGAAGACCCCCTCCAGGACGTGGGCGTGCGCCTCGATCATCCCCGGGACCAACACACGGTCGGCGAAGCTGCCATCCACGGTGTGATCACCCCATCGGGCACACTCGTCCATCGTGCCGACGGCCAGTACCCGACCGTCGCGCACGGCCACGGCTTCGGCCACGGGCTGGGACGGATCCATCGTGACGATGGAGCGGGCGGGATACACGACGGTTTCGGCCATGGCACGTGTCTAGCCGGACGAACCGAGCACCGCGACCGGTCCATCTGCCACGGGCCGCGCCGCTCCCTACACTCGGCGGATGGCCGTCGGACCGATTCCCGAGTGGTTTCGCAGAGCTCTCGACAACGTGCCCGATGAGGGCGAGGTGGAGGTCGACGGCGTCACGATCCACTACCTCGCCTGGGGGCCGCCCGACCGGCCCGGCCTCATGCTGGTCCACGGTGGCGCCGCGCATGCCCACTGGTGGAGCCACGTTGCCCCCCAGTTCAGCGAGGACTATCGGGTGGTGGCTCTGGACCTGAGCGGACACGGCGACAGCGGGCGCCGGGACGCCTACCCGATGGCGACCTGGAGCGCCGAGATCATGGCCGTGGTCGAGGCGGCCATGATCGCCGGGCCACCGATCGTGGTCGGGCACTCGATGGGTGGATTCGTCACCTTGGCCACGGCGGCCTCCTACGACGACCGACTCGCCGGCGCCATCATCATCGACTCACCGGTGTTCCGCGAGGATCCCGAGGTCGAGGAGGCTCGCCTCGGGACCAGCTTCAAGCCGCCCCGCACGTACCCCGACGCCGAGCACATGGTGGGGCGCTTCCGTACCGTGCCCGAGCAGGAGCACTACCTGCCCTATGTCATGGAGCACGTGGCCCGGAAGTCGATCGTGGCAACCGAAGGGGGCTTCACCTGGAAGTTCGACGCCCGGATCTTCCAGGCCCGCCGGCACGAAGTGGTGGAGTTCCTCTCCGGCATCACCTGTCGGGTGGCGTTGTTCCGGGCCGAGCACGGGCTGGCCACGGCCGAGGTCGGTGCCTACATGTACGAGCAGTTGGGCCGGGTGGCGCCGGTGGTGCTCATCCCCGAAGCGGGCCACCACGTGATGCTCGACCAGCCACTGCTGTTGGTCACGGCCATTCGCACGTTGCTGGCCGACTGGGAGCACTCCACCCCCCACCAGCGCTACGACAGCTGACCCATTCGCCCGGCCAACGAACGGCCGACACCGCACCGCCCGCGGCGAGGCGGTCGAGCCGAGCCGACGAAGGCTCGGTGTCACACCACGAGCTCGGAGGCGTCAGTCGGCGGCGAGAAGGTCGGATCGGAGGGTGTGGGCCGCGGCGGCGGGCGAGAGCTCGCCGGCCGCCACCGAATCCAGCAGCTGCTGGCCGCTCGGCGCGGCCAGCAGCGCATCGACATCGGCTTCGAGCAACTGCTCGACCCGGACCCGGACCTCGTGGCGTGACCGGGACGCCCGGCGACCCTCCAACCGATCGTTGGCCACCAGCCAGGCCCGGTGAGCGACCACTTCGGCCCACACCTCCGTCGCCCCGGCCCCCTGGAGGGCGTCGCTCATCACGATCGGCGGGCGCCGCCCGGCGGCTGCGTCCAGGCCCGACAGGTGCGACAGGTCCAGCATCAGCTCGAGATCGCGTCGGGTATCGGAGGCACCGGGTCGATCGGCCTTGTTCACGACGAACACGTCGGCCACCTCCAACAGCCCGGCCTTGTTGGCCTGCACGGCATCACCGGTACCCGGGGTGACCACCACGACAGTCGTATCGGCCGTCCCGGCCACGTCGACCTCCACCTGGCCCACGCCGACCGTCTCGACGATCACCGGGTCATAGCCCGCCGCCGCAAGCACCCGCAGCGCGGCCGGCACGGCCAGCGCCAACCCGCCGGAGTGCCCACGGGTGGCCATCGACCGGATGAACACGTCTCCGCCGGCCAGGTCATCCATGCGGATCCGATCGCCCAGGATGGCGCCGCCCGTGAGCGGTGAGCTGGGATCGACGGCGAGCACCGCCGGGCGCCCGCCACAGGCCACGATGTGCGCCACCAGCTGGCCGGTGAGCGTCGACTTCCCCGCTCCCGGAGCGCCGGTGATACCGACGATGTGCGCGGTCCCGGTGCGGCCGTGGGTGAGCTCGGTCACCTCGTCGGCCTGCGGTCCACCAGCTTCGACGATGGAGAGCAGCCGTCCGACGGCCCGACGCTCGCCCGCCGCGGCCCGACCGAACACCTCGTCGACGGGCGAGCGCGAGGACTCGGTGTTCACCCGGTGGACCGACGCTGGTCCACTGCGCGCCGCACGACGTCGACCACCTCTTCGGCCGGGGCCCCCGGGCCGAGGACGGCGGCCACGCCCGCGTCGCGCAGCGCGGCGACGTCCTCGTCGGGCACGATCCCGCCGACGATGACGGGGATCTCGAGCTCGGCCACCGCGAGAGCGGCGACCATGCGCGGGGCCAGCGTCAGGTGACCGGCGTTGTGCATGGACAAGCCGATCGCGTCGGCATCCTCCTGCTCGGCCGCGGCCACGATGCTCTCGGCCGTCTGGCGCAGTCCGAGGTAGATCACTTCCATCCCCGCGTCGCGTAGGAGACGGGCCACCACCTTCAACCCACGATCGTGGCCGTCGAGGCCCAGTTTGGCCAGGAGGATCCGGATGTTGGGCTCGGTCATGAGCGGGAGACCACCCCAGGCGTCCAGCGGACACGGGCCCAGGCCTCGTCCATCAGATCACCGCCTTCTCGACATACGTCCCGAACTCCTCGCGCAGGGCATCGACGATCTCGCCCTCGGTGGCCATGGCCCTGACCGCATCGAGGATGGGCGGCATGAGGTTGAGGGTCGGATCGGCCGCGTCGCTGGTGAGCTGGGCCAGCGTGTCCTGAACCCGCTGGCCGTCGCGGTCGGCCTTGACCGCATCGAGCCGTTTGCGCTGATAGTCCTCGGTCTCGGGACCGATGCGCAGCAGATTGCGGTTCTCGGGATCGTCGCCATCGGTGAAGGCATTGACCCCGACCACGATGCGCTGGCCGTCGTTGACCCCGCGCTCGAAGCGGTACGCCGCGTCGGCGATCTCGCCCACGAAGTAGCCGTTCTCGATGCCGGCGTAGACCCCTTCGAGGATGGATCCTTCCCCCAGTTCGTCGAGGTGGGCGAAGATCGCCTCGGCCTGGCGCTCCATCTCGTCGGTCAACTCCTCGACGTACGCCGAACCGCCCAGCGGGTCGGCCACGTTGGTCACCCCGGTCTCGTGGGCCACGATCTGTTGCGTGCGCAAGGCGATGCGCGCCGCCTCCTCGGTGGGCAACGCCAACGCTTCGTCATAGCTGTCGGTGTGCAGGCTCTGCGTGCCGCCGAGGGCGGCGGCCAGAGCCTGGATGGCCACCCGGGCGATGTTGATCTCCGGCTGCTGGGCGGTGAGCGACACCCCGGCCGTCTGGGTGTGGATCCGACACAACAGACTGCGCTCGGCCGTGGCTCCGTACCGCTCCTTCATCCAGCGAGCCCAGATCCTTCGAGCAGCGCGCAGTTTGGCGATCTCCTCGAAGAAGTCGATGTGGGCGTTGAAGAAGAAGCTGAGGCGTTTGGCGAAATCGTCGACAGGCAGACCGGTGGACCGGGCCGCCTCGACGTACGCGAACCCGTTGGCCAACGTGAACGCCAGCTCCTGGGCCGCGGTCGATCCGGCCTCGCGGATGTGGTATCCGCTGATCGAAACCGGGTGCCAGAGCGGCATCTCGGCGGTGGTGAAGCGCATCATGTCGGTCACCAACCGCATCGAGGGGCGCGGCGGATAGATGTACTCCTTCTGCGCCTGATACTCCTTGAGGATGTCGTTCTGGATGGTGCCGGCCAGAGCCGACCGCTCGACGCCGGTCTGCTCGGCGACGGCGATGTACATGGCCAACAGGATCGGCGCCGGCCCGTTGATGGTCATCGACGTACTGACCGTCGCCAGGTCGATGTCGGCGAACAGGTCGCGCATGTCGGCCAGGGTGTCGATGGCGACGCCGGCCCGACCGACCTCCCCGAGGGCCCACCCGCTGTCCGAGTCGTGACCCATCAGGGTGGGCATGTCGAAGGCGGTGGAGAGCCCGGTGCCGCCGTGGTGGAGCAACTCCTTGAATCGGCCGTTGGTGTCCTCGGCCGTACCGAACCCGGCGAACATCCGCATCGTCCACAGTCGACTGCGATACATCGCCGGATGCACCCCGCGGGTGTAGGGGTACTGCCCCGGATAGGGACCCGCGCCGTAGACCGGCTCCACCGGCACACCCGACATCGTCTCGAAGGGCACGTCTCTCAGAACCGCCCCCTCGTAGGCCTTGCTCCAGCGGCTGCGATCATCACCATCCATGGCCGACATGGTGTCACGTCGACCCGCCACGCAACACGCTTCGGCGACCCACGCTCCGTGGACCGGCGTCGGCTCCCGGAATCTCGGCGGTTCCTTCGCTCGGCCTCAGGCGTCGTCGGGAGTGCGGCCCGACACCCGCAGGGCGTGATCGGCGACGGCGGCGAGGTGGGGGGACGGGCGCCGCGAACGTATCGAGACACGGCGGCATCGCGGCGAGATCGGCATGGGCCAGCGGCGACGGAACCCCCACGAGCGCCAGGCGATTGCATCTGCCGGTTGCGGCCAGACGAACAAGATCTCCGGAACCGAGGACGAGCCGCACGTAGCGGCGGGTCACCGACATGACTGTGACACGATCGAATCCACGGACGTCGAACGGAGCGGCCCCGGCCATGCAGGACGACATCGAGAGGGACCCTGTTCGACGGTCTCGGCGAGCCGTCTCCGTGCCCGGGCTGTTCTTGGTCACCGCCCTTGTCATCGTCACCTTCCCGTTCGCGTTCGCCGCCGCGGTCCTGACCGACCTCGCCGGCCGGGGCCGCCGCCGCCACCGGCGCATCCTGGTCTTCGCCACCGAGGGACTACTGATCGAGTGCGGTGGCGTGTTGGCGACTGTTGGACTCTGGTTGGCTGCCGGCTTCGGCACCCGCATCCATGGCCCGACGGCTCAGCGATGGCACCACAAGCTCCAACTCTGGTGGGTGCGGCGACTGGCCGAAGCGGCCCGGCGACACCTGGGACTGCAATTCGAGATCACCGGCGACATGGTGCCGACCGGGCGGATCATCGTCCTGTGTCGACACGCGTGCATCGCCGACGCGCTGCTCCCGGCGATGCTCTACGGCCTGCTCGAGGATCGGCCGCTGCACTACGTGCTCAAGCGCGATCTCCAGTGGGGCCCGTGTCTCGACATCGTCGGCAACCGGCTTCCCAACCTGTTCGTCGACCGCTCCGTCCGCCGTCGGAGCCAGCGCCGTGCCATCACCGACCTGGCCGAGGCCATGGCCGATGACGGGGCACTCATCCTGTTTCCCGAAGGCACGTTCCCCACCCCGGATCGGGTCGACAAGGCCCGCCGACGACTGCTCCAGGCCGACCCGGAACGCGCCGAACGCCTCCGTTCCCTCGGCCATGTCCTGCCCCCTCACCCAGGGGGCGCCCTGGCCGCCATGGCCGGTGCACCCGAGGCCGACGTCCACGTCGTGCGCCACGTCGGGCTCGAGGACGCAGCCACCCTGCGCGCGCTCTACCGTCGGGTCCCCTTCGATGAGCCGATGCGGGTCGATGTCCACCCCATTCGACGGATCGACATCCCGGGAGATCCGTCGCAACAGGTCGAATGGCTCGATGAGCAGTGGCTCCAACTCGACAGGTGGGTGGACGAGGTCGGATCGCAACGACATGGATGACCTCGTGACGCCGCTCATCGCCGCATCGACCGCGACCGTCCCTCGGTGCGGCCGCGCTGGGTGTCGTCGCACTCATGGTGGTCACCTGGCTGGTCAGCCTGCCTCTCCGGAACGCCAGCATGGTCGACATCGTTTGGGGTGGCGGGTTCGTGTTGGTGGCCTGGATCTCGTTCGTGGTGGGCGAGGGCCTCGACAGCGGTCGGGTGTTGCTGACCGCACTCACCACGGTCTGGGGCACGCGACTGGCCTGTACCTGCTGTGGCGCAATGCCGGCAAGGGCGAGGACTTCCGCTACCGATCGATGCGGCGCCGGCAGGGTCCCGCCTTCCCGATGCGGAGCCTCGTCACCGTCTTCGGCCTCCAGGGCGTGCTCATGTGGGTGGTCTCGCTGTCGGTTCAGCTCGGATCGACCGCGCCCGAGCCCGACCTGGGGGCGCTGGCCACCGTCGGCTCCGCCGTCTGGTTGGTGGGGTTCGGGTTCGAGTCCGTCGGCGACTTCCAATTGGCCCGTTTCAAGGCCGATCCCGCCTCGGCCGGCGCGGTGATGGACCGTGGCGGTACACCCGCCACCCGAACTACTTCGGCGACTTCTGCGTCTGGTGGGGCCTGTACGTCATCGCGCTGGAAGCCGACGACGCATGGCCGAGCATCGTCGGTCCCATCGTGATGACCATCTTCCTGCTGCGGATCTCCGGCGTCGCCCTGCTGGAGCGCAGCCTCAAGAGGCGCCGGCCGGACTACGAGGACTACATCGCCCGGCCCTCGGCGTTCTTCCCGCGGCCACCCGGTCACCGGCCGGCAGCCGCGACGTGACACCATCAGGAGATGGTTGACCAGAACGAGCTCGACTTCGCCGTCGAGATCGCCCGCGAGGCCGGCGCCCTCACCCGCAGCTGGTTCGAGCGACCCGATCTGACCGTCGAGGTCAAGAGCGACGGGTCGCCGGTGACCGTGGCCGACCGAGCCGCCGAGCAGCTCCTCCGAGACCGGATCGTGGCTCGCTTCCCGGACGACGCCATCGTCGGCGAGGAGCAGGCTGATCGCGTGGGCACCTCGGGGCGGACGTGGGTGCTCGATCCCATCGACGGCACCAAGTCGTTCACCCACGGAGTGCCGCTCTACGCCACGCTCGTGGCCCTCGTCGACCAGGACGGCCCGGCCATCGGGGTCATCGAGATGCCCTCGGTGTCGGAGACCGTCTGGGCCGGAAGGGATCTCGGCGCGCACCACAACGGCGCCCCCACCCACGTCAGCCCCACCAGCTCGGTCTCGGGCGCCTGGCTGATGACCAGCGGTCTGCGGGTCTGGAAGACCGGGGCCATCGACCGCGTCCTCGATGCCGGCGTCCACCTGCGCACCTGGGCCGACGCCTACGGATACGCCCTCGTGGCCACCGGACGGGCCGACGCCATGGTCGACCCCATCGCCAACTACTGGGACCTGGTCGCCCCCTCCGTCATCATCTCCGAAGCGGGCGGGGTCTTCACCGACGTCGTCGGGCACGACGGACCCGACGGCGGTAGTGGCCTGGCCACCGCCGGCCCCATCCACGACGAGCTGCTGGAGCTGTTGGCCGACTGCGCCGACCTCCGCAGCTGACACCGCCGGCTCATCGACGCTCGACGTGTCAGCTGCAGTGAGTGATCAGCTGAGGGGTACGCCGGTCGGCACGCCGCGGGCGTCGCTCTCGATCAGATTCACCCGGTCGATGCGGCTCTTCCATCCGCTGTTGGAACGCACGTCTCGGGCGTAGGTCGCCTTCCGACGAGCCACGCGCCCATTGGCGTCCTCGGGATGGGTCAGCGGGGCCGAGTCGTACTGGGCTTCGATGCCTTCCTTCAGCATGAGCAACGCTTCGGATCGCAGCTGGGAGATGCGGGACTCGGTGACCCCGAGGAAGTCGGCCAGGTCCTTGCTGGTCCGGCCCTCCAGGAAGTAGCCGACCACCACGACTCGCTGACGCTCGGGCAACAGCGAAATACCGTCTCGGAGGAAGGCGTGCAGCTCGCGGGTCTCGAGCTCATCGGAGGGCTCGGGGCAGCTGTGGTCGATCAGGACATCGACCAGGGTGAGGTCTTCGTCCTGATCGTCGTTGACCTCGTGTTCGAGGGCCAGCACGACCGACTTGAACATGCGGGCCTGGAGCCGATCGATCTCGGACCGGGCCATGCCCAGCTCCTCGGCCATCTCGTCGATGTTGGGGACCCGACCGAGCTTGGTGGCCAGACGCTGCTCGGTGGCCTCCAGCTTGCGACCCAGTGTCCGAACCGATCGCGGTGCCCAATCGGCGGCACGAACCGCATCGAGGATGGCGCCACGGATCCGCTGGGCCGCGAAACGGTCGAAGGGCACACCACGATCCGCGTCGTACCGGCGGGCCGCTTCCACCAGCCCCAGCGCGCCGGCTCGGGCCAGCTCATCGCGCTCGACGTGGCGAGGGAAGTGCACCGCTACCTGGAACACGATGTGCTTCACCAGCGGCAGGTGCTCTTCGATCAGCGCGTTCAGCGTCTGAAGATCTTCGGTCTGTTCACTCATGGTGGATCGCCCTCACCCAAGTCGAGTCGGTTGTTGGGACCGACGTGTTTGTGCAACGTTCCGATGTTTCGGCGCGCTGGACGAGAACCTTTAGGAATTTCTTCTTCACCACTCGCGTCACCATTGCTTCGACGCGGTCGGACTCGACCTTGAGCAAGCCGTCGGTTCAATTCGCGCCGGCCGATCGCCCAGCAGGATCGCGGTCGGACAGGCCCTCCCGCCCAGTCGTCAACCGGCGGCGTCGAGTCCCTCGAACACCTCGGTGGCCAGTCCCCGGGCGCCAAGCTCGGCCAGGAAAGGCGTCGGCTCGACCATCGCCGCCAAGGCGGCCGCCCCGGGTTCGTGGATTCGTCCGGCGAGCAGCCAGGTGATGGCCAGCGCCGCCACCGTCCCGGCCGCGACCGCAGGTGGATGCACCGCCCCCAAAACCATCGTCGTGCTGACTCCTCGCCGCACTCCCCGGAGCTCGACTCGAACCGCCCCCGCGCGCCCCTCGGGATGTGGGGACCGCAGCATGGGCACATGCATGGTCAAACGATCCCGACGGGTAGCCGCCATCCGACTGGTGATTCGCTCGACCTCGGCAAAGCTGCTCTGCAGCAGGAGCGTGTCCGGCAGCGCGCCGGTGTAGCAGTCGTGGGCATCGATCGGACTGGGGAACCAGCACAGCTCCCGACCAGACCCGCCGGGACGGCGAACCCACGCACCGTCGCGCCAGTCCTCACCCGCGTCCCCGAGGGCGCGATGGCGTTGTCGGGCGCACGCCGGCCCTCCAGTTCCCATCTTGGCCACGTGGATCTCGAGCAGGGTATCGAAGGATCGTGCGCCGTGCCGGGCCAGCACGCCGGTGAGCCCGGGCATGAAGCCCGCTCCGACCACCAGGGGCACGCCGCAGGTTCGGGCCCGACTGTCGAGGCGCAACAGGGCCCGCACATCGTCGACATCATCGGAGACCGACACCACCGGCATCTCGCGAATGAGTGCGTCCCGGGCCAGATCGAGGTGGTGTCCGTACGGAGTGGCCAGCAGCACCGCGTCGGCGTCGGGCGCCACCCGCTCCGCGCTGTCAGCGGCCACGGCTCCGGGGCCGAGCGAACGAACGACCGCTTCGGCCACGGCCCGGTGGGTATCGCGGACCACCACTTCGTCCACCGCGGCCGTCGCCAGCAATTGGCGAGCGGCCCGCGCCCCCACGGCCCCCGCCCCAACGATGGCCACCCGAACCATCTACCGACCGCCTCGCGGGCGCGCCCCGATGGACGATCGACGAGGGCGCACCGGCTCCGACCCTGTCAATCCATGTCCGGACCGGAGAGCTCGCGCCAACCACCGCTCTGGGGCGGGATACCGCCCGATCCACGTAGCCGCAGGAACGCCGCGATGGCGGCCCCCGCGCCCAACGCCAGCGCCGCTCGGCGGATTGCCTGGATCATCGGATGCGTCCCTTCTCTCGGTCGTCGAACGCGGGTCGACGCCGGTCGCAGCCGTCGGAACCCGGTCCCGACGCTCGTCACGCGGGACCACGTGGGGCTAGCAAGAATCGAACTTGCGACCTCACCCTTATCAGGGGTGCGCTCTAACCGACTGAGCTA
>Ga0224510_10002832_pt1 | contig 10154 bp, 8 predicted proteins | sample SF_May12_sed_USG_FD_170161 | JGI IMG/M metagenome (GOLD analysis project Ga0224510, IMG submission 170161) | Sediment microbial communities from San Francisco Bay, California, United States - SF_May12_sed_USGS_4_1 | ecosystem: Environmental > Aquatic > Marine > Sediment | place: USA: California... | reverse complement strand
GCAGAAATGCGTCGTCGTCACAGCCGGCATGATGGAGGCGCAGATGCGGCTGCTCGCCGAAACGCTGGCCTTCACCGAAGCCGATGGCGTCGTGTCGTGGCTGCCTATGTATCACGACATGGGGCTGATTGCCTGTCTCTGGTTCCCGCTGTGGCATGGCGCACCGTCGCTCCAGATGGCCGCTTCGGACTGGCTGCTTAATCCCGGCCGCCTGTTTGCGGACCTCGAGCGCTACCAGGGCACGTTCTGCTGGTTGCCCAATTTTGCGTTCTCTTATCTCGCCGGCGCGCGGGACCGGATGGGCGCCGGCGCCTCGTACCGTCTCGGCCACGTGCGCGCTTTCATCAACTGCTCGGAGCCCGTACGCTTGAAATCGATGCACGCTTTTGCTGATACGTTTGCCGGCTGGGGCGTGCGGCTCGATCAGTGCCACGCCAGCTATGCGATGGCCGAGAACGTGTTCGCCGTCACGCAGACCGCGCTCGGCGGGCCCGCGGCCACGTGCGCCCGCGGTCAGATGCGCGGCTCGTTCGCGCCGCTGAGCTTCGGTCTGGTGGAAGACGTCTATGTGTCGAGCGGGCAGCTCCTGCCGGGCATGAAACTGCGTATCGGCGCGCTCGGCGCGCCCGAGTGCGGCGAAGGCGAGCCCGGCGAAATTCTGCTTCGCACCGAGAGCATGTTCGACGGCTACTGGGGCGCCGACGGCTTTACGCGCAACGCGCTGTCGGCCGACGGCTGGTATTCCACTGGCGACTACGGTTTCATGCTCGCCGGCGAGCTCTACGTGATCGGCCGCCTCAAGGACATCATGATTGTCGGCGGCCAGAACGTGTTTCCCGAAGATATCGAGGCGGTGGTGAACACGGTCGAGGGCATCTACCCGGGCCGCGTGGTGAGCTTCGGTCTCGCCGACGAGGCCAACGGCACCGAAGCGATCGCGATCGTCGCCGAGTTGCGCGGCGAGTTCGACCCCAAGCAGGCGTCGGCCGCCGAGCGTCGGATTCGCAGCCAGGTGCTGGCGGCGATCGGCATCGCGCCGCGCTGGGTGAAGGTGGTGCCCGAACGTTGGATCGTCAAGAGCACGGCCGGCAAGATCTCGCGCCGCGACACCCGCCGGCGTTTCGAAGAGGAACGGCTCACGCCCACCGGTGCCGCCACCCGTTGATTTTCCGCGAAGGAGCGCCTACACACCATGCCCGATTCGAACGCCATTCGCCAAGCCGCCCGTGATGTGGTGGCGGCCATGACCGGCGCCCAGGTCTCGGACGACGAGCCTTTGATTTCGTCCGGCCGGATCGACTCGTTGTCGATTCTCAAGCTCATCGCGCAGATGGAAGCCAGGCTCGGCGTGTCGATCCCGCCCGGCAACCTGCAGCCGGACGATTTCGAAAACATCGACTGGATTGTCGACACCGTCACGCGGGTCGCCCGGTAGACATGGCATGACGGGAGCGGCGCGGCTGGCGGCCTTTGCCGTTTTCCAAACGCTGGCTTTGCTGGGCGTGTTGCTGTGGCTGCGGCCCGTGGGTGCGGTGAACCGCGCGATCGACTGGCTCGCGGGGCTGTCGCCGGAGGCGGCCATGACCATTCCCGTGCGCCGCCAGCCGGACCTGCACGAAACGAGTTTGGGCGATGCGCCGAAGGCCAGTTTCGAACGGCTCGCGGCTCGCTGGCATGACGTCGCGCCGCGGCGCCGGGTGCTGTTTACGGGTAACTCGCAAATGCAGATGGCCGTGCTTGCGCCCAATGAACGATTGCGGCCCGAGCCTGAGCGCACTTACTTCGACTGGGTGGCCGAAGGCCTGGCCGGGCGCGGAGTAAGTTGCTACCGGTTGTCGGCCGGCGCGTTGAGTTACTCCGAAGCGCTCTGGTATCTGACTTATCTGACCGGCCGCCCGGAGACCACGCCCGGCCTAGTGATTCTGCAGACTAACTACGCGGGCTTTGCCAACGGGGGCGTGCGCGAAGGCATCGCCGCGCTGCTCGACGACGAAGCCTTTGCCGCGCGCATCGAGAAGCTGGCCGCCGATCCGGCTTGGGCGCTGTCGGAGCCCGCCCGCGAGGCGCTCGCCCGCCATCGCCGCCAGCGCGAGGCATCCGGTCCCGCCACGGGAGCGTCTCCGGCCGGGGAGACGGCCGCCGCCGGGCACCGGCTCGAAACCGCCACGCGTGCCTGGCTCGACCGCGCCGTGCCTGGCCTTGCCATCCGCGATCTCCACAAAGTGGACGTCTACTCGCTGCTGTTCCGCGCACGCGTCCATGTCGCGCGCATTCGCTCGGGGGGCGCGCGTTCGATTGCGCCGGCGCGGCTCGCCGCGAGCCGCGCCGCGCTCGAAGCCATCGCCGCGCTATGCCGGGAACGGGGCATCCGCCTGATCATCTTCCGCGCGCCGGTCAATCCCAGCGTCACGCTGTTCAAAACGGAAAGCGACCGCACCGGTTACGAAGAATTCCTCGCCGGCTTGTGCAAACGCTATGGCGGAACACTCCTCGATTTTGAAGCAAGCGTGCCGGCCGCCGAGTGGGGCAACGGCGTCGATGGTCCGGACCCGCTGCACCTGGGGCGCGCCGGCCATAAGCGGCTGGCCGAACTGTTGATCGAGCGGATTGCGCCGCAACTGGGATTATAGGGAAGCCACGGTGGAATTCAACTCCTACTCGTATCTGCTGGCGCTCATCCCGGTGGTGGCGCTGTTCTGGGCGCTGCCGCCCGTGGCGCGGCGATGGTACGTGCTCGTGCTCAGCCTTGGCTTCTATGCCAGTTGGGGCGCCACCTACGCGTTCCTGCCCATCGCCATCTGCGGCGCCGTCTTCTGGTGCGCTCACCGGATGTTGGCCGCCGGCGAGACGCCCGCCGGACGGCGCTGGTTCCTCGGCGGTATCGCCTTCGTGCTGATCGTGCTGAGCTACTTCAAGTACGCCAATTTCTTCCTCGACAACTTCGCCCGCCTCATCCGGATGTTCGGCGCCGAGCCCGGTTGGGGCGCCGTGCAAGTGGCGCTGCCGCTGGGCATCTCCTTCTACAGCTTCGAGGCCATCTCGTTTCTGATCGACTCGCGCCAGGGCCGCGTCAAGAAACCCGCGTTTTTAGACATGTCGTTGTTCGTGCTCTTCTGGCCACACTTGGTGGCCGGTCCGATCGTGCGTGTGCGCGAGCTGGTGCCGCAGTTCTCGTTTTCGAAGAAATTCGATGCGTCGATGCTGGCGCTCGGCCTCGACCGTTTGCTGTGGGGCCTCGTGCAGAAGAACGTCTTCGCCAACCCCTTGGGCAGTTGGGTGGACGACGGATTCCGCCCGGCCGCCACGGCGTCGCTATCGACCATCGACGGTTGGGCGCTCGCGGTGGCCTTCGGCCTGCAGATCTATTTCGACTTCGCTTCTTACTCGAATATGGCGATCGGCACGGCGCGGCTGATGGGGGTCACGCTGCCTGAGAATTTCCGCCACCCCTATCACGCTGTCAGCCCGCCCGATTTCTGGGGGCGCTGGCATATGACGCTGTCGCGCTGGATTCGCGACTATCTTTTTTTTCCGGTCAACGCCAGGTACCAGGCCGCGCCGGGTCCGCTCTATGCGAGCCTGCTCGGCATCATGGGCCTTGCCGGCTTGTGGCACGGCGCCGGTTGGGGCTTCATCGCCTGGGGTCTGCTGCAGGGGCTGTACCTGGTGCTGTACCGGATCTGGGAATCGGCCACCGAGTCGCGGCCCGGCTGGAAGGAAGCGCTGCCGGTGCGCCTGGGTTGGCGCCTGGCCACGCTGGCGATGGTGATGACCGCGTGGATCCCCTTCCGTGCCTCGACCGGGGAACAGGCGGCGGTGATGCTGAAGATGATGTATACGGGCTTCCGGTTCCATCTGTCGCAGCCGGTGAACTTCTATCTGATCGTGGCGGGGTTCGTGGTGTTCTGCGCGCTCGAACCGTGGCTGGGCGAGAAGATCGAACAGGCCGGGCGGAGCCTGGAGGCGCGCACGGGCAACCCGCATAACCTCGTGCTGGCGCGCCCGCTGCTCTACGCCGTGTGTCTGCTGCTGTTCCTGGCTTTCGACGCGCGCGACGCCAAGTTTATCTACTTCCAGTTTTAGCAACTAGTGCCCTGACCGCTTAGAGATTTTGCACTACAACATTTCGCAATGAATTTGTTGTGGGCCATACTGGCGTATGACTCGAGCTGCACTGAGCATCAAACTGTCCAGAACCGACCAGAACCAACTCGAAGACCTGCTTCGCGGTGGAGGCGTCCAGCAAACTCGGGTAGTGTTGCGAGCCGTGGCACTACGCCAGTTAGCCGCCGGCAACAGCGCCCCGCAAATCGCCAAGGTGCTCCCGTTGACGGCTCCTACGATTCGTAACCTCGCTCGCCGCTATGCGAACGAGGGCCTCGAACGAGCCCTTTATGAGAAGGACCGCCCGGGTGCCGCGCCAGCCTTGGAGCCCCAACAGTAACAGCGGATCATTGCTATGGTCTGTAGCGATCCCCCCAGCGGCTATGCTCGCTGGACGGTGCGCTTGGTGGCAGAAGAAGCGGTCAAACGAAGTTTGATCCCCCGCATCGGGCGAGAGACCATTCGCGTGCTGGTCCAACACCACGACCTGAAGCCGTGGCGGGAAAAAATGTGGTGCGTGCCGGAGTTAAACGATGACTACATCGCCTCCATGGAAGACACACTCCAAACCTATGAAAGGTCGTACGATAGCGCCCAACCGGCAGTTTTTGGACAAGAAGCCCGTGACGCTGCACGCGGACGTGCGGCCCCGGCCCAACCGGGCCGCGCAGCCCGTACCGACAGCGAATACGCACGCCGCGGTGTCGCCAACATCTTCTGCGCGGTGGAGCCGAAAGCCGGTCGCACTTTACGTTTGCCACGGCGGACCGCTCGGGGTATCAGTTCGCGCAAGTGCTCTTCCAACTGACTGTGGCCTATCCGGCAGCCAAGACCATCCACTTGGCCATGGACAATCTCAGCACGCACTCCAAGAAATCGCTGACGGACTTCTACGGGGACGAAGTGGGCACCGACATCTGGGACCGCTTCACGGTGCAGTACACGCCCAAACACGAGAGTTGGCTCAATCAGGCCGAAATTGAAATCAGCCTGCTCACGCGCAGGCTCGCGAGCAGATCGTTTTGGATATCGACACCACCGACATTGCGTTGCACGGACACCAAGAGGGCCGGTTCTAATCACGGCCACTACGGTCATCACTGTTACCTGCCACTCTACATATTTTGTGGCGATCACGTGCTCCGCGCACGGCTACGGCCCAGCAGTATCGGGCCCGCCATGGGCGCCAAAAAGGAAGTGGCGCGCGTAGTGCAACAGATTCGCCGGCGCTGGCGGAGGTGCGGATCATCCTGCGGGGCGACTCCGGATTTTGTGTGGACGAACTGATGGTCTGTCTGCATGAGGTAGATCGTCAGTGGTGCCGGCGCGACGCTGTCGCGCAGGGTAAGGTACGACTAGTCCGCTAGAGTCTAGGCGGACGATAGGGTGCTGATGGCGCGGACGGAAGCAGAGGCACGGGCGGCGTGGGAGGAACTCCAGGCTCGGTGTGCCGATCTTCAATCGGTGGTGAATCAAAAGAAGAGCCGGTTGACTACGCTGGCGGAGGGCTTCGCGTTTCTCGGCTTAAAATTCCGGAAGGCTCCTGGGCGGATGTTGTTGATGCGGCCACGCGAAAAGGCGTGCCGCCATGTTCGTCAACGGGTTCGCGAAGTTGCACGGTCGTTTGGGTTGGATGGGCCGGTCGGCCAAGTGATCCAGAAGCTGAACCCGATCCTGAATGGGTGGTGTACCTATTTCCGAGTCGGCAACAGCAACCGGGTCCTCGATAAGGTTGACTGGGCCGTCCGCAGCGGACTGCAGTTATGGCTTCGGCGAAAGCACCAGTGTCCCTGGCGGACCGCCAAGAAACGGTGGGGATATCATTTCCTCCATGGCCGCTGCCGATTGTACCGAATGGTGGGAAAGGTGAGTCATCTGGAGGGATTGCGAGCTCACGCCGCCGGATGAAGATGATCGGAGAGCCGGATGCGGGAAATCCGCCTGTCCGTTCGATGAGGGGGTGTAGGAAACTTGTTCCACGCGACGCGCCTGCGCCCTACTCAACCGGAGCCCTTGGTTATGATTAGGCCAAGTATGAAACATTTTCAGCCAGAACTGTTTCAGTTATTGTGTGACAAGTGACAACTCCTAACTAGCCAAGGGCTCCGCCCTTGATATCCCTTTTCACCCGAAGAAGGCGTTCATATGATGGCTCCAGGTATCTCACCACACTGGAGTTTCTATGAACGCCTTTTTCGAGCACCACAAGAATAGCATCCGGCTCCATTACCGGTGCTTTGACCGATTGTTATTGAACGGGCTGATCCAACCCTTCCAACAGCCCGAACGGGTGATCGGATTCTTCAACACGTATCGCGACGGCAAACGTGTCACGCGCCATGAACTCGGCGACATCGCTGAACAATACAAGAACTGGGTGACGAACCGGTCGCAGAAATGGGGCGCACCTATACTGGAGCCACCCGACGGACGTCGCGACGATTTCATCGACCCGTACTTCAAGCAAGTCAAACCCGATCAGATCGTAGCCATTCTCAGAGCGCGTGAGCCAGGGCGGATCCTCATCGCCAACGGCAACAAGAAGGACGATCGTTGGCACTTGCAAATGACTCAGCGCTGGATCATCCAGTACAACTTCTACCTCAACGATGCCCGCTGGGGACGGATGTTCGTACGCCTTTGTCCATACTTTCCCTTCACCGCGCGCGTGTGCCTCAATCAACACCACTGGCTGGCGATCCGGATGCGCGAGGAAAAGATCGACTTCCAGCAATGCACCAATGCCTTCCTCCGGTGCGGCAACCCGAAGCGGCTGCAGGAACTCGCAGACTCACTCACAGCAAAAGACCTGCTGACGTGCGGTCAGAAGTGGCTGGCTTACTTCACGCCGTTCTTCTCCGAATCTGAGCGTAAGAACCACGGCTGCCAGCATCGGCTGTTCTTCTCGCAGGTCGAGTACTGCGACAATCTGGTGTTCCACAAGCGAGCGGCGCTGGACGCCATGGGTGAGCGGTTGCTCGATGCCAATCGCACCATCGGGCAACCCAACAAGATCAGCACGATCTTCGGCCGCAAGGTGACCAAGCACTATCGTGGTGAACTCAAGACGGTCATCGAAGATCTTGACCTGCCCAATCCCGTGATCCGCAGCCACTACGGCAACGGGTTCATCAAGCAGTACGTGCGCGACCATGTCGATCTCCGTACGGAGCCGGCCAGCAATAACGTCGCCGACTACGGGGTCAAGAAGGCGGTCGAAAATCTACCGCAACTCCGCCAAGCCATGGGCTCGGTGATCGACAACTATCTCGACGTTCAGCAGGACATCCTGGAGACCTTCGTCGATCGCGGCCAACTCCGGAAGCTGGCTGAACCGACAGTGATGGAAAACGGCAAACGCATCCCAGGGTTGAAGATCGACCACCCACGCCAGTTGGCCGTGATGCATGCCCTGGTCCGCTTCGCCAACATCGCGGCTGGGAGTCAGTTCTACACGCGAGACTTACACCGTCACGTTGCCGAGGCCCTGGGCGTCACCACCGACCAATACACCCTCGGCTCCCTACGCTACGACATGTCAAAGCTTCGCGCCAAAGGGCTGGTCAAAAAGGTTGAGCGTTCTCGGCGATACCGGCTGACGCGCGAAGGCTACTCGATCTGCGTGGTCTTCTTGAAACTATTCGAGCGGATCTATGCGCCACTCACCGCCGGGTTGCTGCAATCGGTGCCCAGCGACACCAAGCTTCAAGTGCAACGACGGTCTCAGCTGGACCGGCTTTACCAACGCGTCGCTGACGACCTGGATAAGCTCTTCGCCAAAGTCGGGCTCAAGATCGCTGCCTGAGGTCGCGGAACGGGAACAAAATTCTCGCTAGCGCTCGCATAACGGTCTAAGCGGCACCCCAGAACGGATGAGGGGTAGTGGTGTTTGAAGGCAGGCAGAGTTCATGTCCCTTAACCTCTTGCATTGCAAATGGTTCGAGGACGTGTTTTGGAGAGAGAAGAAAGTAGTGGTTGATCCGGTCATGCCGGCTTCACGTGCTTCGCGCCTTTCGCTCTCGACTCTTTATCCGCCTCGCACTCCTCGGCCACCCGCTGGATCTGCTCCAGCAGCACCGGCCACTTCTTGGCGAGGTACCGTTGCACGCGCCCGTTGCGTAACATCTTCTCCAGATACCGGCAGCACACCGTCAACGCGATCACGTTCTTCCCGTAGGACTGCTCAACCGTCTTGAACTCCTTGAGCAGCGCATCCGTCTCCATCTCAAGGATCGCCTTCCTCCCTGGATCCGCGCGTTTCCGTGAGTCCTGCCGCTCTGCCGACTCGACGAGCAGATCCGCCCGCGTCCCCACATAAAGCGCCCGTACGAAGCGCTCGGTATAGTTCTTCGCCGCCACCATCAGGTCCGCCACCTCGATCTGCCGCGCCGGCTTCATTTTGCGCAGGAGTGCGAAGGCCTTCGGTGTCACTCTCCGGTCTCTGAGCGCCTCCACGGCCTCCGGGCAGATGCCATCCAGGAGGTCCCGCTTCTGCCGAATGACCCCCACATCCACGTCAAGCGCAGCTGCCAAGCGCTCTTCCGTGAGCCCGTTCGCCAGGGCGCGCAGGATCATCTGGTGCTCACCGATCGGCGAGAGGTAGTTCACGCGCTTGTTGTAGTTGTATGACTCGTCGTCCGTCGCCAGCAGGCACTGAACCTGCGTTTCGCCCCGCGACTTCAGGATCTCCACCCGCTTGTGGCCATCCAGGATCAGATACTTGCCCCGCCCCGCCGAGAAAACCACAACAGGCTCGATCATTCCCACATGCTCAAGCGACGCAGCAATCTGCCGGTACTTCGTCTCCCGTTGCATGGCGGCCGTGATCTCCCGCGATGGCGTGAGCCGGGCGATCTCGAGCAACACGATCTCGGGACGAAATGCGGCCCTCACGTGACTCTTGCCTGAAGCGGCTGCGGTTGTCTTCGTCATCGTCGCCATCCCGGTTCACTCCCTTCCCCGTCGGCACTACCGCCCGCGCGACGGCGCCGCCACCAACTCGGTCGGCACTCTATCCAGCGATTCGGCCCGCAGCAACGTCACGAAGTGATCGTCGCCACACAACTGCGCCATCGCGGACCGCACAACGGCAAGGCGTTCGGCAACGGCCGCGGCTCGCTGAACCAAAACGCGCTGCTCCTGGGTATGGCGCTCGTATTCGCGAACGAGGTCCTTCCTCGAAACGGCATCGCTTTCTTTATTAGCCGCCCCGCCAACGGAAGAGCCGCCGCCATTGCCGTCAGCGAACCGCTTCGCCACCAGAGCCTTCGCGGCACGAAACTTGCCGCCCCGCAACTCGCCGCTGTCGTAGGCGTCGCTCAACGCCTTTTGGACTTCGTTTGAAGGAGCGCAGGCGATTTGAACGGCTACACTCAGAGGGATTGCGCCCGCCTCGACCTTCGCGATGAGCTTCTCCTCCCCCTTTCTCAGCAACTTGATGATGTTGTTGATGTGCGAGATTTCGAACCCGATCTTCTCAGCGATCGCAACATTCTTGTATCCTCGCGCAAGCAAGCTGCGGACCTCTCGCACCAGTTCCGAATTCGATGGCCGCCGGCGAGCGATGTTCTCTACAACGCTCATCAGGTAACGTTCCTCGGCCGAGGCATCCCTGATAATTGCCGGAACGCTTTCATCGCCGAGGGCGCGCAGCGCTTCCAGCCGCCCCTGGCCGCAAGCCAGATCATAGCGTGTGCCGTCGTCCTCCAACTCACGCTTGGTCACCGTGATCGGTTTCTTCAGGCCAACCCGGCTGATATTGACGGTAATGTTCTGAAAGGTGACCTGGTTCCGAGAACGCGGATTGCTGATGCGGATCTCGTGAATCGGAATCCATTCGATGCGCTGCTGCTCTGGTGGCGGCGCCTTCTTCTGCGAGCCGGGCTTGCTGGTGGTTGTCATTTCATGCGGCCTCCTCAATCGTCCGGCGCCGAGCAAGGTCCAGGAAGTAGTCGAGGCTTTCGAAGCGATAAACGTCCAGGACGAAGCTGTTCTCCCTAGCCAAGCGGAGCCTCTCGGCCAGGGTGTCGATGCCGGGAAAGAGATAGTAG
>Ga0224510_10002830_pt1 | contig 10155 bp, 12 predicted proteins | sample SF_May12_sed_USG_FD_170161 | JGI IMG/M metagenome (GOLD analysis project Ga0224510, IMG submission 170161) | Sediment microbial communities from San Francisco Bay, California, United States - SF_May12_sed_USGS_4_1 | ecosystem: Environmental > Aquatic > Marine > Sediment | place: USA: California... | reverse complement strand
GTGCAGTTCGACAAGCTGTCGAACCGATGGGTGATGACACAGTTCAGTGTGAGCACCAAGCCTTATTTGCAATGCATTGCCGTATCGTCCTCCGACAGCTTTTACGATTCATTCTTCCATCTAAACGGGCAGACATTCTACCGGTATGCCTTCGCCTATGACTTTTTTAACGATTATCCCAAGTTAGGGGTGTGGCCGGACGCCTATTACATCACCTTCAACATGTTCAAAGGCAACTTTGTTGGTCCATGGGCCTGTGCCTATGATCGTTCCAGTATGCTAAAAGGGGAGCCCGCCACGCAGGTGTGCTTCAAGATATCCTCGGTCTATAGCTCGCTCATGCCAGCTACTTTCGATGGGACCAACTTACCCCCAGCTTTGACACCACAGTATGCCTATCTCCTCAGTCTCGGATCAGGCAACTGCGCAGCCAGCAATGGCGAGACCCACGGATGCCTGAATTTCTGGAAGTTCCATGTTGATTTCACCACGCCCACCAATTCCACGTTGACCGTTACACCACTCTACGTGAATGGGTTCAATCGGGCATGCGGGGGTGGGGCCTGCATTCAGCAACCCAATACCAAGCAGTCCTTGGATTCGCTGGGCGATCGCTTAATGTATCGGTTGGCCTATAGGAATTTCCGAGATCATGAAGCCTTGATCGTGAATCACTCGGTCAATGCCAATGGTGTGACTGGCCTGCGCTGGTATGAGTTGCGTAATGCCGCTGGAAGCACCATGGCCACGGCCACGCCGATCGTCTATCAGCAAGGGACGTTTGCGCCCGACAGTCTCTACCGATGGATGGGCAGTATCGCCATGGACAAAGACGGCAATATCGCCATCGGGTACAGCGTCTCTTCCTCGAGCGAATATCCCGGGATCCGGCTCACAGGTAGGGGCGCTAAGGACCCGCACGGCAGTCTCTCTGGCGACTTGGTGCTGATAGCGGGAAGTGGGTCCCAAACGAAAGAAAATCGGTGGGGGGACTATACTGCCTTAACAATTGATCCCGTCGACGACTGCACTATGTACTACACCAACGAGTATTTGCCCAATAACGGAAACTGGAATTGGAACACGCGGATCTATCGATTCAAATTTAAGTCGTGCCAGTAGATTCCCCCGTCAGAAAGGACGGGAAATCTGCAGACACACGCCCGCTTAGTGATTGGCGGGCGGGAGCAGCCCAAGTAGCCAAGCGTTCGGTGCTGCATCGGACGACCGCCCTTTGAACTGGTGGGCTCGACCTTGGTGCGGGTTGAGGGGAAATCGTCAGCTCCATTGGTCCGGTCCCGAAGAGAGGCCACAGCCACTCGGATGTGGTAGCCACACAGTTTAGATTGGGCCTGCGTATTGACTTATTACAACTCTACCCGCTACGCGTTCCCCCATGGCTCGCAAACCACGCCTCGACGTTTCCGGCGGGTTCTATCATGTCCTCGCCCTCGGGAATTGCCGTGCCACGATCTTCCTTGACGACGCGGATTACTCACTACTCATGCCTGACACCATGGCTTACACCAACACATTGGCGATTAGTGACCGAGAACAAGGTCATTGACGACTTGCTGGAACTTCTGAATAGATGTGGCCTGATCTCCTAACAGTCCTTGAATTTGCTCGAAGGAGGAGGGTGGATTATCGAGAGGGGCCAGCGGTTGGCAAGGGGACTACGCTGTGACGGAGCAGGGGTCGATGGACTTACAGTTTGTTGTTTCACGATAAAACCATTGGAGCACACAGACGAGCTATCTGGTATCAGCCTGTCTAAGTAAGAAAGGGAAGCCCATGCCGATTGGAACATACTGTCGCACGGGTCTCAGGATCGGCACAGCACTGATTCTGGGAGTACTGCTTACAGCTTGTGCTAAAGATCCGCCCCCGCCAGCGATCACTATTGGAGTTCCAACGTCTGGTCCGAGCTATTCTACGACCGCCAGCGTCATAAGAATTGGTGGCAGTGTCTCTCATGCAGGACCTGTGCTGGTGTGGAATGTGTTCACAGGCGTCACGATCGAGGCTTTTTGCTGCTGGTGGGCAGATGTGAGCCTTGTGCCTGGTGATAATGCGATTACCGCGACGGCATATGGCGAGGGAGGAAAAACCGCAAGTGCACGAATCACGATAAAGCGTCCCAGCCAACCGGCAGACTTGATGATCAATGGAGATACTCAAGCATCGACACATACGTACTGGATAGACACAAGCGGCTTTGCTGGAACCCATAAGATAGCGTTGTATAAAGATGGAACAGGGAGAGCGACGACGGGCAACGTCATTTCCGAAAGTGCCGGTCCGGTGTTGGACTTCACATGGAGCAAGATCGGGCCGGACGCAATTCTCATTTCGGAATGTCCGACCTGTTCCTATCAAAAGCTCACTCGAATATCTGGTTCGCTTGGTGAAGGGCTGTGTTTCGCTCAGATTGAGACCGTCGGTGGGGCTGGAGAGATTGTCTTACATGCCTTCTCTCTAACTTCTGGCCAACTGTGACCGGAGAAGATGGAGGAGGTCTATCCTGCATTATTGAGTTTTGCATAAGGTCGATACTCATGCTTGACACCATGGCTTTGGGTTTCCCCGCATCGCATCCATGCTGGCGCCGACGATAGGTTATTCCGTGGGCGAGCCGTCAAGGAAGCCGTCCATGAACTTGGACACACACGAGGTCTTCGACATTATGCGAGTCCTCGTTGCGTCATGGCGTTCAGCAATTTGCTGGACGACACCGCCCGCAAGGGAAAAGAGTTCTGTTCCCGTTGCACACAATAGTTCCGGGAGCATTAAGCTTCATCATTCATCAGGGGTTAAGCATGTAGTAACCGCACTTTCCTTGAACATTGCACACATGCGGTACCTTCTTCTCTTCATGTGTCCAAACAATGGACAGCCTGGAGGATATTTGCATCACAGCAATAGACAGTCTTGAGGAGATTTGCCCCACTCTCTCTGATCCGTTCACCCCTACTAGCGAGGACATCGAACATTTCTGAATACTTACGGACTTCTTTCCTGCGGCGGCTCTCGCACGAAAGTTGCTCAATTTCTCTATGACGAAAGCTCACGATCGTGTGAACGACGCGTCGGAAGTGAACTATGGTTTTATACATAGAGTGGTGACACGTAAAGGGGGAGTGTGCCATCGTTTGAGGAGGAAGGCGTGAATCCCAGTTGAACGGCTGCTACGCGCGGAAACGAAAGAACGAACTGGACGTACCAAATCTGGGAGTGAGTGAAACAAATGTGCGAGCAGCAGAGGTAACGGCCGTGGGGCTTGTTTCCGTCACGAGGAGAAGACGAATACTATGACTCCGTTGGAGTTAGTCATGCTGACCCCGCTCATGGAACGGACCAGCGGGAGCCCTGACGTGACGATCGGGCTGATTGATGGCCCGGTCGCGAAGTTGCACCCTGCTCTCGCCGCTGTGCGTCTTCAAGAAGTTCCTGGAAACAACGGCGCCGCTTGCACGCAACCCAGCAGCGTTGCTTGTCTGCATGGGACATTTGTGGCCGGAATCTTGTGTGCCAAGCGCGGGTCGGCCGCCCCAGCTATTTGTCCGGACTGTACGCTCCTGATCCGTCCCATCTTTTCAGAGACAGTTGCGGTCGACCCGCAGTTGCCGAGTGCGAAGCCTGAAGAACTGGCGCGGGCGATCCTGGCCTGTGTGGACGCCGGCGCACGAGTGATCAACTTGAGTCTGGCCCTGTCGCAACCGACCACCAACGGGGAGCAGGCGCTGGAAGAGGCCCTCGATCAGGCGGTCAAGCGCGGCGTACTCGTCGTCGCGGCGGCGGGCAATCAAGGCACGCTCGGCAGCACGGCAATCACAGGGCACCCCTGGGTCATCCCTGTGGCGGCCTGTACCCTTGATGGTCGACCGATGCAGGAATCAAACTTCGGACGTTCGATCGGGAGCAGAGGGGTGAGTGCGCCCGGTGACCGAGTTACAAGCTTGGGAGCCGAGGGCCAACCCTTGACCTTTGGTGGCACCAGTGCCGCAGCGCCGTTTGTAACCGGAGCAATTGCCTTGCTCTGGTCTGCCTTTCCTGCGGCCACAGCCTCTGAGATAAAGCATGCGATCAATCAAGCCCATCAAGGACGTCGAGCAACCGTCGTTCCCCCGGTGCTTAATGCCTGGGCAGCGTATCAAACACTCGCGAATAGGATGCGATGAATCCAACAAGGAGGTAACGACCATGCCAGACGAAGATGTGACAAAGGGCCATCAGCCGCACCGAGTGCGCCTTCCGGGATTTGTGACGGATGAGGACATTGGGCTGGGGGATGTCGTCAAGCGGGCAACCTATGCCATGGGCATTAAACCCTGTGGAGGCTGCGAAGCCCGCGCGGCGGCCCTGAATCGCTGGATGGTGTTTTCGGGTCGCCAATCACAATAGCCATCTCACTATCGGGATGAAGAAAGGAAAGAGGAAGGAACAATGGAAACAGAAACGGTGAACCCATCAACGGAGCTCCCACCTATGGCCGCGGCACCGCCGAGCGCGCCACCGCCGGGTGGCCCAACAAGTCCCTCGCCAATGCCTGGGAGCTGCCCGACCTGTGTAGGGGTAATGCCGGCGGGGCCTCCTGCCTATGTGTATGCGCTTGGTCGCATCGAAGCGCGGTTCCCACGCTTGTCGGTGGAAAAGGAGTTTGCGCAAGTCGTCGGCCGGGGAGAGACAAAAGGCAAAACCGATACAGAGACCTTTCATTCGGTGCTTTCGAAGCCGGAAAATCGGTACCTCGCTCGTCAATTATGTTGGGTCATGACGATTGAAGGGCTGGAAACCTACATTCTTACGACACGGGCCATCACGGATATCGACCTGCTCGTGGAATCACTCAGGGCCTCTCCTGATCGTATGGATGTTGATGTCGTCATAGGAGTGAAAGGGCCCGTTGCCCCAAGCGACTTGTGTAATGGTCTCATGCTTCCGATTGTGGTGTGTGATCAGATTTATTCCTTTGATCGAGACACCCTCCTGAAGGCCATTCCCCGTCCGAAAGCCGCGCCAGACGAAGAGTTCGGCAAGACCACACGAGAGGTGTTTGAACAGATCCTACAAACCGCGGATAACGCTGGGGCGACCGATGAACATCGCGCACTGAATTACGCAGCGGTCCGGTTTCCTGGGTTCTATATCAAGACGTTTGAAAAGTTTGCGGCTGGCTTTAGTTTAAAGTCGATTGATGTACGGCCATCGCGATTGGCAGCAGCAAGAAAGATACTTGATGTGGTGTTCTCCTATACCAACCGGCAAACCTGGGTCACGGAACAATGGTTCGCCCGCTTTGACGTGACAGAAGAATTTCCGTTCCTTGTGTCGCCGCTCGCACAGTACTTTGAACGGTAGTGCTCATGTTGGAAAGCGGAGCATGCAGTGGTTGATCCGTCGAGAATTTCTTCTAGACGTCAGGGCCAGGAGAGCCGTTGTAATTTCAAGGAGGAGCGATATGGCGGGGATCCCAGCCTATACAGCTGAATATGCGTTGACCGGAAGTCGCGACAAAGCCACCCCGTACACAGCGATGAGTTCCAACTCGCGGGGTGGAGGGGTGAACCCGGCTCTGTTTCAATATCCCTACATTGGGAACTGTTATGGAAACTGTATCCATTACATAGGTCCGAGAATCCGACTACCCGCAGGCACCACTATCGAAGAATTCTGTGCAAAGCAATGCTTCCGTCCTTGGCCCATCCCTGACCCATGGTGGTGGATGTAATTGGGGATATTTTCCACTGGGTTGGTGTCGGAAGTCGGTCCAAAGAATTGCTTGGCCTTAAAAAGGAGGGATTGGTCATGACTATGCCTGGATTTACTGCAGAAGCATCATTTTATAGGGCGTCAGCATATCACTCGCCTCAAACAAACCATTATGGTCAAGCCACAAACTTAGTGAGGCCATCGATATATATTGATTGGATAGAGTTTCCTCCCTGGGCCGTACCTTGGTGGGCCATTCCTAGTGACGGCGGTGCCGGTGGTGGCGGCGGTGGAAGGGCTCCTGCTGCTGTGTGTCCATCTCCTAGAGATCGGCTGGTTTTTGATGCTGTTTGCCATGACTGGAAAACTCGCTGCATTTATGGGAATACGTCCTATTGCGACGACTATAACCGATGTTGCAGAGGCGACGCTGGTACTCCGTATCAGTGAAGTTGTATGAGTGTGCGTAGTTGGAACGTGGGGCGTACAGCCGATCAGTCGAGAACTTCTTCTCTATAAGGAAGGCCACGATCGCGTTTCATAAATGTAAGGGGGAGCGACATGCTGGGTATCCCATCTTATACAGCTGAATATACGTTGGCCGGAAGTCTCGACACAGCCATTGCGTACACAGCTCTGAGTTCCAATTCGCGAGGTGGAGGGGTGAACCCGGCTCTGTTTCGATATCCCTATTTCAACTGTTATGGAAACTGTATCCATTACATAGGTCCGAGAATCCGACTACCCGCAGGCACCACTATCGAAGAATTCTGTGCAAAGCAATGCTTCCGTCCTTGGCCCATCCCTGACTCATGGTGGTGGATGTAATTGGGGATATTTTCCACTGGGCTGGTGTCGGAAGTCGGTCCAAAGAATTGCTTGGCGTTAAAAAGGAGGGATTGGTCATGAGTGTACCAGGATTTACTGCAATCGCGTCTTTGTACCAGACCAACGACTGGTACGGGATGACCACAATATCACATAGTTTGCATGGTCATTTGCAATTGCAGCAGGATGCGCCGCCTATGACATGTGTACGCTACTGCCTACCTGATCCGACACCTGATAATCCTTTCCATCGGGACTGCAACTACGTTGAGTGTCATTTAACTCAACCAGGAGGGCCCCCTGGGGGACCAAGTCCTGGGAGTTCTTGGATGAGACTTCGCGCAATGTGTATAGCCCGTTGCCGTAGTAAACCCCCTGGACCGTGGAGAGATATATGCGTGGAGGGTTGTGATGTTTATGGTCCGGAGCCACCTCGCGGGTAGGGTTGAGCGCGTAGCTCACGGTTCGCGTTGTACGGCCATCGAGACCGGGGGAAGGCCGTTGCGCTACTCGCGCCAGATGGGGGCGAATGTGACGGCGGTCGATGTGCGGCCATCGAGATTAGCGACAGCAAGAAAAGTAGCTGATGTGGTGTTCTCCTATACAGACCGCAAAACCTGGGCAACGGAACAATGGTTCGCCCGCATTGACGTGACAGAAGAATTTCCGTTTCTCGTGTCGCTGCTCGCACAGTACTTTGAACGGTAGTTCTCACATTGGAACGTGGGGCGTACGGTCGATCAGTCGAGAACTTCTTCTCTATAGGGAGGCCGCGATAGCTACTGTAAATTCAAGGAGGAGCGATATGGTGGGAATCCCAGCCTATACCGCTGAATATGCTTTGACCGGTAGTCGCGACAAAGCCACCGCCCATACGGCTATGAGTTTCAATGCGCGAGCTGGAGGGGTGAATCCTGCTCTGTTTCAATATCGCAACTTTCTGAACTGTTACGAGAACTGCATCCATTACATAGGCCCAAGGATCCGACTGCCCTCAGGCACAACAATCGAAGAATTCTGTAGGGCGCGATGCTGGCGTCCTTGGCGCATCCCAGGGCCACGGCCTCGTTGGCCTATCCCAGAGCCATGGTGGTGATGTAACGGGAAAAATTGCTTCGGGTGGTGGGAGTCGGTTCGTATAATTGTTTCAGGTTGAAAAGGGAGGTGCTGATCATGAATATGCCGGGATTTACTGCGGGAGCATCGTTTTACAAGCGTGACCAGTTCTATCCATCAGTATGGAATCAAGAGTCTCATGCCGTTGGCTACCAATCTGGGCAAGTCGTCATGACCGTGGCGTCGAGGCACCCTTGTGATCGTGCGTGTGAATGTTGTGGTCTATGGAATGCGCCGGCATGCTGCAACTATTGCTGGAGATGCTGGCTCGAAGGACCCTGATAGCGAGGAATGAACAAAACAACGGGATCGGACCGCTTAGGCTCGCCCCTTCAGCTTATACGGTCGATAATCCCACAACACAAGGAGGACAAGACAATGAATATGCCAGGATTTACAGCAGAGGCATCACTTTATGACAGTAAGAATGTCGGTTGCCAGATTTCCAATGGCGTTATCTCGAACTCGGGGCAACTCGTAATTCCGCAACTGCGGAAATGGCACCAGACGATATGTAGACGAGGCAGCGAAGGTCTGTGTGACAGTTATTGCTCTTACATGGGCGGAGGGATGGTATCAAATCCTGACGGTAGCGTAAGCTGCTGGTACCTATTAGACTGGTAAATTAACGTTCCTTGTGTGCTCATCACCAGCGGACGTCGACCGCACGCTGTGGGTCACGAACGACGTCTTCGCGAACGTGCTGGCGATAGTGATCGTTGGTCTATGGGTTACGCACTGGAGGCGGAGAATGAGAAAACAATCGGTCGAACTCCCGAACCCGTCCCCAGTCATTGTTTTGGCCAGAATTCGATGACGAGATTATTTTCTAATCCAATGAGAGGGTCTTCGCCGTAAACCAAGACACCGAAAGAGGTGAAGTATGAGGCTACCTGGATTTACCGCTGAGGTGGCAGTGAGAGGCTATCGAGGAAAGTATGCTGGAGCCGCGGTCAACACTGCTGATGCCGAGGGGTCTGTCCACCCTCAGATAGTAATCAGTCGTTTGGAAGAATGCCTCGATGCAGGGGGCAACTTTTGGGAGTGTTTGTATTGGGACTGGTTCCTCAGAAATCCTTGATGTCTGATGCACGAGCTGAACATCACCCCGCACGTGACGACATAATGGGGTCTACCATAGGAATTTGTAGGTGACAGGGCGGGTTGGTTCGGGTAGACGGGCGCCTGACGGAGGTGTGGCTCGTGGGGTCCGTGGCCTGGTTCGCCAGGCACACTCTGCCAGAAATGCCGCCTCCGTCACCTGCATCATCCGAGGGGTCGATCGGGATGATGCCATCTTCTGACCAGAAGACGTGGCTCTGACTGTAGACGAGACCGAGGGATGATGCCTCACCGCTCTACATAAGGAGGGTCACGTGGCTGTCACACCAACCGTTGAACTGCGAATCAGTGTGGATGTGGGCGCCCGACAGCACCATGTCGCTATCGGGCTCTCGAGCGGAGCCGTTCTCGAAGAGTTTGCGATCACCCACCAGCCGGACGGGTTTGCCCACTTCTTTGCCCGGATCGAGTCCCATCACCAGCACTACCCCGGGCCAGTCGCTGTCGCGATGGAAGGCTACAACGGGTATGCGCGACCGTTGGATCGGCTGATCCAGAGGCGCGGGTATCGACTCTACAATATCAACAGGAACAAATGGTGTCAGGCATGACTATTGATTTATGATGAAGAGAGGCACAGCGTAGCGTCGCTGTCGGTCTTGTCCGGCGCCGCACACCTGGTCGACCCTCTTTACGCGGACCCGATCGCTGTCTATACTCGCCGCTCCTATGTCTCCGTCCGAGAGCATCTCGATCGCAGGAGCCGGTCCCGCCGGTTTGACGGCTGCCATCACCTTAGCGCATGCGGGCTATCCCGTTGTCGTTCATGAACGGCAGCAGGACGTGGGCCTGCGCTTTTGCGAAGATTATCAAGCGTTAGAGAACTGGACTTCGGAGGAAAACGTACTCGACACGATCCGCCGCTTGGGCATCCAGACGGACTTTTACTATCGGCCGATCAACCGCCTCTCTTCGTATAGCCCCCACAGCGCCGCCCACGTGACTGTGGCAGAACCCCACGGGTATCTGATCCGACGAGGCTGTCGGAGCGGTTCCCTGGATAGCGCGCTGAAGCATCAAGCGCTCGACCTCGGGGTGGACGTTCGCTTTGAGAGTGCCCTCAAGGAGACAGAGGCTGATATCGTAGCCACTGGACCGCGCCATGCCTGCGCCATCGCGGTCGGGTGTGTCTTTGACACGGACTTGGCTGAATGCGCAGCCGTGTTGCTGGATGACCGCCTCGCGCCAAAAGGGTACGCCTACCTGCTGGTGGCGGATGGGCGAGGGACACTGGCGACGGTGCTCTATGATCGATTCTCAGAAGGGAAGGCCTGCCTGGAGCGAACGACGCGCCGAGTCCAGGATCTCCTCGGTCTCACGATGCGCAACATCCAGCATTTTGGCGGGTATGGAATGTTTGATCTGACTCGCCCGCTC
>Ga0224510_10002828_pt1 | contig 10157 bp, 8 predicted proteins | sample SF_May12_sed_USG_FD_170161 | JGI IMG/M metagenome (GOLD analysis project Ga0224510, IMG submission 170161) | Sediment microbial communities from San Francisco Bay, California, United States - SF_May12_sed_USGS_4_1 | ecosystem: Environmental > Aquatic > Marine > Sediment | place: USA: California... | reverse complement strand
GTAGAAACCGCCGTCTACGTGCTTGGACGCGTAGTTACCGAAAGCGTAGGCTTCCGAGCCGTTACCGAGTTCAAGTCCGAGGTTTACGAATATCTTCAGGTCGTCGTCGATCTGAGGAGAACCCCAGACCTGCGCCGGGTTCAACACCGCGGTATTGCCAGCAGCAACAAGTGCTGCCGCATCGTCACGTTGTACGGAACGATCTGTCGGATCCGTCTCGCCGTATTCAAAGCTGAAGTTCGCGAAACCGGCATCCGTTAACGGCAGGCCGACGTTGACACCAACGCTGTACTGGTCGCCGTCGCCTTCACTGAATGCGCCGTATTTGCCGTCAATAACGACACCCTCAGAATCGTCTCTGAGGATGAAGTTCAATACACCGGCAATGGCGTCAGAACCGTACTGCGCCGCAGCGCCGTCACGAAGAACTTCGACCTGCTTCAACGCGATGGACGGAATCACCGAAATGTCCGGTCCCTGTGCGCCGTTAGAAATACCGTTGCCGAGCCAGTAAATGACTGCTGCACGATGACGACGCTTGCCGTTGATCAGAACCAGTGTGTGGTCGGGAGCGAGGCCGCGAAGGTTCGCGGGCCGCACAATCGTTGCCGCGTCACTGATTGGCTGCGTGTTGACGTTGTAGGAAGGCACAACATTGCGGACCAGGTTGGAAAGGTCCGTGTCGCCCTGATTTGAGAAGTAGTCTGCTGACAGTACGTCGACTGGCGCCGGGGAGTCCTCAACCGAACGAGCTTTGGATCTCGTTCCCGTTGTGATGACTTCATCGAGCGCGTCGTCTTGCGCAAAAACTTGTTGCGGAATAGCAACAAATAGTGGCGCCATACATGCCAACAGCAAATTTTTGGACTTGCTGATCTTGTGACTCACATTAATTCTCCCATGGTTTATTACTCGCGCAGCCTTCATTTATGTGTGTTTCCGTTGTAGCCAGCGGGCACTACCTGCCTTTTGGCTGTCGGTCTCGCGCGTGCGTAAGGTAACGTTGTGCGAATGCGACAAAATTACAACGCCCACTATTCTATGTTGGCGACAAGGAGTCAAGTTCCGCACCGTCGGCCAGTTTTCCGCCCTGGTCGTGAAAACGGCTTAGATCTGCGGTTTCGGGTGTCGAAAAATACCGGCCGCTGCCGGCGATTTGCTGCCTTGCGGCGGGCTCCTCGCCCCTGCCGATCTCCGCGATCGCGGCCAGAATAGCCTCGCAGCCTGGCCTGTACAGGCTAAGTACATTGTCGAGATAAGAGGCCTTTGCTTGCAGCGGCTGGCGGGAAATCCTGATGATCGGACCCGTATCGATGCCGCTGTCCACGATGCGGTGCAAGGTGGAGCCGATTTCGGTCTCGCCATTCAGCATCGCCCAGAAAGTCGCCATGACACCACGGTAGTCGGGAAGGATGCCGGAATGCAGGTTGAGGACCCCGTGGCGCGGCACTGCGATCGCTTCTTCTCTCAGGATGCGTCGATAGCGTATGGAGACGATGAGATCCGGGTCCGTGGATCGCAAGCGCGCGAGGCCGTCGCCGCGATTTGGCGCCGGCAGGTCCCGGGTTTCACGCAGGATGGGCGAGGGCTTTGCGTCTTTGAGAAAGCGCTCGCTCAGGTGCCTGTCTGTTTCTGCAAGTCTTTGCAGTGGCTGGGGAGGTTCGCTCGATGCGTCCTGCGCACCACTGAGAAAGACCGTGTAACTGTGCTCGGGGGCGCCACTCAGGATGCGGTTTAGTGCGTAGAGGCTGGCCAGATCGTAGTGGCCCAACAGGGTTATTTTCATCCGCCCGATACTAGCACCGGGCGCTGTCGCTCTGCGTGACGGCGACGGGTGCTATGCTTTGGGCAATGGCGGGGCGAGGAAATCACCTTGGATTCTGACCTGTTAAAGGGCTTTTATCTCGGCGAGCTGCTCATTGAGCCGCTCAAAGGGCAGGTCACGGGTCGCGCCGGGTCCCGGCACTTGCCGCCGAAGGCGGTGGAGGTGTTGCTTTGTCTCGCCGAATCGCCGGGCGAACTCGTCACTCGTGAAAAGCTGCTCGACGCCGTTTGGGGCCAAGGCCAGGGCAGCCAGGAGGCGTTGGGGCATGCCGTTTCCGAGATCCGCCATGCGCTTGACGATCACGTCGACGATCCACAGTACATCCAGACCCTGCCAAAACGAGGTTATCGACTTCTGCTCGACCCTGTCCCGGTGGATACGACGTCACTGCCCGAGGTTCCCGGGACGAATTTCTGGGAGGCGCTGCTGCGTCACGGCGTCGTGCAGGCGAGTGTTGCCTACCTCGTGGTCGGCTGGCTGCTCATCCAGGTCGCCGACGCCACCTTTGTCGATATCGGCCTGCCGGCGTGGTCGAAACAGTTTGTCACGTTTGTCGTCATCGGCGGTTTTCCGCTGTTGATCCTGCTGACCTGGTTTCTCGACTTTGTCGGCGGGCGCATTGCTTCCGACGATGGCGCGCAGCCGTCCGGCATCCTGCACGGACTTGAACGAAACTACTTCGCTATTTTCATCGCTTACATTATTGCCGCGGTGGGTGCTGCCACGTACCAGGCAACCGTCGGCTTCGAGCTACCGCAGACCAGGCAGGATGTGGTCGCGCTCAATGCTGCTGAGCCGGATCTGGTTCCCGTGGTCGAAAACTCGCTGGCCGTGTTGCAACTGTTGAACATAGAAGGTGACGCCAAGACGCAGGTGTTCAGCGACGGTTTGAGCGAGGACATACTTGATGGCCTCGCGCGGATTCCCGGCTTGCTGGTTTCGTCGCGTGGCGATTCCTGGTCATTGCCGCCCAACGCTGCCTCCGACATTGTCAGGCGACGGCTGCGGGTCGCAAGTTACCTGGAGGGCAGCGTGCGATTCGTTAGCGACAAGCTGCGTGTCGTGGTGCAGTTGATCGACACCGAGTCCGGCTTTCACCTGTTCTCACGCAATTTTGAACTTCAGATTGGCGATATCGGCGAGATGCAAAAGGAAGTCACCAGTCTTGTGGTTGCCAACCTGAAACTTGCCGTTGATACGTCGTCACTTGAAGACTATTTCGACTACTCGAGTACACCAAGCGAAGATGCCTACTTTTTGTACCTCTCTGGCCGCGAGGCACTGCGGCGGCCCTCGTCTCCGGCCAATGCTACCGAAGCGATTGCGTATTACGACCAGGCGCTGATGATTGATGAGCAATACCCTGCCGCACTCGCCGGCCGTTGCGACGCGTTCATCGCGCTTTACCAGCTGCAACAGGACACGAGCAACGTCGCGCTGGCGGAAAGCGCCTGCGCCAAGGCGTTGGCGGTTGCTCCCAGATTGCCGATGGTGCAACACGCCGTTGCCCGTCTCTACCGAATCACCGGGCGATATTCGGAAGCGGAGGCAATTTACACCAGCAACTTGCAAGCCAACCCGCAGGATGTGGTAGCGCTGGAGGGCCTCGCGCTGATTCGTCGTCGGCAGCAGGAGTTCGATGAAGCGGAGCGCCTGATGCGAGAGTCCATCCTGCTGCAACCTGGCAACTGGCAGTCGATCAACACACTCGGCAACATGTATTTCGGCATGGGTCGGTATGTCGAGGCCGTTGCCGAATACCGTAAAGTTGTCTTCCTGGACCCTGGCAATTTCGTCGCGCTGGGCAATCTCGCAAGCGCGAACCTGATGACGGGCGGCTTCGCTGCGGCCCGAGACGCACTGTTGAAATCCATCGCAATCGAAGAGAGTGACATCCTCTACGCGAACCTTGGCATCGCTCTATATTATCTGGGCGACTACGATGGCTCCGTCGCGGCGCACCGCCGTTCGGTGAAGCTCGCGCCGAGTTCAAGCGGTGCCTGGATCGGCCTGGCCGACGCGCTGTATTGTGCCGGTCATCGCGACGAGGCCGCGCGTGCGTACGCATCCGTCATCGACCTGTCACGCAAGCAACTTGAAGTGAATTCCGACGATATCGAAAGCATGACGTTCCTGGCCTGGGCGTCTGCCATGACGGGACTCACCGACGATGCGCTCGCCCTTGTCAGCCGCGCCGTCGAGCTGGATCCAGCCGACCCTTACTCGCATTATTTCGACGCACTCGTGAAATTGAAGAGTGGTCTGGCTTCGGATGCTTTGGCGGCGCTCGAGCTTGCGGTAGAAGCCGGTTACCCGGTGGCAATGCTGGCAGCAGAACCTATACTGAAGGAACTCAGGCAGGACTCCCGCTTTGTCAGCTTGCTGGCGAGCAACCGGCCAGCAGAAGGAGAAGGAGAATGATGAACATGAAAATGATTTTGCTGTTATTGGGGATAGTAACGCTTGGCTGCGCCGCGAGCACAAGCGCTCAGGCACCACTCTGTCCGCCACTGAACAACCTGAAGCTTAATGTCGACGAATATCACCTCAGCCTCAACGACAAGAGGCCCATCTGCATCACGTCACCGGGTACGTTCAAGATCACGATTCAGCAGCCTGGCAATTCCACTGTTGCCATCGGACCGGGTGACGTTACCGTTATGGCGAAAGAGGGCTCCGGCTTGACGATCGAGGGAAACAACAACGCGCCTGTGAATAAGGTTACTGTCAATGTTAGTGGCAACTCGAATCCGGGCGATATCTTCGCGTTCTGGATTCACGTGGATGGCGTCGGGACATTGGATCCGAAAGTGCGGGTCATTCCCAGCATTCAGTTTTTGAGCCTGCAGTCAGAATCCTTCTACGACACGCTCGACACGCTCGATCTCACACTGGAAGACGCTAACAAACTCATCCCGCCGCACGCTGAATCCGAATAAAAAAAGGCCGGGCAATGCCCGGCCTAAAAAAAGCCTAATCCTGAATCGGGGGAGATGAGGGATCAGGCTGTCTTCAGGGCATCGGCGGCCGACAGATAGTCGTAGCCAAGATCACGGGCAACTGCCTCGTGGTTGACGTGCCCTGCATGAACATTAAGTCCGTTCGCAAGATGCGGATCGCGCTTCAGCGCTGCCGCCCAGCCGAACTTCGCAAGTGCTTTCACAAACGGTAGTGTCGCGTTCGTCAAAGCGTAGGTGCTGGTTCGTGGTACGGCGCCCGGCATGTTGGTAACGCAGTAGTGCACCACGCCGTCGACGACGTAAGTAGGTTCTGCGTGGGAAGTCGGCCGGCTGGTTTCGAAGCAACCGCCCTGATCGATGGAGATGTCGACGAGTACGGACCCGGGCTGCATGTCTTTCACATTTTGTTTTGACACGAGTTTGGGTGCCGCAGCGCCGGCGACCAGTACTGCACCGATGATGAGATCGGCTTTCGGTGCCAGTTCGTCGATCGCGTGTTTGGTCGAGTAAACCGTATGCACACGACCGCCCCACATGTTGTCGAGTTCGCGAAGGCGTGGCAAAGAGCGATCGAGAATCGTGACATTGGCGCCCAGCCCGACAGCCATGTCAGCTGCGTTCGCACCGGATACGCCGCCGCCAATTACGAGAACGTTGGCCGGCTGCACGCCGGGCACACCGCCGAGTAACTTGCCGCAGCCGCCGTTGGCCTTCTGCAAAGCGAAGGCACCAGCCTGGATCGAAAGGCGTCCTGCAACTTCGGACATCGGCGTGAGCAGAGGTAGCGATCCATCTGCCGCCGTGACGGTTTCATAAGCGATAGCGGTAGCGCCGGATTTGACGAGCGCTTCGGCCTGCGCCGCGTCAGCGGCGAGGTGTAAATACGTGAACAGCACCTGGCCTGGGCGCAGCATCGCGCACTCGTGCAACTGCGGTTCTTTAACTTTGACGATCATCTCCGCGGCGGCGAACACCTCTTCGGGTGTTGCGACGACTTTCGCGCCCGCTGCTTTGTAGTCCGCGTCGGTGACGCCGATTCCCGAGCCAGCATTGGTTTCGACGATGACCTCGTGGCCTTCGGTGACGACCTCGTGCACACCGGCGGGCGTCATGCCGACGCGGAACTCGAGGGTTTTAATTTCTTTTGGTACACCAATCTTCATGCTTCTCTCCCCAGACCGGGACCGGTCAGTTTGTTGCGGGAGGATACGCGGCTCTGGCTCGCATTAGCTTGCGAAATACGTGACTTACCGCCCCGATTGTGGCAGTTTCTGCGGTCTATAATCCCTTATGAGCAATTTTCTGCTATGGCACTCGACCGCTACGACAAATTGATACTTAACGAGCTCCAGAAAGACGGACGCATCAGCAACGTGCAACTGGCGGCGGCGGTGAACCTGTCGGAGTCGGCCTGCCTGCGTCGAGTACGAACGCTCGAGGAGTCCGGCATTATCGACCGCTATGCGGCACTCCTGAGCCAGAAGAAGGTCGGCCTGCCCGGCAGCATCTTCGTGCAGATCGGCCTGCACCGGGAGGAAGAGCGTGAACTCACGGCGTTCGAGGGCGCCGTGAAGAGCATCCCCGAGGTCATGGAGTGCTATCTCATGACGGGCGAGTTCGATTACCTGCTGCGCGTCGTCGTGGCGGACATGGCTGACTTCGAACGGCTGCACCGCGACGCACTGACCCGCCTGCCTGGCGTCGCCCGCGTCAACTCGAGCGTTACCATCCGCACGGTACAAAAGAAAACCGAACTCCCCCTGCACTAACCCATATAAGGTGACAGTGACCTTATATCGCCTAGACGCAAGGCGCTGCCTGGGCCGAAAGTCGATATAAGGTCACTGTCACCTTATATGGGTCTTATGCGGTTGGGGGGACGAATTCCTTGGGGGCCGCCGAACCTTCGCCGAAGAAGAATTTTTGCATTTCCGTTTCCAGGAATTTGCGGGCCTCGGGTTCGATCGGGGTCAGCCGGTACTCGTTGATCAGCATCGTCTGGTGACCCAGCCATTGCTTCCAGGCCTCCTTCGACACGTTTTCGTAGACGCGTTGTCCGAGATCGCCGGGGTAGGTCAGATAGTCGAGACCCTCGGCTTCCTTGCCCAGAAGAGCGCAATTAACAGTGCGTGGCATTGTTCCTGTTCCTTAATTGATTGATCAGTTTCTTCACCGGCGCCGCCAGTCCACCGGGCGGCTCGTCGTCAAGCTTGTACCAAACCCGGGCGCCGGCATCGGCCACGTGGGCCGCCCGCGAATCCAGGTGCACCACTATCGGCTGAATATCGAGATCGTAGTGGCTGAAGCTGTGGCGAAGGATATCCCATGGCTGCGTCCGGGTCGCTGCGCTGTCGAGTACATCCTCGCACCACTCGCCGACAGAGCGCTCGTCCAGTTCGGGAAGGCTCCAGAGCCCACCCCAGATTCCGGTCTCGGGACGGCGCTCGAGATAGACCTGGCCGTTCGCACTCGCAAGGATCATCGTCGTCGTTCGCAAGGGTTTTGCGGACTTTGGTTTTCGTCCCGGATAATCCCCGACCTTGTTCATTAGCAAAGATTCACAATCATCCGCGACAGGACATCGCTCACACGATGGCTTGCTGCGCGTGCAGAGTGTCGCACCCAGATCCATCATTGCCTGCGTGTACTCAGCCACCCGCTTCTGCGGCGTATGCTGTTCGGCGACTCGCCAGAGTTCATCCGCGACGCGTCCGGTGCCAGGCCAGCCCGCGATTGCGGCATGCCTCGCGAGCACGCGCTTTACATTGCCGTCGAGAATCGCGTGACGCTGGGCGAATGCCAACGACAATATCGCTCCCGCCGTGGAGCGACCGATACCGGGTAAGGTCATTACCGCATCGAGTGACGCCGGAAACGTGCCGCCGAATTTCCCGTGCACGACCTGTGCGGCTTTATGCAGGTTTCTCGCTCGCGCGTAATAGCCCAGCCCGGACCAGTGCGCGAGCACCTCGTCCTGCCTGGCGGCGGCAAGCGCCGACACATCCGGAAAGCGTTCGACGAATCGATTGAAGTAGGGAATCACCGTCGCCACCTGGGTCTGTTGCAGCATGATCTCCGAGACCCATACCCGGTATGGCGTGACGTCCTGCTGCCACGGCAAATCCCTGCGACCGTGCTCATCGAACCACGCGAGCACGCGCGACGCGAAGTCACTCACCCTGCTGTCCCCGCGGAACAATCTCCCGGGCGATAACTTCGATGCGATTAACGGCCTCACTGCCATTCTTTTTCAGCTTGCGCTTGATCAGGTAGGGGCCAATACCCGGCGGGATCCAGAACTTCGGTTCCATCGACAAATCGTAGGTAACGACTGTGCCTCCGTCGCGTGCGACAAACCGCCAGCTTTCGTTGCTGTGATGAAAGTCGCTGGTCTCCGGATCGGCGAAAGCGCGCAGCTCTTTGTTGGCCTCGGTCTCGATGTATCCCCGGCGTTCGAAAGACTGGCAGAAGAAAAGTACGCAGCCCTTGTTGCGAATGTAGAACAGCGGACGACCCTGCTCATCGGCCGGCAGGTCACGCGCCTCGACGATTGCGCTCGAAAATCTTGTGGAGTAGTCCCAGTACCGGTACACCTCGAAGAGCTGCGGAATGGTGGCGTCGAACCAGACTTCGGATGTCAGGGTATAGGTGCCCTTATTATTGTCGACTTCGATGCTCAGTATGTCGGCCGACTGCGCGGCCTGGCACAAGGCCAGCAACAGGCAGCAAAAAAGATTTCGCTGCACCGTCAATCGAACAGGCCTTTCAGCTTGTCTTTCAGTTTGTCTTTGAGTTCTTCTTCCACCTGCTTCTGCAGCAGCTTTTCAATGTCCGGCTTGACACTGGGTGACGTGAGCGGGCCGGTGATCTTCAACGGTATGACGGCTTCCGTCAGTTCGTCCAGCTCCTCAGGCGTCGCGTTTCGCTGGAATTCCGGCCGGTCAAAAATTCTTGCCGACAGCGCATAGTCGACAGTTCCTTCAGGAAGGTCGACTTTTCCGCCGCCGGTCAATTGCATGAAGGGCAATTCCGCGAACAAATCATTGCTGCGCATCACTCCATCGGTCACAACACCGGTCATGCGCACAGTACTGAAGTCGGTCTTGGCCGGCAGTACAGCTGTTGGTGGCTCTGTACCTTTCAGCAATGCGCGCGCGCGGCGAATCTCGTACCAGACATCTGTTCCGATGTACGAACCGTCCTTGAGTTCCATCGACAAATCGCCCGCAAGGTTTCGCTGGATCGCCGCGAGATCGGCACCTTTTCCGGACAGGACAAAGGACCCCTTGATCGCACCGGTTACGTTCTCCTGCTGGAACATCGCCCTGGCCAATCGCGCCAGGTCAACGTCCGCGATCTTCTCGTTCATCGACAGGACCGGAACCGGGCCAGCGACATCAATGCGCACATCCCCTGAATACGTGCCGCCGAAAAACCCGGAGGAAATCGGGAAGATTCGCATTCTGCCATTGCTCGAGTTGAGGCCAACGTCGATGTTTTCGAAAATGATGTTGCCCAGCGAGGCTCTCGCCAGCTTCAGCTTGCCGCGGGCATTGAGTGGCCGGATGAGATCGACCGGAATCTCGACCGGCACTGCCTCAGTCTCGGCAGCGCTGTCACTTTCACTGGCTGGTTCCATGTAGCGCGCGATGTCGATCGAGTCTCCGACCAGCTCAAACTGGTAGGCCCCGGTATCACTGCTCGGAATGGACAAAGCGCCAGTAAACGTTGTGTCGTCCAGCTTGATCGACATTTTGGACAACTCGATTGCGGTCGCCGTCATCTCGGCGGTCGCCTCGACGATGACCCGACTTAGTGCGGACGGGTCCGCGGTCTCCGGCGGCGCGACATCGAACAACTGCATCAATGTTCGCGGAGAAAACGCATCGATGGCGATTGTCGCTTTCGGTGTGATGTTGTTCTCGTATGAAAAAGGCTCAACGTTCGCGACGATACGCATGTCCAGCACTGACAGGTCGAGCGTTTGCATCGATACCCGCGACTCGTTGGTGAGAATTTCGATACGGTCGGTCGAGAGCCTGAGGTTTGTCGGTATAGACGCGAGACCCTCGAGCACACCCTCGACAGAAAGGTCGTCAAGCTGCGCCAGGCCACTCTCCGAATCGAAGGTCACCACGGACTCAAGCGCCAGCGTTCCACTCATTCCGTCAGGCTGCATGTCGAATTGCAGCTCAGCGCTCAGTGGCACTGCGGACACTTCGTTCTGCACCCTGCCAAGCCGAAGGTTCATGCCGTCTAGCGTGATCGATTCGCCGGCTTCCTCGTCTGTGTAGCGAACCCGGGCATCAGTAATCCTGATGGAGTTGACGTCGATGCTGCCGCTTGCCGCATTAGCCGGCGCCGCTTCGTCC
>Ga0224510_10002827_pt1 | contig 10160 bp, 7 predicted proteins | sample SF_May12_sed_USG_FD_170161 | JGI IMG/M metagenome (GOLD analysis project Ga0224510, IMG submission 170161) | Sediment microbial communities from San Francisco Bay, California, United States - SF_May12_sed_USGS_4_1 | ecosystem: Environmental > Aquatic > Marine > Sediment | place: USA: California... | reverse complement strand
GCTTTGCGTTACGACACCGAGCAGCACGTTGTGGCAAATCTTGACCATGCGGGCCAGCTCGCCTTCCCCGACGTAGGTTACGCCCTTGCCCAGGGCTTCCAGGTATGGGCGCGCCGTCTCGAATGCCGGCACTGGGCCTGAAGCGACGATGGTCAGTTTACCAGCCTTGATGACCTTGGCATTGCCGCTGACCGGCGCGGACAGAAGGTTCGAGCCTCGCAGGCTCAGCGCTTCTCGAACACGCAGCGATCCTTCCTCGGACACGCTGGAACAGTCGATTACGAGCTTGGGTGCATTGCTGGCGCTCAGTAAGCCATTATCGCCGCAGATGACAGCATGGAGGTCGTCCGGGCCCGAAACCATCGTGAACACGATGTCCATATCGGCGAGCTGCCGCGGCGTATCGACGACCTTGCCACCCTGCCCGATCAGCGGCTCCGCCTTGGCACGCGTCCGGTTGTAGATGCTGACGTCGCAGCCTGCTTTCAGCAAGCGCTGGGCCATGGCATATCCCATGCGGCCTGCCCCAATCCAGCCTATCTTCCGAGATGCGAGTTCTTGCCCCTTGTCCATCTGCTGATGCCTTCTGCTCGTCAGAATGAGTCCGCGCTATGCAAACGATTGCATATGCATTATAGTGCTTCCGATTGAGTACGCAAGTCGGCCAGGCCGGACAAATCCAGCGCCGCGCGTGTTGCACGCGGATTCGAATCCTGGTTCCGATCATTCTTCAAAGGGCGCTGCCGTCACCGTGGATGTCGAATTCGTCAACTGGGGTTTCCTGGCGGGCGCCCTGATCGTCATTTGCGCGGGCTCCCTGCTCAAGGGAATGACCGGCGTAGGCCTGCCCATTCTCGCCGTGCCCCTGCTGGCTTCATTCACCAGCGTCGAGGAAGCGGTGGTGCTCATGGTGCTGCCGGGACTCGCGTCGAACGGATGGCTCGTGTTGACGCACCGCAAGTGGCCCATTCTCCGCGATCATTACCAGTTCATTCTCGGGGGGATAACTGGCGGCCTGCTCGGGACCTGGCTGCTGGCGACTCTGGATGACCGCATACTCAAGATGATTCTGGCAGCGTGGCTGGGCGTATACCTGGTCAGGCATTTCTCCGCGGGCTTGTCCCCTTCAGTCTTCGGCAGGCGCGGCTGGGTCGGCACGGGCCTCGGCCTTGCCGCCGGGACCATCCAGGGGGCGAGTGGCATCTCGGCCCCGATCGTAGCCCCTTATTTTCATGCCAGCGGCCTGGTTCGAGACAACTACGCCTTCGCAACGGCCTCCGCCTTTCTGCTGTTCAGCGGCGCGCAGATAGCCGGGATGAATGGCATGCACTTGTGGACTGAGCAACGCCTGGTTACCGGGCTGATAGTCGTCATACCTACCCTGGTGTTTACTCACATCGGCATCCGGTTTTCCCACCGCATAAGCGACCGCGCTTTCAACGGCGTCATTCTTGCGCTATTCATTGCGATGGAGCTCAAGTTGATTGTGGATATAATATGATCACGAAGGTCTGGCACGATACCTTCTGATCGTCCGCCTGGCAGGAACAAGCCGATGCCGGTTCCAGTCAGTCAATTCATCGGCGCAAGCGGAACAACACCTGTCATCGATGGCGAAACGTAACGTCAACATAAAGGATGTCGCCCGGCGGGCGAAAGTGCACCCGTCGACCGTGTCGAGGGTCCTGAATCCTGAGACCCGGTCAATGGTGTCCGACGCCGTCGCCCTGCGCATCGAGAAAATTGCGGAGGAAATGGGTTATTCCCGGAGCAAGCTCGCCTACAGCCTCCGAACGGGCAAAACCCACACGATTGGGGTCCTGATCCCGGACCTGACCAACCCGATGTTTCCGCCCATAATTCGCCAGATAGAGCGAACTCTTGTCGAGCACGGCTACATAGCGATACTTGCTGACTCGGACAACAATCAGAAAAGCGAGAAGACGATTGTCGAGTCGCTGAAATCACGCAACGTAGATGGTCTGATTCTGGCCACGGCGCACAGAATCGATACGATAGTCAGCGGGGTGGTTGATGAACACATCCCGCTCGTACTGATCAATCGCACGATTGACGCTCACACCGTTACGGCCGTCATCAACGATGATGCGTACGGGATCGAACTCGCAATCGATCACCTGGTGGAACTGGGCCACTTGGACATCGCATTTCTCGGGGGGCCGCAGGATACGTCGACCGGGCACGACCGCTACCTCGCTTTCAAAAAGTTGCTAAGGGCAGGAAAGTTTAAATCCCACCCGAAGCTGATCGTCAATCGCAAAGCGTTCACGGAAGAGGAAGGCCGGCGCGGATTCAAGGCCATCTACCAGAACGGTCCGCAGTTTACGGCCGTGGTCGCCGCGAATGATCTACTCGCGCTTGGTTGCTACGACGCCATGACCGAACTGGGACTGAAATGTCCGGACGATATGTCGGTAACAGGATTCAACGACATGCCGTTCGTGGACAGACTGGCGCCGCCGCTGACGTCAGTCCACATTCCTTGCGACGAAATCGGCGTTCACGCTGCGGAGCTGTTGATCGAGAGAATCCGGAATCCGGAATCGCCCGTCAGGACCGTAAACCTGCTGCCAAAATTGATTGTCCGAAAGTCCAGCAGCGCCCCTAAGAGCCGCAAGAAGTAGTTTCGGATCTATGCGCAGTATTCGCGGTGCCCGACCGCAAGTTTGGCAGGGGCTACATTGTCGGGCGGATCTGTTTCACCCCAACCGCACGGACGTGTTCAGGCGCTGCGGTACAGCTTGGTCATGACGAATTCGCGGTGGCCGAGTGCCTCCGCGGCAGTCATCCGGCCATTAGATGTCTTGATGACCATGTCTATCAGCTTGTCGCCGGCCTGATCAAGTGTCAGTTCGCGGCTCAGTATGCCGGTCACGTCGACGTCGATGTGTTCCGACATCGTTCGCATCGTGCGCGGATTGGCCGTGATCTTGATGACCGGCAATATCGGGTTCCCGATGATGTTGCCCTGTCCCGTGGGGAACGTGTGCACCACGAATCCCCCGGCCGCCATCAAGGTGACGCATTCGGCGGCCGCAGAAGAAGAGTCCATGAAGTAAAGCCCCGGGCCCTGTGCCGGCTCCTCGGCCGGGCCCAGCACGTCGATAAACGATACTTTCTTGCCGATCTTCTCGAGGTTGCCGAATGCCTTTTCTTCGATCGTGGAAAGACCTCCCTCGATATTACCCTTCGTAGGCTGGCTGTCGGAAAGGTCAGACGTCTTGTGCGCCTCGATTACCTCGTCCTGGTATGCCTTGAAGGTCCTCATGAATTTCTCGGCAGCTTCCGGGCTGGCTGCCCGTGTTACACAGACATGCTCGGCGCCAGTCAGTTCGGATGTTTCGCCGAAAACGCCGTGAATCCCCTGCGGGATCAGCTTGTCGTACATGTTGCCGACTGTCGGATTGGCCCCGATACCAGAGGTCGTATCCGATTCCCCGCATTTGGTCGATATCCACAGGTCGGAAATATCGCATTCCTCGCGCTGCAGCTCGGTTGCCCAGTGAACGAATTCTTTTGCCTTTCTTGAAGCCCGTGCAATCGTATCGATGTCGCCGGATTGCTCTATGGCGAAGCCCGCGACCGGCTTCCCCGTTGCGGCTATTCCGTCGACGATCTTACGGGTCCACCCGGGCTCGATGCCAATTACGATGCATGCCGCCACGTTTGGGTTCGAGCCGGTGCCGATCATTGTGCGGAAATGAAGATCGAGGTCAGCGCCGAATTGCAGCCGGCCGTATGCGTGGGGCAATGCGAGCGTACCCTGGATGTTATTGGCGACTGCCTCACACGCGGCATTGGAGATGTCGTCAACAGGCAGGATCGCCACGAAATTTCGAACGCCCACTCGTCCGTTTTCCCGTCGATATCCAAGAAACGTTTCTCTATTTTTCATCGTTGGCACTCACCAGCGCTTTGTTTTCAGGTTGTGCACATGCACATGTTCACCCTTGCCTACAGGAGCTACGACGCGTCCTATGTCTTCGCCGTATTTGATGATCGAGTCATCGACTCTCAGATCCGTGAGCGCGACCTTGTGCCCTATTGGCACATCGTGCTTCGCAACGAGTTTGAATTCCGTGTTGTCCTCTGTGACGACACATAACATTTCATCGCCAGTCTTTAGACCTTCGACGACGACGACGCCAACATTGTCACGCTTGTCGTGAACCAGTAAGTGGGGTATGGCCATTCTCTTTCCGGTGGCTGTATAAGGCTTGTTATTGGAGGGAAAAGCGGCTATGGGTGTATCGCTGCAACCCAGGGCATAAGATAGAGTAATCGCAGTTGGTCTTCAACACGGGAAGCCCTGGCCGCCATAGTCTTGTCATCCGGTGCCTGAAGTCACGGCCGGGTTTCCGGTGCGAACGAACCCGATAACTCCGGCGCTTTCGGAATCCGGCAGCGTTGAGCGTTGCGTGACCGGACAGCTGACATCGGTACTCCGTGGCTGAAATTACAGAAGTGCGCTTCCATGGCTAAAGGCTTGTACATGCAGGGAAAAACTCTGACGATCCTGTTGATCCTGTGCCTCCCGGCTCGATGGGCAATTGCCGAAGTAGTGTCGTTTGACGTCAAGTCACGCGGGGACCTGCCGGGGGGCATCGATTTTGGGCTGGCAGGGGAATACGAAAAGATTGCAGGCAAGGTGTTTTTCGAAGTCGATCCCGAAACCCCGGCGAACCGAATCATTGTCGATCTCGATTACGCTCCGCGTAACTCTCGGGGCAAGATTGAATTCGCGGCCGATTTCTTTCTGCTGAAGCCAAAACAAATCGAGCGCGGCAACGGCACGCTGCTGGTCGGTGTCCCGAATCGTGGCAGCAAGCGATTGTTGACGTTTTTCAATCATGCGTCGGCCGAGGGCCGGAAATGGGATGCCCCGGATCCACAGAACGTCTCGAACCTTGGTGACGGGTTCCTGATGCGGAATGGATTCACCTTATTGTGGATAGGCTGGCAGTTCGACACGCCGGAGAATGGCGAGAATATGCGCGCATACCTGCCGTCGGCGCAGGATGGTGAGCTGTCGATAAGCGGCCTGGTTCGAAGCGACTTTGTAGTCACGGAAAAGGTGCTCGATTTCACGCTTGGAGATCGCAACCACATCGCCTACCCGGTGTCAGATCCGCTCAGTCCCGACAACGTGCTTACGGTCAGGGATACGGTAGAAGGAGTCCGGCGGGTCATCGACCGGAAGCAGTGGTCGTTCGGCCGGGCCGAGGGTGGCCGAGTCGTGCCTGATACGACGAGGGTCTATCTCGAAACCGGGTTCGAACCGCACCGAATTTATGAAGTCGTATATACCTCCAGCGATCCTACGGTGATTGGCCTAGGACTGGCCGGGATTCGTGATCTGGTGTCTCATCTGAAGCACCTGCCGGCAGAGCCTCTGTCTATTCCTGCCGGTACGCTGAAAAGGGCCATCGGCTTCGGACTCTCACAGCCCGGCCGCTTGCTGCGAAATTTCGTCTACGACGGATTCAACGGCGATGAGGCGGGTCACCGCGTATTCGATGGTGTGATCGCGCACATAGCCGGCGCCGGTAGAGGTAGCTTCAACATTCGTTTCGGCCAGGCATCGAGAGACGCTCACGCTTTCCTGAATTTCTTCTATCCGACAGACATCTTCCCATTCACCGATGTCGAGCAGACCGATCCCCTGACGGGCCAGAGAGGGGGACTCCTTCGCGATGTGCCGGATCAGCATATGCCCAGGTTTTTCCAGACCTTCTCGTCTTACGAATACTGGGGTCGCGCTGCCTCGTTGCTGCACACGACGGTGGACGGGCGGGACGACGCCCCGATGCTGGAAAATACCCGCATCTACCATTTCACCGGTGGCCAGCACCTGCCGGCGAAGTTTCCGCCAGCTATCGAAAACGGGCAACAGCTCAATAATCCCAATGACTATTCCTATGCCATGCGGGCCCTGCTCCTCGCCATGAATAGGTGGATCACGTACGGGACACCGCCGCCGGACAGCAGGTACCCGACCATTCGGGACGGAAATCTTGCCGACCCGGACAAGGTGACCCTTCCGGAAATTCCGGGTGTCGCCTTTCCGACGCACCCGCACAAGGCCTACCGGGTGGACTACGGTCCCGAGTTCGAGTCGGCGGGCATCATAAGCAAGGAACCGCCGGAGGTCGGCCCCGCTTACCCGATACTGGTACCGCAGGTCGACCGCGACGGCAACGAGACAGGTGGATTAAGGATGCCGGACATCGAGGTTCCACTAGCCACCTATACGGGCTGGAACCTGTATACGACGGAATATGGTCCCGAAACCGAAATTGCTCACATGTCGGGATCGTATATTCCGTTAGCCAAGACGAAAGTCGAGCGCGAGGCTAATGGCGATCCACGGCCGTCCATCGAAGAGCGCTATGACAGCGAGGCCGAATACCTCGGCTTGTATGCCGAAGCGGCGATTCGCCTGATCAACGACGGCTACCTGCTCCCGGAGGACCTGCCCGAACTGCTCGAACGGGCACTATACCAATGGGAGTATCATCACGGCCGGGCGGAACCCGTGCCGGACGGGGCCGGCAGCAATCTCGTATGTACGGTGGCCCGTATGGGCAAGGAATGCGGCTACTAGCGGTACCCGCAACTACGCCTTGTCGAGCTTCAGCAACTTCTCCAGCGTTCCGCCCAGGATGGCTTCGCGCTCCGCGTCGCTCAATCCCGGGACGCTGAGCACGTGCGCCACCGCGTTGCGATTTTCCATACCATACGGGTAGTCCGTGCCGAGCACGACCTGCTCGACCCCTGCCTCGAATATCAGATTTTCGAGGTTTCGGGTCTTGTAGACCAGCGAATCGAAGAATATCTGCCGCAGATAGTCGCTCGGGCGTTTCAATTCGGCACCCCGGCATCCGCGGTCGTCGCTGTTGTGACAGTGATCGAATCGACCGATATACGACGGCAGATAGCCGCCACCGTGAGCCGCAACCAGCTTCAGCCCCGGGTACCTGTCCAGCGTGCCCTCAAAAATCAGGTGCGCCAGCGCTACGGTTGTTTCCAGCGGATTGCCGATGATGTTGTCCAGGCGGCCTTTGCCCTGGAAACGGCTCGCGCCTTCGTCGAAATTTCTCGGGTGCATGAATACGACGACATCCAGTTCCTCGGCCTTTGCCCAGAATGGGTCGAACCTCGGGTTGGCGACTTCCTCGCCGTCCAGGCTGCCTGTAATCATGACTCCGCGGTGTCCCAGTTGCCGAACGGCATACTGGAGTTGGGCCGCAGCGAGATCGGGGTGCTGCAGCGACACGGCACCGATCGGAACGAATCGATCGGGATAGAGCGCGCACACCTCGGCGAGTTTCTCGTTCTGCAGGCGGATGATCTTGTCTGCCAGGTCCCGCTCAGCCCAGTGAAAGTACTGCCCGACAGCAATGCTTAGCGCTTGGATGTCGATTCCGGTTTCATCCATCGCAGCCAGTCGGGTATTGATGTCACTCGCCTTTGTAAGGGGGTTCGGGCTGTAAGGATTGTCGCCCCCGAGTGCCGGGTGACCCTCGATGAGCGGCCATACATCGGTAACCTCGGAGTGTGCGTGGATGTCGACCACACGCATTCGTTTGCCGTTGACTACGACGGGCCGTTGGAAATCGGCGCGCGTGGTGTCCGGATCCCTTGCCGCCAGTGCTTCCGTGACGGTCGCATCCGACTCGATGGATTCGCAGCCGACAAACGTGATGCCCAGACCGGCACCGACTGCAGCCTTGACAAAATCGCGGCGGGAGCTGCGGTCCGCCTCATTATCCGGCTTGTCACTCATGTAGGCTCCTTTGCTGATGCAGGGTTTTGGTGCGACGTCCGCTATGGTTTCGCGGGTACGACGGGAAGCAGAACGTACGAGGCTCGATCGCCGCCAGTATAGATGCTGTTGTTCCTCAGATTGTAGGCAGCGAAGTAGTGCTCACCGTCGTGCGACTGCACATCGAGGCGGATACGATGGCCCTTCCGGAAGACCATGCTGGTCGCCCAGATTTCGACTTCGATTGGTACGATTTCGCCGGGAGACAGCTTCTGCTCTTCGTCGTGCGCATGGTACGGTCGATATGGAGTGGACAGCGCGGGGTCGAGTTTCCGGTGTGACACCTTGAGAATGCCGCGGGTGACGGTATCGACCGATCCATCGGGCGCCATGTCGCGGAGATAGGCAAATACATCCATATCGTCGGTTTCCGACGAGACCCAGAGCTTCAGGTTTATATGACCGGTTATCTCGGTATCCTCTGCGAGCGCTTCGGTGACGAACGTCACCGTCGGCTGCCGCCGCAGGGCGCGGCTATATGCCTCGGGCCCGGCGGAATAGGTAATCGCGCCATCTTTCGCGGGAGGATCCTGCGCAAGACGCAGGTCGTGCAACGCATCTCCAACCGCATTCGCAGATTCGGACGTAAGATAGTACTTGGTGTATTGCGTGCGCTCCAGTGGCCATTCGTTTTCGAATCGCCAGGAACACTTGTCGAGACTTTCCCGGACACAGAGCTTTACCGGCGGCTCGTCCATGATGCCGGTGTCCCTTCCCTTCAGCCAATAGTCATACCAGCGAAGCATCTCCGTTTTGCCCTCGTCTGAGTAGAAGGCATCCGTGTGTCCGCCAATGTGAACCTGTAGTTTCTTGTGCTCGGACGCAGACCGGACGAAAGCTTCGATGTTTCCGCGGAGGTGATGGTTCCAGCCTCCCCAGTTGCCCGAACTGTATAACGGCACGGTAATTCGGTCGAACTGGGCCCGTGACTTCACTTCGTCCCACCACGGACTGTCCGTATGGTGGGTCATGAAGTTCCACATCAGGTTTTCATCGAATGCCGCGGAATTGTTGGCCCGGGTATTTTCCAGCAATTGCTTTCCCACGACGTCGTTCCACCAGCGACCGTAGAATGCCTGGTTCAGGATGCCGCCATGAAAGACGGAGTCGCGGTAAAGGTCCGCCCAGCCCTCCCATGGCACGATCGTGGTTAGCGAAGGTGGCTGCAGGCTTGCGACATTCCATTGGGTGATGGCGTAGTACGAGACGCCGGACAAGCCGACTTTGCCAGTACTCCATTCCTGCCCGGCCGCCCACTCGATCGCATCGTAAAGATCCCGGGCTTCCTGCATGGACCATATGTCGGCTTTGCCCGGGGATTTGCCTGTACCCCGTGTGTCCACGAAGACGAGCACATAACCCCGCGGAACCCACCAGTCCGGTTCCGGTCGCTCGACGTGCGTGAACGGAGCAACGTGCGGCAAAATCCGGTCCAGGTCCTTCTGGTACGCACTCAGGCTCAGAAGAACCGGAAACCTTGCGGCGCCGGAATTTTCGGCAGCGCCCGATGGACGGTACACGTCCGCGCGTAATACCGTGCCATCGCGAACGGCAATCGCTACGTCTTCCTCGAAAACGACTCCATACTCGGGTTGCGACAGCGAGTCTTCCGCCGAGCTGATTTCCGGCAGGAGCCCGGTCGCTGTGCCAAGTACGGCAAGCAGCATTGCGAACCGTACCCGCTCTCGTACTGGGGGCTGCATGAATTTCTCCCGTCTTCTACGGCGTGCGGACCACGCGGTCGATTTATCACCCGGTGGGCAGCCGACGGCAGGGTCGCCCCCGATCGGTCAGTGAGCCCGGTCCTGCGCCTGTTTATGCAATCGTTTGCAGTAAAACATCAACGCCAGCGGGAGTCAATCGGGCCCGGCGCAGCGCTATTGCACCAATCAGTGGCAGGTCGTGCAGATTTGTGACTGTGCCCGGAACCCGTCACGGCTCGATGGACTCGCGTAAGGAAACAGCGCGGTGTGGCAAGCGGAGCACTCGTAGCCACGTTCCAGGACAAGCTCGTGCGACACCGAGAAATGCCAGTAGCCGTTTCGAGGCAAAGCCAGTAGCTGCACCAGGTCGGCAGCCGTCGACCCGGGCGTCATGCCCTCAGCGCCGGGCGCCCCGGCGCGCCATTCCGACTGGCGGCGCCCGGACGCATCAGGCAGCTCTCGTAACCAGGCATCGACGACGCTCCTCCCCGCCAGGCGCCCGGTCAGGATCGCCGGACCGAGGAACATGCCGTCGAGCCCGTGTCGGCCATTGATGCCGACACTGCCGTTGACTTCGCCGGCCGCGTACAGCCCGGCGATCACCTCCCCGT
>Ga0224510_10002826_pt1 | contig 10162 bp, 9 predicted proteins | sample SF_May12_sed_USG_FD_170161 | JGI IMG/M metagenome (GOLD analysis project Ga0224510, IMG submission 170161) | Sediment microbial communities from San Francisco Bay, California, United States - SF_May12_sed_USGS_4_1 | ecosystem: Environmental > Aquatic > Marine > Sediment | place: USA: California... | reverse complement strand
CCGGTGGTGAGGTAATTGCGGAAGATCGAACGGGCGGCCACGTCATCCGGGCGCTCGATCTTGATCTTCACGTCCAAGCGGCCGGGGCGCAGGATGGCCGGGTCGATCAGGTCCTCCCGGTTGGAGGCACCTATCACGATCACGTTCTTCAGCGTCTCCACGCCGTCGATCTCGGCCAGCAGCTGGGGCACGATCGTGGACTCGATGTCGGACGAGATGCCGCTGCCCCGGGTGCGGAACAGCGATTCCATCTCGTCGAAGAAGATGATGACCGGGTAGCCCTCTTCGGAGCGCTCCCGGGCCCGCTGGAAGATGAGCCGGATCTGACGCTCCGTCTCCCCCACGTACTTGTTGAGCAGCTCCGGGCCCTTGATGTTGAGGAAGAAGCTGCGGGCCTTGGCGTCGCCCGACATCTCGCTCACCTTCTTGGCCAGCGAGTTGGCCACCGCCTTGGCGATGAGGGTCTTGCCGCAGCCGGGAGGGCCGTAGAGCAGGATGCCCTTGGGGGCCGGCAGCTCGTGCTCAGCGAACAGATCGGAGTGGAGGAACGGGAGCTCCACCGCGTCCATGATCGTCTCGATCTGGGAGTCGAGGCCGCCGATGTCTTCGTAGGACACATCGGGCACCTCCTCCAGCACGAGATCCTCCACCTCGGCCTTGGGCAGCTTCTCGACCAGGATCGAGGAGCGGGTGTCGAGCAACATCGAGTCTCCGGCCCGCACACCGGTGCCGATGAGGTGCTCGGCCAGTTCCACCACACGCTCCTCGTCGGCCCGGCCGACTATGAAGGCGCGCTGGCCGCCCTCGAGCATCTCCTTGACGATCACGACCTCGCCCGAACGCTCGGGCGAGCGGACCTTGACGATGTTCAGCGACTCGTTGAGGACCACCTCGGCCCCCCGCACGAGCACCTCGGCGTCGATGGCGGGATGGATCTCCACCCGCATCTTGCGCCCGCTCGAGTAAACGTCGGCCGAGCCGTCCTCGTTGATGCCGAGGAGGGTGCCGTAGGCGCTCGGTGGTTGGGTGAGCTTGTCGACCTCTTCCCGGAGGGCGGCGATGTGCTCACGCGCCTCGCGCAGGGTGTAGGTCAGCTTCTCGTTCTGGGAGATGGCCTGGGCCAGTTGCCCCTTGGTGTCGAGCAACCGCTCTTCCAAGGTGCGGACACGCTTGGGGGCGTCCTGAAGACGGCGACGGAGGGTGACAACTTCCTCCTCCATCACCTTCAGCTGCTCCTGCAGCTCGGCCATACCGGTCTCATAGGCGGTCAGCCGACGTTCGTACTCGGGGGTGTTGACGGCTCTACCTCCTGGTGAGCTGCTTCGCAGTGGACCCTACACCTACCGTCGGCCCGATGCCGCACGGATCAAGCGAGGTGCGACGGGCATCACAACCCTTGCGGCTGTGATCGGGAGCGGACGGTGAAGTGACTCGAGTCGTGGTGGTCATGGGCGGGGTCATGGACTACGGGGAGTCGGCGTGCGGGCTACTCGACCGGCTTGCCGGGTGCTGGCGACTGCATCGGCTCCAGCGGCGACCCTGACTCGCGATCCGCACGACCATGTGCGGGAGTCGCCTCCAGGGTCAACCATACAGCAGGTGGACACTCAGACTAGGTGGTTAAACCCACCACCCAGAGGATGTATGCCAAAACTCTGGCTTCTTCCCGCAGGGCGTCGTAGCGCCCCGACGGGCCGCCGTGCCCGGCGCCCAGGTCGGTCCACAGCAGCACCGGGCGGTCAGTGGTGCTGACCCGGCGCAGCTCCTGCACCCACTTGGCCGGCTCCCAGTAGCCCACCCGGGTGTCGTTGAGACCGGCCGTGGCCAGCACCGACGGGTAGGGCCGGGGGGCCAGATTCTCATAGGGGGCGTAGGCCCGCATGGCCCGGTAGATGGGCTCGGTGGAGGGGTTGCCCCACTCGTCCCACTCGGTGACCGTGAGGGGCAGGGTGGCGTCGAGCATCGAGTTGAGGGCGTCCACGAACGGGACCTCAGCCACCGCCGCAGCGAACAACTCGGGGGCCTGGTTGAGCACCGCCCCCACCGTGAGGCCGCCGGCCGAGCCGCCCCGGATCACCAGGCGGTCGGTGCTGGTGATCCCGGCCTCGATCAGGTGGCGGGCACAGGCCACGGTGTCGCCGAAGGTGTTCGCCTTGGCCTCCAGCTTGCCCCCGAGGTACCATCGCCGGCCCATCTCGCCCCCGCCCCGCACGTGGGCGATGGCGAAAGCGAAACCCCGGTCGAGCAGGGACAGGCGGGCCGAGGAGAACGTGGGGTCCATCGAGGCTTCGTAGGCCCCGTACACGTAGAGCAGGCAGGGGCCGGGCGCGTCGGCCGGGCGGTCCCGCCGGGCCACGATGCTGATGGGCACGCGGGCGCCGTCCTCGGCCGTGGCCCACAGCCGCTCGGTGGCGTAGCGGGCGGGGTCGAAGTCGCCCAGGACCTCCTGCTGCTTGAGCAGGGTCCTGTCCCCCGTGGCCAGGTCGACCGAGAACACCGAGGCCGGCGTGACCATCGACGAGTACCCGTAGCGCAGCGTGCCGGTGCGGTAGTCGGGGTTGGCGCCGGGCCACACAGTGGATACCTCCTCCGGCTGCTCGATCGGCACCACCGACCCGTCGGCCCAGCGCCGGACCCGGATGCGGGTGGTGCCGTTGGCCCGCTCGAACAGGACCAGGTGGTCCTCTGCCACGTCGAAGTCGCTGATGATGACCGAGTCGGGGTCGTCGCCGGGGGCGGGCGGCATGTCCAGCGGCCGCCAGGCGGGGGCCGAGGTGTCGTCGTCGGGGGTGACCATTATCCGGAACCGGTCGGGGTCGCCGTCGTTGGTGAGGATCACGAACTGGTTGCCGTGGTGGGCGGCCGAGTACTCCACCCCCTCGCGCCGGGAGGCCAACGGGCGGGGACTGGCGGTGGGATTGCCGGCCGGGATGATCCACACCTCGTCCGTCACCTTGGACGAGGCGGAGATGTGGATGTAGGAGTGGTCCTTGTCCAGCCCCACGCCCACGAAGTAGCGCTCGTCGGGTTCGGTGAACACCAGCGCGTCCTCGGCCGGGTCGGTACCGACCACGTGGCGCCACACCTGGTACGGGCGGTTGGTGGCGTCGGGGCGGAGGTAGAACAGCGTGCGGTTGTCGAGCGCCCAGGCGGAGCCGGGCGAGATCCCGGTCAGCCGCTCGGCGCCATCGCGGCCCGTGCCGAGGTCGCGCACCATGGCCGTGTAGCGCTCGTCGCCTGTGCGGTCCCAGCCCCAGAACAGCCAACGGTGGTCGGGCGAGACGTCGTAGGGGCCGATGTCGAAGAACTCGTCGTCGCCGGCCTCGGTGTTCTCGTCGAGCAGGACCACCTCGTCGGTCCGGTCGTCGGGGTCGAGGGCGGCGATCTCGGCCGGGGTGGCCTCGGGACTGACCGGGCGCCGACAGTGGATCCCGTAGTCGAGCCCCTCCACCGTGCGGCTGTAGTAGGCCCAGCCGTCCTTGCGCACCGGGACCGAGAGGTCGGTCTCCTTGATCCGGCTCTTCAGCTCGTCGTAGAGCAAGCGCCGTAGCTCGGCCACGCTGGCCAGCACGGCCTCGGTGTAGGCGTTCTCCGCTTCGAGGTGGGCCAGCACCGCCGGATCGTCCCGGTCCCGCAGCCAGCCCAGGCCGTCGACCACCGTGTCGCCGAACAGTGTCCGCTCTACCGGCCGGCGCTCGGCCACGGGCGGCGAGGGCGGCATCGCCGCCTGGTCCGGGGCGTCGGGTTCTGGCGGCTGACGGGTCGGAGCGGTCATCGCCGTGCAGCCTATTGGCGGCGCCGGGCCCGACGGCGGGCCGGCCGGACGGGACCACCGGACCGGCCGGCGGCTAGTTTCGACCGCCATGACCGACCCGACGGCCGCGACCTCCCCCCGATCGTTCCCCCAGCTGCTGTTCCAGCCCGACCCGGGGGCGTGCCAGGTACTGCTGGTCCGTCACGGCCAGTCGATGGCGTACGTGCCGGGCCAGCCGTTCCCCCTCGTCGACGGGCACGGCGACCCGCCCCTCACCGAGCTCGGCCTGTTCCAGGCCGAGCTCGTGGGCCGGCGCCTGATCTCGGAACCGATCAGCGCCATCTACGTGAGCAGCCTTACCCGCACCCGCCAGACGGCGGCCCCCCTGGCCGCCCGGCTCGGGCTGACCCCGACGGTGGAACGCGACCTGCGGGAGATCTACCTCGGGGTGGGCGAGGGTGGGGCCTTCCGCCAGATGTCGGCCGACAACCACCCGGCGGTGCTGGCCATGCGGGCCCGGCGGGAGTGGGGCGAGATCCCCCAGGCCGAAACGAACGCCCAGCTCCAGGCGCGCACGGTGGCCGCCGTCGAGCGGATCGCGGCGACCCATCCCGATCAGATGGTGGCCGTCTTCTGCCACGGCGGCGTGATCGGGGCCCTGGTGGCCCACGCCGTGGGGGCCAACCCGTTCACCTTCCACGGGGCCCGCCACACCAGCATCTCCCACATGGTGATCAACCAGCCCGAGCTGGCCACGATCAGGGCGGCGGTGGCCGAGGCCGAGGGCCGCACCGACGACCGATGGGTCCTGCGGTCGTTCAACGACGCCGCCCACGCCGGCTCCCTGACCGCCGACCACCAGACGCTGGCCGAGGACGGGCCCGAAGCCTGAGCAACAACAAGATGGGCCACACGAACCAGGATTTCACCCTGGGGGGGGAGCCGACTTGCCAGGGATAGCCTTGGACTGACTACCACGTAGGGTACTGTTGCAGGCACCCATCGTGGTGGAATGCATCGTGGTGGAACGTACCTCCAACTGTCCGGTCCTGCTCCTGAGGATGGTGTCCCAAGTTGCTGTGGCGAGAGCGCTATCGGGTGGCGGCGGGCGCGATCCTGGCGAGCACCGCGCTGCTGGCGGTGCTCGATTTCGTAGCCCGGACCGACGAGAACCCGCCCGGTACCAGCGTCCTCTACCTGGCGCTGGCCCTCGCCCTCAGCGCGACCTACGCCGCCTTCACCGACTGGAACCGGCTGCGCGCCCTGTGGCGGCTGCTGCCGGCCCTGGTCTCCCTGCTCGGCATACTGGGCGCCATCTTCTGGGCCGGCACGGCCAGTACGGCCTACGCCGGCACCGGCCTGGCCGCCGCTGCAGTGCTGATCCTCACCTACGTGGGGTTCGCCCTCCCGCCCGGCTCGGCCCTGTTCTTCAGCCCCCTGGTGGTGCTGGTGCTGCTCGGCGCGTACTTCAAAGACGAGTTCCGGGTGCCCCTGGCCGTGCCCCTGGTGGCCGTGCCGGTGGCGGCGCTGCTGGCCGAGCTGGTGTCGGCCCTGGTAGACCGCAGCCTGCGTACCGCCCACCGGTTCTCGTCGCGAAAGGAACGCCTCACCCGCCTGGAGGACGTGCTGCGCCGCTTCTCCCGCCCCGGCTCGCTGCGGGAGGCGGCCAACGAGGTGGCCGAGGCCGCCATCGAGATCTTCAACGTCGACCGGGCCACCGTGGTGCTGCGCGACACCCGGGGCAACCTGATTCCGGTGACGTTGGGTCCCTCCTCGGACGAGGAGCCCGACGAGGAGACGGCCCGGCTGGTGGCCGAGACGATCGGGGGCGAGGAGCCCCGCCTGGTGCCGTCCGGGGGCAAGCAGCACATGCTCGTGCTCCCGCTGCCGGCGGCCGACGTGCCGGCCGGGGCCGTGGTGGTCCACCCGCTCGAGTCCGACGACCCGGAGTTCAGCCTCGACTTGGCCCGCCTGTTCGGCACCCAGGTAGGTATCGCCATCGAGCACCTGTTCGTGATCGACGCGCTGGAGCGGGCCACCACCCGTGACGAGCTCACCGGCATCGGCAACCGCAAGCACGCCGATGCCCTCATCCAGTCGCTGGAAGAGGGCGACGCGCTGATCCTGCTCGACCTCGACGGGTTCAAGGAGGTGAACGACACCCTGGGGCACGCCGCCGGCGATCAGGTGCTGCAGGATCTGAGCGCCCACCTGCGCCACTGCCTGCGAGACTCCGACACCTCGGCCCGCCTCGGCGGCGACGAGTTCCTCATCGTGGCCCGCCGGGCCTTCGCCGATCCGCTGGCGGTGGCGGACCGGATCCTGATCGGCTGGTCCAACAGCGGCCGGTCCACCACGATCAGCGCCGGTGTGGCCCTCCACGACCCCGAGGTGGAGCCGTCGACCACGTTCGACCGGGCCGATCAGGCCCTGTACCAGGCCAAGGGTGCGGGCAAGAACCGGGCCCACATGTGGTACGCCGGGCTGAGCGGGCGCCCCTCGCCCAACGGCCGCACCCGTCGCGCCGTTTGAAGCTCCGGGCCCCGCGCCCGATCCGATGTGGCGCCCGACGCACCGGGTGCGTGAGCCACCGCGGGGGGCACCCGACGCACCGGGTGGGTGAAGTATTGCGGGGGCGCCCGACGCACCGGGTGCGTGAAGTACCACCTCTGGCGCCCTGCGCAGCCTGAACACGCAGCGGCGGGCGGCCAGGGGCCGGCGGGCGGGGCGGGGCTGGGGTCAGGCTTGGCGGCGGGCCGGGCGCACGGCGGGCGCGGGCGCGTCGCCGGTGAGAGGCAGGGCGACGATGCGGGCGTCGACCTCGTCCTTGATGCCGGCCAGCGGCAGCACGTTGAGCACTCCCTGCCCCTTTTGCACCAGGTCGATCAGCTCCTCGCCGCTGCGGGCCAGGACCGAGCGGTTGCCCGACACCACCAGGTTGGCCGAGGTGATGTCTTCACCTAACTGGTCCTGCATGTAGGCGAAGACCTCGCGCACCGACTCCAGCCGGATGCCGGCGTCGAGCAGCGTCTTGATGACCTTGAGCCGCACAAGATCCTGGTAGGAGTACTGGCGGCGGGATCCCGAGCCGGCGGCGTCGGTCACCGAAGGGCGGACCAGATCAGTGCGGGCCCAGTAGTCGAGCTGTCGGTAGGTGATACCGACGATCTCGGCCGCACGGCGGCCTGAAAAGCTCTGTTCCACGACCATCTCTGACTCTCCCTGCGGCGCCACGGGCAAGACGCGGCGACGTAATTACGCCGCCGCGATTCGTGACCGATGGTATCACTCTGCGCGCTCCCGTCAACGCTTTGCGAGTTGGCCGCCTGCGCTACGGTCGGCCCGTGACCGACTGCGAGCCCGACGGCCCGATCCCCCGCTTGATCCACCTTGCGTTCGGCCCCGCCTGTGAGGTGGTGGGCACCGAAGACCTGAACGGCGGGCGCGGGGTGTTCAGCCGGGTGGTCCGGGCCGAGCTGGCGTGGAACGGGCCCGCCACCCACCGGCCCCCGACGGTGGCGGTGAAGCTGCCGGCCCCCGGCCCCAACGGCGAGGCGGCGGCCGCCACCGGCGCCTGCCGGCGGGAGGCTCTGGCCTACACCCGTCTCATCCCTCACAGCCCGATCACCGCCCCCCGGGCCTGGCTGGTCCACCACGGGCCCGGCGCCGCCGCCTCGTTCGTGTTGGAGGACCTGTCGGGCCTGCGGGTCGTCGACCAGCTCGACGGGCTGCCGCCCGGCGACGCCCTGGCCGTGGCCGGAGCCCTGGCCCGGTTCCACCGTCACTGGGCCCGCCCCGACCGCCACTGCAACCTGCCCCTGCGACGGGCTGTGCCGGCCGCCTTGGCGCCCCAGGCCCTGGCCCGGGGCCTGGCCGCCCTCGACGAGCGGTGGGGCGACGTGGTGGACGGCGCCCAGCGAGCGGTGTTCGCCCGGCTGGTCGCCCGCCGGGCCGAGCTGGTGGCCGCCTTCACCGCCGGGCCGGTCACCGTGTGCCACGGCGACCCCCGGGCCGACAACGTGGCCTTCGCCCCGTCGGGTCCGGTGCTGTTCGACTGGCAACAGCCCGCCCTCCAGACGGGAGCGGCCGACGTGGCCTGGCTTGCCGCCACCAGCCTGAACCCCGAGACCCGGCGGGCCCTCGATGCCGACCTGGCGGCCGCCGGGGGCTGCACCCTCGACGCCTACCGCACCGGCCTCCTGCTGCCCGGTCTGGCCGTGCTACTGCTGGCCCAGCGGGCCGCTGACTCAAAGCGGACGGCGCGGTTCATCGCCACCAGCCTGCACCGCATCGCCACCGCCGTCGCCGACTTCGAGCTCGCTTGAGCTCGGGCGCCACTGGCTCTAGGGCTGGAAGTCCTCCGGCTTGACCTGGTCGAGGAACTTGCGCAGCTCCTCCACCATCTGTTCCTCGTTGCCCTCGGTCGCCGTCTCGGTCTCCTCGATGCCGGCCTCATCGATCAACGACTCTTCGGCGAAGATCGGGCTGCCGGTGCGGACGGCCAGGGCCACCGCGTCCGACGGCCGGGACGACAGCGTCTGCACGCCGCCGCTCCCGTCGCGCAGGAACAGCTCGGCGTAGAACGTGCCCTCCCGCAACTCCGTGACCACGATCCGCTCCAGCGCCGCCCCCAGGCTCTCGATCACGTGGGCCAGGAGGTCGTGGGTCATCGGGCGGCTCGTGGGCACGCCCGACAGGGCCAGATCGATGGCGTGCGCCTCCGGCCCGCCGATGTAGATCGGCACAACCCGGCGCCTACCGGTGAGCTCCCTCAAGAGCAGGATCGGGGTGTTGGTCGGCATCTTCACTCGGATGCCCACCAGCTCCATCTCGACAGTCATCAGCTGCTCCCACCCAGCGCGATGTAGACCAGTTTGAACTTGCCCACCTGGAGCTCGTCGCCGTTGTTGAGGCGGCCCCGCTCCACTCTCGCCTGGTTGACGTACGTTCCGTTGAGACTACCGGCGTCGGCCACCTCGAAGCCGCCGTCTATGCGACGAACTTCAGCGTGGCGCCGGGACACCGTGACGTCATCGAGAAAGATGTCGCTGTCGGGATGACGCCCGATCGTGGTTGTGTCGTGGTCGAGGTGGATGCGCGTGCCGCGCATCGGACCTTGGCGGACCACGAGCATGGCCGGCGTGCCGGCCGGGACCCCCTCGAGCGAGATCGGCTCGCCGTACTCCGAAGGATCGACATCGATCGAGATCGTCTCATGGAGCGCGGTGGGGTGGTCGCTGGATACGCCGGCTGCCAACGGCTTGCCGCACGAGCTGCAGAAACGTGCCCCTCGTGGGTTCTCGTAGCCGCAGGACGTGCAGATCGGATCCACCGTCAGGCCTCCGTCATCTGGATGTAGGACGACGCATCCATGAGATCATTCGGGTCGTAGTCCGAGCTTAGCGCTATCACACAGATCCAGCCTTCACCGTACGGATCCGCGTTCACCCGCTCCGGTGCGTCGACCAGATCGGGGTTGACCTCCACGACCTCGCCGGCCACCGGGGCGTAGATCTCGGACACGGTCTTGGTCGACTCCACCTCGCCGATCTTCTCGCCGGCGGCCACCATCGTGCCCACCGCCGGCAGGTCGAGGTAGACCACGTCGCCCAGCGCGTCCTGGGCGAAGTCGGTTATCCCGACCCGGGCCCGGTTCCCGTCGACCCGGACCCACTCATGGTCCTGCGAGTAGCGGAGTTCGGTAGGGGTGAGCATGGGCACACGCTACCGGCGCCGGGCCGTCGTCGGCAGGTACTGGAACACCGCCGAGTACCAGCTGTAAGCGATGCCGGGGACGGCGAAGAGCCAGGCCAGATAGATCAGGGCGGGGGCGTAGGAGAGCGTGGAGTGATAGCCGAGGAACAAGGGGAGGGCGAACATCAGTAGGAAGGTGCCGGTCTTGCCCTCCCAGGTGACGACGAGCCGGGGCGCTCCCGACGCCTTGAGGGCCACCGCGGCCAACGCCACCACCGCCTCGCGGACCAGTAGGGCGACGGCCACCGCCAGCGGCACCGAGCCGTCGATCATGAGGCTGGGCACGGCCACGAAGAACAGCACGCGGTCTACCACGGGGTCGAACATGGCCCCCAGCTCGGTGCTCTGGCCCAGCTTGCGGGCCAGCCAGCCGTCGACCCAGTCGGTGGAGCCGAGGGCGCCCAGCAGCCAAGCCGCTGCCGCCCGGTTGTGCCGGTCGAACAGGAGCCACACGAACACCGGGATGGCCACCAGCCGCAGCAGGGTGAACAGGTTGGGCCAGGTGGCCACTTGGGCCCGCCAGGGGACGGCGACGGGCACCGGCGACGCGGGCCCCGGGACGGGCACCGACCCGGTCACGAGGCGGCTCCATTGCCGGTCCCCGGCTCGGCTCCGGTCCCGGAGACCGCCTCGGCGACCCCCCGGGAGTACAGG
>Ga0224510_10002825_pt1 | contig 10173 bp, 6 predicted proteins | sample SF_May12_sed_USG_FD_170161 | JGI IMG/M metagenome (GOLD analysis project Ga0224510, IMG submission 170161) | Sediment microbial communities from San Francisco Bay, California, United States - SF_May12_sed_USGS_4_1 | ecosystem: Environmental > Aquatic > Marine > Sediment | place: USA: California... | reverse complement strand
GCGGAACGTCTGCTTTTGACTGTGGACCACAAAATTGTCGGGCGCGGTCACGAACATCGGTCGCTCGGCGAGAGAAGCGGCTTCATTGCGTATGAAGGTCACCAGCATCCAGATTTCGCTTTCGCTGAGTATGCCCGCGAATGGCGGCATCCCGACCTGTTCGATTCCTTGCATAACCACCTGTTGAATTTGCGTATCCGTACGGTCGACCAGGAATCGCTGGCTGAACAGGCTGGGGGCCCGCCCGCCCGAAAGATCCGCACCGTGGCAGGTCGCACAATTGGTTTCAAACAGAATGCGTGCCGGATTATCACGACCCGGCTGGTTCGCAACCGCTGTGGCCGCGGCCGGAGTCGTGCCTGCATCGACTGCAACCGATGGTTGTTCAACGTCAGCTTGCTGGCAGGCAGCAACAGTAGCCATCAGGATTACCGCGCAAAGAAATCGTCTCGTACGTATCATCGCTAGGCCTTCACTGGCTTGAAGGCGTCGCTGACCTCGCAACGCAACACACGGTCGCCATTGGTTACGTACAGGTAGCCGTCAGCGCCGAATGCGCAATTCGATGCCCGTCCATCGAATCCCCGGTAGCCGATGCGTCGCCCGTCCGGCATAAATACATGGATGCCACCACGACTCAGGCACCAGAGCTTTCCGGCCGCGTCGACCGTGAAGCCGTCGCCACCCCTGCCCGGCGTATCGGGTGACGTAAAGGGGCGTTGGCCGAGCACATTGCCATTGGCGTCGAGATCGAACGCAACGCGACCCGCCGGGTCGTTCACATACAGGATGCGCTCGTCGGGGGAAAGTCCAATGCCATTCGGGAACAGGTTGTCCGCAACCAGTTGCAGCTCGTTGTTCGGCGTAATTCGAAACACGCCGGTAATGTCGAGCTCGCGGAGCGGCGATTCCCGGACCCCGACGAGACCATAGGGTGGATCTGTAAAATAGATGTCACCGTTCCGTGCCACCACGAGGTCGTTGGGACTGTTCAGGCGTTTGCCTTCAAATCGATCGACCAGCACGGTTTTTTGCCGGGTTTCCAGGTCGACCACGGAAATGCATCGATTGCCGCTGTCGGCGTATACAACTCCGCCACGTCCCAGCGCCAGACCGTTGGCGCCGCCTTCGCGCACGTAGCCGGGCATGGTCGAAACCTCGAGGCCGGACGGACGCAGGAACACCGAGGTCGTGTCGCCCACCCAACTGTATTCGCCATCACCGTATTCGCGGTCACGCCTGACCCAGCTGTAGATCGTGTTGCCGGGAACGTCCGAGAACAACAACTGGCCGTTTTCGTCGCCCAGCCAGACAGGCCCTTCGGTCCAGATATAACCAGAACCAATGATTTCGAGGCTTTCGATTGGGTCGGGAAGACGATCGTCGGTGCCCGGCCCGGCGCCTTCATCGGCCCCGGCCACAGGCGCCTGTTCGCTTCGGCGCGAACAGGCACCCAGGGCGCCGCCGAGCCCCACGGCCGCGGTGCAGCCTGCGGCCAGCTGTAGCAGCGATCTGCGACTGGTACGCAATTTCATTCTCCTCTCTGGTCCCGACTATCGCCGGCGGTAACGCCGAGCGCAAAGTTGAACACTATATACGATTCCGTCAAGCCCTATTGCCGTCACTGGCGTCCTAGAACGTCCGCCGCACGCGTACTACGAAGACCGGATCATAAATAGCCGAGCGCCGCTCCCGATATTCGACGATGTCGTCGGCACGCGAACCGTCGTACCGAACCCGGTGGCGGGCTCGGTCGCGTGACGTTGGATTTTCAATCATGGCGCGTACAGAAATGGTTGCACTTGCGCGCCAGTCCCAATAGATACGCCAGTAATTCTCGTTACGCGAGGCGATTATCTGTTCGAGGCGATACGAGGTTTCCTTCGAGGTCAGCTCGCCGCGCATACCGAGCGTACCGTTTAAAGAGGGAAAATCGCGCGAATACAGCACCTCGCCTGCAAACGAGGGCTCACCGGAAATACCGCGGCTGTCACCGGTAACCGGATCTATGACCTCGGAATCGCGCCAGGTTCCGGACAACTGCAGGCGGCCGAGACCCGGGCCGACCTGCATTAACGGAATGGACATCGACAGCCCGATCTCGTGACGTTTGCCGTCACCGATATTGCCCGGTGCCGCAAAGCCTTCAACCGGCACCAGGTCTATAACATCAGTCAGGTCAAAGTGCCGGTAGGTTACGGTCAGGGCACCGTCCGAGCCGAACGGCTGCTCATAGGCTGCTTCATAGACCCAGGCCTGCTCCGGTCTCAGGTCGGGATTGCCCGCATCCACCGTATTGTCGGCCAGCTCACTGCCCGCGGCATAGTCGGCAAAGTCGAGTTGCCCGATCTCGCGTTCCACGCGTAGCCGAATTTGCACCCCATCCTGAGTCGAATAGGTACCAACGATTCGCGGTTTCATGAACGAAAAATTGTTTTTGGCGTCAGCGTCACCGGTAACCGTAATCTCCGATGTTTCGCCGCGCAGTCCCATTTCGAGAGTGGATTGCTCTGTCGGCTGCATCGTCAGCGTGGTGAATATTTCGCCGCGCAATTCTTCAACCAGGACATTCGCCGCAGGCAGGTCAATGCTTTGGCCGTCGATCGCGAGTTTTGTTGCCGAGTCGAGAAAATTGAATGCTGCCTCGGCGCCGGCTTCGAGGTTCAGTGTTGCTGCAAGCTGTTTGCGCAACAGGCCGCGCAGAATCGTTTCGCCAGACTGCTCATCGGTGCTGGCAGCTTGCAATTCGTCGCCACTGATGCGGGTTGAATCGTCGCTTTCTTGCGCCAGGGTCTGCACGCCGACCAGTTGCATGCTGGTACCGTTGCCGAGACTGCCGTCGTAATCGACGCCAATCTCGAGTTCGTCCTCGCCGGTATCGGACTCAACCACTTCGCTCGTCGTCACGCCGAACGTGTCATTCAGAACCGTGGTTTCGGTCGAGTCGCCCCGATCGCTGCCCAAAGAGAAATTCGCCCGAAACAGTCCATCCTGAGTTCCTTTTTCGAGCGTGCCCAAAGCCTGCAAACGCACAGTCCGGGGTTCGGCGACAAATGTTCCCTGCTGCAGCAGGTTGCCCGCCGCATCGACCCGACTGATGGGCCCCTTGCCGGCTTCCTCGTCATCTATTTCGTCCCGTATTTCCACGAAACCTTCCATGGAAACAGTGTCGCTGCTGCGCCGGCCTTCGGCGCGCCCTATGCCACTCAGGTCACCGCCGGGATGAAATTTGATGATGCCCTCGACCGCGCGCGCCGTTGTGTCACCCCTGGTCCGAATCAGATTCGCCACCACAGGAAGGCCCTGCATATCGTAGCCCGGCGTGCCGCCGAGAATGACTTCCACCTGCGCAACCGACGCTGCAGGGATGCGCTGCAACAACTGTTGCAAGCGGGTGGTCTTGGTCGACGGCCTGCGGCCGTTGATCAGAACGTTGCCGCCGGCGCCGGCATAGCCACGCGAATTGTCCGCGTCCTGAAAGGTAAAGCCAGGAATCTGGCGCACCATGTCCAGTGCGCTGACTGCGCCAAGATCGGTAAAAAAGCTTGCCGGATATACCGTTACGCCTCGCGCGGACTGGTCGGGCGACGCTGCAGCGGCGTCAGTAGCTTGTTCCTGGGCAAAAGACGCGCCGCAGGCAACGGTCGCCAGCGCCAGGAGTGCCAGTTGAAAATATCGGGTCACGACGTTCCAGGAATGCAGTTGATGTGTATTCTGTATACAGAATATCAAGTTTGGTCGGCGCGCGCCTGCCTGTCAACAGTGGCCCCAGTGCGGCCTTGCAGCGCCACCGGTACTGGCCCGCCACTGGCCCAGTCCAGCAGTTCCACGGTATGCACCACGGGCAGAGCAGAGTCGCCGGCCAGTTGCGTCATGCAGCCTACATTGCCGCTCGCAACAACATCGGCGCCGGTAGCTTCGAGTGCCGCCACTTTGCGCATGCGCAGGCGGGCCGCGAGCGCCGGCTGCAGGACATTGTACGTGCCGGCGGACCCACAGCAGATATGCTGCTCCGCCGGCTCGACCACGGTGAAACCGGCCGCCCGCAACAAGCTGATCGGCGCTTTGAGAATTCCCTGGCCGTGCTGCAACGAACACGCCGATTGATAGGCCACGACGGGGCGGTGCTGTGGCCTGCCGGTGAATGCGATATCGAATTCCGACAGCAATTCACTGACATCCCTGGCCAGCGCCGATACGCGCGCGGCGCGATCTGCCCAGTCGGGATCTGCAGCGAACATGGCGCCATAGTCCTTGACCGTGGTACCGCATCCCGACGCGGTCACGACGATGGCATCCAGCGGTGCCTCATTCGCCACACCGCACCACGCCTCGATATTCGCTTTTGCCAGCGCGTGCGACTGGCTGGTCTTGCCCAGGTGGTGCGGCAGTGCACCGCAGCAGCCCGCTGCTGCGGCAACGACTACCTCGAAGCCGATGCGGTTGAACAGCCGCACAGTCGCCGCATTGATCTGTGGTGCCAGCACGGCCTGGGCACAGCCGGCCAGTAACACGATGCGCCCCTTGTATTCGCCCTGTGCCGGAAAAACATTCGCTTCCCCGGCAGGATCCGGGGCCGGCAATCGCGCGGGCGCCAGCGTCAACATCGCCCGCAGCCTTGCTGGCGTCAGGCGCGCGAACGGTCGAGCCAATGCAGCAACTCTCAACAGGCGCCGGAAAAGAGCCTTGTTTGGCAGCACAATCGCCAACAACTTGCGCAACACACGGTCCGGCCAGGCACGAACAAAATTCTGTTCGACATGGGCGCGCGCATGATCAATCAAATGCATATAGTCCACGCCCGAAGGACATGTGCTCACGCAGGCGAGACACGACAGACAACGATCGACGTGCTTCACCGTTTCTGCGGATGGCACACCGCCGGCTTCGAACATTTCCTTGATCTGGTAGATGCGCCCGCGCGGGCTGTCGAGTTCGTCGCCAAGCAGTAAATAGGTCGGGCAGGTCGCCAGGCAAAAGCCGCAATGCACGCAGGTACGGACCGACTTTTCCGAAACCGCAAATTCCGGCTGCGCGCGACTTGCCGGGCTGATGTTAATTTGCATTCTGTTTACGCATACATGCGACCCGGATTGAATATCCGTCGTGGATCGAAATTCCGGCGTACCCGCTCGGTAAGGTCGGCAACGACCGGCGTGAGCGGCTGAAACGGCGGCGTGGACCGCCGCACATCGTCGCTGGCGCGCATCAGCGTGGCATGGCCATCCCCGGCAACGACTTCCTGCAGCGCACCGCGAATGGCCAGCGCGTGCGCATCATCCGCTGCCGAGGTTTCGAGCCAAATAGCTCCGCCGGCAAGATCGTAATAATGTCGGCACTCCAGTTGCTGCGCGAGCCTGGCACCGAGCACCGCTCCCCGGGCAGGCGGAACTGACAGGCGCCACAGCGGCGCAACGCCGGCGGCGAAAAATGTTGCATCAGACACCTCGCTCCACACCGTAGCCGATGCTTTTGCATCCAGCGTCACACAAGGCCCGACGTCCGCCAGCGCCGACTTGAGGTTTGCCAGGCGTGCAGTAACCGAGGGTCCGAAACCCTCGATTCGCAGCAGAGTCGCCGCCACCCCGGGATCTGCAATTGCCTTGATCGTCGATGCAGGTGCCACTGCGGCCGGCAGGTGGGCTGCCGACGACACCTGCACCGGCAGCAAGTTCAATGCCTGGCGCATTGCCACAACGGCCGCCTCATCATCGAGCCCGAAAATCACCAGCGTCGCAGCATCCGCCGGTCGCGGCAGTACCTTGAGAGTCAGCTCGGTGACCGCGCAAAGTGTGCCAAAACTGCCGGTCACGAGCTTGCTGAGGTCGAAGCCGGTGACGTTCTTGACGACCCGCCCACCTGCGGCGAACGCCTCGCCAAAACCATTCACGCCTTTCACGCCGAGCACGTGATCGCGCGCCCCGCCGGCCGTCAACCGGCGTGCACCGCCACGCCCGATCATTATGGCACCGCCAATAGTGCCGCTGGCGGACGTGTCACCCCACAACGGACCGAAGGCCGGGGGCTCGAATGCCAGGTGCTGGTTTTTGTGCTCGAGCTCCGTTCGTATCTCGGCCAGCGGCGTTGCCGGTGCGACCACCAGCACAAGTTCTTCCGCCTGGTAAGAGACGATGCCACTGATCAACGACAGGTCGAGCAGAACATCCGCGTCGACAGGCCGGCCCAGGCGACGACGACTGCCGCCACCCAGAAGCTCCAGCGTTTGACCCGATGCCAGCGCGTCGTTGACTGCGGCTGCCACTTCGCCAGCATCGGTCGGACTCCAGATATCAGGCACAGTCACAGGCGTTCGATGTCGGCAAAACGCAACGCACCCCGATGCACATGCATGCGTCCCATTTCTGCACAGCGGTGCAGCCGCGGAAATACCTTGCCAGGATTGAGTAAACCGCAGTCGTCAAATGCACATTTCAGTCTTTGCTGCTGATCCAGGTCTGCCTGCTTGAACTGCACATCCATGAGATCGCGCTTTTCGACACCCACGCCATGCTCGCCGGTCAATACGCCGCCAACCTCGACGCAAAGCTTGAGTATGGCGGCGCCGAGTTCCTCGGCGCGTTCGAGTTCACCGGCACGGTCGGCATCATAAAGTATCAACGGATGCAGGTTGCCGTCACCGGCGTGAAAGACATTCGCTACCCTGAGGCCGTAGCTTGCCGAAAGTGCGCCAATGGTGCGCAGCACATGCGGCAGTTCACGACGCGGAATCGTTCCATCTACACAATAGAAGTCCGGCGAAATCTTGCCCATGGCGGGAAATGCGGCCTTCCTGCCGGCCCAAAAACTCTTGCGCTGCTGTTCACTGCTCGACGTCCGGGTTGATACGGAACCGCATTGCGTACCAATTTGACGCACGATGTCGATCAGGTAATCGACTTCTTCCTCGACACCGTCCAGCTCTATGAGCAGCAATGCCTCTACGTCGAGCGGATAACCAACGTGCACAAACGCCTCTGCGGCGTGAATCGCAATACGGTCCATGATTTCCATCGCAGCCGGTACCACCCCGGCCGCAATTACCGCAGCCACACAGGCACCGGCGGATTCAACCTCACGGAACCCGAGCAACAAGGCGCGTTGCGTTTCGGGTGTGCGCAGAATGCGCACAGTCGCCTCGGTAACCACACACAGCAAACCCTCGGAGCCGCAGACCAGGCCGAGCAGATCCAGCGCTGCCGGGTCCAGGTGCTTGCCACCCAGGCGCATGATTGTGCCATCGATCAGCACCAGCTCCAGTCCGAGCAAATTGTTTGAGGTCATGCCATATTTCAGACAGTGCACACCGCCCGAATTTTCGGCAATGTTGCCGCCGATCGAACATATGATCTGGCTCGATGGATCAGGAGCGTAGTAGAACCCTTCGCTGGCGACAGCATCAGTTACGGCTACGTTGGTGACGCAGGGCTGCACCACGACACAACGATTGTCGTAATCGATCTCGAGTATGCGATTGAATTTCCCGAGGCCGAGTACGATACCGTCCGCCAGTGGCAATGCCCCGCCGGACAGCGACGTTCCCGCACCACGCGGTACGACATTCAGTCCGACACTGTGGCAATAGGCGAGCACGCGGCTCACCTGCTGCACGCTCTCCGGCAGCACCACCGCCAGTGGCCGCTGTCGGTAAGCCATCAGGCCATCACACTCGTAAGCCGCGAGCGCCGCGTGATCATCGATGACGCCTTCACCTGGAACGATCGCCCGCAACGCGGACAGGAATTCGCTGCGCCGTGCCATTTGTGCCTGGTTCGCCGCTGGCATCAGCATGAGGCTGCTACTCCAGGCGTCGCCAGGGCGTGACTTTCTGCCGCTGCACGCCCAGCTTTTCAATGCCCAGCTCGATCGTATCCCCGGCTTTTAGGAATACCGGCGGCTTCATCCCCAGGCCGACGCCTGGAGGGGTTCCGGTGGTGATGATGTCGCCAGGCTCAAGTGTCAGGAAGCAACTGACATAGCTCACCAGGTTCGCCACCGGGAACACCATGGTCCGTGTGTTGCCGCGCTGCATGCGCTTGCCGTTCACATCCAGCCAGAGGTCAAGATTCTGCGGATCGCCCACTTCGTCGCATGTCACCAGCCACGGCCCGATTGGCCCGAACGTGTCGCAGCCCTTGCCCTTGTCCCACTGGCTGCCGCGTTCGAGCTGGAACTCGCGCTCGGAAAGGTCATTGACGGTCAGGAAGCCAGCGACATGGTTCATCGCATCGGCTTCGTCAACATAACGTGCTGTGGATCCGATAACCACCCCGAGCTCAACTTCCCAGTCGCTCTTCACAGAATTCCGCGGCAGCATGATGTCATCGTTCGGTCCCTGTATGCAGGAGGTCGCCTTGGTAAACAGGATCGGCTCTTGCGGGATTGGCATATTGGATTCGGCCGCGTGATCCGCGTAGTTGAGGCCGATGGCGAGAAACTTACGCGTGCCATGCACCGGCGGCCCATAGCGTTGTGGCTCTGCGACCTCGGGTAATGATTGCCAATCAAGCCCGGCAATTCTCTTCAGGCTTTCAGGTGCCAGTTGCTGCGGCGTGATGTCCACAATGTGCCGCGATAAATCACGAACAACGCCGTCGGCATCAAGCAATCCCGGACGTTCCTTACCTGGCGGACCATAACGCAGCAATTTCATTCTGTTTATTTCCTCTTTTGAGCTGACGAACGCGGTTTCGACGTTTAATGATTGTGCCGTGGCGTGGTCGCGGCAACGCCGCGATATTTCACTGCAAACTCGAGCACGGCACCACTATCCAGACCGCCGACATGGGCCCGGTAAAGTTCCTGCCACGGCGTCTGGCTTTGCAGGACCGGCGGCTGATAGGCCGCTTTGCGAGCAGCGATCTCGGTATCCGGCAGCAGCACATTGCAGGTTCGCGCTTTGATATCGATACGCACCACGTCACCGGTGCGCAGCCACCCCAGCCCGCCACCGCTAACCGCTTCGGGGCTCGCGTGCAGGATCGAAGGGCTGTCCGAAGTACCTGACTGGCGTCCGTCGCCGATTACGGGCAAGCCTGTGTTGCCGCCTTTGAGCAATGCATCCGGCGGCTGCATGTTGACCACTTCTGCAGCACCGGGCCAGGCGATTGGCCCGGCATTGCGCATGACCAGAATCGAGGTTTCGTCAATTCCGAGCGCATCGTCATTGATCCTGGCGTGGTAATCCTCGGCACTGTCGAACACCACAACCCTGCCCTGGATGACGTTCTCTGCGCCTGGCACACTCAGGTAGCGACGCCGGAACTCGTCGGATATGACGCTCGTTTTCATCAACGCGAAGTCGAAAAGATTGCCGGACAATACCAGGAAGCCGGCATTCTCTTTTAGCGGCTGGTGCAGCGGCCGGATCATCTCCCGGTCCCAGGTCTCGGCACCGGCAAGATTCTCTCGCACCGTCTTGCCGCTCACGGTCAGTCGATCGGCATGCAGTTTGCCCGCATGCATCAGTTCCCACATTACGGCCGGCACACCGCCGGCACGATGAAACCGCTCACTCAGAAATCGGCCCGCCGGTTGCATATCAAGAATTAACGGCAGCTGGTAGCCAAATTCCATCCAGTCTTCGGCAGCTATTTCGACGCCGGCGTGCCTCGCCATGGCATGAATATGGGGCTGAGCGTTGGACGAGCCACCGATAACGCTGGTCAGTGCGATCGCGTCGAGAAAGGCTTCACGCGTGAGGATTTTCGACGGCGTAATGTCGTCATAAGCCAGCTCCACGATTTGGCGGCCGGTTTCGTAGGCCATTTGCCCACGCTCGCGATATGGGGCCGGAATGGCCGCTGAACCTGGAAGAGCCAGGCCCAGCGCTTCGGCGATAGCGTTCATGGTCGATGCGGTGCCCATCGTATTGCAATGCCCGGCCGAAGGTGCCGAGGCTGCCACCGTATCGATAAACTGCTGTTCGTCAATCTCGCCGGCGGCGAGACGCTTGCGAGAGCGCCAGATGATCGCGCCGGAGCCGACCAGCTCACCCTTATGCCAGCCATCAAGCATCGGCCCGCCGGAAAATACGATCGCCGGTATGTCAACGGTCGATGCCGCCATGATTGCAGCCGGCGTCGTCTTGTCGCAGCCGGTTGTCAGCACTACTGCATCCAGCGGGTAGCCGTGCAATATTTCCACCAGGGTCCGGTAGGAAAGATTTCTATCCAG
>Ga0224510_10002824_pt1 | contig 10174 bp, 8 predicted proteins | sample SF_May12_sed_USG_FD_170161 | JGI IMG/M metagenome (GOLD analysis project Ga0224510, IMG submission 170161) | Sediment microbial communities from San Francisco Bay, California, United States - SF_May12_sed_USGS_4_1 | ecosystem: Environmental > Aquatic > Marine > Sediment | place: USA: California... | reverse complement strand
ACCGCATTCTGGTCGACATGCTCGCGGACCGCCGCAAGGAGCGCGAGTCGTTCATCAACAAGAGCATCTCTATCCTGAGCAAGGAGCTCGCCAAGGTGGGCATCCGGGCCGAGATCAGCGGCCGCCCCAAGCATCTCTACAGCATCTACAAGAAGATGGAGCGCAAGGGAGCGGAGTTCAGCGAGATCTACGACCTGCACGCGGTGCGACTGATCGTGGACGAGTTGAAGGACACCTACGCGGCGCTCGGCGTGGTGCACTCACTGTGGCGACCGATCCCCGGCCAGTTCGACGATTACATCGCCATGCCCAAGGCGAACCTGTACCAGAGCCTGCACACCGCGGTGATCGGGCTGGACGCCAAGCCGCTCGAGGTCCAGATCCGCACCCGCCAGATGCACGAGGTGGCCGAGGCCGGGATCGCAGCGCACTGGCGCTACAAGGAGGGGACCCGTGGCGACCGCCGCTACGACGAGAAGCTCGCCTGGGTACGGCAGCTGATCGAGTGGCAGCGCGAGGTGGTCGATGCGACCGAGTTCGTGGAGGGACTCAAGCTCGACATCTTCCAGGACCAGGTGTTCGTCTTCACGCCCAAGGGCGACGTAAAGGACCTGCCGAGCGGCGCGACACCGCTCGACTTCGCCTATCGGATCCACACCGATGTCGGCCATCGCACGATCGGCTCCAAGGTCAACAACCGGCTGGTGCCGCTCGACTATCGGCTGCGTAACGGCGACATCGTCGAGATCATCACCACCAAGGCCGCGCATGGCCCTTCGCGTGACTGGCTCAGCATCGTGCGCACCAACCAGGCGAGGGAGAAGATCCGCGCCTGGTTCAAGCATCAGCAGCGCGACGAGAACGTCGCCCAGGGCAAGGAGCTGCTCGACCGCGAGTTGCGCCGCCTCGCCCACGAGACACTCTCGAGCGTGAATGCCGACCGGCTGGCCGCGATCGCGACACAGGCGCACTACAAGGAGCTCGACGACTTCTACGCCGCCATCGGCTACGGGGCCGTCTCGCCGGCGAGCGTGGTCGGCAAGCTGGAGATCCACGACGATGCGGCGCTGGCCCTCCCCGAGGTGGCCCCGCCGACCGTCTCGGTGCCGTCGTCCACCGGGATTCGGGTCAAGGGTGTGGGCGACCTCTTGGTGCGGTTCGCCAACTGCTGCTCGCCGATTCCGGGCGATTCGATCACCGGCTACGTCACGCGCGGCAAGGGGGTCACCGTGCACCGCGCCACCTGTCCGTCAGTCCTTTCCGAGCGCGACATCGAGCGGCTGATCGACGTGGACTGGCAGGCGGCCGATCTGCAGACTTACCCGATCACCGTGCGCATCGCCGCCCTCGACCGGCCTGGGTTGCTGAGCGAGATCACCAACGTCGTGGCCGAGGACAAGGTGAACATCGTCGCCGCCTCGATCGGGACCCATCCGGATGGCACAGCGGCCATCACCGCCACGCTCAAGGTCACGTCGCTCCAGCAGCTCTCCAAGGTGCTGTCGAGGATCGAGCGGCTGCGTGACGTGACCAGCGTCACCCGCGAGGCGCGCTAGGGAGATTCGACCCGGCGTGTCTGCTCGAGGTCGGCGCCATCGGGACCGTTCGTGCAGCACAGTTGCACCGTTGCGTGAATGCCCCTGACGCGACGCGCCCACTCCACCGGCCCGCCCGTCTCCGGCTGGGTACACTCCGCGCATGGCCCGCCCGATCAGCGCTCCTCGTGGCACCCGCGACCTGCTCCCCGAGGACAGCGCTGCGTGGAACCGCGCTGAGGCGATCGCCCGGGACCTGAGCCACGGCTACGCGTTCGACCGGATCGAGACGCCGCTCTTCGAGCGCGTTGAGCTGTTCCATCGCGGCCTGGGTGAAGCGAGCGACGCGGTCGAGAAGGAGATGTTCCGGGTCGGCGGCGCGACAGGCTCCGACGAGGAGAAGGCCGAGTGGGCGCTCCGACCAGAGCCGACCGCAGGGATCATCCGCGCCTTCGTTGAGCACGGCATGCACGTGCGCCCCGGCCCGCTGCGCCTGTGGATGCTCGGCCCCATGTTCCGCTACGACCGCCCGCAGGCCGGCCGCTACCGGCAATTCACGCAGTGGGACGTCGAGGTGGTCGGCGATGCGGGACCGATGGTGGACGCGGAGGTGATCGAACTCGGCCATCGGTACTTCGCCGAGCTCGGACTGACCGATGTGGTCGCGTATCTCAATTCCATCGGTGACGCCGTCTGTCGGCCCGGCTACCGGGCCGTTCTGGTCGAATACCTCGCGGCCCGCGAGGACCGGCTGACCGATGACTCCCGCCGCCGCCTGCGCACCAACCCGCTGCGAGTGCTCGATGACAAGGATCTGGATCCGGAGGTGGCGGCCGCCGCCCCGCGATCGGTCGACCACCTGTGTGACGCCTGCCGCGCCCATTTCGACGCGGTACGGGGCCTGCTCGACAGCCTCGGGGTGCGGTACGAACTCGATCATCGCCTGGTGCGCGGCCTCGACTACTACACCCGGACCACGTTCGAGTTCTTCGTGGCCGGTCGGCGCGGACAGCAGCAGGCGCTCGGCGGCGGCGGTCGCTACGACGGCCTGGCCGAGTTGCTCGGCGGCCGGCCCACGCCGGGGATCGGCTTCGGGATCGGGATCGACCGGTCGGTGCTGGCCGCCGCGGAGCAGGAGGCCCCGGTTCCGGAGGAGCCGCCGCTCGTCGCTGTCGTCTCGCAGCAGCCCGACGATCTGGCCGCACGGCTGGCGGCCGCCACTGCGCTGCGGGCAGCCGGCCTCCGCGTCCGCGTCGATGGCTCCGCCCGCAAGCTCGGCAGGCAACTGGAGAGCGCCGCGAAGCTCGGCGCGCGGTGGGCGGTGATCGTCGGCGACGACGCTCACACGGTCGTCCTGCGCGACCTCGCCGCGCACGAGCAGCGTGAGCTGACGCTCTCCGAGGTGGCGGCGGCCATCGGTTGAGGTCGGCTACCATCTAGCGGCCATGGCCCAGTCGTTCCGCACTCACACGAGCGGTGAACTGCGTGCCTCCCACGTGGGGGAGCGCGTGACGCTGGCCGGCTGGGTGCATCGGCGCCGGGACCACGGTCAGCTCACCTTCTTCGACATCCGTGACCGCTATGGGATCACCCAGGTGGTCACCAACGCTGATGAGGCGCCGGACGCTCACGCGGCCGCGGCACCGGTGCGCAACGAATGGGTGGTGCAGGCCGAGGGAATCGTGCGGCGTCGGCCTCCGGGCACGGCCAACGCCGAGCTGGCGACCGGGGAGATCGAGGTGGCGGTCGATCGGTTCGTGGTCCTCAACGCCAGCAAGGTGCCGCCCTTCTACGTCAACGAGGAGCAGGCCGGGCTGGACGAGGCGATCCGGCTGGAATACCGATACATGGACCTGCGCCGCCCGACGATGCAGCAGCGGATCCTGCTGCGCGCACGGCTGACCGCGGCGATTAGGCGGGCCATGGAGGTGGCGGGCTTCGTGGACATCGAGACACCCACCCTGATCCGCAGCACGCCCGAAGGCGCGCGTGACTTCGTCGTCCCGTCGCGCATGCAGCCGGGCCTCTTCTACGCCCTGCCGCAGAGCCCGCAGCAACTCAAGCAGTTGCTGATGGTGTCCGGCTACGACCGCTACTTCCAGCTCGCACGCTGCTATCGCGACGAGGACCTGCGCGGTGATCGCCAGTTGGAGTTCACGCAACTCGACCTGGAGATGAGCTTCGTCGACGAGGCGGACGTGATGGATACGGTGGAGGCCGCCGTGCTGGCGGTCACGCACGAGGTCGTTCCTGATCGACCGATCCTGCACGAGCCATTCCCGCGGATCACCTATGCCGATGCGATGGCCCGCTTTGGCTCCGACAAGCCCGATATCCGCTTCGGAATGGAGCTGGTTGACCTGACCGATGCGGTCCGTGCGGTCGACTTCCGGGTCTTCGCCGATGTCATCGCCGCCGGGGGAGCGGTGCGCGGCGTGGTGGCCCCCGGCTGCGCCGACTGGTCCCGCAAGCAACTCGACGAACTGACCGAGACGGCCCGACGCCATGGAGCCGGCGGCCTGGTCCACCTCGCGGTGCAATCCGACGGCTCGCTCCACGGGCCGGTCGCGAAGTTCCTCGACGTGGAGGCGCAGGCGAGCGTCCGGGCGGCATCGGGGGCGGGTCCGGGCGATCTTCTGCTGGTCGTCGCTGACGCGAACGCGCGCCTGGGTATGGAGGTCCTCGGCCGGCTTCGTCTGGAGTTGGGGACGCGCCTCGGACTGCGCACGCCGGGCGTGCTCGCCTACGTCTGGGTGCATCGCTTCCCGATGTTCACCTGGGACGAAGAGGGCAAGCGCTGGGACGCGACCCACAACCCGTTCAGCGCGCCGGTCTGGGATCAGGCCGACCGGATGGAGGCCGATCCCGGTGCGATCGATGCGCAGCAGTACGACCTGGCGCTCAACGGTTGGGAGTTGGGCGGCGGATCGGTCCGGATCCATCGCCGCGACCTGCTGGAGCGCGCCTTTGCGCTGATGGGGCACTCAGTGGAGGGGATGCGAGACCAGTTCGGCGCGCTGCTCGACGCGCTCGAGTTCGGGGCGCCGCCGCACGGCGGGATCGCTATCGGCATCGACCGCTGGGCGGCGCTGCTCGCCGACGTGGAGAACATCCGCGAGGTGACCGCCTTCCCGAAGACGCAGGCCGGCCGTGACCTGATGATGCGCGCACCCGCACCGCTCGCGCCGCAGCAGCTGGGTGACCTGTCGCTGAAGATCGCGGAATCGGAGCCCGGAGGCGACACCGGGTCGTAGCTCTCGCCGCGACAGTCTTCAGGCACCCGGGCTGCGTTGAACGGCCGCCGGACCAAGGACGGCCCGGCGGCCAACCGGAGACGCTGACGATCGGCCTAGCAGCGCACCGTGGTGCTGTACTCACTCACGCTGCCCCAGCCCCACTGGTCCATCGTGACGCCGTCGATGGTCATCGTGCCAGCGAGCTCCGCCGACTGATCGGTGAACGAGTAGCGGTAGGTGCAGCTGCCGTCCTTGAAGGAGCTACGACCACTGCTGGTCGAGATCGGCCCAACGGCAGTGTCGAGCGCGGACACGGTGACTGTCCGGCTGCCGCCCTCGGTGCAACGGCGCGGACCGCAGTTGTACTCGAAGACCGTCACGGACGTATCACCGAGCGCCACGCTGAAATCGCTCGTGAAGGTGAGCGCCGCACTGCTCGTCTCGCTGCAGCCATACTCCTGGCTGATGAGCCGATAGGTGCGCGTGCTGTACGTGTACGAACTCAGGCAGACGACGATGGTGTCGGGACTGACGCTGAATGCGTCGACCCATGTGTCGGTACAGGTCGGGGAGCCGCCCTCGGTACAGACGGTTGAGCCGCTCGAGAAGGACATCGACGTGCCCGACTCCTTCAGCGGTGGAGCTGCGAACGCTGGTGTGGCGAGCATCAGCAGCAGCATTGGCACGACGATGACCGGGACCACGATTCGACGCACGCTGGGCCTCCTCTTTCTTGCGGCGGAGCTTCTCACCGCCGCGTTCACTTCAGACGCCGAACCGCCGCGCATAGTTGCCCGGGCTTCGAGCGCCGCATGCCGGCCATCCTGGACCCCTCCCACTGCGGAAGGACTACGGGGGTTGCCGCCAGAGGTACCAAACTGAACGGACGGGCATCAGAGGCCCTAGTCGCTGGCGGGGAAGCTCCCCGTTTCGTCGTGCGTCTCGGCTCCTGTCAGTGCCGGAGTTCCCCGGCCCTGGGCAGGCTCGTCCAACTGAATCAGGATGGACCGGTCGCTCAGTACGTCAGTCGACCGCTCCATGTAGCGGACCAAGCCCATTCAGGTTCGTCCCCGCCGAAGAGGACGACGGCATCCATCACGGCCCAACCTTGCGCGTCGTCAAAGCGTCCTGTGCCTCCCGTGAAGGTGATCGCAAGGGTGGCGTAGAACACCGAGAAATCCTCCGACGCGGTGACATCACCCACATACGTGCCCATCAGGATGTCGCCGTTCGCTGCGATCAGGGCCAGATCGCCATCCTCAATTGAGAAGCCAACCGGGCAGTGCGACATGATCAGATGTGCACGACCGAGGTGACTGGTGAAGGCGGGCAGGTCGGTCTTGGTCGTGACCTCGGCCGCGCAGCCCTTCGAGTTGTCATAGAAGGTCGTGACGCCCGACGACCAGCCCCAGAACGGGCGATCGCTGTGTGCCGTCACCGCCGTTGCGCTGAGCGTGAAGACCATGAGCGCCGCCAGTGCGACGCCGAAGACGCGCTTCATGACGTGCATCCTCCCAAGGAGATCTCCGCGGGTGGGTCTCGCCGGTGGCTCAGCGCGGTCCCGGCGACCTGGGTTTGGACCGCGTGTCAACGCTTCCCGCGTTTGCCGGAACAGTCCGCGGCCGGGCCCTCTTCAGCAAGAGCCAATTGTCACCTTGATGGGACTGGCCCTCGACCTGATCGTGCATGCGACCCCGGCCCCTTATTCGCTCGCTGGGAAGCTGCCGGTGGCGTCGTGCGTCTCGCCGCCGGTCAGCGCGGGGTTGAAGACGCACACCAGGTGCAACTCGGATACCACGCGCAATGTGTGCCGGTCGTGCTGGTCGAGCGCGTACACCATGCCGGGTGCGAGCGTGTGCTGCTCGCCGCTCGCCAGATCGGTCAATTCGGCCTCGCCTGACATAACAAAGCAGGCTTCGAAGTGGTTCCGGTACTCGAGTTCCATCTCAGCTCCCGCCGCCACGGTCGTGTTGTGGAGCGAGAAGCCCATTCCATCGCGCCGCAGCAGCAGCCGCTGGCTGCGCCAGCCTTCGCCGTGAACGTCGCGCTCCGTGCCGGTGACGTCGTCAAGGGACCGTACGATCATGGGTCGAACCTCCATCCGGTATGCGTCGTAGACTCCGGCCGTGGCGTCCCGCGTGATCGCGGCGATCCGGCACTCGGCCGTGCTCGCCGCCGCACTCTCCTTCGTCCTGCCCGGCCTCGGCCAGGGATGGATCGGTGCCCGGCGCCGGGCGATCCTCATGGCCGCGCCGATCATGCTCCTCGCCGGCATCGGTCTGCTGGTGGTGATCACCCAGGGCTCGTACCGGATCGCCGGGCTGTTGCTCCAGCCCAACGTCCTGATCGGTCTGCTGGTGGGGAACGTGCTCCTGCTGGCGTATCGGTCCGGAGCCATCGTGGATGCCTTTCGACTCGCTCGGCGCCGCTGGCCGTCCGACGGCAGCGCGGCGCGCAATGGACCGGGGCTGATCGGTCTGGGAGTACTGCTCGGCGTCACGCTGCTGATGCATTCGTGGTTCGGGCTGGTCACCTACAAGACGTACGACACCGTGGCGACGGTCTTCCACGATACCGATGCGACCGCCACACCCAGCCCGACGCCCAGCGGTACCGTCGATCCCTCGGCCGTCGCGACGCCCACGCGTGCGCCGACGCCTGAGCCGACCCCGCTACCGGTCTGGTCCGACAACGGGCGCCTCGACCTGCTCCTCATCGGGGGCGACGCGGGTCCCGGTCGATGGAGCCTGCGCACCGACACCATGATCCTGCTCAGCGTGGATGTCGCCACCGGCCGCTCCGCCATGTTCGGCATCCCGCGCAACCTGACGCACGTGCCGCTGCCGGATGGTTCGGCCGGGGCCTTCGACTGCCGCTGTTACCCCGATCTGCTCAACTCGCTCTTCACCTACGCCAGCGCGCACTCGGAATGGTTCCCCGGCTCGGACGATGACCGTGGCTACCTCGCGGTGCAGGACGCGATCGCCAAGCTCACCGGGCTGCAGATCGACGGGCAGGTGGTCGTCACGCTGCAGGGCTTCGTGCGCCTGGTCGACCAGCTCGGCGGCCTGGACATCAACGTCCCGTACTCGGTCTACGACGAGAGGTATCCGCCGCCCGATGGAGGCAGCAACGTCGAGCTGTGGATCCCGGCCGGTCAGCAGCACATGAACGGCTGGACCACCCTGGCATACGCGCGCTCGCGGCACCAGGACAACGACTACAACCGGATGGATCGCCAGCAGCTCGTGCTGCGTTCGTTGCGTCGCCAGCTCGACCCGTGTGTGCTGATCCCGCGCATCCCCGAACTGCTCGACATCGCCCGCGACTCGCTCTGGACGAACGTGCCCGTGTCACAGTTGCCCGAACTGTTCTCACTGGGCGCGCGGGTCGATTCGGGCGCCATCGCGCGCTACCAGTTCTGGCCGCCCGATATCCACGAGCACCTCGACATCGAAAGCGTCAACCTGATCCGCACCATGGTGCGCACCCCCTTCGTGAATCAGCCGTCGCCCACGCCAGTCCCCTCGGGTCCGGCCTCTGCCACGCCGGCTCCTGTCTGCTGAGCGCGCGATGATCTACCTGGACCACGCTGCCACCACGCCGCTGCATCCGGAAGTGCTCGAGGCGATGCTGCCCTTCCTGACCGAGCACTATGGCAACCCGTCGAGCCTCCACACGGCTGGGCGCCGGGCCCGGCAGGGGCTCGACGAGGCGCGCGAAAGCGCGGCCCGCATCCTGGGCGCGAAGCCGCGCGAGATCGTCTTCACCGGTGGCGGCAGCGAGTCGGACAACCTGGCCGTCAAGGGCGTCGCCTGGGCCGCCAGTGCGCGCGGCCGCCACATCATCACCAGCGCCGTGGAGCACAAGGCGGTGCTCAACTCCTGCGGCATCCTGGAGCGGTCCGGCTTCGAGGTGACCTACCTGCCGGTGGACCGATACGGCCGGGTCGACCCCGCGGCCGTCGCCGCTGCCATCACCGATCGGACCACCCTGGTGTCCATCATGTACGCCAACAACGAGGTGGGCACCATCCAGCCGATCGCCGAGATCGCCGCCATCTGTCGCGGCCGCGGGGTCCTCTTCCATGCCGACGCCGTGCAGGCCGCCGGATTCCTGCCGCTCGACGTCGACGCGCTGGGCGTGGACCTGCTCTCGCTGGGAGCGCATAAGATCTACGGCCCAAAGGGCGTGGGCGCACTCTTCGTGCGGCAGGGGACGGCCCTGCTGCCGCAGGTGCAGGGCGGCTCCCACGAGCGCCAGCGCCGCGCCGGCACAGAGAACGTGGCCGGCATCGTCGGCTTTGCGCGCGCCCTGGAGCTCGCGCAGGCAGATGTGGCAGCGCGGGAGGTGGAGAATGCCCGGCTCGCCGCGCTTCGCGACCAGCTAACGGCGAGTTGCAGGACGCTGCCCGGCGTCGAGGTGACCGGCCATCCTGTCGAGCGACTGCCGAACAGCGCCAGCCTGCTGATCGACGGTGTCGAGGGCGGCGACCTGGTGGCGGCGCTCGACCTGGAAGGGGTCGCGGCCAGCACGGGCAGCGCCTGCACCAGCGGGGCCACCGACCCGAGCCACGTCCTGCTGGCGATGGGCATCGATCCGCAGCGTGCGCATGGGTCACTGCGGCTGACCGCCGGGCGCTCCACGACCGATGCCGAGATGGACCGCGCCGTCGAGGTGATCGCGGCGGTGGTCGGCCGAATGCGTGGCGCTCCGGGGCCGCGTCACGCGGACGCATCGGCCTGATGGGACGCGTGGTGGCTGCCATGAGCGGCGGCGTCGACTCGAGCGTGGCGGCCGCGCTGCTGGCACAGGCTGCCGGTCAGACCGGGGACGACGTGATCGGCGTCTGGATGCGACTGCACCCCGATACCGGCGAGGGCTACGAGCAGCGGCGCAGCTGCTGCACGCCGGACGCCCACGACGACGCGCGTCGCGTGGCCCAGATGCTCGATATCCCGTTCTTTGCGCTCAACCTGGAGCGCTCCTTCGAAGAGCGGGTGATCGACGCCTTCGCCGATGGCTACCTGGCCGGTGCCACGCCGAATCCGTGCCAGGCCTGCAACCAGTACATCAAGTTCGACGAGCTGCTGCGCCGCGGGCTGGCCGCCTACGGGGCCGATGCCGTGGCGACCGGCCACTATGCCCGCCTCGAGCACCGTGACGGCCGATACCGGCTCCTGCGGGCGGCGGACGCTGACAAGGACCAGACCTACTTCCTGTGGGTCCTTGATCAGGCGCAGCTGGCGCACACCCGCTTCCCGTTGGGCGACCTGACCAAGCCGGCGGTGCGCCGCATCGCCACCGACCTGGGACTGCCGACCGCCGACAAGCCGGAGAGCCAGGAGATCTGCTTCGTACCCGCCGGCGATTACCGGGAGCTGCTGGCCGAGCGGCGCGGCT
>Ga0224510_10002823_pt1 | contig 10179 bp, 4 predicted proteins | sample SF_May12_sed_USG_FD_170161 | JGI IMG/M metagenome (GOLD analysis project Ga0224510, IMG submission 170161) | Sediment microbial communities from San Francisco Bay, California, United States - SF_May12_sed_USGS_4_1 | ecosystem: Environmental > Aquatic > Marine > Sediment | place: USA: California... | reverse complement strand
TGTGTGGCCATGTGCGGTACTTGGTCTGTGTGGTCATGTGCGGTACTTGGTTTGTGTGGTGATGTGCGGTACTTGGTTGGTTTGTGTGGTCATGTGCGGTACTTGGTTTGTGTGGTCATGTGCGGTACTTGGTTGGTTTGTGTGGCCATGTGCGGTACTTGGTTGGTTTGTGTGGTGATGTGCGGTACTTGGTTGGTTTGTGTGGTCATGTGCGGTACTTGGTTGGTTTGTGTGGTCATGTGCGGTACTTGGTTGGTTTGTGTGGTCATGTGCGGTACTTGGTTTGTGTGGCCATGTGCGGTACTTGGTTTGTGTGGTCATGTGCGGTACTTGGTTGGTTTGTGTGGGCATGTGCGGTACTTGGTTGGTTTGTGTGGTGATGTGCGGTACTTGGTTGGTTTGTGTGGTCATGTGCGGTACTTGGTTGGTTTGTGTGGCCATGTGCGGTACTTGGTTGGTCGGCACAAATGCCCTATGGATGAGATGGAGTGTGGCGCTGAAGAATCACATTTATACCATTAAAGATGTCATGCATTTATTTTTGTTACACTCGTAAACGTGTATGTTCTAGATTCTCCCTGTGCCGAAGGAATGCAGCGGTGCCCAGACGGCAACACTTGTTTTATTCTGTGTAACGGCCGCGCCGAGTGTCCTGACAACTTCGACGAAGAAAACTGCATCAGCTCAGTCCCTGCTGCTTAAAACGTCACTTCCGGTGGCGACAAATGCCCGCGGTGTTTTGACTGCAGTTTACTTTGCTTAATATAATAATGGTTTACTACAGGTTTATGATGTACGAATATGTCGCCTTTTGAATGTTGTATACTTCACACTTGGTCAACACATTCAGGTGTTTTATTTTCTGAAATGCTTTGGAATGATTTTATTGCAATCATTAGTAACCGCATGCTTTAAGGTCAAAAATGAATAAAAAAGTGTTGTTTTTTCCCATTTGTTATACACTATGCAACCAAATTGGCTTCAATAAATGCATGGCTTAGTACATATGATATTATGCAATTAATTAAATTTCTGCGAATAAATATTTCTTCAGTATGCCTTTTTGCTTTGTCTTAAGTGTTTGGGTATGAAATTGACGAAACAGAAAGTACATTTAGGTGCATTGTACCTCGGACATAACAACATGAATTAATTATAATGTACAAAATATGTATGGAGGGGAAAGGCAATACTGGTACTTGATTAGGACTTGGACGATCCAGTCACTATCGATACAGAAATCAACTGATAAGTACATGTATCCATACGGACATCGTGCTGTACCGATACAGATGATGGTGACAGCGGCAATAACAACAATTATTCCGGAACCAAAACTATTCGTTTCACACTTGGCTTTCATACAACTGAGCAAAAGACTTGAGCATATTAAGTTTGACCTTAATTATGTTGAACTAATACTTTGTGAATATAACTATGGTACACACTACACAGGTGATCATTTCGCTTTAGCACTAGTATCTGTTGGATTCACTGTATAGATCAACCCAAAACATTCACGATTATTGAAATCCAAAATTCTTGAGTTTGAAACCTTAAAGCTCCTATCCCAGCCTTAGATGTAATTTCAAAACTTTGGAACAGCAGCACAGATTTACTTCATCAACAAATACATTACATCAGGAAGGCTGGAAAATGGCTAAATAAACATTATACTGTACACGTGGAAACAGGTTGATGTTGTACAGTGTAGGTTCTTAATTTATTCAATAACCATGGCGTTTAACCTTATACACCATCTCATATACAAACACATAGTAAAATATTTCTTAAAAAAATGATTTAAAATATTATAAACTTATCATAATATTATTTCTTGACTTTTTAACACAGTATTTTTTTCAAAAAGTTATCAGCTAAAAAGAATAAACATTTCCACATCTAAATGCACTGATTGTAGTTGTCAACATTATCATTCAGCATTATTAATTTTTGCTCAGTTTATAAACAAATGGTTGGTTGATTTAACGTCACTTTTTAACATTGGTTAGGTAGTATCACAGCAGACAGTCCACTACCCAGCATTCCTGGGTTCACCATTACTAGCTATATAACTCTGCCAAGTGACTGACTGATTCCTCACATGAGCCATCTGTGATGGACAACTGAACCAAACTTGGCGCAATATCTAGCATAGTCAGAGAAAGTTTGCCGCTGCCCGATTGAGCTCCAACCCCTGAGCCTCCGATTACAAGTCCTGTGCTCTAACCACATAACTTATCCATGGCGGCTGGTTTTAAACAAAATCAAACAAATCTTTAATATTTTATATCAAATACCTCTTTTTGAAACAAATTAAAGACCACGTTATTAACATGTTATAAACACAAATATTTACTGCTTTATAAAAGTATATCGTCTCCTCGTCCTTCTTTGTTAAAACACCAAAACACCAACATAAGTCATAGTGTCCTTTTTGCATGATTATATTGGCATAGACAGTTAGTCCAGATGCACAAACCAATACTTTTTTCAACAATATTCTTCAACTCTCAGTTTTTATCCAGGTATCCGTACACGCGTCTCAGTTTTTCCTTCTTGCCGCGGTTGTTGTGCTTCTTCCATGGTTTCCCGGCCAACGAGGCCTGGCTGCCAGCGGGGGTGGAGGTGGCCGATGATTCACCATGGCCCGTCCTGGTGTGAACCGTGGAGTGCATCTGTATCGTCATACAAATACATTTAATGTACATGATAATTTGTTTGGGTCACCTGTGTTTAAAAATATTATTGTGTACAAACAGAAATAACACTTTTGCCAAAAGGAATACCAAAAATACTAAAAATAGTGTAAGAAAGTGAAATTATTACTCATAACTAAAAATATAACATACTGAGTAAATATAATTATAATTTTGTACCAATGTTTCAAATGAATCATACATTCAAATGCTTAAATCAAAGTACTTTTTTGTGCACAACTTTTAAAATAATATTTTAATAAAATAATAACCTTTTTGAAGAATTCCGAGTCAATTTTACTGGGCTGCGCTTTTTCACTGGACTGTTTCCCATCTTGACCTGTCCGAGATTTCTTGGTGTCCGGCGCCCGGCTACCAAAGGCATTGAACTCTGTCACGTCTATACCAGACGGTGGATGACAGTAGAGTAACTTCCCCTGAAATACAAATTATATACAATTCTTATTTAATAATAATAATTAATAATAATAATTAATAATAATAATAATAATAATAATAATAATAATAATAATAATAATAATAATAATAAATGTAGGATAAATAGAATACAAGGATTAGAGTTGAATATAGCTCAGGTTTATCCTGCTCTGCCCGAAAATCTAAAATTACTCAGAAAGCCTCGTGATTTTAGACTTTCTCAGCCTTGCTCAATAAACTTGAGCTATATTCAACACTGACCTAGTATTCTCTATATAAGCAGATTTTCAAAAAGACATTTAGAAGAAGCCCATTCTTTACAAAGTCATAGCCTAAGTCATGAACGTGATAGTTACACGCTGGTCCTTACATTGACGTAGTCCTTGAGAAGGTAGCGTGACGAGCGCGGTTCATCTGGCACTCCCCGGGCTGTCATGTAGCCCCGCATAGCTGTAATGGTGACAACAATCACATTGGTGCATGCAGCCATTATCATGCATAGCTGTAATGGTGACAACAATCACATTGGTGCATGCAGCCATTATCATGCATAGCTGTAATGGTGACAACAGTCACATTGGTGCACGCAGTCATTATCATACATAGCTGTAATGGTGACAACAGTCACATTGGTGCATGCAGTCATTATCATACATAGCTGTAATGGTGACAACAATCACATTGGTGCATGCAGCCATTATCATGCATAGCTGTAATGGTGACAACAATCACATTGGTGCATGCAGCCATTATCATGCATAGCTGTAATGGTGACAACAATCACATTGGTGCATGCAGCCATTATCATGCAAGCAGTGCACAAGTGAAAAACAGGTTCAGGTTTTAACTTTATGTTATAAAACAGACCATGTCTGCTCTGCTTTTGGCAGTGTGCTGACTAGACAAGGGCAGGAAAGACTCTGATAGACAAACATCACCCTAACATCAACCATGAAGGGAAATATAATCTGAGAAAAGCACAGCCTGCATAGGGAAAAAAGCAATGTCCATTTTATTGATGTTGTTCATCAATGGTAATGAAAGATGCCGCACCACTAACGTCCCCAGTGCAGCATGAGCAGAAGCATATTTTCAAATCTAAGCAACATACAACCCATGATACTGGAGAACAAAATAATATAACTATACAATGATGCTGTGCAACATCACCCAGACATCAAGAGAGCAATACTATCTTATAGAAGTAAGATGGTACTGTAATATGAAAGTTTGGTCCTGATTTATGACTAAGGAGTTTAGTATACTACAGACAAACAACAAGAAAACAGTGATTATAACAATTTTTAGAATACTTCTGACACAATAAGGGAAATGAAATCCCCTTACATCCATATGCAACAAGCAGTTCATGTGCCGTCGGGGGTCGGTTTGGGTCCTCCCCTTCCCCGGGTGGTGGGATATTTATTCCGTACGTCGTTTGAAAAACCCAACGGGGCAACCGTTCACACAGCTGAAAAAGGTAAGTTTTAATAATACAAATACAAGTTCTTACAAGATAAGTTCACTTTTGTAGTTGTAGGATATAGAGGTTATATCTACCATTCTACCTAGCTTTACTGGATTCAGAAGTACCAGCCCTTGTACTCAGCCTTTGTACTTTGTAACCAAGCAAACAGCTTCTTCCACACATAGGTCAACTTGTTAAAGTTCAATTTATTCAATAGCGAAATGGGGATTCATAATAAGTAAGTAATGTAAAAACGAAAACTTTAAAACTTTTTTTTAGATTTCAACCATCATTTAATTCAAAAATACAACTCACAAATCCATAATTGAACAAAATAATGATTACAACCAAATATCAATCACCGTATCACTAAAAAGATATACATTTTTGTATATATCAAATCCTCAGCCATACCAGAGCTATGGGCTGAAGGTGGTCCCTCATCTGATCGATGGGCAGCACCCCACTGACCACAAGGTCGGCTTTCGTGGTGACAAACGAGGGGAAGACGAGGCCAGGACAGTCACACAGCATCAGGTGCGAGTCCACAAACAGGGTCTGATACATGACAGCATGGCATGGTGAAACATTGGGGGCACAAAATACACAGTATGATATTAGGTCCTGTACAGCACCAATTTAATTTGTGTTTTCTTTAGTTTTTACGAAAACTTAATTCTGATTTCAATACAAGTTCTACATTTACCAATTTTCAGCACTTGGAATAATACAAAATTTCAGTCTTAAATCAACATATTAAATAAAGAATTGTACTTCTTCTTTTTGAATTTTCTGAGTTTTTTCTCGTACCAGATTAAAACAATTATTTATACTTAAATTAAGAATAAGAAAAGGTCTCATATTTGCTTCAAAGCATACTTTCAAAGTCAAAAGAATGTACATATCAACAATTCCAATTGTCACAGATGTTAATGTTCAAATCTGGGCAGCCATAAGATTAGTGATCCCTGCGACAGTACCTGGAAGTGTTTTGTGCGTCCAGGTGTAGCGGAGACCGGGACCTTCTTCACCGTGAGGATGGCGTTGATGGTGGAGCTCTTGCCCACATTGGGGTACCCAACCTGGTGTGCATGATTACGTAACATTTACAACATTTAAGTTAGCAATTAAATAGGTAATTATTAGTAGTAAATCATTTAATATTTAGTAATTTACAAGAAAGTTTAAGACAACACCATCAAATATTAAACAAGAAAATGAACAGAGTATATGTAAAACACACAGTCAACATACTTTATCCTCAAATGTCAATATATAAGGATTGAATTTCATTCTGATTTCATTGCTGGGTTCCTGAACACAATGGTAAAACTGGCAAACCCATGAAGCGCGCTAGCCCTTCATGGGTAACTTGCCAGTTTTACTGTTGAATAGGCTGTTCCTCCTTCCCTCATAACACATTCTAATTATTTATTACACGCTATAAATAGAACCTTCAAGCTAGAATTACTAAGTAATTATTTCTTTAAAATGATGTGTTGCAAATTGAAACTGTAATTGTAATAGTATATTCATGTACACTGATAACTTTACTGCTTAAAGGGGCGCAGCCAATGAACCATGTCGTTTGAGTTTTGATTTTATTGTGCTGTGCTGCAACAAAGTGTCTAGTGTGGTGAGATTTTTTATGCATTGTTTTTACATTACATTGCAAAATTGAAACAAGTTTGGGTGTTTTTTTCTACAGCTTTTTTACGCAAAAGAAGGAAGAAAATAAGTATTGTGTGTTTTAGCTTCAGATAATGTTAAAAAAAGTAAGTTCTTTTAATGTGCGCAGAATTTGTTTGAGAAAACTGTTATTAAAATTTTCAGAAATGAAAAGAAATGTCAAACAGAAGACTCCGTTTGAAATGTGTCTTGCAATCAATGTTTATTCTTTTATTTACAAGAATTAACTATGAACATTCGTCTATTGTAAGCAAAATATCAATTTACATGTGAGAATCTACTTCATTAGGTAGGTTATGTTTTTGTTTAATAAAAAGTTCAAAATGTAGAATGTTATGAAATGTCAAAATGATTGTTAAATGTAAATATAAGCTATTAACTAACACATGTCATTTTATGCACAGAGCATTACTGTTTAAGGTATAAGAAAACAGCTTCCCAGTCAGTTGACCCAAAACAAGAAAATGAAAAAAAGAAGAGTACGTAAAAAAAGAAAGATGCTGAAATAGAAGAAAAAGAAGAAGTGGTGTATGCGTTACCATTCCGACGGTAGTGAGTCCCTCGGTGACCTTCTCCCCTGTGTGTAGACCCTTGAACAACTCCAGCAGCTCCAGCCCGGTGTACACGTGGCTCGTGTTCTGTAGCTGCACTGTCTTCAGCTTCAAACATACTCTGCAGATGTTGCTCTCTGTTTCTGGATCATGTCTATCCATATCAGCACCAGTGTCTGTTCCTGAGTCCTCTTCACCATTTGAGGACGAGTCTGCAGCATTGCTATTGTCCGTTGCCATTTCTTTCTTATTATCTAATGAAGAGGCATCAGCATTTTCAGAGCTCAAGTCTTTACATGTACACAAGTTATCACAGTAACGGTCCGGTGCCTGCGAAGCCCTAGTTTGTGGTTCGGTAAGCCCACACACCTCGCCGTCGTTCATGTCATCCATCTTCTGCTTCTTACTTACAACACTTTCCTCATGAGCATCTGCATCTCCAGACATACCGCATACTAACTTGACATCTTCATCACACACATCTTCATCATTTGATTTGTCACCAACTGCATCTTTATCATCTTTTCCCTCTTCCTCCTCCTCATCACCATCATCGTCCATAGCATCCTCTCCACCACCACCACCACCGTCACCATCTTCATTGTGTAACTTCTCAGCAAGTTTTTCCACCTCCTCTTCCTCCTCCTCCTCATCACCATCATCGTCCATAGCATCCTCTCCACCACCACCACCGTCATCACCATCTTCATTGTGTAACTTCTCAGCACGTTTTTCCAGCTCCTGGCGTTCAGTTTCGGCCACTGCCGACCAGAACGCGATCCTGATGCCCTTCTCAGTGAAGTATTGTGCCCAAGCTTTCCTGCCAAATCATATAAAGGATATAACATTTAAAGTAATGAAACTGATTGACCTTACAAAATTAGGCCCAAACAATTTTTTTACATGTTTCCCCTCCGGGAGTAGAGATTTTTAAAAATTGTTCTTACAATTCATTCCGTTCAGTCCTTGAAACCGGAAAAAATAATTTTATTGCTGAAACTGCCAAAAAGATTGAGTGGCAGCATTTTTTTGTGGGTCAGTCATAAAGGGGAAACATTAAATATATGTTTAAATCTTTATGGCACAAAATGGCTAGTTTTATGTATACAGTGCAACACTGCAAATTCTAAAGGTTTTATCATTTGAGCCCCACCAAGAGCACCATTTTTTCTCTGAAGTTTATACTCGACATAGGGCTATGTACTAGTGTGTGCTTTCCCAGGCCAGCTTTGTAACCTGTAAGCAGACTAAAACAAACATTTACATGTATAATTATGAAACATGTATAAGGTTATTTATTTTACCATTTTATGACCCTAATTCAGGGACTTGCCTCTGGTCCTCAGTGAGGTAGTCGGCCTTATTGATGAGCACCAGACACATCTTTCTGTCTCCCACCTCCGACACGTACTTCTCCAGGTCCGAGCAGTAGAACAGCAGCGGGTTGCGAGCGTCCACGATCTGTACCAGGATGTCACTGAAAACGTGGATACAGAGAATGTCAGTGACCGTGTGGAAATAAAATGAACCCAACTGCCGAGACATTATCTTAATTATATGCCAGAGATAAAATAAAATCACTCCTATCAAAAAATATAAAACTCACGAAAATTTCCTATCAGGTTTTTGTCGAATCTCAATGTAATAAATTCAAGAGTTACAATATACTATTCATGCGTTTATAGAGTAAGTTAGACAGTTATCGACAGTTTAAGACAAAATTGGATTTTTGGCCGGGTCCTTGTAAACTGATCGGAACTAAAATGCAGTCAACACCTTTTTGATACTTAAGCTACGTTTTTACTAAATATTTATCAATAGGGCTTTGCGTTAATAAGAGTTATGCACCTGAACATCGGCACGGGGTATTTCGGTAGTTATCGACATGTGAAGACAGTTATCGACAGGGTAAGTTTATTTAAAAAAAAATACATTTCAGTGTTAAACTAAACAGTATTTTAATTACTAAACTTATTTAACAGTAGTTTCTTGTATAATTATGCACGTTTACTCATTTACAAGTTGTAATGTACCAACTACAAATTCATTTTTTAAATACTTGTTGGCAAACAGAGAATTTAAAAATGTCAAACGAAAACATCAATCTTTTATACGATCATTTAAAGACAATATTCACAATGGAATGGGTATGCAGATAGCTGGTCAGTTGGGATTTCCATTACCACAGCATCCCCTGTACATGTTACGTGCCATGACAGTGGACATATGGTGCACTTGATCCATTCGTCAGGCGACCCATCGTCAGTCTTGCACCCAGGACAAATGTTTCTTTCATCATAGCTGCAATCGGACTCGTTGTAGCGTACTGTAACATTTTCGTCATTCTCGTCTGAGCTACTTTCTGGAATCGGTCTGCGTTTTCTTTTAGGTTGTTTTTTCTTCTTTTCCTCCTCTCTCTTGCGTTTTTTTTCTTCCCTTTCCATTTTTTTCCTATTCTTTTCATCTTCTTTTTCTTCTTCTTTATTTCTCTTTCTTTCTGTCTAGTTTTCTTTGCCTCAGCTTCTGCTAATTTCTTGTCATTTCTTTCTTTAAGAAAGCTTAAAGCTTCCGTCCCAGATAGACATTTAGGTAATTTTTCTCGTATGTTTGTATTTTTGAACTTTTTCTTTGTTTCAGGTACATTAAGCAACTGAAAGGCCGGTGAAACAGAGGATGTCTTCTGTCTAACACCAGGTAATACTTTCACCATTAAATTGCGCACATCTTGGTTACTGTTTTCTTTTTGTGTTTCAGGCAACTGCGAAGGAGCAACAGATGGCAGCAACGAAGGGTCGGCAGGCGTCGGTGCAGGGTCAACAGGCGATGCTGACGGGTCCAAAGTGGCAACAATGTGTCGGCGGGTGTCCATGCAAGATCCGGTAGTGGCAAAGAAGGGGCGACAGGCGATGGCGACGGGTCGGCTGGTGGCTTCGTTGGGTCGACGGGCGTCGGTGCTGTGTCGGCAAGCGATGCTGACTCGTTGGCTGCTGGCAAAGAGTGGTCGGCGGGCGTCGTTGCAGGGTCGGCTGGTGGCAACGCAGGATTGACAGACGATGTCGACGGGTCCGACATCGAAGGGTCGTCGGGCGTCGGTGCAGGGTCCGATGATGGTAACAAAGGATCGGCGTACGACCGTGCAGGGTCGGCTGGTGGCAATGCAGGGTCGGCTGGTGGCAATGCAGGGTTGGCAAGCGCTGGTAACGGGTCGGCTGGTGGCATCGTAGGCTCGGCGGGCGTCGGTGCAGGCTCGGCTGGTGGCAATGCAGGGTCGGCAAGCGCTGGTGACGGGTCGGCTGGTGGCATCGTATGCTCGGCGGGTGTCGGTGCAGGCTCG
>Ga0224510_10002822_pt1 | contig 10179 bp, 10 predicted proteins | sample SF_May12_sed_USG_FD_170161 | JGI IMG/M metagenome (GOLD analysis project Ga0224510, IMG submission 170161) | Sediment microbial communities from San Francisco Bay, California, United States - SF_May12_sed_USGS_4_1 | ecosystem: Environmental > Aquatic > Marine > Sediment | place: USA: California... | reverse complement strand
CCGCGGTTGGCAGGGACATCGAAACGCAGGTCTTGGCGCGAGCGGTTAAACTTCAGGCTGAGCATCGTGTTGTGCTGAATGGCAATAAGACGATTGTATTTGCCTAGACAACGGGGCGCGCTCTAGGCTCACGAAAGAACCATCGCGGACCGCAAGCTGTTTGCAGATTTTGGTCATAATATGGTCACCTGGTGGTCACAACGTGAGTCGGGATGACCGCTAGAGCCACGTAACTTTCTGAAAAATATGGCGCGCCCGACAGGATAGGCCTCCCTGCGGTCGGCCTGTCGTCGGCCTTCGGCCTCCTCGGGTCGAACCTACAGGTTCGAATCTGTGGGCCGCAAAATTGAAAGGCCCCATAAAGGGGCCTTTTGAATTTTGGCGCGCCCGACAGGATTCGAACCTGTGACCCCTGCCTTCGGAGGGCAGTACTCTATCCAGCTGAGCTACGGGCGCTATATATGTTGGGTATTTTCGGCCTAGTTGTCGCGTTGGGCAATCGCGCTTCGCGCGATAGTACTCCCCTCGCTGCGCTCGGGCCCGGCCCCTCCCTGGTAGGGTCGGGGCGTTCGCTCCTGGCGAAGCATGCTTCGCCTCGCCGCTGCGCGGCGACCGTCGCTCACCCAGCTGAGCTACGGGCGCTATGTGTGGCTATTCCCCGGCCTGGCGCGCTGATCGCCACTTGCCGGGGCGCCGATTGTAACGGAAACCCAGGGTGGCGGCAGCCTCAGTCCGGGTCCCGCCGCATGGCGAGGATCTGGGCGCGGGTGTCTTCGAGCTCGGCCGCCAGGACGCCTTCCGGGACCCCGGCAAGGGCCCGGTCGATCTCAGCGAGGCCCTCGTCGTAGCGGCCCTGCCGCGCAAGCGCCATCGCGAGGTTGTTGCGGGCGGCGACCTGGCGCTCGTCCCGGGCCAGCAATTCCCGGTACAGCGCCTCGGCGTCGGCCGCATTCCCCCCGGCGAGGCGCACGTTGGCGAGGCCGAACAGCGCCACCGGGTCGCCGGGCCAGGCCTCGAGCGCGGCCTGCCACGCGGTGCCGGCCTCAGGCATCGCGCCGGCCTGCTCCAGCGCGGCGATCTGCCGGAAGTAGCGGGTTCGGTCGGCGGCAGCCGGCAATTCGTCCGGGCGCAGGACGACCATGGCCCAGTAGTCGCCGCGGCGCCAGGTCCGAAGGAACAGGTCGGTGGACATCACGCGCCGGCGGTCGGTGCCGGACCGGAGCACGACTTCGTGCGCGTCCCGGTCGATGCCGACGACGACCGCGTAGTGCCAGCTCGGGATGGCGGCAACGCCGAGATTCTGGAGGACGAGCACGGGCCGCCCGGCGGCGAGCTCGCTCCAGACGGCGCTCAGCGTACCGTCGATGACGTACGGCAACCGGCCCGACGTGCGGGTCGCCGCGAGCAGCTCGGCCTGCAGGCTGCCCTCTCGGCCCGGCAGGTAGACCTTGTCGACGATCGCGTCGAGCGCGACGTCGGCGCCGCTGGCCGTAAGCACCGTCGTCAGCGCGGCGGGCCCGCACTGGTATCGTTCCTGGGGGAAGAAGGGCGTTGCGGCGAGTTCGATGGCTACGCCGGGCGCGTTGATCTGTCGTACGGCCGGTGGCGCCGACGCGCATCCGGCGGCAATAAAAAGAAGGGCCGGCGCGAGCCGGCCCCATCGGTAGCGTCCTGCGATCAGGCGTTTCTCCCGGTCGTCAGAAACTCTTGAAGATGTCGGTCACGCCAACCAGTTCGAGGATCATCAGCACGACGAACACGATGCCGACAACCGCGATGACGTCGGCGCCCGCTACGAGCTGGTCCTCCATCTTGCCTTCCAGCTGTATCAATTCCGCATCGGACAGGCCCTGGAGTCGCGCCGCTATTATCGACTGGTCGACGCCGAGCGCGTCGAGCTGATTCGCGACGGCGTCGCTGGCGAGCATCACCTGGATGTGAGCCAGGCTGGCCTCGCGGCTCTCACTGTCAACCATGTAGCCCGTGTCAATAACGTCGGCGTGCGCGAACGGGATGAAACCCGTGGCGACCAGCGCCAGCGAGACCAGGCGAACAGTGAACACTCGTGCTTTCCGCAACATCGTAATACCCCGCAGTTAAGGAGTCGGTAGGTCGGAACTATACCACCAGATCCTCGGATGCCTGCCCGGTAGCAGTTCACATCGGCGGCACTTTCATACCTGCGCCGGGGCCTGCGTCCCGAATCGCAGCCGTCGAGTCGACCCCCGACAATCAGTACCGGGATAGCGGATTCAAGCTGGTCCGGCTGCGCGACCCGGGCGGTAACGTCGTCCATGTCATGCAGCTTGCCGACAATGCGCCGGAAGGCCGGTAAGACTCAGAGCTCGACCATCAGCTTGCCGGTGTTGCCGCCGGTGAACAGCAGGTTGATGCCATCGATCGCACTCTCCAGCCCCTGCAGCTTGTGCGCCCGGTATTTGAGCTTGCCGGCGGCGAGATAGGCGGCGAGCTTCTGCATCATCTCCGGCACCCGGTCCCAGTGATCCGGCATCGTGAAGCCGGTGATCGTCAGGCGCTTCCGGATGATGTTTATCCAGTTCGGGCCGGGCGAGGGCTTGTCGGTATTGTAGTCGGCGATCATGCCGCAAACGACGATCCGGCCGTGGGCGTTCATCCGGCCGAACGTGATGTGCTGCACCGGGCCGCCCGTATTTTCGAAATAGATGTCGACGCCGTTGGGCGTCGCCTCGCGAATCCGCTTCTCGAGATCCGCCGACTTGTAGTTGATCGCATGATCGAAGCCGAGTTCGTCGACCAGCCAGGCGCACTTGTCGTCCGCGCCCGCCGTGCCGACGACCGTCATGCCCTCGGCCTTGCCGAGCTGCCCGACCATCGACCCGACCGAGCCGGCGGCACCCGAAACGACCAGCGTTTCTCCGGCTTTCGGCTTGCCGATCTCCATCAGCCCCTGCCATGCCGTGAGCCCGGGCAGCGACAGCACGCACAGCACCGCTTCCGCGGACACGTTGGGCGGGAGCTTCGTCAGGCCCTGCCCCTTGCTGACCGCGTATTCCGTCCAGCCGATCATGCCGACGACCCGGTCGCCGACGGCAAAGTTTTCGTTGCGTGACTCGACAACCTCGGCGACACCGCTGGAGCGCATGACGTCGCCCAGTTCGACCGGCGGAATGTAGCTGCCCCGGTCCGCGCTCATCCAGCCGCGCATTGCCGGGTCCAGCGACATGTGGGTCTGCATCAGCAGGATCTCGCCGTCGGCGAGGTCCTGCGTCTCGAGGGTGACGGTCTCGAAGACGTCGGGGGTAATCGTGAGGTTCGGTCGCTTGACGAGCTTGATGGCCTTGTATTTCATGATTCGGGATCGCTGGCTGGTTCGGGTGAGACTCGCATGTTACATGCAAATGCGGCCGCCGACCGCTTTGACCCGGACCTCGGCTGGCCGGGTCAGAGCGCCGCCATCACCCGTTCGAGCTTCCCTTTGACTTCGGCCGCGAGCGGCTCGACGCCCGGGTCGTCGACCAGTGCCATGACACTCTCCGGGTCCATGAACTCGACGTGCACTTTGCCGCGGGCGTCTTCGCGCACGACGACGTTGCAGGGCAGCAGCAACCCGATCTCGTTCACCGCCGAGATTGCCTGCCAGGCGAGCGGCGGGTTGCAGGCGCCGAGGATGCGATAGGGCGGCATGTCCTTGCCGAGCTTCTCCTTCATCTTCGCCGCTACGTCGATGTCGGACAGCACGCCGAAGCCTTCTGTTTTCAGGGCGGCCGTTACCTCGTCGATTGCTGCTTCGAAGTCCAGGTCCACGGTCTTGCCGAATCCGAAGTTGTTTTTCATGCGGGCTTCTCCTTGCGAGCCGCGGCGCGTCCCGGCACCGGGCAATAGATGTCATGGAGCAGCCGGATGATCTTCTCGGCCGGCCCGTCCGCGAGCGTGTAGTAGATCGTCTGGGACGCGCGGCGCGTCTGCACGATGCCCTGGCTGCGGAGCCGCGCGAGCTGCTGCGACAGCGCGGACTGGCTCAGCGGGATCGCGTCGTTGAGCTGGCCGACGGAGCGCTCGCCTTCGGCGAGCAGGCACAGGATCATCAGGCGGCTTTCGTTGCCCAGCGCCTTCATCAGGTTGGCGGCGTCGGAGGCGTGCGCCTCCATGGCCTCGGGCAGAGCAATCTTCGTACTTGAGTTCATTAGTTTTTCTGGCCCGGTCCAGGCGGCGCCTGGCGCGTTCAGGCAGGGCTTAATATAACGGAAGCTAAATTAGATGTCTATAATTTAGTCTTTACTAAATTAGTTCGATGTAATACTCTTGCCCCGGAATCGGACCGGAACGGGCAGGAGGGGCCATGGCCAGGATCGTCGTCATGGGTGCCGGCATCGGCGGCATCTCGCAGATTTACGAACTCCGGAAGCAGTTCGGCAAGCAGCACGAGCTCGTGCTCGTTGGTGACTCGGACCGGTTCGAGTTCACGCCGTCCAATCCCTGGGTCGCGGTGGGCTGGCGCACGCAAAAGAACATCACCATCGAGCTGCCGAAGCTGATGGACAAATACGGCATCGCGTTTCACGGACAGGGTGTCCGGAAACTGCATCCCGCGGACAATCGCCTCGAGCTGAACGACGGCACGTCGATCGAGTACGACTACCTGGTCATCGCGACCGGTCCCAAGCTCGCGTTCGAGGAGGTAAAGGGCCTCGGCCCGCACGGCGGCTTCACGCAGTCGATCTGCAAGACCGGGCACGCCGACATCGCGTTCGCGGACTTCGAGAAGCTGGTCGAAAACCCCGGGCCCGTCGTCATCGGCGCGGCGCCGGCCGCCTCCTGCTTCGGCCCTGCCTACGAGTACGCCTTCATCCTCGACACCGAGTTGAAGAAGCGCAAGATCCGCGACAAGGTTCCCATGCACTTCGTGACGCCCGAGCCCTACGTCGGTCACCTCGGCCTCGATGGCGTCGGCGACACGAAGGGCCTGATGGAGTCGGAGATGCGCGACCGGCACATCCGCTGGACCTGCAACGCGAAGATCACGGAAGTTACCGAAGGCAAGATTCGCTTCACGGAGGTCGACGAAAACGGCAAGGACAAGAAGGAACACGAATTGCCCTTCCGGCACTGCATGATCCTGCCGGCGTTCAAGGGCGTCGATGCCGTGATGGGCGTCGAGGGCCTGACGAACCCGCGCGGCTTCATCCTGATCGACGAATTCCAGCGCAACCCGACTTACCAGAACATCTACGCGGTCGGCGTCTGCGTCGCCATTCCGCCGGTCGGGCCGACGCCGGTGCCTACGGGCGCACCGAAGACGGGCTACATGATCGAATCGATGGTGACGGCGACGACGCACAACATCGCCTGCGCCGTGGAGGGCAGGTCCGTCGATCAGCGGGCCACCTGGAATGCCGTGTGCCTGGCCGACTTCGGCGACACCGGCGTCGCATTCGTGGCCCTGCCGCAGATCCCGCCGCGCAATACCAACTGGGCGTCGCGCGGTAAGTGGGTGCATCTCGCGAAGATCGCGTACGAGAAGTATTTCCTGCACAAGGTACGTACGGCGAAGACCGAACCGTATTACGAGAAGATGGTGCTGCAGATGGTCGGCGCCAAGCGTCTCAAGGATGGCGTCTGAAGACCCCCCTGGCCAGGATGCCGGCTGCGTTGCTCCCCCCTTCCCCCAATGTGCGCAGGCCGGCATCCTGAGCCATTTCAAAGGATCCAGATCATGCAGAGAAGAATGTCGCTCGAACGCGCCGTCGAGGCCTTCGCCGGGTTCATGGTGCTGCTGTCGGTGGCACTGACCCATTACGTCCACCCGGGCTTCGTCTGGCTCACGGTGTTCGTCGGTGCGAACCTGTTCCAGCAGTCATTCACCGGTTTCTGCCCGGCCGCGATGATTCTGCGCAAGCTGTTCGGTTTCCGGAGCGCCGCGGAAGCGCGCGGCTGAGGTCGTCGGGCTCGCGGCGCGCTATCGCTCCTGCGGCCGACCCGGCCAGTCGCCGAACTGCATCTCGAACTCGAGGCCGACGCCCCAGTTCGCTTCACGGGCTTCCTCGAGGAATTCGCGCGGCCAGCTCAGGCGCGTCCACACGTCGACGAAGAACCAGTCGCGGGCGATACGCTTACGGTACAGCACCTCGACACCATAGTCCTGCAGCGCGACATCGTTGAGCGTTTCGCCCGTGCCAAACACGGAATACGAGATTGCATCCTTGCCGCGGAGCGCATGATAACTGGCGAGCTTCGTCGTCCAGCCCATCCCCTCGACCTCGTCTTCGGTCTTGAGGATCGTCCACGACCGCAGCATCCAGGTCGTACTGACTGCGTAGTCCAGGATGTTCGTCAGCGACGCCCCCGCTCCCCGCTCGTTCTGCACAAAGAGCCGCGGGCGCACTCGCCAGAGCCATGCCTCGCCCAGGTGCCTGTTCCACCGGTAGGTCGTCTGCACGTAGGGCTCGACCGGCGAGCCCAGCTTCATGCCGATGCTGACGTCCCAACCTCGCGCAATGCCGTGGTGGCGCGCGTAGCCGAGCCCCAGCAGCCAGTCGTCTTCTTCGAAAGCATTGAAGCGGTCCGGCAGGTTGTCGATGTTCTCGCTCGAGGAGCCGTCGACGAAATCGTCCGCGTCGCCGCGTCCGAATACCAGGCTGGTGCGATTGCGCAACGCGGGCAGCGGAATCCGGGCCTTCATCCTGAGGCGCTCCTTGAAGCCGTCACGCTGGTCCCACTGACCGCCGACGGACAGCCGGCCGCGCGAGACGTTCTCGCCTTCGGCCAGCTCCGTGGATCCGAAGAAGCTGTCGAAGCGCTGCGACGTCGTGTTGACGACGTTGAATACGGCCCGCTGAGCCCGGTCCAGCAGCGGCAGCTCCTCCACAGGTTCGCCGGCTGCGGCAGGCTCGCCGTCGGCGTCCCGTGCATCCGGCGTACCGGCGGGCGGGTCCACCTGTACTGCATCCGCCGCGACGGAAGTTCCGGTTTCTGCGTTCGCGGCCGGATCCGGTTCCGCCGGCGCCGACGCACAGCCGGCGATTGCGCCGGCCATGATCCCGACCAGCAACGCAGGAAATATCGGCTTTCCCGCTGTCATGGCCTCACCGCAACCGCGGCAGGATTTCGGAAACGGATCCGCCGTCCGCATGTGCCAGCTTGCGATCGAAGAACTCCAGCACGCGGCTGCGCAGGTAGAAAAGATAGGCCGCGGCGCTGATGTGCCCGGTCGGGAGCTTGATGGACTCGGGCCAGCCCAGGGCATCGAGTAGCTGCATCTGCTTTCGGTACGGCACCGCGTCGTCGTAGCGGGCCAGCACCATCAGCACCCGGTCCGCATCGATGTAGGGGGCGAGATCCAGCGGGTCGGTCACGATGCGTTCGGCCAGGTAGGCTTCGAGCTCTGCGTCGTCGGCCTGCAGCGCTTCGCGCGTCCGTTCCGCCGCCTCCCGGATCCGTCGCTCGGTCGAATAGGTCAGCACGTAGGGCAGATCCCCGCCCACGAGCGCCGGCGCCACGGCGCGCACGCGCTCGTCCGCTGCCGCGAGGAACAGCGCGTTGAAGCCCCCGAGGCTCGCGCCGAACACGGCTATCCGGGTCGCGTCAAGTTCCGGACGTGTCTCGATCCAGTCGAGGACGCGCCGGTGGCGGCGTATCGTCTCCCGGATCGCTTCCTCTGGGCGGATCATGTCCTCCAGCAGCGTCTTGCGCTGCAGGCTGTCGACGATGACGGCCGAGTAACCGTTGTCGACGAAATGCGTGGCGAACGGGCGTATCACGTGCTTCTGGCCGTTCAGGATCGGCAGCACGAGTATGACCGGCGACGGGCCGTCCGCCTTCTGCTCGTAGTACTCGAGCGTTATCGGCGTATCGCCGTCCCCGTCGTCGAGGCCCGATTCCATCCTGACGTCGTAGATGCGGAACGCATCCTCGTCGTCACGCAGCGTAGCGTCGGCGACGACCGGGGTACGCGGGTAGTCAAAGCGCTCGGCGATCTCGCCCGGCATCGGCAGCGGCTGCCGGTGGATCTCCGGCAGCGGTGCGACGGCAGCGCAGCCGGCCAGCGCTGCCAGGAGCAGCACAGCGCCGGCCAATCGCAGATTCGGCTTGCCCATTCCTTCGGGCGGGATATCGACGGGCTCAGCTGCCGTCGCGGGCGTACTTGAGCTCACCGCCGACGAAGGTCATGTCGACCTGCGTCTGCGGGATCAGCTCTTCGGCGACCGTCAGCAGGTCCTGGCTCAAGACGACCATGTCCGCGTACTTGCCCGGCGTCAGCGAGCCCTTGATGTCTTCCTCGAAGGCGGCGTAGGCGTTGTTCACCGTGTAGGTCGTCAGCGCCTCCTCGCGCGTCATCACGTGTTCTGGATAAAAGCGCTCGCCGTTGATCATCATCCGGGACACCGAGGAGTAATAGGACGCGATCGCGTCGATGCGCTCGACCGGCACGTCGGTGCCGTTGCCCAGGATGGCGCCGGTGTTGAACAGGTCTCGCCACGGCTGCGACGTGGCCTTGGCACGCTCGTCGCCGAGCCGGGTCGGGATCCACGGGCCGTCCGAGGTTCCGTGTACCGCCTGGATCTCGGCGATCACGCCCAGCTCGCCGAAGCGCGGTACATCGGCCGGGTCGATATGCTGGGCATGCTCGATGCGCCAGCGCAATTCCTTGCCGTCGACGCCCATGCGCTCCCATACGCGCTCGTACAGGTCCAGCGTCTCGCGGTTGCCGCGGTCGCCGATGGCGTGGGTGTTGACCTGGAAGCCGTGCTTCACGGCGACCTCGGCCGTGCCCTCGATGTCCTCGACCGTTTCCAGCATCAGGCCGCTCGAGTCCGGCAGGTCGTCATAGGGCTCGAGCAGCAGCGCGCCGTGCGCACCGAGAGCGCCGTCGATCTGCCGCTTGATCGAGCGCACCGTCAGGAAGTCGTTACCCTCCGGCAACATCCTGTACTGCGGCAGCGCCTTGTCCAACAGCTCGTTCGATTCGCGCCGCACCATGACGTAGAGACGCACGTCGAGCTCGCCCTCCTCCTCTAGCTTCCTGAAGAAGTCGATGGTCTCGAAATCGGAGCCGGCATCGTGGAACGAGGTCACGCCGTTCCTCAGCGCTTCGTCCGCCGCGAGTTGCACGCGCTCGCGCATCATGGCCTCGGTCTGCTCCGGGGTCATGCGGCCTTCGTACTCCCGCATTGCTTCGCTGATCAGCCGCTGCGCCGTCTCGCGCATCAGACCGGTCGCCTTGCCCTCCGGGGTGCGCACGATCGTGCCGCCGGCCGGGTCTGCCGTGTTCTCGTCCACTCCGGCGACGGCCAGTGCCGCGTCATTCCAGAATGCCGCATGACCGCTCGCATGCCCCAGTACGACCGGGTTGTCGGGCGACACCGCGTTCAGCGTGTCGTTCCGCGGCACGCCGTCCACCGCGTCCTCCGGGACGCTGTCCCACTTGTCCTGGTGCCAGCCGCGGCCGAAGATCCACTCGCCGGGCTGCGCCTTGTCGACCGCCACGGCGACCATGCTGACGACCTCGTCCCAGTTCCTGACGCCGCTCAGATCAAGGATCTGCTTCGAGCGGCCGAGGCCCAGGTAATGGCCGTGGCCCTCGATGAATCCCGGCATGACGAAGCGGCCACCGAGCTCGACGACCCGGGTCTCCGGCCCGATGAGGGGAGCGATATCCTCGTTGCTGCCCACGGCCGAGATCCGGTAACCGTTAACGGCGAGCGCCTCGACGTTGCCGAGCGCCGGGTCGGCGGTAGCGATCTTGCCGCCGAGCAACACCAGGTCGGCCGGCGCGGCGCCGGGGGCCGCCGGCTGGGCGGTATCGGGTTCGGATTTGCCGCCGCAGGCCGCCAGCGTGACGGTCAGAAGGAAGCCGGGCAACAGGCGGGCCAACTTGCGCATGGATCGGTCCTCGGTAATCGAAGGGGCACAACTTTGGCACCAGCGCCCAGCGAAAGCAACGCGGTACCGCGGTCCGCGAGACGCAGGCCCTGCACCCGGCGGTTGCGGCATCCAAGACGGGCGTGCGGCAATTCCGGGAGGCCGGTGGTAAATTAGCGGGCCGCCTTTTCCCAGCCACCGGACCGGTATCCCATGCATATCCCGAGACTGATCCTGGCCATGCTGCTCGTGCTGTCAGGCACGGCGGAGGCCGATGCGATACGCCAGACCAAGGGCGATTTCTACGACGCGTTCCGTCAGCTGGACGTGGACCTTCCA
>Ga0224510_10002821_pt1 | contig 10179 bp, 5 predicted proteins | sample SF_May12_sed_USG_FD_170161 | JGI IMG/M metagenome (GOLD analysis project Ga0224510, IMG submission 170161) | Sediment microbial communities from San Francisco Bay, California, United States - SF_May12_sed_USGS_4_1 | ecosystem: Environmental > Aquatic > Marine > Sediment | place: USA: California... | reverse complement strand
ACGCTCTACGAGTACGACGCCAAGGGCAATGTCACCAAGAAGGTCGATCCCCTGGGCAACATCACCCAGTGGACCTTTGACGGACTGGGCAACAAGCTCAGCGAAACCGACCCGCTGGGCAACACCACCAGCTTCACCTATGACGCAAACAACAACATGTTGTCCGAGACCGATCCCTTAGGCAACAAAACCGCCTACACCTATGACGGCGGCAACCGGGTTCTCTCGGTTACCGATCCCTTGGGCAACACCACCTATTCAAGTTATGACGGTTACGGCAATCTCGTCGACACGGTCGACCCCCTGGGCAATTTCACCGAATACCAGTACGACTCCACCGGCAATATCGGCGCCTTGACCGATGCCATGGGCAACGTCACCCGCTACACCCATAACCTGATCACCGGGGAGATGACCAGCGAGACCGATCCCCTGGGCAACACCACGGTGTACACCTACGATGATTACGGCAACCAGCTCACCTCCACGGCTCAGCGCACCACGGATGACGGGATGATTTCGCTGACCACCACCAACTATTACGATGGTCTGGACCGGGTGATCCGCACCGTGGACCCGGACGGGTTTGAGAGCCGTACCGAATACAACGCGCTCAATCAGAAAAGCGCTGATATCGCGCCAAACGGTGCCCGGACCGAGTTCTTGTATGATCTGCGGGGCAACTTGACTGAAACCCATTTTGCCGATGGCACCAGCCAGACGTCCACCTATGATGCCATGGGCAATCGGCTCAGCTCCACCGACCGCGACGGCAACACCACCTCTTTTACCTATGATGCCAACAAGCAACTCCTGCGCACGATGTATCCCGATGGCGCGGCAAGCGAGAATGTGTATGATCCCGCCGGGCGTTTAATCCGGGGGATCAATGAACGGGGCTTTGCCACCAATTATCAATACGACAAGGCCGGACGACGAACCGCGGTTATCGATGCTCTGGGCAATACCACCTCTTTTGTCTATGATAAGAACTCCCGCCAAATCTCCATGACCGACGCGCTTGGCCACACCACGAGCTTTGAGCATGACCAGGCCGGGCGGCAGGTGAAAACCTTCTTTAGCGACGGGACTTTTGCGGAAACGGTGTATGATGAGCTGGGCAGGAAATTTCTCAGCCTTGATCAAAACGGGATTCCGACCTGGTACGAGTATGACCCCCTGGGACGTTTGACCGGGGTTATCGATGTTTTGGGCAGTAAAACCGAGTACCAATATGACGTATATTGGTTACGATTTGATCTGACACCTCACTTGAAAAAATGAGGGTTACCGGTTTTGATGAAGGTGCGAACCAAAAACATAAAAACTATAGGAGATAACCCTCATGCTTCAAAGTAACGAACGTATCGTAAAACACAAGCTCGGATTGCTCAATCTCGCAGAAGAACTTTCCAATGTCTCTAAAGCCTGCAGGATGGTTCATCCGGCAAACGCGTACCTAGTAGTATGTAGGTCATAGAGCCTGAGAGTGAAATACTCCATGTCTCGAAAACCATATGCCTGCCGTTTCATTGTTTTGATTTTGTTATTGAGCCCTTCTATAGGTCCGTTAGTAATTTTGTGCGGGTAATAACTAAGAAGACCCTCAATACGCTTGAAGAGCGTGAGGCCTACTGAACAAAGTTGTTTGATGCCGGAAGTCAGAGCATCAAAACACCACTGCCGGAGAAAAGATTTCGCCTCGGCCGCACTACGCTGTTCCCAAAAGAGCCGAAGCTGTTCTTTCATTGCATGCATGGTAAACAGGGGCTGATTGGCCTCCAGCAACGTATTGAGCTTCTGCTGTTTTTCATCTTCCAGTGCATGATAATTGTTCAACAGAAGAAAACGACACCCCTTCAGGATCTTCTTCCCATCCTCTTCGAGCTCTCGTTGTAGCTCCCGGCGGAGTGAATCGATGTTTCTGTTGAGCAGAGCCATGACATGGTAGCGGTCAAAAACAAGAGGGACTGTTGGCAGGTGCTCCTTGACGGCACTGGAAAAGCTTGCACTCATATCCATGGATACTGCTTTGAGCTTCTTGGCCTTTTTTGCTAAAATTTTTAGAAAAGGAGCTATTGCCTCTTTGCTGGTACCTTCCACTGCATGAAGAATCCGACCGGTTTGCATGTCGACAAAGATCGTCATGTATTTATGACCTTTTTTTATGCTAAATTCGTCCATGCCAAGATATTTGACGTCGGAGAGATCGATAGCGCGGTACTTTGAGGCGAGATATGACCTATGGATATTTTTAATCAAATCCCAGCTTACCCGAAGATATTCAGCAACCGAGCGGATCGTCCCGAAACTCAGCAGGTCGAGCACGGTTTGAGCAAATGATCGCGTATAGCGTGCATTCCCCTCCGCAAAAGAAAGGTTCGGCCACCACAAATGATTACATTCTTTACATTGAATACGATGCATAACCACATGAAGAAGTCCTTGCTTCCTACCGATGGGCGGCATTCGGAACCATCTATTTTTTTGACCTTTGAAAATTGAGCCTCTGTGGCCACAGGCCGGACAAGGGATAAACTTATCGTTTGTTTCAACACGAAAAACGAGATTATTTCCTATAAATTCAGTCCGATGATACGTTACACCTTTAATACCAAAGGCATGATAAAGAATTGACTGTGACATGGCTGAGACTCCTGGTGTAGTAGATTTTTGTCATCAAACACCATGTCTCATGCCATGTCATTTTGCCACCTTTAATAGCAGGCTGGGTACGCGTTTGCCGGATGAACCTTAAATTATAGCGTTTCGCGATATAACGGCTAAGTGCCGTCTTTCATGCACCACATCACACAATCTCTCTCTTCGTACACATATTATTCACAACTCTTCCGTATCATTCCCCATTTGTGTAGCCATCATGGATGGTTCCCGCCTTTTAATCGTACACGTTCCCAGTAAAATAGCTGCTTGTGATCCGGTAATGTTGTCCATTGGGATTATCATGGACAACTGAGAGGTTACACAAAGGTTGTCTTTGAACTGAACAGTTATACTGAATAATCTATTTTTAAATAATAAGAATGGCTACTATTGCCGCTATAGGTTTAATCATCAATTCCATATTAGATGCCAAATTAAGTATTCCATACGATATTATTGTATTAATTCAAATAATAAGTAAACAAATAGTGATGATTATTATTTGTAAATAAAAGGAAGAATCATTCGTGTAAATAAAAGAGATTATTATTTTTATTTACAAACAGCGGGTATGTCTGATATGAAGATTTATTACTCCTAATTGTGTCCCAATGGATTGCAAGGTTTCAGATTAGTATTTTTAATACGAAAGAGCGAACATCATTGTTTCTGATTGTGAGGAGTTCCTTTGTCCGCTCGGCAACGCGGATTATACTCATTAATACAAAAAGAGAGAGGTCAAATATGGCACAGTTCAAAGCGCTTGCAATGGGCGTGGAGGTAAATGGGGAAACGGTGTTATCGGTTATTGATGCCATGGGTATTTTTAAAACTCAAGCCGTAAAAATTCTGGAAGAAAAAGGTATCGTCAATCCAACGCCGGGGCTATGGTATAAGCAACAGGCATGGCTAGATGCCTTTAAATATATCGCCGAAGAGATTGGGCCTAATACTCTATATAATATCGGAAGAAAAATTCCGGAAAACGCTAAATTTCCACCGGATATCGATACAATTGAAAAAGCCCTGGGGGCCATTGATGTTGCCTATCACATGAACCATCGAGGCGGTGAGATCGGGCACTACTCCTTTCAATCCACCGGCCCGAAATCGGCTAAAATAACTAGCAATAATCCATATCCCTGTGATTTTGACCTTGGAATTATCGAGTCAATGGCCAAAAAATTCAAACCTGCTGAATCAATCTTTGTTATGGCCAGTCATGCCTCCGGTGTGTGTAGAAAAAATGGCAGTAACGAATGTGTTTACAAGGTAACATGGTAATCTGTGATATTCGTTATTCGGCAGGCTGCATGGCTGGTGCACGGTTAGGTTTGATAAATTTGTAGTGCATTTTATCATGGTGATTCGGAGTGTTAGTTGAATAGCGTCACTCCGGATCACAAATCATCAGTTTCATTCATTCAACTTATTGGACCAAAAAAAATTTAAGTTTCTCTTTTCCTAATAGATCGCTCAACTTATTGTCGACTTACGGCAAATAAATTTTTGCAACAAACGATTTAATGGCAGTTTCATGAGCTGATATTCTACATTGTAGGTTTTTTGGATTAAGGAATCTGCACCTCTGTATCGCTGGTGTCTCAAATTTGAGTATGTGGCCATCATTCCAAGTTTTTTAACAAATGCGCACAACCCCTACCCTTGCCAAGGTAAATTGGTTTTAAATCACCTGGACCGGGTGGGCACAAGTGCTCAGTCCCGATAGTATTTATTAATAATCAACGTGCTCTGGAATTAAGCCGATTTCTTTAGTCAATAGCTCAGTATCAACCTCTCGGTTTATATTTTTCTCTGATTATCTCATGCTCAGAACTGTTAGATAAGTCTGAGATAGATCTTTTGTTGTAATACCAATTGCGGTTATCCCACGTATCCTCAAAATAAAAAACTCTCGCTTCAAGTAATGCGTTGATAGCGCATATGTTATTAGTTGTCAGTTTTTCACAGTGCTGTCTGCGAAAAATACTTGTGAAAAGGTCTTAAATAAAATTGAGAACTATTAACTGTTCAAAAAGAGGAATTGTTATTATAACATGTTGGTATAATTATTTATTTGCATTATGCCGACTGGCTGGTTATAAATGGCTTGCAATTGTTTATGGTGAAACGGCGACCTTATGGAAGGTTCGAGTCGAAAAGTATCGTTTAATAACCTTGGTGAGAATTAATGTGTAACACAGCAAGATTATGATTAGTAAAATCGGATCTTAGCTTCGAGAAATGAATCGGTGCAATAATTGGAATTAATCTGGCTGATATTTATTTATTAAAACTTATTAACGATTTGAGTCTGTTTCGTTTAGCATTCTAACTGGTCAATTTGTTTAAAAAAGGAGAGGTGATATGGCTCAATTTAAAGCATTCTCCAGAGGAGTTGAGGTCAACGGCGAAACCGTATTGTCAGTTCTTGAAGCAATGGATATATTTCGCGCTCAAGCTGTAAAGATTTTAGAGGAAAACGGGGTAATTGATCCCCAACCCGGTAAATGGTACCAACAACAGGCCTGGCTCAATGCCTTTAAATATATTTCTGAAGAGATCGGGCCGAACACTTTGTATGGTATCGGAAGAAAAGTACCAGAAAATGCAAAATTTCCTTCTGACATAGATAGTATTGAAAAAGCGCTTAGTGCTATTGATGTCGCCTATCACATGAATCATCGTGGAGGAGAAGTTGGCAGTTATCATTTTGAATCTACGGGTAAAAAATCCGGACGAGTTATTTGCAACAATCCCTACCCGTGTGATTTCGACTACGGTATTATCGAATCAATGGCCAAAAAATTTCAACCTGCCGATTCTATAATGGTAATGGTCAGTCATGACACCACAGCCTCCTGCAGGAAAAGTGGTGGTGAAATCTGTACTTATAAGATAACCTGGTAACAAATTGAAAGCATAACGGTTGTGAAAAAAAATAGGCATTGCACTGATTACTGTGCTAATTTTTTCCCCTGTTGCAGATAGTCTTGTATGGTGGCCGCCTCCACGGGTTTACTGAAGAAATAGCCTTGGATTTGTTCGCAACCCACAGTTCTTAGGAACTCGAGCTGTGAAGCCGTTTCCACGCCCTCGGCCACCACATGAAGGCCGAGGCTGCGAGCCATGGAAATTGTAGCGGAGGTGATGGCTACATCATCTTCATTATAGGGCAGTTCCATAACAAAAGTGCGGTCTATTTTCAACGCATCAATAGGAAGTTGTTTGAGATATTGCAGTGAGGAGTAGCCGGTACCGAAGTCATCAATGGAAAAGCGAATACCGATCCGGCGTAGTGATTCAAGTAATTCAATGGTTTTGCTAACATTGTCCATAAGAATGGATTCTGTGATTTCTAACTCCAGATAGTGGGCGGGCAATCCGGTTTGGGCCAATATATCAACGATCACCTTCTCCAGCCCCTTTTGATGAAATTGGCGTGGCGAGAGATTTACTGAAACAGAGAGGGGGTAGCCCAAATCGTGCCATTGTTTTGTTTGGGCGCAGGCCGTTTGCAAAACCCAGGAACCCAAAGGTACGATCAAACCAGTGCTTTCCGCGGCCGGGATGAATTCCATGGGTGAAATCGATCCACCGGTCTTGCGAGACCAGCGTAACAAAGCCTCATTGCCTTCAATTCCGCCGCTTTTTAAATTGATCCTGGGCTGGTAGTGAACTTCGAATTCTTTTTGTTCCAGTCCTCGGCGCAGGTCATTTTCCAGCCTGATGCGGCGGGTGACCTTGTCATTCAATGATTCGGTAAAAAGCTGATACCTGTGCTTCCCGGTTTCTTTGGCCCGGTGCATGGCCATATCAGCATTTTTTATGAGTGTTTGTGCATCTGCGCCATCGGTCGGATATATGGTAATCCCAATACTAACCCCGGCGAATAGCTGGTCGGTACCGATGATGATAGGTTGGGACAGAGTATCCATCACCATTTTTGCTTTGGTAACAACCTCATTTTCATCGATTATTTCTGGAAGAAGCATGATGAAATCATCTCCTCCCAAACGAGCCACCGAATCATCCGCTCGACAGCAATTTTGTAACAGATCGGCGACCTTTTGCAAAAATATGTCCCCGGTATTGTGTCCCAACGTATCATTAATATTTTTAAAATTATCTAGGTCGAGCGACAGCACCGCCAAGGGGGTTGAGGCTCGTTTGGCATGTGCCAGGGACATTTCCAAGCGATCTATGAAAAGCTGCCTATTGGGAAGGCCGGTGAGCGCATCGTGATACGCTTGGTAGCGAAGTTGTTCCTCGCCACGTTTGATTTCAGAAATATCATAAAATACAGACACATAATGAGATACAGTTCCATGGCGATCTTTGATTACGGTAATGGAAAGACGTTCGGGATAGGATTCGCCGTTTTTTTTACGGTTCCAGATTTCGCCGCTCCAGAATCCCTTTTCCTTAATATTTTTCCACATGACCTCGTAAAAGTCGGCATCATGGCGATCCGACTTTAGAATTCTAGGATTTTTTCCTATAACTTCTGATGGATTATAGCCTGTAATAGCGGTGAATCCCGGATTCACTTTTTCTATATTACCATCTTTATCGGTGATGGTTATCCCCTCAACACTGTTTTCAAAAACCGAAGCCAGGAGAAGCAGCTGCTCCTCATAAGCTTTTCTTTCCGTAATATCTTGCCCATAAAGATAATAGGTATCCGTTTCACCAATGGGAACGGTCATGAAAGAGAAGACGTGTTCACCCACTGGTAGTTCTAGATTGTGAAAGGTTTCCTTGCTGTTTAAAGGTTTATGAAATATCGGAAACCAATTTTGGGGCAATGGTTCGCTAACATCACCACCGCAGTCTTCAAGGAGCCGGGTTGCAGAGGGATTGGCATAGAGCACCATACCTTGGGCGGAAACCCTTAAAATCGGGTTTGGATTTTGTTCGGGAAATTGCGCCAGAATATTAATATGTTCTTCATGACGTTTGATAGCGGTATTGTCGCGCAAGTTGACGACGATATAGTTATCTTCGTGATCTTGTGAATTAAGGGGATAAAAGTTGATATCCATGAATCGACTGTTCCCGTCAGGGTAGTCGAGCCAGTGGCGATTGCGTCGAGCTCGCCCTCTAAAGGTTCGCAGTATATCTTGTTGAAAAACAGTCTCGTAGACGAGTCGACCTATCAACTGGGGAAAGGTGAATAGCCGGAGTTCTTGGTTGGTCAGACCGTACTCCTTGAGAAAGGCAGTGTTGGCAATTTCGAAACGGAGCGAGGAGTCGAGCAGAATTATCTGGTCACCGGCTGTTGCTACCATTTCAGCATATTTGCGCATTTTTTTTTCGAAATAACGCCGCCGTTCACCGGCATGGGCTAGGAGCCAGGATACGAGGGCCAATAGAAAGAACATCGCGATATTTATTATGATGGCGCGTGCGTCAAAAGAGTAAAAAGAGGCAAGAATGGTTTTTGTGGGAACAAAAGAAACAATTTTCCAGTAGTCTTCACTTGGTTGGATGTCGTCGTGTCCCCTGGCAGGGGAATCGTTTTCTGGTGTTTGTCCGTATTTCTCAATTGTGCGCCGCGGGTAAAAAGTGCGAAAAGTGAACATGCCGAGAGCATTTCGAAACTGGCCGGTGTCACTGGCTATGATTTTATGCCATATCTCCGGATAACGCTCTGGAAATAGTTTGTTATTTTCTCCGCTTCGAATCATTCCGAGCGCATCATCGCGGTAACCGTTCTTGAGCAGAAACCCCGAGGAATTCAATACCAGGGGACCTTTCCGGCCATTCTCTGATACGGTATCCATGGCCGTGAATAGATCCTCAGCCAGATAGTCCAGGGTCAAAACCCCAAGGCGGACTTCGGTGCCGGTGAAGACCGAAGTGGCAAAACTGATCACTGGTTGACGGAGATCCGCATCCCCGATCCCGTGGATAAAATAAAGAGGAGCGGCGAGGATGACGTTTTTGTTGCTTTCAAGCGATGTGGTGATGAGTTTAACCGGCACTTTGTGTGGGGATTTTTTCCCAATCGTTTTATCCAAACCGTGATGATCCACCAATATCCTGTCAAGCCCCTCGCTATCGGTCATACGGATGAAACCATACATTTTTTTGTGTTTGGCAAAGACGGAAAATTCCTTGATCAGGCCTTCCGGCTTATCGGCAAGGTCCGGGTTGGCGAATTCATGGTGGTTGGCCAGTACCCGGAGATCTCCGATAGCGGTATGGAAGCGCTGTTCAATGATGGTGAGCTGCTCATTGAGCCCGCGTAATTCCTTTTGCCGTAGCAGTTTTTCGTCACCTTGCAGTTTGATTTGGTGCAGTCCCGCCAAAATCAGACCATAGATGAGGGTAAGAGGAATAAAAAGACGGAAAAAGCGACCAGCGACATTAAAGATTTTTATTTCCGGATCGTTTAGAAGCCCCATAATATGCTGTTCATCCTTGGATAAGCATTAATTGACTATCTAATAGTGTATGCAAAAAAATGGGGGATAACAAGGAGGGGGTTACAATTTCTCTATACCAACAGTGAAGCCACGCTATTGGCAATGGGGAGTCCCTGGGGGGTAAGCCGGAGGTAATTGTTTTCAATAACAAGAAAATTTTGGCGGATAAGTTTTGTAAGCGTTTCTCCGTAATAGGTCGTAAGTTCAATATGATAATGTTTTTTCAGCTGGGAGATGGAAACCCCGGCCAGCGTGCGTAAGCCTAAAATCACGGCTTCACGAAACAGGGTTTCCGGATCAAGAAATTCCTCTTCCGCAGAGGGCATGCTGGATTGTTCCAGGGCCAAACAATAAGCATCCAGATTTGCCTCACATGCAGTGCGCCGATCACCGAGCCGGGAGACTGCGCCGGGGCCCAGTCCCAAATAAGGGCGTGCGAGCCAATAGTTGCGATTATGTTCGCACTCGAAACCGGGCAGAGCATAATTTGATATCTCATAGCGTTTGATGCCTTGAGTTTCACATTCCTGCACGGTGATTTCCATCATCTCCAATAAATCGTCTTCCAAGGGCAAGTTATATATGCCCTTGTCCAGTAGAGCCGCCAGAGGGGTCCCTTCCTCGGGGGTCAATTCATAGATCGAAAGGTGCTGGGGGGCCAACTCCAAGGCGCGTTGGATATTGATCCGCCATTGCTGCGCTGTTTGACCGGGCAGGCCGTACATTAAATCAAGGCTTAGGTTGGTGAAGCCGACACTTTTTGCCAAGCGGGCCGTCTCGAGACCGGAGGCCATGTCATGAGGTCGGCCCAGGAGCCGCAACTCCGTGTCGTCCAACGACTGCAGGCCGATGGAGATTCGATTGAAGCCGCCTTGTCGCAGGGTGAGCAGCCCTTCCCGGTCAATGGTTGCCGGATTGACCTCCACGCTCACCTCCGGATTTGGGTGAAATGAAAATGCCTTCCTGCAACCGTCAAGCAGTCGGACGAGATCCGTAGCGGGGAGCATGGTGGGGGTGCCACCGCCAAAAAAGATGGTGGCGAATATTCGCCCACTAAGTAGGTTTGAATGGGAGCGAAGTGATA
>Ga0224510_10002818_pt1 | contig 10183 bp, 4 predicted proteins | sample SF_May12_sed_USG_FD_170161 | JGI IMG/M metagenome (GOLD analysis project Ga0224510, IMG submission 170161) | Sediment microbial communities from San Francisco Bay, California, United States - SF_May12_sed_USGS_4_1 | ecosystem: Environmental > Aquatic > Marine > Sediment | place: USA: California... | reverse complement strand
GGCCGGCGCCCCCAGCGAGAAGCTCGATGCGCGCCTCAAGAAGCTCGGCCTCCCGACCCCCGAATGGAGCGCCTGCCCCGTCACCTTCTGGGACGTGTACGGCGAGCAGGGGCACCCGATCCGGGCGACGATCTCGGACATGGGGCCGCTGGTGCTCGGGCGCCTCCTCAACCTGAACGACACCCAGGAGGGCGTGCTCTCGATCGCCTTCCGCGCCGCCGACGACAACGGCCTGCTGTTGCTCAACCTCGCCGACCTGCGCGCGATGCTCACCTTCATCGGCGACCACGCCAGTGAGGTGAAGACGCAGTACGGCAACGTCTCCACCGCGAGTATCGGCGCCATCCAGCGCGGCCTGCTCCAGCTGGAGGATGAGGGCGCGGCGCGGTTCTTCGGCGAGCCGATGCTGAACATCGACGACCTCCTCCAGACCATCGACGGCCGCGGCGTCGTGAACGTCCTCACGGCCGACAAGCTCATGCAGCAGCCACGGCTCTACGCGTGCCTGCTCCTCTGGCTCCTCTCGGAGCTCTACGAGCACCTGCCGGAGGTCGGCGACGCCGAGAAGCCGAAGCTCGTCTTCTTCTTTGACGAAGCGCACCTGCTCTTCGCCGATGCTCCCAGCGCGATGCTGGAGAAGATCGAGCTCGTGGTGCGGCTCATCCGCTCCAAGGGTGTCGGTGTGTACTTCGTGACCCAGAACCCGATCGACATCCCGGACTCAGTGCTCGGCCAACTCGGCCATCGCGTGCAGCACGCGCTCCGGGCCTTCACCCCGCGCGACCAGAAGGCGGTGCGGGCCACCGCCGAGACGATGCGACCAAACCCCGGGCTCGACATCGAGGCGGCGATCCAGGAGCTCGCGGTGGGCGAGGCGCTGATCTCCTTGCTCGACGCGAAGGGCTCGCCGGGCGTGACGCAGCGCGCCTGGATGCACGCCCCCGGATCGCAGATGGGGCCGATCACGCCGGCCGAGCGCTCGGCGCTCATCGCGAAGTCGGTGGTGGCGGGTGTCTACGAGAAGGAGGTGGACCGCGAGTCCGCCTTCGAGCTGCTGCGGCAGCGCGCCGAGTCCGCGGCATCCACCGCGCTTCCGGCGGCGCCGGCCGCCGGTCGGGCGGCCGGCGCGGCAGGTGCCGCGGCTGGAGGCGCCGCCGGCGGCATGATGGGCGGGCTCGGCTCGATCCTCTTCGGCACCACCGGCCCCCGCGGCGGCAAGCGTGACGGGATGGTGGACCTGGTGATGAAGAGCGCGGCGCGCACCACCGGCAGCACCATCGCGCGCCAGATGGTGCGCGGGGTCCTGGGCTCGCTGCTCGGCAAGGGGACGCGCTGAGGCGCGCCTAGCCCGGACCTTCCCGGCGAGAGCGTCCCCGCTTCCGTGCCGCCACCGCGCCAGCCGGCGTCCGGTCGGCGTTCAGCTCGGCCCGCACGCGCGCGAGCCCGTCGAGGAACGCGAGCATCGACGCGTCGTCGGGGAGCGCCGCGCCCATCAGCTGATGCACCTGCTGCACCGCGGGCTCGAGCTCATCGAGCACCCGTAGCCCCCCTGCCGTGATCCGGCATCGCACCGTCCGCCGGTCCTTCCTGTCGCTCACGCGCACGACGAGGGTCGCCTTCTCGAGCTTGTCGATGAGACGCGTGATGCCCGGCGCCTCCTCGACGAGGCGATCGCGGACGGCCAGCGTCGGCAGTCCTCCCTCACCGGCGCCGCGCAGGATGCGCAGCACGTTGTACTGCGCGACGGAGATTCCCGCGCGCTCGATGCGCCGGTTCAGCGCCCGCCGGACGAGCGCGGCGGTCCGGAGCACGGCCACCACCGCCTCTTCCGCTCGCGATGCGTACGGCCGGGTCTGCTGGATCTCCTCGAGGAGCGACGTGCGGTCGGGTTCCATGCGCACATACTAAAACCCGAGCACGAGTGTGGCGAGCGCCCCCCGTCGCGCGATCGGGAAGAGATAGCGCACGGCGCCGTCGGTGTAGCCGCTCGCATACGCGGTCGCGCCGGTGAGGTTGTGCACCTGGAGGCGGATCGCCTGGCGTCCGACGGGCAGCGTGATGCCCGCATCGACCATCGAGTAGGCCGGGATCGTGAGGGCGGTGTTGCCGTCGTTGGCGAGGTACGCGCGGCTCACGTGTCGCAGCGCGAGGAGGACCTCGCCGCGGGCGAACGGCGCCCACGCGGCCTCGGCGTGCGCGAGGAGGGCCGGCGTGAGCAGCGGGGGGACGTCGCGGTAGTCGGTCGCGGTCGCCGCATCGGTGTATTCGGCGATCCGGGCGCGCATCGCCGTGGCATTCGCGGAGAACGTGAGACCGGCGCGCGGGACCCAGCGGCCCTCGAGCTCGACGCCCACCCGTTCGCTCCCTGCGACGTTCTGGCGGAGCGGGCTGCCGGTGATGGCGATCGCCCCGATCGGCGCGATCTCGTCGCGGAAGCGCATCGCGAAGGCGTTGATGCCCAGCGATGCGGTGCCGCGCGCCACTCGCACGCCGACCTCGAGGTCAGTGACGTACTCGGGCCGCACGCGCGTGAGCGGGAGCACCTCCACGGCCGTCGCGGAGTCCACGTCATCGGCACCGGCGAAGAGGTCCGAGCGCGCCGGCTCACGCCCGGTGCGCCCGAGCGAGGCGTACGCGGTGAGCGTGGACCGCAGGCGCCAGCTCACGCCGACCTTGGGGTTGAGGAACACCCAATCGATGCGGGGCTCGCCGATCGGCGTGCCCGCGGTCGGCTGGTAGCGGAAGGCGGCGCGGCGCACCTCGACGTCCGCGTGCCAGTCCACGGCGCCGCGCGTCCAGCTCGCCTTCCCGAACGCGCTCTGCTCCTGCTTGTGTCCCGTGTTGTCGTACACGCGCGAGGCGAGGTCGGGACGCACGAAGAGGAAGTGCGCACGCTGGTAGTCGCTCAGGTGCGCGCCCGCCGAAAGGGCGAGGCCCGCCCGCGACCAGGCGATGGTGGAGAGGAGGCCGTACCAGGAGTGCGCGAGGTTGAAGTTCCAGAGCTCCGAGCCGACGAACACGTCGTACTCGCCGGCAGCGCTGTTGCGATAGGCCGTCGTGGTGATCGACGTCGCCGCGGAGAGCGCCCGCGTGTGCTGCACGCTCGCCATCTCCTGGTGGAAGTCGTCGCGCTCGAGCGGGGACATCGGGTTCGCCCGCGGATCGGCGGCGAGCTCCGCCTCGCTCGGCGCGTAGTAGGCGAGCTGGGTCTGGGAACGTCCCGCGAATCCGGTGAAACGGATCGCATCGCGCGCACCGATCCATGCCACGCTGCCGAACCCCGAGCGCGCGCGGTTGCCCGAATGCTCCCGGTATCCGTCGGTCTCCTGCCAGGAGAGCCGGCCATACCCGGCCCAGGCGCCACGCAGCCCGGTGGCGCCCTGCAGGCTCGCGCGGCCGGTCTGCCAGCTCCCACCGCCCAGCTGCGCCTGCGCGAATCGTGGCGAGCTGGCCGGGGAGACCGACTCGAAGTTGAGCGAGCCCGCGTAGGACGCCGTGCCGAACGCGCTGGTGCCCACGCCGCGCTGCACGCGCACCGACGCCATGGAGGCCATGAAGTCGGGCACGTTGGAGAAGTAGAGCACCTGGTCCTCGGGGTCGTTGAGCGGCACCCCGTCGAGCGAGATGGAGAGGCGCGTCTGGTCGATCCCGCGCAGCCGGATCGCGCTGTAGCCCGAGAAACCGCCCGCGTCGGAGGTGGCGGTGACGCTGGTGAGGCGCTGCAGGGCGAGCGGCGCGTCCTCGCCTGCGTACGTGCGCTCGATGGTCTCGCGGTCGAGCGTGGTCTGCGAGGTGGGGGGCGCGCCGCCGGCGCGGGTGGCGCGCACCACGACGGCCTCGAGCGTGTCGCGACGGGCGCGCGCCGTCGCGGAATCGCGCGCGGCGGATGAGTCGGCAGCCGTGCGCCGCTGGCCGGTCGCCTGCGCGGACACGGCGTGGGATCCGAGCGCGAACGTCGCGACCGCGACCAGTGAACAGAACATGGTGAAGCGCATGCCGGATGCCTCGTCGTGAAGGTGTCCGGAGTGACGGTGCCCCGCCGGAGCGGCGCGGCCGTCGGCAATGACGAAGGCCACGCCTCCCGGCGAGCGGGTGGCGCGGCCCCTGTGGCGGCGATCACGACACTCGCCGCACTCCCTACGCCGGTGTTGACCGGGTCAGGTTCCAAGAGACTGTCTCAACCCCGCTCGCGCGGAGTACCCCTGGCGGCTGTCGTATAAGGGATAGTGTGAGTGGCGCACGCGCGCCAGTGCCGCGCGCCGGTGGTCGAGCATACCTTCGAACCATGCGTCCCTCAGTCACCGCCCTCGCCGCGCTCGTCACGTGCGGTTCCTGTCTGGTCGGCCCACGCCGCGTCGCATCGCAGCCCGCCCCCGCCACGGCCGCGTCGCCGAGCGCCCGATTCCACGCCCTCGTCGCCGACCGCTACTCGGGCGACAGCGCCTTCGCCACGGTCGCCTTCCTCGACCAGTACGTGCGCTGGCCGGGCAACCGCGGCTTCGACGCTTCCATCGCGCACATCGTCGCGCGCCTCGAGTCGGCCGGCTACGTGCGCGAGGACCGGGCGAAGCGCGCGGACCGCCTCACGTATCGCGTGGAGCGCTACCCGATGGCGGCGCCGGCCTGGGAGCCGCTCGACGCATCCCTCTCGATCGTCGGCGAGGTCATCCCGGTGTTGCGCTTCAGCTCCAACCGGAACATGCTCGCCACGAACTCCTACGCGACGCCGGCCGGCGGTGTGACGGCCGAGCTGGTCGATGCCGGGCGCGGCACGGCGGCGGAACTCGACGCGGCGCAGGTACGCGGGAAGATCGTGATCGCCGACCAGAGCGTCGGCCGCCTCTTCACGGAGGCCGTCGTGCGGCGCGGTGCGCGCGGCGTGCTCGGCTATTCCCTGCCCGACTACCTCGAGAAGGAGAAGAACCACACCTCCATCCAGTTCGGCGGCATCACGCGCGACACGACGGTGCGGAGCTGGGCGATCTCGCTCTCGTTCGCGGCGCACGAACGGCTGCGCGAGGCGCTCGCCCGCAATGCACAACGGGGCGGTGCGGCGCTGCGCGTGACGGTGAACACCGAGGTGCGCTGGACGCGGAACGCGGTCGAGCAGGCCGTGATCGCCGAGGTCCGCGGCGTCACGCGCCCGCAGGAACGCTTCGTGTTCAGCGCGCACGTGCAGGAGCCCGGCGCGAACGACAATGCGTCGGGCGTGGGCGCGCAGGTGGAGATGGCGCGCGTCGCCGCGTCGCTGCTCCGCGAGGGCCGCATCGCTCCGGACCGGACCATCACGATGCTCTGGGGCCTCGAGATCCGGTCCACCGAGCGCTACCTCACACAGGACCGCGAGCGCGCCGAGGGCGTGCGGTGGGGACTCTCGCTCGACATGGTGGGCCAGGACACGAGGAAGACCGGCGGCACCTTCCTGATCGAGAAGATGCCCGACCCCTCGGCGATCTGGACGCGCGGCGAGGACAGGCACACGGAGTGGGGTGGCCGGCCGCTCTCGAAGGAGGACATGACCGCGCACTACCTCAACGACTTCGTGCTCGCCCGCGCGCTCGAGCACGCCGCGACCAACGGCTGGGTGGTGCGCACCAACCCCTATGAGGGCGGCAGCGACCACACGCCCTTCCTGCGCGCCGGGAAGCCGGGCCTCCTCCTCTGGCACTTCACCGACCACTTCTACCACACCGACGGCGACCGCCTCGACAAGGTCTCGGCGGATGAACTGCGGAACGTGGGGATCACCGCGCTCGTCTCGGCGCTCACCCTCACCTCCGCTGACGCGGCGACGACCACGGCGCTGATCGACGAGCTGCAGAGGGCCGCCATCGCGCGGATCGAGACCGAGGGGCGACTCGGCCTCGAGGCCGTGCGCACCGACGGCGACCCGGCGCTCCAGCGCGAGATCATCGACACCTGGGCCGAGTGGTACGAACAGGCGCTCGAGCGCTACACGGACCTCGAGCCCGGCGGGCCGTCCGCGGCGACTCGCACGCACATCGCACAGGCGCGCGCCGCGGTGCGCGCGGCGCAGCAGCGCGCAGTGGCCGCGCTGCCCTGACGCCTCCGGCGATCCCGCGCGCACCCGCGATCCCCCCACGCAGCGATCCACCAGCGCGATGGAGGGCCGTTGGGTGCATGTCAGGGAAACCTCGCACGCGGAGACTGTTTTCCCCGACAGCGGCCGACGCGCTGTAAGGTCTATGATTTCACGATGGCCGCTATGGTCGGTCGGCCGCCCTCGCCCTTGCCCGCCCATGTCGAACCCCTCCGCACCCCGAACGCAGGAGTGGACGCGCCCCCTGCTCCTGGGCGTCGCGATGCTCCTGGTGTTCGAGACCCTCACGGGACTCGCGAACTACCTGCTCCCGTTCAGCATCCCGAACCAGGTGATGGTGCTGCTCCACACCGGGGCCGGCGTGGTGCTGACCCTGCCATTCCTCGTGTACCAGTGGCGCCACTGGCGCCTCTACCGCGCGCAGCGCACGTCGCACGTGTCGCTCACGGGGTACTTCGCGATGGTGGCGACGCTGGTGCTCCTCGTGTCGGGCGTCGTGCTCACCGTGCAGGCCCTCGCGGGCACGCGGATCTCCTACGCGTGGGACGTGGTGCACCTCCTCGCGACGGCCGCGTTCCTCGCGAGCGTCCTGCCGCACGTGGTGACCCTGCTGCGCCGGGCGGCGCATGCGGCGTCCGGCGCGCCCGTCCGCACAGGCGCCCGATCGTTCACGCGACGCGCGCTCGCCGGCACGGCCCTGCTGTTCGTGCTGGTGCCGCTCCTCACGGTGCTCTACCGGCCGGTCGAGCTGCAGAACGCGCTGCCCGAGGACTACAGCCTCGTGTACGGCGCGGACCGGCCGTTCGCGCCCAGCCTCGCACGGACGGCCAGCGGCGGGGCGTATGATGCGCGCTCGCTCGCCGGGTCGGCGGGGTGCGGCACCAGCGGGTGCCACGACCAGATCTACCAGGAGTGGAACGTGAGCGCGCACCGGTACTCGGCGATGGACGCCGCGTTCCAGAAGGTGCAGTCCGTGATGGGAGAGCAGAACGGCCCGGAGTCGACGCGCTACTGCGGGGGCTGCCACGACCCCATCTCACTCTTCTCGGGCACCAAGAACATCTTCACGAAGGACCTCACCACGCTCGCCGGATACCAGGAGGGCGTGTCCTGCATCGCCTGCCACGCCATCAAGGAGACCGACACCAAGGGGAACGCGGCGTACGTGATGACGCAGCCCAGCCGTTACATGTACGAGCTCCACGACACCGTCGGCGTGCCGCGGCTGCTGCGCGACTTCCTCATCCGCGCGTACCCGCGGAATCACGTCGCGACGCTCCAGCACACGCTCTTCAAGAGCCCCGAGTTCTGCGCCGCGTGCCACAAGCAGTTCATCGACGAGGAGATCAACAAGGTCGGGTGGGTGCAGCTGCAGAACCAGTTCGACAACTGGCGGAAGAGCAGGTGGAACGAGCCCGGCGATCCCGCGAAGACCATCGAGTGCCGCGAGTGCCACATGCCGCTCCAGAGCACGGGTGACCCGGCGAGCGGCGACGCCCTCGACTACAACCGCACGCCCGGCGACGGCAAGCACCGGAGCCACCGCTTCCTCGGCGCCAACCAGTGGATGCCGCGCGTCCTCGACCTGCCCGGCGGCGAGGAGCACATCCGGCTCACGGAGCAGTGGCTGCGCGGCGAGATCGACGTGCCCGAGATCGCGGACAAGTGGCGCAGCGGACCGGCCGTCGCCCTCTCCGTGCGCGCGCCGGCATCGGCGCGGCCCGGCGAGCCGCTCACGCTCTCCGTCGCGCTCACGAACAACAAGGTGGGGCACGACTTCCCCACCGGCCCGCTGGACATCATCCAGGCGTGGGTCGAGGTCACCGTCACCGACCAGGCCGGGCGACTCGTCTTCCAATCCGGCCAGCGCGACGCGACCAACTTCATCGCCCCCGGCGCGTTCATGCTCAAGGCCGAGCCGGTGGACCAGAACGGCAACGTCATCGACCGCCACAACCTCTGGGAGATGGTGGGGGTGCGATACCGGCGTGCGCTCTTCCCCGGATTCTCGGACGAGCAGCAGTTCACCTTCAGCTGTCCGTCCACGAGCCCGCTCTCGCCGGCGAACGCCCGCACGCTGCGGAGCGGGATGCCGGGCGACAGCGCCTCTCCGCTCGACCGCCGAGCCACGTTGCGCGTTCCGGGCACACGGGTCACCGAGCTGCGCGTGCACGCGCAACTCCTCTATCGCAAGTCCGACCAGTACCTCCTCAACTTCCTCTTCGGCGAAGAGTCGGGGCTCACCTCGCCGGTGACGCTGATATCGGAGGAACGCGCGGTGATCCGGGTCGGGACGAACGACTGACCGCTCGTGGCGCTGACGCGGCGCAGCCGCCAACTCCGGATCACCATTGCCGTCGCCGTCGCCTTCGTGGCGCTCTCGGGCGTCGCGGCTTGGAGGCTTCTCGGGCGCTCCGAGACCTACCGCCCCGGTGTTCGGATGGAGGGCCTCACCGCCGACCTCGACCGCGAGGTGCCGGCAGACCATCCCCGCGTGATGTTCACCGACGTCACTCGCGACGCCGGGATCGCGTTCCGCCATTTCAGCGGCACGCGCACGTCGCAGATCCCTGAGGACATGGGCTCCGGCGCCGCCTGGGGTGATTTCGACGACGACGGCTGGGTGGACCTCGTGATCGCCAACGAAGCCGGACCGCTCTCGATGACCGGCGCCGAACGGCGCTCGTCCCCGGCGCGGACCACGCTCTACAAGAACAACCGCGACGGGACCTTCATCGACGTGACCGACCGGGCGGGGATCGACCTCCGCGGCTGGGCGATGGCACCCGCGTGGGCCGACTACGACAACGATGGCCGGCTCGACCTGCTGGTGACCAGCTACGGGCACTTGGCCCTCTACCACAATGAAGGGGATGGCCGCTTCACCGATCGAAGCGCGACCTCGCGACTCGGGGTGCCGGAGGGATTCTGGACCGGCGCGGTGTGGGGGGACTACGACCACGATGGCTTCATCGACCTGTACGTGACGGGCTACGTGCAGTACTCGACGCGCCCGCCGCACCGCGCCGCAAACACGACGGACATCGAGAATCCGGCCGGGATCAACCCGGCGTCGTTCGAGGGCGAGCGCAACTTGCTCTTCCACAACAACCGCGACGGCACCTTCACGGAGCGCGCCAAGGCGGCCGGCGTGGACAACGCCAGCGGGCGCGGCCTCGTCGCCACGTGGGCGGACCTCGACCATGACGGCTGGATCGACCTCTACGTCGGCAACGACCTCACCGACAACATGCTCTACCGCAATCGGCGCGACGGCACCTTCGAGGACATCACGCACGCCGCGCACGTCTCCGACTACCGGAGCTCGATGGGGATCGCGGTGGGCGACTGGAACGGCGACGGCCGGCAGGACCTGTTCCTGACCCACTGGCTCGCGCAGGGCAGCGCCCTGTACAACAACATCCCGTTCACCGGCCCACCGGCACCCCACGCACCCTCCGTCATGTTCATCGACGAGTCGGACCGGTACGGCGTCGGCCAGGTCTCGCTCGACTTCACCGGATGGGGCACCTCGTTCATCGACTACGACCTGGACGGTCGCCTCGACCTCTTCGTGGTGAACGGCAGCACGCTGCAGGATCGCACGGACCCGACCCGGCTGGTGCCGATGCGCAGCCAGGTCTTCTGGAATCGGGGCGCGCGCGAGGGATTCTTCGACGTGTCCTCGGTGAGCGGCGACTTCTTCAAGTCCCCCTACGTCGGCCGGGGGGCGGCGTTCGCCGACTTCGACAACGATGGCGACGTGGACGCGATCGTCACCACCAACGGCGGCCCCGCGTACCTGTTGCGCAACGACGGCGGCAACGCGAATCACTGGTTGCAGGTCGAGCTGCGCGGCGCGACGAGCAGCCGGCAGGCACTCGGCGCCTGGGTCCGCGTCGTCGCCGGTGGCGCCAGCCAGCTGCGGCAGGTCGGCGCGCAAGCGTCCTATCTGTCGCAGAACTCACTCATCGAATCGTTCGGACTCGGGGCCCTCACGGCGGCCGACACCGTGGAGGTCACCTGGCCCGGCGGCGTGCGCCAGGTGCGCACGGGTGTCGCTGCCGGCCAGCGCCTGCGGATCGTGGAGGGCGACGCGGGCGCCGCCACCGACCGCGCGAG
>Ga0224510_10002817_pt1 | contig 10184 bp, 9 predicted proteins | sample SF_May12_sed_USG_FD_170161 | JGI IMG/M metagenome (GOLD analysis project Ga0224510, IMG submission 170161) | Sediment microbial communities from San Francisco Bay, California, United States - SF_May12_sed_USGS_4_1 | ecosystem: Environmental > Aquatic > Marine > Sediment | place: USA: California... | reverse complement strand
ATCAGCCCCCAACCCACCGCCGCCACCGCACCACCCCCACAGGCCCAACCACCGATCACCAGTCCACCGACGGGGCGCCCCGAGCACGAGACACCGACGGTCCGATGGAACAACGATGACACCCGCCAGGGCGCGGCCCCCGGCGCGGGTCGCGGCACCAGTGCCCCGCGGTCCACCGCCGACGAGAACAGCCTCATCCCGCTCCCCGATCTCGACGCCGAGTCCGAATCGACGGCTCCTCCCAAGCCCACCAGCAAGGCTCCCACCCTGGCCGACACCCTCCTCGGCGCCCGGGCCAAGGTTCCCGAAGCGGCGCTACCCGCCGCCGCGCAGCCACCGGCGGCCGAACGCTGGGTTCGACCCGAGCCTCATGAAGTCCCCGAGGGGGCGGTCACCGACGCGGTCGTCGAGGCAAGCGCCGACGGGTTGGTTGCCGCGACCACCGGCATCGAGGTTGCCGGCCTCGATCCGAATCGCCCCGATGCGTCGACCGAAGCCGAGTCCGATTCGGTCGACGACTTCTTCACGCGCGTCGAAGTCGAACACGACGAGTTGGTACCGGAGCAGCGTCCCCGCTCGGACCGGTTGGTGAACATCGGCGTCGTCCTCCTCGCCGTCGTTCTGGCCGCTGGGGCCGCCTACTTCCTGCTGCGCGACGACTCGAGCCAATCCGACATCGCCGCCAACGAGCGCCGGGTGAACCAGCTGGCCGTGGGCGATTGCTTCGGAGGTGAGCTGCTGGGCGCCTCGGAGATCGAGACGGTCCCCATCGTGGACTGCGGCACCCCGCACCAGTACGAGGTGTTCCATGCCACGGTGTTCGAACCGAGCGACGCGCCTTTCGACGCCGAGAAGGTTCGTCGCTACGCCACCGACGCCTGCACCGAGGAGCTCGAGTCGATCATCGGTGCCACGGCGGCCGAGGCTCCGGTGCAGTTGTTGTTGCTGAACCCCACCGCTGGATCGTGGAACGACGAAGGCGATCGCACGTCGCTGTGCCTCGCCTACGACCCCGAGGGGCCGTTGTCGGACCCCATCGCCCCCAGCTGAGCGACGGGCCACGACACCGGAAATAGGCGAGGGCCGGTCGGGGTTCTCACGGTCAGCCTCGCCCCCAACACGGAGCCCCGATGAGCAACGGACCCACGATCGAGTACTACTGGCGCCCCGGGTGCCCGTTCTGCATGCGGCTCGAGTCCAAGCTGGCCCGTCACGACCTCCCCCTCGAACGGCGCAACATCTGGGACGACGAACGCCACGCGGCCACGGTCCGATCGGTGGCCAACGGCAACGAGACCGTCCCCACCGTGATCATCGGCGACCACGCCCTCGTCAACCCATCGGCCGATGAAGTGCTGCGGGTCCTCCAGCGCGAATCCCCGCACCTCGTGCCGGCCGACTGGGAGCCCAGCACGGGCACCCGCATCGGTCAGACGTTGGGACGGCTCTTCCGGGAATGACGGCACGCGACCGGCCTATCTCGTGGCCAACCGCGCCGACCCTGTCGGGTTCGGGAGTCGGGCCTCAGGGGAGGTGGTAGCCGCACACTGGCCAGGGCTGGTTGCCGCGACGGGCATACAGAGCCCGAGCCCGTGCATCCTGCTCTCGGGGGCTGGAGTGGGCGGGGTCGCCCAGGCCACCCACGGTCCTCCAGGTGTGCCGATCGAACTGGTACGCGCCCCGATACACGCCGGTCTCGTCGACCGCCTGGTAGTCACCACTGGACTCGCAGAACCGGAGGCGTTCCCAGGCTTCGGGGGGAGCTTCCCCGTACCGACCCATGGCGACCGCCCGATCGGACTGGTCCCATGCTTCGGCGACCAGCAGTTCCAGTCGAGCGTCGGGTAGGTCGGCCTCCAGACGGGCCAGTTGGGCCTCGGCGACCTCGAGGTAGGCCTTGCGAGAGTCCAACTGCTGGGCGAGGTCCAGGATCTCGGCATCGGTCGCGGCGCGCAGTTGGGCCAGGCGGGTCGCCAGTTCTCCGGCCTGCAGCGATTCGTTGCTGAGCAGGTAGGTCTGCCACTGATAGTCGGCCGCCCGGCTCGAGCCGACCAGGCGGAGGAACTCCGCCTCGCCGCCCGTGATGAACGCCTCCACCACGAGCTCGCGGTTCTGGCGGACCTTCTCCTCGACCTCGCTGACCAACACGGCCTGATCGTCGCTGAGCTCGGTCTTTCGGACCTCGAGCCGACCCAGCTCCAGCCGGACATCGGCCACCTCGGCATGGAGCTCCGTCAACCGCAGCTCCAACAGATCGACTGCACTCTGGGCTTCGTCCACCGCCAACACCCCGGTGCGTCCGGTGGCCGTTCGGTCGCCGGCCAGGGCCGCCCCGACCGTGCCGATGACCGCGAGGAAGAGCGCGGCGATCAGCGCCGTGAACCAAATTCGGGGGCGGGAGATGAACAACACGACGAGTGGAGCCTCGGAGCAGGCGCGCGGACCTTAGCCATTGATGCCGATCCAGGCCGTGTCGGCCCCGGCATTGCCACGGAGAGCGCGAAGGCGAGTACAACGGCAACCATGACCACGCCGTCGACCACCCCCATCGATGCCCTGCTCGTGGTGTCCTTCGGCGGTCCGGAGGGCCCCGACGACGTGGTCCCGTTCTTGGAGAACGTCACCTGGGGCCGGGCCATCGGTCCGGAACGACTGGCCGAGGTGGGGGCCCACTACGCCCTGTTCGACGGGGTGAGTCCCATCAACGGGCAGTGCCGGGATCTCGTCGCCGCCCTCGAGTCGGCATTGGCGGCCCGCGGTGATGACCTACCGGTGTACTGGGGCAATCGGAACTGGCATCCGCTGCTTCAGGACACGATCGCCCAGATGGCGACCGATGGGGTCGAAAGGGCTGTTGCCTTCGTCACGTCGGCCTACAGCTCGTTCTCGAGCTGTCGGCAGTACCTCGACGACATCACCCGGGCGCGGGCCGCCGTCGGTGACCGAGCGCCGGTGATCGAGAAGCTCCGGACCTTCCACGACCACCCCGGTTTCGTGGACCCCTTCGTCGATGCGGTGCGCGCCGCGTTCGCCTCGCTGCCCGAGGATCGGCGCGACGCGGCCGAGTTGGTGTTCACCGCCCACTCGATCCCCGGGGCGATGGCCGCCGGGTGCGACTACGAGGAGCAGCTGGCGGTCACCGCCGAGCTGGTGGCCGGGGCCGTTGGCCGGTCGGGCCGATGGGAGCTCGTCTTCCAGAGCCGCAGTGGCCCGCCGCACGTGCCCTGGTTGGAGCCGGATATCGGTGACCACCTCGAAACTCGAGCCCGAGCCGGTGCCGCCGCGATGGTGATGGCCCCCATCGGGTTCGTCTCCGATCACATGGAGGTGGTCTACGACCTCGATACCGAAGCCAGGGCCATCGCCGATGCGCTGGGACTGCCCGTTGCGCGCGCGGCCACTCCGGGGACGGACCCCCGCTTCATCTCCATGGTGTTGGACCTGGTCGACGAGCGTCGGGCCGGTGCCGTACCCGTGGCGCTCGGCCCAGCCGGACCACGGCAAATGCCGTGTCCTCCCGGGTGTTGCCCGCCAGCCTCCTGAACCATCGGTGTCCACCAGTGGGGCGGCGGGCCTCGGTAGAGTGAGGCAGAAGAGGGGGGTCGGCCGATGAACCATGGGCAGCTGGCAGCCGAAGCACTTCGGTTCCGGCTGGACACGCTCCAGCCGTCGATGGTCGACCCTGCCCGATTCGATCTCGAGCGAGCCGCCGACGTGGCTGCCTGTTCGGCCGACCCCGTGATCGACAGCGCCATTCGGACCATCGGCTGCGCCTGGATCGCCGCCGGATTGCCTCGTGATGACCTCACCCGCTCGTGGGACCAACCGGCCGTACGGGAGCTGTTCGGCCGCCGACCCGACCTGATCGACGCACTGGACGACATCGTGCGCCAGGTCTGTCGCCTGGCGCCGTGTACCTGATCCTCAGCGCGCCACCCACCGCCACCACACCGCTTCGGGGGCCGAAGCCTCGCCGGTGACCACCGCCGCCCCGGAGACGCCCCAACCTCGACAGATCGTGGTCCTCCTCCGACGAATCGCCCTCATCGCCGGCCTCGGCCTGATGGTCGGCGCATGCGGCTCCAGTCGCCTCGACGAGGCACTCGACACGACCTCTACGACCTCTACGGCCTCTTCCGTCTCGACCGACGAGAGCGACACCACTCCCCCCTCGACACCCGGGCCGGGAAGCCGAGGACCGACACCGGACACCAGCCGCCCGCCCACCGAGGTCGGCGCGGCCGGTATCGGTGATCCGTACTTTCCCGACCTGGGCAACGGCGGCTACGACGTGGAGCTCTACGACCTGACGATCGACATCGCCGAGGGAAGCGACATCATCGATGCGTCGGCCAACCTGGAGCTGGTGGCCGACGTTCCCCTGCGCCGATTCAACCTCGACCTACGCGGGCTCGACGTCACTGCCGTCACCGTCGACGGGCGGGCCGCCACCTTCGACCAGGAGGCGGGCGAGGTGATCATCACGCCGACCGGGCCGCTCGACGTCGGTGGCCGACACACGGTCCAGGTCGAATACCACGGCGACCCCGAGCCGCAGGGAAGTCGTGTCGAGTCGCCACCTTCGATCGGCTGGGTGGACGGCGCCGGCGGGCCGTTCATCGTCGGCGAACCCGACGGCGCCGCCACGTGGTTCCCCGTGAACGACCACCCCCTCGACAAGGCCCGCTATCGCATCACGATCACGGCCCCCTCCACCGAGACCGTCGTCGCCGTCGGCGTGGGGGCGGCACCGATCGACAACGGCGATGGCACCACCACCTGGCGGTTCGAGGCCCGCGACCCCATGGCCAGCTACCTCGTCACCCTCGCGGTGGGCGACTACAGGGTGGTCACCTCCGACGGACCCGACGGGGTGATCCTGCGCCACGCCTTCCCCCCGGACCTGGCCGAGCCGGCCACCACCGACCTGGCCTCCACCGGCCCGATGCTGGAGGTGCTCTCCGACGCATTCGGCCCCTACCCCTTCGAGATCTACGGGGCGCTCATCCTGGACCACCAACTGGGCTTCGCCCTCGAGACGCAGACCCTGCCCCTCTTCGGACGCGGGTTCGTCGACGGCCAGGGCACGTTCGAATGGATCTTCGCCCACGAGCTGACCCACCAGTGGTTCGGCGATGCGGTCAGCCCCGCGACGTGGGCCGACATCTGGCTCAACGAGGGGTTCGCCACCTACGGCCAGCTCCTGTGGGACGAGCTCGGACGCGGCATCGACCCCGAGTCGACCTACGTCGCCAACTGGCGGGTGCAGCTGCCCTCGTTGGGTCCGCCCCTCGACCCGGGGCCCGACTCGCTGTTCGACCCGGCGGTGTACGAGCGGGGCGCAGCCACCCTGCATGCCCTGCGGCGTACGGTGGGCGACGACGCGTTCTTCGCCACCCTCCAGACCTACGTCGAACGCTTCTCCGGTGGCACCGCCTCCACGGATGACTTCATCACCGTGGCCGAAGACGTGAGTGGCACGGACCTGACGGCGTTCTTCGATGCCTGGCTGGTGCAGCCCACCGCCCCGACCCTGCCGGAGTGAGCCGGGGCCATCGGGCCCACCACCGGCGATCGGGATCGAAGCTCAGCGGGTGAGGTCGAGGCTCTCGGCCACCCAGGCCAACGCGGCCTTCATCCCGTGCTGCTCGGCGATCAGATCGAACCGGTTGCCCGCGGGGGCCAGCGCAGCCTTCTCCAACAGACCCTTCTCGTTGCGGATCCACTCGTGGCGAGCGGCCAGCCGACCGTGAGAAAGAGCGAGCAGGGCGAACACGACGAAGCCGCGCGTGAGCGGATGATCACGACGATCCAGGTGGAACCGGGCATGGGTGAGCGCGAATTCGGCCTCCCAGCGCCACTGGCGGGCAGCCGACCGGCTCAAGGCGTCGGTGAATTCGGGCTGGGGAACCACGCCGGCCAGCGGTCGGCCCAGAGCCAGCTCGGCGGCCAGTGTGTAGCTGGGCATCCCCGCGAGGTAGCCCGGCACCCGGGCCAGCTCCCATTCGCCCTCGGCGGCGGCGTCGATCCACCGATCGACCTCGGACACCTCGCGATAGATCAGATCGACCTTGTGGCCCTCGTGGTGCAGCCATGCCCCACCGTGCATGAACCCGGCCCAGTCCCCCGGCTCGAACACCTCCCCCACCCAACCCCAGGCGCGTATCGCATCGGTGTCGAGCGAACGTTCGTAGTACACCCCGATGTCCCAGTCGGCGTCCGGTGCGTTCTCTCCCGTGGACCGAGAACCCCCGAGAGTGACCGCGAGAACCCCCGACACCGCCATCAGACGCTCCACCAGGTCGTCGAGGTCGAGGCTCACCGACCCTCCCAGGCGTCAGGGCCGGAGCTGGGAGCGGGATCGACTGGCACCGTCACGAGAGGTCGCAGTTGACCATGATCGTGGCGATGTCGGTCTGGATCGACAGCCCATCGGCCCGCTGGTCCTCGATGCAGGCCACCTGGGCGTCGTCGAGGCCCAGGCTCGCGATCAGACTCTGCAGGACGAGATCGTCGGCGACGCCGTCCGCGGTGCCGAGGTTGTCGCCGGGGTCTTCGTCGGCCAGCGCGAAGCACTCCGCCGCCTGCGAGAACAGGTCGAGCTCGTCCTGACGGTCCTGGAAGCTCAGCGCCAGGAACGCAACCAGGTCGTCCTCGGTGATCTGCGCGGCGATGCATGCCTGCTCGGCTGAGGAACCCTCGCTTCCCAGATACAGCGAGAACAGGTCCAGGCAGTCGTTCCATGCCTCGGCCAAGGCGACGGCATCATCCTCCTCGAACACCACATCGGCCAGGCCGTTGCTGGAAACGTTGTCCTCGGTGATGCCGTAGGCGGCGAATCCGTCCTCGCCGACGGCATCCACCGACCGGTTGGCCATGCAGGCCGACGCGTCTTCATCCACCACGCTGGGATCGAAATCCGGGTCGGCGAGCAGTGCCCGGTAGATGGCCCCCCTCAACCCGCCGTTGGGTGCCGAGGCATCATCGGAGCCACCGACTTCGGCCTCGGAGTCACCCGACCCGTCGTCACCGCCCTCCGCATCGTCCGAGTCCGGCGACGAGGACGAGCTCGCATCGGTCCGCGCCGTGCCCTCGGCGCCGTCGGAGCCACCACACCCGACGGCAGCCAGCGAGACAACGGCCACCATTGCCGAGAAGCAGCGCGTCATCATCGTCGATCCCCTCCGGCGGCATCGCGCCACCTGGACCCGATTCGAATGAGACGGTCCAGCCCCCCACGGTACTCGTAGGACCAGGCGCGGCCGTGGTCGGTCTCCAGGACGGTGCGCACGTAGAGCCCGTGGTCGACCGCTTCGACCTCGTCGAGGGCGTCGAGCGCCTCGTCCAATCGCCTAGGGTCGATCACCACCACCCGGCCCTCGATGCGACCGGGCTCGGAGAAGATGGCCGCGGGATAGCCGTGTCCCGTGTCGTAGAGAGCTCCATCGACCACGGCCGGTCGGTGCGAGAGGGCGTAGCGCTCGAGCACCGGCCAACGCAGCTCTCCCGGCAGCAACGTGCCGTAGATGAAGACCGCAGCGCAATCGTCCGTCATGACTCGTTGTCTAGCGGGCCCCGCGGCGCTGGCGGAGAATCCTCCCCGAATGCCACTGGCCCGACGTGGTCAGCCGGTACGGTCCCGATGGGTCGTCCCCGGACCCCGGTGTGCCCAGCCGCCGAAACCCCTAGCCTCGAACGCACGTTCGCCATCGACCCTCGAGCCCTCGTACCATGAGTGACCAACAGCAGCTGATCCCCCCGTTCGCCCGTGATGTGGTCGACGTACCCGTCGGCGACGAGATGAGCGAGAGCTTCCTCGCCTACTCGCTCTCGGTCATCACCGCCCGGGCCATCCCGGACGTCCGTGACGGCCTCAAACCGGTCCAACGCCGCATCCTCTACTCGATGCTGCAGATGGGCCTTCGCCCCGACCAACCGCACCGCAAGAGCGCACGCGTCGTGGGTGACACCATGGGCCGTTACCACCCTCATGGTGACGCAGCCATCTACGAGACCCTCGTCCGGATGGGCCAGGACTTCTCTCGGATGGTCACGTTCGTCGACCCGCAGGGCAACTTCGGCAGTCTCGACGATCCGCCGGCCGCCGCTCGCTACACCGAGTGCCGCCTCACCGATGCCGCCCTCGACATGGTGCGCGAGATCGACGAAGACACGGTGTCGTTCGGCCCCACCTACGACGGCGAGGGCACCGAGCCCCTCTACCTCCCCGCGCTCATCCCCAATCTGTTGGTCAATGGCACGGCCGGAATCGCCGTGGGCATGGCCACCAACATGCCGTCGCACAACCTGGCCGAGATCGCGGCGGCCATCGAACTGGTGATGAACAAGCGCCGCCCGAAGCCCACCGTCGACGAGCTGATGGCCTGCGTCCCCGGGCCCGACTTCTGCTCGGGCGGCATCGTCATCGACGACGGGCTGCGCGAGATCTACGACACGGGAAAGGGCACCCTCCGGATCCGGGCTCGAGCCGAAGTCGAACACGTCAGTCGCTCCCGCCAGAGCATCGTCATCAGCGAGCTCCCGTACCAGGTTGGGCCCGAACGGGTGATGGGCAAGATCAAGGACCTGGTGCGCGACGACAAGATCGCCGGCATCGATCCGGCCAACATCGTCAACCTCTCCGACCACAAGCACGGGCTGCGCATCGAGGTGGGGTGCAAGCCTGGCGTCAACCCCCAGGCCGTGCTCACCGAGCTGTACCGACAGACCCCGCTCGAGGAGACCTTCGGCGTCAACAACGTGGTGCTCGTCGACGGGGTACCGACCACGATCGGTCTCTACGACCTCTGCCGGCACTACGTCGATCACCGCCTCGACGTCATCGTGCGACGGTCGCGCTTTCGCCTGCTGCGGGCCCAGGACCGGCTCCACATCGTGGCCGGACTGCTCATCGCCCTGGACAACATCGACGATGTCGTCACCATCATCCGACGGTCGAGCGACAGCGCCGAAGCCAAGGAGCGCCTGATGCTGGCCCTCGAGCTCAGCGACATCCAGGCCACGCACATCCTCGACATGCCGCTGCGTCGCCTGACCGCACTCGAGAAGCAGAAGCTGGTCGACGAGCGTGAGGAACTGGAGGCGATCATCGCCGACCTCGAGGCCCTGTTGAAGTCCGAGAAGCGACAACGCACCCTGGTGCTCCACGAGCTGGCCGAGGTGGTCGACGCGTACAGCGTGGAGCGTCGCACGGCCATCGTGTCGGCCGACGACATCCCGGTCTTCGAGGCCATCGACCTGATCGACGACCGCGTCGACGACGAGCCCTGCCTGGTCACCCTGTCGACGTCGGGCCAGGCCGGTCATGCCCCCATCGAGGGAGCCAAGCGGGCCAAGGTGGGGCGTCACGACGTCGTGCGCTCGGCGACCATCGCCTCCACCCGTACGCCGGTCTTCGCCATCACCACCGAAGGTCGGGCGCTGTCGGCCCACGCGTTCGAGCTCGGCGAGGCCGAGAGCCGGACGCGCGGATCCCCCGCGGCCCAGGTCTTCGGCACGGCCCGCGGCGAGGACATCCTCACCGTGTACGCCCCCGGATCCGAGCCCCTGGTGCTGATCACCGCCCAGGGCGTGGCCAAACGGCTGACCCCCGACGAGGTCGCAGCCACCAAGTCGGGCCGGACCGTCATCAACCTCAAGGGTTCCGACAAGCTGGTGGCCGCCTTCGCCGCCCCGGACGGCACCGAGGTGATCGCGGTGGCCAGTGACGGGCAGGCACTGCGGACCCCGGTCGACGGCATCAGCGTGCAGGGCCGCAACGCCGGCGGCGTGGCCGGCATGAAGCTCCGCGGCGATGCCCAGGTCGTGGGCGCAGACGTCGTGCTGGGCGAAGGGGAGGTACTGATCGCCACATCGAGCGGCAACGCCAAGGCCACTCCGGTGGCCGAGCTCGAGGCCAAGGGCCGTGGCGGCATCGGCGTCCGTCTCACCAAGCTGGCCGACGACGAACAGGTCGAGGTGGTGCACATCGGCGGCCGGGAGGACCTGCTCTGCGTGATGGGCTCGGACGACGATCCCCGCAAGCCCGACCCCAACCCGGTGCCCTGCCCCGTGCCCGCGTCCAAGCGCGACCTGGCCGCCACCCGCACCGAACGACCCATCCTCGGGCTCGGCCCGAGCCGATGGTGAGCGCCGTGGCCCCCACCCGCACCCGGAAGAAGACG
>Ga0224510_10002816_pt1 | contig 10185 bp, 10 predicted proteins | sample SF_May12_sed_USG_FD_170161 | JGI IMG/M metagenome (GOLD analysis project Ga0224510, IMG submission 170161) | Sediment microbial communities from San Francisco Bay, California, United States - SF_May12_sed_USGS_4_1 | ecosystem: Environmental > Aquatic > Marine > Sediment | place: USA: California... | reverse complement strand
GGCACCAAGGTTCGTGCTGCCGTCGCCGACCTGCAAGGTGAGGTGTTGGCCGAACTGGTGGAGGACACGCGCCACGGTGACCGCCCGTTGCTCGACCAGCTTGCGGCCGGGTGCCATACGCTGGTCGACGAGGTCGGGATGTCGTGGTCGCAACTGCAGCGCTTGGTTGTCGGCAGCCCCGGCATTGTCACCCCTGATGGCACCCTGGCTCTGGCCGACAACTTGCGCATCAGCCCAACGTTCAAACTGGGAGCGGCCCTCGAAGAAGAACTCGGCGTTGGCGTCGTGGTTGAGAACGACGTCAATGTGGCCGCCATCGGCGAAGGGTGGCGGGGAAAGGCCGTGGGCTGCGACGACTTCGCCGTGCTGGCCGTCGGCACCGGCGTGGGTATGGGCCTGGTGCTCAACGGGCGACTGGTGCGGGGCGCTCATGGGGCCGCCGGTGAGATCGCCTATCTACCGATCGGAGCCTCCCCCCTTACCACTGATGTCCGCCGCCACGGCGCGCTCGAGACCGTGGCCGGAGCCACCGGGATCTCCCGGCATTTCCGGGATCTGCGCACCTCCGGGGTACCCACCACTCTCGGCCCCACGGCGTCGGTGGAGAAGATCTTCCAGGCCGCCCAAGCCGGTGATGAGCTGGCCGAACTGGTGGTGGCCCATGAGGCTGATCTGCTGGCGCTATGTGTGCTGTCCATCGTGTCGGTCGTGGACCCGAAGGTGATAATCCTCACCGGGGGGATCGGATCCAATCCGGCCCTGCTTGGACCACTGCGGGAATCGGTGGGACGCATCGTGCCGGTCGAGGTGGCCATCGAACTCTCCGAACTCGGCGCCCGGTCCGGCGTGGTCGGTGCCGTGGCCTGGGCGGTCGAGGAGGCCCATAAACAGTTGTTCGGCAGCGAACCGGTCTGAGTGGCCGGATGGAACAGCCGAACCGCTGGTAGGGAAGGCAGATGAATCGAAACGAAGGCAAGGAGTAACAATGGCAGAGCTGGCCATAAACGGAGCGACCCCGGTTCGCACAAACCCCTATCCCCGCTGGCCGGTCTGGGACGACAGTGAGCGCAGCGGCCTACTCGACGTGCTCGACTCAGGCGACTGGTGGGCGACAGAAGGCACCAAGGTCGGCGAGTTCGAAGAAGCCTGGGGTCGATTCCATCGAACCGGACCAGCCGCTGCGGTAACCAACGGCACCCATGCCATCGAGTTGGCTCTGACCGCGGTCGGGGTCGGCGAGGGTGACGAGGTCATCGTGCCGGCATGGTCGTTCCTGGCCACCGCCTCGGCGGTGCTGATGGTGAACGCGGTGCCGGTCTTCGTCGACGTCGACCCCCGCAACGGCTGCATCGACGTGGCTGCGGTCGGGGCGGCGATTACAGAGCGGACTCGAGCGGTTGCCGTCGTGCACGTAGCCGGCAGCGTGGCCGACATGGATGCCCTGACCGAACTGTGCACCCGCCGTGATCTGGCCATCGTGGAGGACTGCGCCCATGCCCACGGGTCGACCTGGAAAGGCCTACCGGTGGCCACCCTCGGCGATGCCGGTACGTTCAGCTTCCAGCATTCCAAGCTGATGACCGCTGGTGAGGGCGGCGCGGTTGTGTCCCGTCGGCCTGAGGTGATCGAGGAGGTCTCGTCGCTGGCCGATTGTGGACGCCGGCCCGGCCGGTGGTTCTACAGTCACTACATCTTGGGCGGCAACTACAGGCTGACCGAGTGGCAGGCCGCCGTGTTGTTGGCCCAGCTCGAACGATTCCCCGACCAGCAAGCCCGCCGGTCGGCCAACGCCGACCATCTCAATAAGGCCCTGGCCGAGATCCCCGGTGTCGAACCCCAGTGGCGAGATCCCCGTTGCACCTCCCAGGGCAACTACTGCTACGTCGTCCGTGTCCGCCCTGAGGAGTTCGGGGCCGGCCGGGAGCAGGTGCGCCTGGCGTTGGAGGCCGAGGGCATCCCACTGACCATGTCCTACCCGCCGCTGCATCACCTGGAGGCCTTTCTCGATCCCGACGGCTTCGCCCCCCGCTATCGCAACCGGGCCGGAATGCAGGATTTCGGATCCCTCGACCTGCCGGTGGTTAAAGCCCTCGCCGATGAGACGCTGTGGTTCAAGACGTCGGTGTTGATGGGCGATCGGTCCGACTGCGACGACGTGGTGACCGCCGTCAACCGGATTCACCGTCATGCGTCGGAGCTGGCCGATCTGGAGGTGGCGGAACCGGGCACTGGCGGTCGCCGGTGACGATCGGCCAACCTTTCACCGTGATCGAGGTGCCGGTGGTCGATGTGCTGGGCGGCATTGGTCCCTATACGGCCGTGGTGAACGATCCGCCGTGGTCCGCGGTGGCCGGTCGGGTTCGTCCTCCGGTTCGGGTGGTGACCGCCGGCAACATGGAACAGGCCCACCTCGACCGGGTGGTCGACGCCGAGGACCGGACCACCGAGGTCGTGGTCGGACTGGGGGGTGGCACTGCGCTTGACACCGCCAAGTATCTGGCCTGGCGAACCGGTAAACGCCTGGTCCAGATCCCCACCATCACGTCGGTCGACGCCGGGTTCACCGATGCCGTCGGCATCCGGGTCGATGGCAAGGTCCGCTACGTCGGCAACGTCGTTCCCGAAACCGTGGCTCTCGACCTGCCCTTGATCCGCTCGGCTCCGGCCCGCCTCAACCAGGCCGGCATTGGCGACATCCTTTCGTGCCACACCGGTTTGTTCGACTGGCGATTGGCCGTCGACGCCGGCGACGGCGTTCCGTGGCGGGAGGATCTCGCCGCACTCGGTGAGACACTCCTGGTCCAGCTGGAACAGGCCGTTCCCGACATTTGTGCGGTGTCCGATGACGGCGTTCGGTTCATGGCCGACGCCTATCGTCGAATCGGCGCGGCCTGCGCCGAAGCCGGCCACAGCCGATTCGAGGAGGGTTCGGAACACTTCTGGGCCTACAACCACGAGCATCGAACCGGAGCCCACCACGTTCACGGTGAGTTGATCGGATTGGCGGTGGTGGCCATGAGCATGGTGCAGGACAACCGACCCGACTGGGCCTTCGGCATCGTCGCCGGCGCCGGCGCCCGCTGTAACCCGGCCGACCTCGGAATCGACAGGGACGACTTTGCCCAGGCACTACTGACACTCCGGAACTACGCTCGAGCCGAGGACCTCGACTACTCGATCGTCGACGCCGTCGATGTCGATCAGGACATGGTCGACCGGGCCTGGGATCTGATCGCCCGGCTGCCGCGGGTTGAACAATGACGCCATCACCACGACACGAGGGAGGAACAGACTCATGACCGAACGACTCCGTGCCGCAGTGGTCGGTGCGGCGTTCGCCGGGACCTTGCACGCCGAATCCCTGATCGCGACTCGTGAGGTTGACGTTGTCGGGGTCGTCTCGGCCACCGAGGTCTCGCGTGTCGCCTTCGTCGACCGCTTCGGAGGGCACGGCTATCAGAACGTGGAGGACCTGCTGGTCGACCAGCGGCTCGACGTCATCTCCCTGGCCCTCCCCAACCGATTCCATGCCGATATCGCCGTGGCCGCGGCCGAACGAGGAGTGGCCGTCATCTCCGAAAAGCCTTTGGCCATGAACTTGGCCGAGGCCGACCGGATGATCGATGCCTGCGAAGCCGCCGGCGTCCCGCTGCTCTACGCCGAACAGTTGTGTTTCGCCCCCCGCTATGTCCGGGTCAAGGAGCTGATCAGGTCGGGATCACTGGGTGACATCATCCAGATCAACCACTGGGAGCGCCATGGCGGCCCTCACGCCCGCTGGTTCCACGATCCCGACCTGTCCGGTGGAGGAGTTCTCCTCGACATGGGCTGCCACGGCATCGAAGTGGCCCGATGGTTACTCGACAAGGAACCTGCGAGCTCGGTTCACGCTCGCCTCGGTATTCACAAACACACTGAGGGCGTCGTCGATGATCACGCCCTGGTCACTCTCCGGTTCGAGAGCGGGAGTCTCGCCGTCGTCGACTCGTCATGGGCTGCGCCCGGTGGGATCGACGAGCGGATCGAGATCCTCGGGACCAAGGGGACGGTCAGCGCCGATCTTGCCCGAGGACAGTCGCTCCTCGTCTACAGCGACGTCGGTGTCGACTACGCGGCCGAGAAGGTCGAGCACGAGCGGGGCTGGTTCTGGGTGGCTCACAACGAGGCTCATGCGTGGGGATGGCACGGGGAGTTCGCCCATTTCGTCGACGTGCTGAGAGGCCGCGCCGATCCGGTCGAGACCGGCCACGATGGTCGAGAGGTGCTGGAGATTGTCATGGCCGCCTATCGGAGTGCGTCCGAAGGGTGCGAGATTTCTCTGCCCTACAGCAGCGACGACCCCACCCCCATCGCCCCCTGGCTCGCCGCCTACACCCATCGGAGGCCCGGGTAGCTATGGAGCACGAGCAGTGTCGCTGACGGCACGCGCACCTGGTGAGTTGTCGGCGGGCCGATCCAAAGGCGCCCGATACCGCCGGCCGACCTGCGGATAGTTGTCGTCAGAACTCCATTGTTTGGCAGTGTTCTTGGAGGGGTTTGACGTCGAGATTCGGACCCTACAGGTCGATCACGTCGGGATATCGAGGATGATGGCCAGTGTCTCTCGGATCTGGGCGACAAGCGTTGGGCCCAAGTTGCCTCGCACACTTGAAACACGAGCGGTCGACACGGCCCGAACGTGTTGGCACTGTGCGACCGAGTCGTTATCGAGCCCGTTGGATGCGTCGGCGGGCACGTTGACCTCGGTCGCGAATCCACGGATTGTCGACGTGAATGGAACGATTTGAAGCACGGCCGGTTCGGCGTCAAGAATCCGTTGGGCGGTGAGGACCACTGCCGGATGCCGGAATCCGGCTTCTCGTCCTTCTGGCGCGCCGAGATCGAGGTCGACGACGTCACCCGAGGTCAGCATCGAGCCACTCGGTTTCGCTCGCAGTCAGCGGTGCCGCCAGCTGCTCGCCCATTCTGTCCTGCCGGAGCCGGCGAATTGCCAGCGCCACCGTTTCGCCGACGGTCGTGCCAAGAGCTTCGGCAAGCTTCTTGATCTCGTTGTGGGTATCGACGTCGATCCGAACGCTCGTACTTCGCATGCACAAATGATAGCAGATTTGCATGCATCTGGCTGCGGACCTTGGGCCCTGGCGGCGCCGTAGGCCCCACGAACAGAATGGGATCGCTCGGCCACCGAAGCGAAGACCGGGACGATCAGGAGGCTCAGGTGCACTCGACTCCAGTTCCCATGCTCACCTTCGTGGGCGGGGCAGGCACGGTCACCGGGTCCAAGACCCTCGTCGACACCGCCGCCGGTCGAATCCTCGTCGACTGCGGGCTGTTTCAGGGAAAGAAGAAACTGCGACTGCAGAACTGGGAGCCGCTCCCGGTCCCCGCCGACTCGATCGACGCGGTCCTGCTCACCCACGCCCATCTCGACCACTGCGGCTACCTTCCCCGGCTCTCGGTCCTCGGATTCAAGGGCCCGGTCTATTGCACAGCCGGCACACGGAAGTTGGCCGCCATCGTGCTGCCCGACAGCGGCCATCTGCAGGAGGAGGAGGCAGCGTTCGCCAATCGGGTCGGGTACTCCAAACACCACCCGGCCCTCCCGCTGTACACCCGGGAGGAAGCGGTGGCGTCGCTGTCACAGTTCCAGTCCGTCGACTTCGACACCCCGCTGTCGGTACTGCCGGGCTTGCAGGCGACGTGGCATCATGCCGGCCACATTCTGGGGGCGGGCTCGATCGCCGTGCACTGCGACGAATCGGACACCAGAGCGGTCTTCAGCGGCGATCTCGGCCGCTCCACCCATCCGTTGCTCCTGCCGCCCGAACCGATCGGGCCCGCCGATGTCGTCATCGTCGAGTCGACCTACGGTGACGAGGAACACACCGTCTCCGATCCTGAGGAGGTCATGGCCGAGGTCATCAGCGACACGGTCCGACAGGGCGGGGTGGTCATCATCCCTGCGTTCGCCGTCGATCGCACCGAGGTCGTGCTGTGGCATCTCGATCGGCTTGTCGCCGCGGGCCGGGTGCCGAACCTGCCGATCTTCGTCGACAGTCCGATGGCATCGCGAGCGCTGAAGGTCTACCGATCCGAGGCCCGGGTCGGGTCGCCGGAGTTCCGGCCCGAGGTCAGGGGATCGGGATCGGAGCTGTTCGGTTCGATCCAGCTCACCGAAACGCAGACGACCGACGAGTCGAAGGCCTTGAACTCGAGGCGGGGCCCGATGATCATCGTGTCGGCGTCGGGTATGGCGACCGGCGGTCGTGTCATCCACCATCTCGCCCACCGGATCGGCGACAGCCGCAATGCCGTACTCCTCGTCGGCTTCCAAGCCCCGGGGACCCGTGGTGACACGTTGCGCCAGGGTGCCCGCCACATCAAGATGTTCGGCCATCACTACCCGGTTCGGGCCCGGGTGGCGTCGATCGAGCTGTCGGCCCATGCCGACCGGAGCGATCTCCTTCACTGGCTGGGTACGGCATCGCCGCCACCCCACATCGTCTATGTCAACCACGGCGAAGGCGATGCGTCGGCGGCGCTCGTCGAGGCCGTCGAGGATCAGCTGGGGTTGGATGCCGTGGTTGCTCGGCCCGGTGAACGGGTGCGGTTCGACCGGCCGATCGTCCCGAGCGGAAGGCCGTCGTTGTGAGCCGGATCGTTGTCGTGGCCAGCCGCCACCTTCGGAGATAGCCGCTAGAGCTCGGTACTTCGGTTCGATCGCCAGCCGGCGACGAGACTCGACACCAGGTCCTCGACCAGGTTATCGGTTTCGGGTGGCGTCGCATGGCCCGCCCGTTCGAGCGTAACGAGTCCGTGGACCGCCGACCAGTACACGCGGGCCCGATTCAGAATAGCGGCCGGATCGCAGATGGAGCTGCTCGAGCACGTCGTGCATGCCGGTGAAGTGCGTGTACACGATCTGACGTGACACGGCGAGCTCCGACGCCAGCCTGCGGACGGAGAGGGCCCCGACGCCTTCGCGGTCGACGAGCTGCTCGGCCCGGTCGACGACATCGTCAGCGGTCGTCAGGCCCGTGCGCAGGGCGATGACCACAGCTCGGAGGTGGTCGTAGGCGGATCGCATTTCGGCGAACTCCTCCGGAACGATTGGCGCGAACGCTAGCATTCCGGTCCATGACGCGGTCAACGGTGACAAGACGAACGCAAACAGAGCCGAGCTCCACCCTGCGGGTTCTCGCCGTGGGCCTGATCCTCGTACTCGGTGCCTGTTCATCGGGGGACGATGACGTCGCCGCGGACACCTCGGTCGTGCAGGCGGCAGGCGACGACGCGACCGACGCAAGCGGAGACGACGGAGCGTCGGAGGCCTCCACCGCCGCCGCCGATGCTCCGGCCAGCGTGGAAGCCTGTGGGGTCCTGAGTCTCGACGACGTCACGGCGGCCGGCGTCCCGGCTGCGTCCGGTCCGACGCAGAACGAGGCCAACCCCAACTTCGACGAGTGTGCCTTCTTCGACGAGAGCGGTGTTCAAGTTCTCTCGGTCTCCGTCTTCCCGCCGTCCACGGGAGGGGGAGCGATCAGCGACGAGGAGCCGGTTGACGGGATCGGGGCCGAAGCGGTCTACTCCGAAACCCTCCAGCTCGTCAACGTCACCCTGGAGGATGGAACCTTCGTCTCGTTCTTCCTGCAGGACACCTCGCTCGACATACGCACGGTGCTCATCGACCTCGCCCGCGCTGCCTTTGGCTAGTGCGCCGGCGGTGACAGCGGGCATCGGTCTTCGGTCGTCGGGGCGTCGGCGGTTGCCGGTCAGGTGGCGGGTCTTGTGAACACGGCGGCGATTGCCACTGCCCCCAGGAGGACAACGGCTGCGCCCAGGAAGGTTTCAGCCAGTGCCGACGTGGAGATCTCGATGGTGGCGTCGGCGACGGCTTTGGCATAACCGGGGTCGGTGATCGGTGGCAGTTCCACATCGGCTCGCATGGCGTCGTAGCGACGAAGACCCCAGGTGGTCAGGGCCGCCAGCCCGACACTGAACCCGATCAGTCGGGCGACGATGACCAAGCCCGCCGCCAAGCCTCGTTCGTCGTCGCCGGCGGCATCGATCACCGTTGCGCTTGTCGGGGCCAGGACCAACCCGATCCCGGCCCCCACGAGGCCAAGCTGGACCGCCATCGTCAGTGCGCCGGTTTCCGGACTCCAGACGAAACCCATCAGAGCCAGGCCGCCGGTGGCGACAACCAGCCCGGTGACCACAGGGGCGCGGTTTCCGTACCGGCCGCTGAGGATGCCACCGATGTAGGACGTGGCGGCCATCGCTGTGGTGAGCGCGGTCAAGAGCCAACCGGAACGCACAGCGCTTCGGGCGATGCCACCCTCGACGATGTTGACGAACAACGGAACATTGATGAGCGCAGTGACCAGACCCACGCTCAACAGGCAGTTGATGATCAGGGCGGCCGCCACCGACCGTTGCCGCACCAGCGTCGTGTTCAGCAGCGGCTGATCGACGCGACGCTCGTTCCAGGCGAACAACAGCAGGGTCGCGGTGGCCAGCAGGTAGAGGGCCGGTCCGGAGATTCCGGGACCGGGCGAGTCGGTGAGTTCCTCGAGCCCGGTCACGGTCTGGATTCTGGCCTGACTCAGGAGGGCAACGTTGATTGCGACCAGCCCGAGCGTCAGCAGGGCGACACCGAACCAGTCCACGTGGCGCTCCAGACGATGATTCGCAGCGTCACTCGGACCAAGCGCCCACCAACCGGCCACGATCCCCACGAACGCCAGGGGGATGTTGAGATGAAACTGCCATTGCCACGACAGGTAGCGAACGAGAACCGCTCCATAGAGTGGCCCCCAAACCCAGCCGATCGTCTCGACTGCTCCCAGCAGGCCCAAAGCCCGTGTTCGCCGGGCGCCGACATACAGGTCCCCGGCCACGGCGAAGGCAACCGGTACCAGTGCTCCGCCTCCAATCGCGGTCAACGCCCTTCCCACCAGTAGGGTCGACAGGGTGTCAGCCCGAGGCACAACGAGCGACCCGATACCGAAGACCGTCAACGCGGTGACGAACACGGCCCGGCGTCCGACGACGTCGCTGAGCCGGCCGGCCACCGGCATCACGGCGATGTAGGCGATGAGATAGACGTTGACGATCCACGCCGCATCACCCAGATCATCGGGAATCACGAGGTTGAAGTCGTCGATCATCGGCCGCAGCATCGTGGACACGACCATGAGGTCGTCGGCGGCCACGAACACACCGAAGGCGACAGCGCCCATGATCGCCCGCGGAGTGGGTTGCCGGTTCATGACTCAGCCTCCGGCGTTCAGCTCCGGCGGGTCGATGACCACTTCCTCGTCGTAGTCGCTGATGGTCATCCGCCAGTCGCTGACGGCACCGTCAACGACAACGTCGAACGATGCCTCGACGACCCGATCGCTGGTGGTGTCGATCCAGAGATCGACTTCGCTCTCCTCGTTGACCAGCCCGCCGGTCAGCACCGCCACTCGCTCCGCGGTCACCAAGGTCCGCACATGATGAAGGTTCTGTCGGTCGGGATCCGCCTCGTCGGAGGATTCGCCGGTCGATTGATCGGCGAGGTCGTCGACGAGTTCAGCAATGGCCGACGCTTCGCTCAGCAGAGCCGGAAGGCCCGTGTCGGCATCGAAGAGTTGAGCGGGGTCGAAGGTGAAGTTCTCCGGTGCCTCCGCCCATTCACCGGTCAGCGGATTGGTCAGCCAGAGCCGGCCGTCGATGGCGATGGCCCCGACCTCGGTCACGAAGCCGAGGGCTTGAACCGTGAGGATTGCCTCCGACGATCTGGGGGCGGCGAATCTGCCATCAGCGGCTTGGAAGGCGAACTGTTCGGCGTCATCGATGAAGACAGTGGCCCCGGTCTGTTCGATGGTGAACGAAGCCGACTCAACCGTGGACATGCCCGCCGCCGCATCGGCAACAACCTGGTCGGCCGTCAGCTCCTCGATGCGTTCCCCGTCCGAGCCTGAAGAGGTGGTGCAGCCTGCCGACGCCCAGGCCACCATGTAGGCAAGCATCATCGTTGTTGCCAAGGAGGAGCGCCATGCCATCTCAAGATCCTAGCCGTGCCGACGTGGCCTGATCAGCCCGCCAGGTTGTCGAAGAAGTCGACGCCCTCGTGGATGGTCCCGAACTTCGGCACCACTCTCGCGCCCAAGGCGAGAGCGCGCTCCTTGTCCTCCACCC
>Ga0224510_10002815_pt1 | contig 10186 bp, 13 predicted proteins | sample SF_May12_sed_USG_FD_170161 | JGI IMG/M metagenome (GOLD analysis project Ga0224510, IMG submission 170161) | Sediment microbial communities from San Francisco Bay, California, United States - SF_May12_sed_USGS_4_1 | ecosystem: Environmental > Aquatic > Marine > Sediment | place: USA: California... | reverse complement strand
TAATGCTGCAGCCGGTTGGGGTTTTCGCCATAGCGCCCGTCTTTCGGGCGGCGCGAAGGCTGCACATAAGCAGCCCGCCATGGCTCCGGGCCGATGGCCCGCAGGAAGGTCGCAGTATGGAACGTACCCGCTCCCACTTCGATATCGTAAGGCTGCAGCAACACGCAGCCTTGCTTGTCCCAAAAATCCTGTAGTGTCAGGATGACTTGCTGAAAACTTGGCTTCAGGCCAGGTTCAGGCGAAGGCTCATGCCCGCTTGCGGGCGTTATGTCGGAACCAAAAGTTTGCATTGCACGACCGGCAAAAGTTGAGAAGGGACTATTTTACGGGTTTTCAGCGCGTTGCGTCAGCATGGTGCATATCCTTGATGCATGCTGCCTGCTTGACATAAAAAACACGGAATTATTTTTTAGCCGATTTCAATCCCGGCGTCAGGTGCGGCGCCATTACTTTCAGCATTTCATCGAATACCTTCGGATTGCCTGCGCAGATATTGCCGCTCTTGAGGTAGCCGTCATTACCTTCCGGGTCTGCCACCATGCCGCCTGCCTCGGTGATCAGCAGGCATCCTGCTGCCATGTCCCAAGGCTTGAGGCCAAACTCGAAAAATCCATCATAGCGCCCTGCGGCAGTATAGGCCAGATCCAGTGAAGCCGAGCCGGGGCGGCGCAGGCCGGAGGTTTTCTGCATCAGGTCGCGCATGATGTTCAGGTAGGCGTCAATATGCTCGAAGCGCGTGTAGGGAAAGCCGGTGCCGATCAGGCAATCGGCCAGTTCCTTGCGGCTGCTCACGCGCAGGCGGCGGTCATTCAGGTAGGCGCCCGAGCCGCGCGTGGCGGTAAACAGGTCATTCCTGGCCGGATCATAAATCACGGCCTGTGTCAGCACGCCGTTGTGCTGCAGCGCAATGGACACGGCATATTGCTGGAAGCCATGCAGGAAATTGGTGGTTCCATCGAGCGGGTCAATGATCCACACATATTCCGAATCGCCTTGGGCGCCGCTCTCTTCTGCTAAAATTGCATGCTTGGGATAGGCCTCCAGCAAAGTGGAAATGATCGCCTGTTCTGCCGCGCGATCCACCTCGCTGACATAATCGGAGTGAGACTTTTTGGTGACCGTCAGGTGGTCAATGCTGTCTGCAGCACGGTGGATCAGGTTTCCGGCGCGGCGCGCGGCTTTCACCGCAATGGTAAGCATGGGGTGCATGGTGGGCCTTAATTGTTAACTTCAATCGTCAGTCGTCAGCCGTTAGTATGCAACAGGATTTCGGCAACTAGCGGTAACCGGCTATTTTAGTGCGAATAGTGTTTTGGATAAACCGGATATTTTGACCAACGTGCGCGTGGTGCTGAGCCATACTACCCATCCGGGCAATATTGGCGCGGCTGCGCGGGCGATGAAGACCATGGGGCTGGAATCGCTTTACCTGGTCAACCCCAGCCACTTTCCCGATCCCCAGGCAGACGCCATGGCTTGCGGCGCAGAAGACATTCTGCGTGCGGCAGTGGTATGTGCCTCGGTTGATGAAGCCTTGCAGGGCGCAGTATTCGTGGCGGCGATGACGGCGCGCTTGCGCGATATTTCCCATGAAGTGCTGGCGCCACGCGAGGCGATGCCGCTGCTGGCGCAATACGCCGCACAGGGCCAGGTGGCACTGCTGTTCGGCACCGAGATGTCCGGGTTGACCAATGAGGAAGTCGGCAAGAGCCACATCCAGGTGCGCATCCCGGCCAACCCGCATTACAGCTCCCTCAACCTGGCAGCGGCAGTGCAGGTGATGTGCTACGAATTGTCTTTGGCAACAGGTTATGCTGGTTTGAGCCTGCCGGAAGCTGTTATGGAGCCAGCCAGACATGAAGATGTGGAAAGATTTTTTGCTCATCTTGAACAGGTGCTGACGCAAATCGGCTTCTTCAAGACCAAGGCACCAAACAAGCTGATGCAGAAATTGCGCCGCCTGTATGCGCGTGCGCGGCTGGAGCAGGAAGAGGTGAATATCCTGCGCGGCATCCTGACCGCCACAACGGAGTACAATGCGCGTTTCAGGCAGCAAGATTCCGGAAAAAACGGTTAAACCTAGAAAACGCAATTGTCCACGAAAGTCACGAACAACACGAACAAAATCAAGCAAATTACTACAGGCACAACATGACCCGATGGGTGAATTGCCAATGCGCATAACCCTTTGCCGTATTATGTGCCTTTCGTGTTTTTGCGAGTTGGACAAAAAACCGCCCATCCCTGCTTAACCCACTTCGTGGATGAACTGAGATTTTTAAGTTAAATGTTCAAGTCAATTAGAGAAGACATCCGTAGCGTATTTGATCGCGATCCGGCAGCACGAAATACTTTCGAGGTGCTGACCTGCTACCCTGGTCTGCATGCGCGCATCCTGCACCGCATGTCAAACAAGATATGGCGTGCGAACCTCAAGTGGCTGGCGCGTTTTCTGTCGCATATCGCGCGCTGGTTCACCGGCATCGAAATCCATCCGGGTGCGACCATCGGGCGGCGCTTTTTCATAGATCATGGCATGGGTGTGGTGATCGGTGAGACTGCCGAGATCGGTGATGATGTGACGATATACCACGGCGTGACGCTGGGAGGCACCTCATGGAAGGAAGGCAAGCGCCATCCCACACTGGGCAATGGGGTAGTGGTGGGAGCGGGCGCAAAAATCCTCGGACCCATCCATATTGGTGACAATGCCAAGATTGGCTCCAATGCCGTTGTCGTGAAGGATGTGCCGGCGGGCGCCACTGCTGCCGGGATTCCTGCGCGCATACTGGATGATGCCAAAAAAACTGCTGGTTTCAACCCTTATGCCGTCGGCAACGACCAGAACGATCCGGTATCCAAGGCCATCCATGGGCTGCTCGGGCATAGCCAAGTGGTGGATCAGCGCATTGAACTCATACTCAAGCAGCTTGAAAAAATGGGGGTTAGCGTTGAAGAAGAGCGCGCCACGGCAGACAAGTTTGATCCCAATTACCTGAATAAAATTGTTGACTAAAATAATTGGGTATTATATTATTTGCCTGTCAAAAACTTCTGTAAGCCGCGCAGTATCTGGCTATTCGATAAATTTTAGGAGGCAATCATGCGACTCACCACGAAAGGGCGTTTTGCAGTTACGGCAATGGTTGATCTTGCACTTTGTGGCGGGAAAAATCCGGTGACGCTGGCCAGCATCAGCGAACGGCAAAAAATTTCTCTCTCATACCTGGAACAGCTTTTTGGCAAGCTGCGCCGCCACAAGATTGTGGAAAGCGTGCGTGGCCCCGGCGGTGGATACTATCTGGCCCGCCCCTGCTCGGAAATATCCATTGCCGACATCATCCAGGCAGTGGACGAGCCGGTGGACGCCACCCAGTGCGGCGGCAAGGGCGACTGCCACGATGAGCGGCAGTGCATCACACACGATTTGTGGATGGGCCTGAACAAGGCGTTGCACAACCATCTTGCAGCGGTCAACCTGCAACAGTTGGTGGATAACAACGCAAAATCAGGATCAGCGGTACCGGTGGCTGCCCCCAAGCCTGCCGTCAAGCCAATCATGGCATCAGCCTGAGCGTGGGCAAAGGAATTATAGATATGAGCTTGCATTTTCCCATTTACCTGGATTACTCGGCCACCACACCGGTAGACCCGCGTGTGGCCGAGGCGATGATCCCCTACCTGACCGAGAAGTTCGGCAATCCGGCCAGCCGCTCCCACGCCTATGGGTGGGTGGCGGAAGAAGCCGTGGAGCGCGCACGCGGCCAGGTGGCTTCCCTAGTGAACGCCGATCCGAAGGAAATCGTCTGGACTTCCGGCGCGACCGAATCCAACAACCTCGCATTGAAGGGCGCTGCCTTTTTCTACCAAGGTAAGGGTAAACACATTGTCACGGTGATGACAGAGCACAAGGCGGTGCTGGATACCGTGCGCGAACTGGAACGGCAGGGTTTTTCCGCCACCTTCCTGGCGCCGGAATCGAACGGATTGGTAGATCTCGGGAAATTCGAGGCTGCCCTGCGGCCTGATACCATCATTGCTTCAGTCATGCTGGTAAACAATGAAATTGGCGTGATACAGGATATCGCCGCACTGGGGGAAATCTGCCGCAAGCGCGGTGTCCTGTTCCACGTTGACGCGGCCCAGGGAACCGGCAAGGTGCCGATTGACCTGCAGCAGCTGAAAGTTGACTTGATGTCGTTTTCCGCGCACAAAACCTATGGCCCGAAAGGCATCGGCGCGCTGTATGTGCGCCGCAAGCCGCGCGTGCGCCTGGAAGCCCAGATGCACGGCGGCGGCCATGAGCGCGGCATGCGCTCCGGCACTCTGCCGACACACCAGATTGTCGGCATGGGCGAAGCCTTCCGTATTGCGCAGGAGGAAATGGCATCTGAAAATGAGCGCATCCGCATGCTGCGCGACCGCCTGTGGAAGGGATTGTCCAGCATGGAGGAAGTGCACCTGAATGGTGACCTGGAACAGCGCGTGCCGCACAACCTGAACGTCAGCTTCAGCTTTGTGGAAGGCGAATCGCTCATGATGGCCATCAAGGAAGTCGCAGTCTCCAGCGGTTCGGCCTGCACTTCGGCAAGCCTTGAGCCCTCTTACGTACTGCGCGCAATCGGGCGCAGCGACGAACTGGCGCACAGCTCAATACGGTTTACCATTGGACGTTTCACCACTGTGGAAGAAGTAGATTACGCGGTGGAACTTTTGAAGAACAGAGTTGGCAAACTGCGCGATCTTTCCCCGCTGTGGGAAATGTACAAGGACGGGGTAGACCTGAACACCGTGCAGTGGGCAGCACATTAATACAGCTAGACGTAAGACGTAAGCCGTTAGTTAAATCCAAACCAACTTGCGTCTTATAACTTACGTCTTAAGTCTGTGACTGGAAGGAGTAAATATGGCATACAGCGAAAAAGTTTTGGATCATTATGAGCACCCGCGCAACGTCGGCTCGTTCTCCAAGGACGATGCGGATGTCGGCACGGGCATGGTGGGGGCGCCCGCTTGCGGCGACGTGATGAAGCTGCAGATCAAGGTTGGCAAGGATGGCATCATTGAGGATGCCAAGTTCAAGACTTATGGCTGCGGCTCGGCCATCGCTTCCAGTTCGCTCGTGACCGAGTGGGTCAAGGGCAAGACCGTGGATGAGGCGCTGAGCATCAAGAACAGTCAGATCGCCGAAGAGCTGGCCTTGCCGCCAGTGAAAATTCACTGCTCGATCCTGGCGGAAGACGCCATCAAGGCAGCAGTGCAGGATTACAAGAGCAAGCACGGTGCTGTGGTTGAAGCGCCCGCCTGCAAGGAAGGATGCAAGGGGTAAAAAATGGCGATCAGTCTGACGGAAAACGCGGCAAAGCATGTAAAAAACTTTATTGCCAAGCGCGGCAAGGGTATCGGCCTGCGCGTAGGCGTGCGCACCAGCGGCTGCTCGGGGATGGCTTACAAGCTCGAGTTTGCCGATGAAATGACAGATGACGACGTGAAGTTCGAAAGCCTGGGCGTGACGGTACTGGTTGACCCGAAAAGCCTGCCCTACATTGACGGCATGGAGCTGGACTATACGCGCGAGGGCCTGAACGAGGGATTCAAGTTCAGGAACCCGAATGTCAAGACCCAGTGTGGCTGCGGCGAAAGCTTCGGCGTTTGAAAACGACTCGCTCGGCATAACATTGTTGCTTGAAGGCTTGGAATGCTCATTCGTGTAAACTCCGCTTTCTCACCTTCGCGCGCTTTGTTCTGCCATTGCTCGTAACGTTTTCAAGTTACTTTTATGTCCACGCACGATTTTCAGCAGGATTTTTTTAAACTGTTCGATCTGCCAGCCACTTACCGGCTGGATGGCGAGCTACTGGACAGCCGTTATCGCGCATTGCAGACGCAGGTTCACCCGGACAAGTTTTCCCATCTCTCCGAAGCTGAGCGCCGCGTGTCCATGCAGTGGGCGACACGGGTGAACGAGGCCTACCAGACCCTGACTGACCCGGTGAAGCGTGCGCGCTACCTGCTTTCCCTGCATGGTGAAGATATTCACGAAGAATCCAACACCATTATGCCGGCAGAATTCCTGATCGAACAGATGGAATGGCGCGAGGCCATACAGGAAGCCACAACTGCATGCGATACCGTTGCGCTGAGCAAGCTCGAATTGCGCCTGCAGCATGAAATGCACCACCTGCAGGAGCAGTTTGCTACCCTGATTGATACCGAGCAGAACTACAAGGCGGCGGCTGAAAGCGCGCGCAAACTGAAGTTCCTGGAAAGACTGGCAGAAGAAATCGCTTCTGCTTTTGATGTGATAGACAACTGAAGCCTGTAGCGGGTAGCTTGCGGCAAGTAGCTGCAAGCCACACTCAGACTACAGGCTACATGCTACTGGCTACAAGCTTAAAAATGGCACTACTCCAAATCTCCGAACCCGGCCTTTCTACCGCACCGCACGAGCATCGCCTCGCAATCGGCATAGACCTTGGCACCACCAACTCGCTGGTGGCCACCGTGCGCAATGGCATCAGTGTGGTGTTGAACGATGCCAATGGCCGCGCGCTATTGCCATCGGTCGTGCGTTACCTTCCCGATGGCAGTGTGCAGGCGGGTGAAGCCGCGCAGATGGCGCAGAGTGAAGACCCCACCAATACCATCGTCTCGGTCAAGCGCTTCATGGGCCGCGGCCTGAATGACATTGGCGACATCAGCAGCATACCTTACCGCTTTGTAGATGCGCAGGGCATGGTGCAGTTGCGTACCGTAACTGGCGTGAAAAGCCCGGTGGAAGTCTCGGCGGAAATCCTCAAGGTGCTGCGCGCCCGCGCCGAAGAAGCGCTCGGCGGCGGACTGGTCGGTGCCGTCATCACTGTGCCTGCTTATTTCGATGACGCCCAGCGCCAGGCCACCAAGGATGCCGCCCGTCTGGCTGGCCTCAATGTATTGCGTCTGCTCAACGAACCTACCGCTGCCGCCATCGCTTACGGCCTCGATAATGCCGCTGAGGGCATCTATGCCGTCTATGACCTGGGCGGCGGTACATTTGACATTTCCATCCTCAAACTTTCCAAGGGTGTGTTCGAGGTGCTGGCCACCAACGGCAATTCTGCGCTGGGCGGCGATGATTTCGACCATCGCATCTACTGCTGGCTGCTGGAGAAGAACAACCTTTCTGCATTGGAGCCCTCGGATACCCGGCTGCTGCTGATGCGTGCGCGCGCCGCCAAGGAGGAACTGACCGAGCACGACCAGACCCGGGTCACCGCCATCCTGCGTAGTGGCGATGCGATTGACAATGTGCTGATGCAGCAGGATTTCCATGAAATGAGCCAGAATCTGGTGGAGCGCACCTTGCAGCCGGTGCGCCGCGCCCTGCGCGATGCCAAGCTCACCGTTGCGGATATCAAGGGCGTGGTCATGGTAGGTGGCGCCACGCGCATGCCCCAGGTGCAGCGCGCGGTAGCGGAGTTTTTCAACCAGACGCCCCTCACCAACCTGGATCCGGACAAGGTCGTGGCGCTGGGCGCCGCCATTCAGGCCAATGTTCTGGCCGGCAACCGCAGCGCCGAAGACTGGCTGCTGCTCGACGTGATCCCGCTGTCGCTGGGTATCGAGACCATGGGTGGCCTGGTCGAGAAAATCATTCCGCGCAACAGCACCATCCCCACTGCGCGCGCGCAGGACTTCACCACCTTCAAGGATGGCCAGACTGCTTTAAGTGTGCACGTAGTGCAGGGCGAGCGCGAGCTGGTGAGCGACTGTCGCTCGCTTGCAAAATTCGAGCTGCGTGGCATCCCGCCGATGGTGGCCGGTGCGGCACGCATCCGCATCACCTTCCAGGTGGACGCGGACGGACTTTTGAGTGTGTCGGCGCGCGAGCTCAGCAAGGGTGTGGAAGCCCATATAACAGTCAAACCTTCTTACGGTTTGTCCGATGCCGAAATCTCGCGCATGCTCCAGGATTCCACCCAGCATGCCCAAGGCGACATGCAAGCACGTACTCTGCGTGAACAGCAGGTGGAGGCGAATCAATTATTGGAAGCCGTGCAGAGCGCGCTGGAACAGGATGGCGCAACCCTGCTCGACGAGGCTGGCCGGACTCGCATCCGTACCGGCATGGACGGATTGCGTGCAATGCTGCAAACTAGCGACCATCTTGCCATCAAGCGCGCCATCACCCAGCTGAACGAAGTGACCATGGCCTTTGCCCAGGCGCGCATGGACAAGAGCGTTTCCCGCGCGCTGGGCGGACGCAAATTGACTGATCTCGAGACTTAAAATCGCTATGCCGCAGATTATTGTTTTGCCGCATGAAGAGCTGTGCCCGGAGGGAAAGGTGTTCGACGCCGCGCCGGGTGTTTCCATCTGTGATGCGCTGTTGCAGCATGGAGTGGAAATCGAGCACGCCTGTGAGAAATCCTGCGCCTGCACCACCTGTCATGTCATCCTGCGCGAAGGATTCAACTCCCTGACGCCTGCGGAAGAAATCGAGGAAGACATGCTGGACAAAGCCTGGGGGCTGGAACCCAATTCGCGCCTGAGCTGCCAGGCAATCGTGGCCAGCCAGAACCTCGTCATCGAGATACCCAAATACACCATCAACATGGCTAAAGAAGGGCATTGACATGAAATGGACCGACATAAACCAGATTGCCATCGAGCTTGCCGAAGCACATCCGGAAATTAATCCCAGGACTGTCCGCTTTACCGATCTGCATAATTGGGTGGTGGAACTGGAAGACTTTGATGACGATCACCATCACGGCGGGGAAAAAATCCTCGAAGCCATCCAGATGGCATGGATAGATGAAGCCGAGTAAACAATGAAAAGCCTGATGGCGTTGTGGCGCACTCTTTCCAGCCGCTGGCTCTATCTGGCAGGGGTTCTGGTCATCTCCGGGTTGTTTGGCGCAGCGCTTTACCTGCAATATGTCCTGCACCAGGATCCCTGCCCGCTGTGCATGGTGCAGCGTTTTATTTTCATTGCCCTGCTGGTGGTATTCGCCATTGCCATGCTGCACAACCCGGCACGCACCGGCGCGAAAGTGTATGCGGTGCTGGTTAGCCTGCTGGCATTGAGCGGCATCGGCGTGGCCAGCCGCCACATCTGGATACAGCACCTGCCCAAGGACGAAGTGCCCGCCTGCGGGCCGGGGCTGGATTACATGCTGGAAAATTTCCCCATGGCCGAAGTGCTGCAGGAGCTCATGCACGGCTCCGGCGAATGCGCCGCAAAAGGCTGGACCTTCCTCGCGCTCGGCATCCCGGAATGGTCACTCGTCTGGTATGTGCTGCTCGGCACATGGGCCATATTGATTGCGCTCAGGAAGCCAGCCGCAAAATAACAACAGGGCGCTTCTGACAGCAGGTGCAACATCCTGTCGAAATGAAAAAAACCTACTTCGCCCTTCTTTTCCTCCCGCTGGCAGCCTTCGTATTTGCCGAGCCGCAAACAGCCGAAGACATCGAAGTCAAGGTGCAGATTGCAGGCGAAAATGTAACCGTTGACCTCAATATGACGGTTGCCGCAACCCGGCAGGAAACCTGGGCAGTGCTGACCGATTTCGCGCACATGCCTGATTTCGTTTCCAACGTGAAAGAGAGCAAGGTATTAAGCACCGAGGGAGATACCCTGCGCATTTTCCAGCGTGGCTCTGCTACCTACGGCCCTGTTTCTTTCAAGTTTGAAACCACGCGCGAACTGAAACTCGACCCATTCGACACCATCCACTCACGCTTGGTCAGCGGCACCATGCGCAAGATGGATGGAACCACCCGGCTGGTTGAGGAAGGCACAAAAACCCGCATCATTTACCACGCCGAAAGCATACCCGGCACCTGGGTTCCGCCGATGATAGGCAAGGCATTCATTGCACATGAGACGCGCGAGCAATTCCGGGAAATGCGCAATGAAATTATCCGCAGGAAACAATCCACCAAGCCGTCTGTTCCGCATATTGCGGGCAGGCCAATTTGGCAGGGGGCGCCTTTTAGTTTTACGTTTTTGAAAACGTAGCCTGCTATGCGAAAACCGGCAACAACTTCGCTAGGAGTGGTTCCGCCACTTCCTCTCACCTTGTGGGAGAGGGTAGGGGAGAGGGATAAATCAAAATTAACACCGTCGGGGTGGCCCGGCGAAGTTGGTTTTGTTGCCAGTCTGCCACCGGCGGTTTTGGTTTTTGAGATTTAAGGGCAT
>Ga0224510_10002814_pt1 | contig 10187 bp, 6 predicted proteins | sample SF_May12_sed_USG_FD_170161 | JGI IMG/M metagenome (GOLD analysis project Ga0224510, IMG submission 170161) | Sediment microbial communities from San Francisco Bay, California, United States - SF_May12_sed_USGS_4_1 | ecosystem: Environmental > Aquatic > Marine > Sediment | place: USA: California... | reverse complement strand
CGACGTGTCGGCGAGGAGCCGGGCTGGCCGGGGAGCGGTCGTGGCACTCGTCGGTCCTGCCGGCATCGGGAAGTCTCGACTGATGCAGGAGTTCGCGGCCGCGGAGACGGATGCCCGGGTGGTGGTGGCGCGAGCGTCGGAGTACGACCGCACGACGCCGTACCGACTCATGAGCACGCTTGTCAGGACCGCGTTCGGCATTCCCCTGGAAGCGTCGGCGGAAGAAGTCGGGCTGGCCCTGGCTCGAATCGTGGAACGGTCCGCCCCCTCTCTTGGTCCCTGGCTGCCGCTCATTGCTACTGCTTCCGAGGCGAAGGTCGCACCTACGCCCGAGACCGAGGACCTCGATCCGCGGTTCGTCAATCGGACCACAGGGCGCGTCCTCGCCGAGCTGGCACTCGAGCTCGTCACCGGGCCGGTATTGGTCCTGATCGACGGCTCAGACTGGATGGATCCGGCATCCCGCGAACTCGTGGAGATCATGATGGAGCGAACGGCCGATCAACCATGGTTGTGGATAGTGGCTTCACGGTCGGACCCGGAGCTGGCGAACGAGGTTTTGGAACTGGCTCCTCTCGACATCGACGAGGCCCGCCGCCTCGTTCATGTCGCGGCTCCGGGCCTGTCACCCGACCTGACGACTGCGCACGCCGAACGATCAGGAGGCAATCCTCTCTTTGCGCTCGAGTTGGCCGCTGCCGGTGCTTCCGGCGACATCCCCGACACCGTGGAACGTCTCATAGCCGGCCGCGTCGATCGGATCGGCCCAAGGGAGCGCCGCTTCCTTCGCTTCGCCTCGGTTCTTGGGGACGAGTTCGACCTGGACCTCCTCGCCGACGCTCTCGGACCTCTCGGTGAGGGGGTTGACGATCCCGACTTGTGGGCGGCGGTTGGTGAGTTCATGTCGGTTTCACACATGGGCCGAGTCTCGTTCCACCAGGACCTGGTCAGGGAGGTGGCGTACGCGGGGTTGCCCTATCGTCGTCGTCGGGAGGTGCACGGATCGGTGGCGGAGGCGATCGAGAGACGGGCCCGCCACCGGGCCCCGAGGTTCTCTGCGTCGTTGTCACTCCATTTCACGGAAGCTTCGAACCATGCCAAAGCGTGGGAGTACTCGGTGATCGCCGGGCAGCGTGCCGCGGATTCGTGGGCACCGCGGGAAGCAGTGGAGTTCTTCAGAAGAGCGCTCGAGGCGTCCAATCATCTCGAACGGATGGACGCAGGCGACGTCGTTCGTGTGGCGCTCGATTTGGCCGGGTCGGCAGACCTCGCGGGTGATTTCGAGGCGGCGGAGTTCGGTCTCGACATCGCGGACCGCGTCGGTCCGGCCCTGCGCCGTGGCGATGTAGCGGTTGCGCGTGCCCGGCTCCTCGAGAAGCGGGGTGATCTCGACGGTGCTGCCGGAATCCTCTCCGAGATGGGCGACCTGGGTGCCGAGGCAGCGATGATGTTGGCCGGAATTCGCTACCGGCAGGGTGACTTCGCGAGCTCGGCTCGGATCTGCCGCGACGTCATCGATGGGGCCGACGTGGCACCGTCCAATCTGGGGCACGCTTGCTACGTCCTATCCCTCAACCTCACCCAGTTGGGAGAGCCCGGCCGCGTTCACGCCCTCCAAGCGGTGGAGATCTTCGAAGGGCTGGGCGACTGGGCGGCAGCGGGAAAGGCGCTCAACAACCTCGGTATCGACTCGTACTACTCCGGAGACTGGGCCGAAGCCGCCGACCTCTATTCGAGGTCCCGGGAAGCTGCCGGCCGCGCCGGCGATGTGGTGATTGTGGCGACGGCCGAGAACAACCTCGCCGAGATCCGGTCGGACCAGGGGCGATGGGCGGAAGCCGAGGCACTGTTCGACCGCGCCTACGCGACATGGGCAGAACGGGGCTACGCCATCGGGGTGGCCCTCGCCACGTCGAACCTGGGCAGGCTGGCACAGCGTCGTGGCGATCTGGATCTGGCAGGGGACCGGCTGGCGGATGCCCTCGCTCGTTTCGAGTCCATCGGCGCATCGGCCCTCGCCGGAGAAGCCCGGATTCGTCAGGTCGAAGTCGCGTTGAGTGGTCGCCACCACGCGTCCGCCGAGTCCATCCTCGAAGACCTGGGTGATCGACCCGACTTGTTCCGGCTCCGGAGCCACGCCCAAGCGCTGGCCGGGGACCGAGCGGGAGCCGAGCGCCTCATCGTCGCGGCGATCGAACACCATGCGGCGACCGGGCCGCCCTACGACCACGCTTTGGCGCTCCGGTCCGCCTCGGCCTTGGGTGTGGGCAACGACGAGTGGCGGGCGATGTTCGAGCGAATGGGAGTCGTCGAGGTCTGTGACCTGCCGATCGACTGATCACTCTCCCAGAGTCTCAGTCGTCCGGGAGAGAGCGAGTTCCCGGAAGGCCCGGCTGGTTGCCTGATTGGTGGACAGCGCGCCGATGAATCCGTCGCGATCGATTCTGAGCAGCTTCACCTTCTCCTCTGCCGTGACCGTGGCGATCCGGAGACGGTCGCTGAGGAGGGCGATCTCGCCTACCACCTCTCCCCGGCCCAGAGATCGAACGGTCCGTCCTTCCCTCGTCACCGCGACCCGCCCCGACTCCACGATCCACATGTCGTTTCCCCTTTCGCCTTCCTTGATGATGACGGCACCATCCGTTGCCTCCTGGGGCTCGGCGACCCGCGCCAGCGCCTCGAGCGACGCCGGTTCCAGTTCGGCGAACAACTCGACGGCCATGAGGGTCTCGAGGGCTTCGAGGTGGACCACAGCCGCCCGCTCGCTGCGCCGTAACCACCGCCAGGCAACCAGGGCGATGGTGGGTTGGACGAGGCCCATGATCGAGAAGGCGAGCGGGATACCGACGAGTGTGGCGAGCGGAGCGGCCACCAGCGACCCGAGTGCAAGTGACCACATCGAGCCCGATTCGACCAATCCGAACACGCGCGGCATCACCGACACCGGCACACTGCGCTGGATCAGGGTGCGGGAAGCCACGTCGAGAATCGATGTCCCGACACCGGCGCCTGCGAGGAACAGAGCTGCCCCCGGCAGGAAACCAATCGCCAGCAGGGATGAAGCTCGCAGAGCGACACCCAGGCCCAGCGCCGGTGTGAGCCTGGTCCGGCCGACGATCGATGCGGCGGCGATGCCTCCGAGGACGCCACCGAGGCCCAGTGCGGCGTTGAGGTAGCCCGCTCCAGAATCGCCGACACCGAGGACGTCGACTGCGAGCAAGACGATGAGCACGTCCAGCGCGCCGATTGCGATCTGATGCGTAGAGCCGATGATGACAAACGGCGTCGCATCCTTGTGGTGCTTGAGCACGAATCCCGACGCGCCGGTGTCCTCCTCGGCCGTGCTCCGCTCGTGTCTCCGGCGCGGGACCGTGATGAGTACCAGAGTGCCCAACGCGAGCCCGATGGCCAGCACGGCCAGGGCGGTGGCGGGACTCGCCAGCCCCATGACGAACCCCGCCAACGCCGGCCCGGCAAAAACACCCAGGTTCTCGATCGACGTGGTGACGACGTTGGCAGCGACCAGATGGCTCGGCTCGTCGACCAGTTCGGGGACCAGGCTGTTGTGGGCGGGGCGGCCCATGCTGACAGTGACATTCGCCAGGGCGGCGAGGGTGAATGTGAGGATCGGGTCGGCTTCGACGGCCATTGCGGTAGCGGTTGCACCCAGCGCCACGGCCTGCGACCCGTAGGCGGTCATGGCGGCCGTCGCCCTCGGGAGGCGTTCCAACGCCGAGCTGAGAAACGGGGCGAGCAGCGCTGCCGGGACGAGTTGGGCCACGGCGACGAGAGCCACGGTGTTGGCGTCCCCAACCGCGTACGCGTAGACGAGGACCGTGACCCAGGTTCCGAACTCCGAGATCGAGAACATGAGAAACGAGATGAACGACCGGCGTAGCCGGCGGTTCTCACCGACGCGCCGAAACGCCGTGAGTCGCAACGCGCGGTGGGTTCTCGTCATTGCACCTGCCCCGATTCACTCTCCGATGTGCGTTGGGAGTCTTGCAGCCCGATTCGCCGTTGACGCCGAAAGTCTCGGAGGGGAGCACGTGGTTTTCCAGCACCCAGTCCCCAGTCACCAGTCCCCAGTCTCCAGTCTCCAGCCTTTTGCTCCCCGCCTCGAACGGATTTCCTCCCCGACCGGTTGAGACGATCGACTTGCTGACCTGCTGACTTGCTGACTTGCTGACGGCCCGAGCGAAGCGAGGGCCTCTGGTCAGTCCCGTTCGAGAACGCTCGATGTTCCTCGTCGCCAAGCCGAGAACATGCGGGAGTAGGGACCTCCTGCCGATACGAGCTCTGCATGTGACCCGTCCTCGGCGATGCGACCCGAGTCGAACACGAGGATGCGGTCGGCCGCTTCGGCGGTCGATAGCCGGTGGGCGATGGTGACCACGGTCCGCCCCGACGTCAGCTCCCCGAGCGCCCGGTTGATTCTCACCTCGGTCGCAGGGTCCACAGCCGACGTTGCCTCGTCGAGGACGAGCAACTCCGGATCGGCGATAGCGGCGCGCACCAGAGTCACCAGCTGACGTTCGCCGACCGACAACGCGCTCCCGCGTTCCCCGACTTCGGTGGCAAGTCCGGCCGGCATCTCGGCCAGCCAGTCCGCCAGACCCAATCGTCTGAAGGCGGCGAGAACCCGGTCGTCGCCGGCGTCGGGGTCGCCCATCCGGACGTTGTCGCCGATGGTCCCTCGAAACAACATGCCTTCCTGGGGTACCAGGACCACCCTGTCCCGAAGTGAGCGAAAGCGGATCGTGCGGGCGTCGTTGCCGCCGATCTCCACCACGCCCTCGACCGGGTCCATGAGCCGGGTCAACAGCTTGGCGAAGGTCGTCTTCCCCGATCCGGTCTCGCCCACCACGGCGACCTTCGTGCGGGGGAGGATCTCGGTACTCACATCGACGAGGGCGAGAGGCCCGCCGTCCGAATACGAGAAATCGACACCGCGGAACCCAACCGAGAGCGGCTCGTGGGGCAGGTCCACGCCGTCGGGACCGGGATCCGACACGTCTGGTTCGATGTCGAGGATGGCGAGGACTCGCCTCCACCCCGCCGCCGCGGTCTGAGCCTCGTTGACCGCTTCCCCCAACATCTGAACGGGTTGCACGAAAAGCTGGGCGAGGAAAAGGAATGCAACCACCGTGCCGACCGAAACCCGCCCGTCGGCCGCGAGGATCGCCCCCACCACGAACACTGCGGCGATCACGAGCGCAGACAGAAGCTCGCCTGTGCCCGAGAAGGCGCCGGAGATCGAGCCCGCACGCACAGCGGCCGACCGGTGGTCTTCGATCACGTCCCCCAATCGAACCCGGGAGCGATCCTCCGCGCCGTAGGCCCGGATCACCGGCGCTCCCACCACGGTCTCGGCCAGAACGGCCAGCATCCTTGCCACCCGCTCCCTCACGATGCGGTAGGCGACGTCGAGTCTGCGCTGGAACCATCGCAACGTCCAGATGATCACAGGGAGAATGGCGACGACGGCCAAACCCAATGGCACGGAGTAGACCAACATCACGATCAACGCGAGGAGCGCCTGCCCGCCGTTGGTGACGAGCATCAGACCGCCCCATTGCATGAAGCGGCTGATCTCGTCGACATCAGACGTGACCCGGGCGACCAGTGCCCCACGCTGTTCGGATGCCTGATGGAGCATCGAGAGGTCATGGATGTGGCGGAACGCTCTCACCCGTACCCCGGACAGAGCGGTCTCCGATACCTTGGCGAGCCGTATGTGCATGCCCGCCGTGGCCAGAGCCGTGATGAGCACCGCGCCGAGGGCCCCAGCCACCATGGCCCCGACAAACCCCATGTCGACCCCGGCGGATCCGATGCCCTTGTCGATCACCTGCTGGACGGCGATGGGAACGATCACTCTCCCCGCGGTGGCGACCACAGCCAGCAGGAGAGTCATGGGGAGGCCGCGCCGTAGCTCGGGCGAGAGGCGGAGGCCACGCCGAATGGTTGCGCCGGCCGAACGCTCACTCATCGTGTTCTTCCCGCTCGTAGGCGTCTATCAGCTCGGCGTACGGGGGAAGTCGGGCGTAGAGCTCGTCGTGACTGCCACGACCGGTCACCCTCCCGTCCTCGACGAAGATGACGCTGTCGGCGAGGAGGATCGAAGACCGGCGGTAGGCCACGATGACCACGCTCGTGTCGAGCGTCCGGAGCCCGTCGAGGATCTCCGCCTCCACTGCCGGGTCCACCGCCGACGTGGCGTCGTCCAACACGAGCAGACGGGGGTTGCGGACGAGTGCCCGGGCCAGCGCGATCCGCTGACGCTGGCCTCCCGAGAGGGTGGCCCCGCGCTCACCGATGATCGTGTCGTAGCCCTGGGGAAGGCTCGAGACGAATCCGTGTGCAAGCGCGAGGGTGGCCGCCCGCTGGACGGCCTCGTCGTCGTAGTCGGCGCCGAGCGTGATGTTGGCCCGCACCGTGTCGTCGAAGAGGAACGGCTCTTGAAACACGAGGGCGGTGTGTCGAGGAATCTCGCCTCGATCGAGATCGAGAAGACCTTGCCCGTCGAGGCAGACACGACCCTGATCAGGGTCGAACAAACGGACGAGCAGATAGGCGATCGTCGACTTGCCGGACCCTGTCGGTCCCACCAGGGCGACCGTGGACCGGGGCGGGATGTCCAGCGAGATCGACGAGATCCCTCGCCCCTCTGCTTCGTCCCGGTATCGATAGGCGACATCGTCGACCGCGGCCGTGGCGCCGCCCTCGGTCTCCAGGCGTCCTTTGCCGTACTCGATGAGGCCGGGGGCTTCGGCGACCGCCTCGATTCTCTTCCAGCCGACGGTCGCCCGTGGCAGGTCGGCGAGGAGCCACGCGAACACCCGCATGGGGAGCGCCACCAATCGGAACAGGTACGCAAACGTGACGAGGGTGCCGGCCGTCAGAAGGCCCTGGTCGACCCTCAACGCTCCGACGTACAGGACCGCCAGGACGCCGATGCTGGGAAGCGCCTCCATCAGGGGATCGAACACGGCTCTGATACGACCGACCTCGACCATTCGGTCCCTCAGGTCATCCGATCGCGCCCCGAAGCGTCCCACCTCGATGTCCTCGCGACCCAGCGTCTTCACCACGAGAGCGGCGTCGAAAGACTCGTGAGCGATCTCGCTGACCTCCGCCCGCAGCTGCTGAGCCTGCGCGACCACGACGCGCATGCGTCGCTGGAAGGCGACGTTGGAGATGGCAATGGCAGGGCCGACCGCGAAGCCGATGAGCGCCAGGAACGGGTCGGTCATCACCAAGAGGACGCTCGTGATGGCCAGCATCACGAGCACGCCGAACGCCATGGGCAGTGGCGCGGCCACCGAGGATGCTGCTTCGGCGTCGGCATTCACGATCGAGAGCAACTCCCCGGTGGGATGGCGGCGGTGCCATTCGACGGGGAGGTCGAGGAGTCGATCGGTCACGTCGACCCGGTCGCGTTGCTGCAGGCGATACTGGGCGGCGTAGGCCCCAATGCGACGGAATGCGATGCCGGCACCCCGAAAGACGGCGACGCCCAGAATGGCGAGCGCCACCCCCGTCAGGGACGCCGTGGTGACATCGCCTCGATCTGCCGCGGGCAGCAGTACAGAGTCGGTCGCCCAGCCGATGACGTAGGAGGAGACGATGGTCGTGACCGCATACACGACCGTGCCCACTGCCCCCAAGGTGAACTCGCGGCGTGCCCTGCGGAGCTGGCGTGCGATGAGTGCCATCCCGCGCCGCGCCACTGCGCGTTCGGGTTCGAGCGCGTGCTCGATCACGTCGGTGGGGGCCATCCGCTCAGCCTAGGTCTCACCGGTCGCTTCCCGGCCACGGCCGCCGCCACGTATTGTCACGAGGTGGCCGATTCGTATCTCGTTTTCGACGGTGGTTGGTTTCGCCCCACCGACCTGTGCCGGGGCCCGTGGGATGCATCGGCCTGCCACGCCGGCCCGCCGATCGCCGCGATGGCACGCGAAGCAGAGCGCCGGGTACGGAATGGTCGCCTCGCTCGTCTGCACGTCGAACTGATCCGACCCATTCCAATCAGCGGATTCCGGGTACGTTCAACGGTGGTCCGTCCGGGCCGATCCGTGATCACCACGGAGGTCGAACTTTTCGATGACACCCGGACCCTGGCTGTTGGAAGGGCTCTTCACCTGAGGACCCTCCCCCAGTTCGAACTCTCGACCGCCGCCGTCGACAGTCCCGACTTCGGGGTGTCGGTCCCAGGTCCCTTCCCGATCCAAGAGACGCGACACGACCTGGTGGCGTTCCCATCATCCGTCGAAACCAGGTACGACCCCGCTCAATCGTTGGGGAAGGGTGGCCCAACCACGGTCTGGATCCGTTCGGTTCCGATCCTTCCCGACGAGAATCCCACTGGCTTCCAGCGTTTGGCGGTGGTAGCCGACTGCGGGAATGGGGTCAGCTACAACGACTATCTCGATCGCGTGTCGTTCCTGAATGCGGATCTCTCGATCTCTGTGCACCGCGAGCCCGTGGGCGAGTGGATCGGCTCACGGGTGGTGTCGCACTGGCAACCGGATGGGGTGGGGCTCGCCGACGCCGAGCTGTTCGACGTCGATGGGCCGGTGGGCAGAGCCACCCAAACCCTCCTGCTGGCCCCTCACCGCTGACCGGGGTCTCAGGGAGGGTCTGGGGGAACCCCTGGTTGTCGTGGGGAGTCGCGACCCTCATGCTGGAGGGAGTTGAGAACAAGGAGTGAAACAATGTCGGCGACGACGACAGGAACGGTCATGGACACGAACAACAAGTCGATGCTCTCGCATCTCTCGGCGCTCGTCATGCTGGCGGGGGTGCCGTCGGTGATCGGACCGCTGGTCGCCTGGCTCGTGTGGAAGGACGACCCCGTCGTCGAGGCTCAGGCCAAGGAAGCGCTGAACTTCAACATCTCGTTCTTCCTCTACTCCGTGGTGGCAGCGGTCTCCCTTCTGCTCTTGGTGGGCTTCCTGCTGCTCCCGGCCGTCCTGATCGCCTGGTTCGTGCTGGTGATCGTTGCCTCGGTCAAGGCTGCCAACGGCGAGCAGTACCGCTACCCGTTCACCATCCGCTTTGTCAGCTGAGGGTCGCCGGCTGTTTCGCAGATCCTCGTCGATCTGAGTTCCGTTCGTTCGTAGCTCTTCTGTCCGGGTCGCCCGATCCGGACAGAAGAGGAGACCAACATGGGACGGCTCATCGGCTTGATGATCCTCGGTTTGTTAGCGGTGGCGGCCCCGGCGATGGCCTCACCGTCGGTGGCACACACCACATACGAAGCGATCGGTCTCGAGGGACATCCTCCGCTCGAGGTCGGTCGCGTTCTCGACGTGACGCACGGTGTCAATCGTGGTGCGATGGAACGCCACGTCGTTGCTGGAGCGCGGGCCGAGACCACCTATTCCGTGATCGGACACGTCTTCTCGACACCGGATTGCGCTCTCGGTTCGATTGCGGTGCCCGAAGGTGTCATCAGGACCGGGCCGAGCGGATCGGGCTCGCTGACCGTACTCTTTCCCGGTGAAGCCCTGGCGGGCGCACCCAATCGGTTCTGGGTCCGATGGGAACTCGAGGCCGGCACCGAGGTCGCATACCGGTCGGGATGTGTCGAGGTGACGCTCGATGATTGACGGGCTGTCGAGGATGGTCCTGACAACGATCGAGAGAGGGTCATGAAATACGTGCTTCTGCTCCACCTGCCCGAGACGTACATGGACGAAGACTGGTCGGCCGAAGACATCGCGGCTCATCAGACCGAGTACCTCAGATACAAGGAGCGTCTCGTCGCCGACGGCGTGTTCCTCGCCGGTGAGGCGCTCCAGCCAGCCGACATCGGAACGACGGTCGGTGTGCGAGGAGGCGAGGTGGTGATCAGTGACGGTCCTTTCGCGGAGATTGCCGAGCAGATCGGTGGCTTCTATCTGTGCGAGTGTCGCGACCTCGATCACGCTCTTGCGGTGGCGGCCGGCATACCGGGTGCTCGCTACGGAACGGTCGAGGTTCGCCCGGTCTTCGACTACGAGGCCTTGGTCAACTGAAGGTGGTGGAGGTCGATGCCGTCGCCGAGGTCTTTCGCCGCGAGCATGGAAGGGTCTTCGCCGGACTGGTTCGGACTTTCAGAGACTTCGATCTCGTCGAGGACGCCATTCAGGACGCGTACCTGGCGGCTCTCGATTCCTGGAGCCAGATCCCGCCGAATCCCG
>Ga0224510_10002812_pt1 | contig 10195 bp, 14 predicted proteins | sample SF_May12_sed_USG_FD_170161 | JGI IMG/M metagenome (GOLD analysis project Ga0224510, IMG submission 170161) | Sediment microbial communities from San Francisco Bay, California, United States - SF_May12_sed_USGS_4_1 | ecosystem: Environmental > Aquatic > Marine > Sediment | place: USA: California... | reverse complement strand
GGTGGATTTGCGATACTGCTCGAAGGTGACTTCAGCAAAGGTCTGTTGCGGCATGGGCGTACCTCCAATTCACTGCTGCGCTTCTCTTAGCACATCAGGAGAGATGAATAAATCAGACCTTCCCTAGGACTACCAGGGCTATTGCCATTGACCGGTTGAGCCATCGCCAGACCCCCTGATGATCCGAGAATCACTATGGCGACTCCTATGAGGATTGAGCGAATCACCCTCCCCTCTTTTTTCACCACCTGTTGCCTCCCATCTGTACTGTGATAGTAGTGGGAAACTCTAGCAGCATAACTCGTGCTAGCGAGATGATTTCGCACAAGTGATTGAAAGCATTGCGACCCTAATTATGATTTTTCATTCATCAATAACAGACTGCAAAATAGTTTTACATCTTGTTCCCAAGGGAACATCAACATGAAGATATATTTCTATCTTTTCAATGGGTCATCAAAAACCATGAGTTGTAAAATACATTTACATTCAAGCAACTTTTTACGCACCTCTTTCATCTAGTTTATCGGCATAACTTCGCAACCATAACCTATACCGAGAGAGTAACTGGTACAGGGTCATGCCGCCTATCTTGGACACCCCGGCCCGGTGGTCGTCACCACGTCGACGGTGCTGGTATCATTCAGCATCGCCAGGCAGGCCAGGCCCGTCAGGCGCATCGCCGATCCATGATAGATGGCTTGATGCAAGACCAGGCGCAGCTCTGTGAGACCATGGCCCAGCGTGTGTTGGGGAATGAGCGGTTTGTCGAGACCGTGACCTGTCGAGCCGTTCCCACGCAAGCGCTGTCGGCCCGTCCGCGGCGCGTGACCTTCGGACCGCTGATGCAAGCAGTGGCCATCGTGCACCGGATGACGTCTTGTGCGGTGCACGCGCCGGGCCTTTGATTTTAAGATTCCTGAATCACTCACTACTCATGTCTGAGCCCATCATAGCCCACAATTCCGATCGACCTGGTCGCCAGACCGAATCCGGGAACGAGCCGAACACGTCGCTCACCGGTCTCTGGTCTTGGGCCTTGTACGATTGGGCCAACAGCGCGTACTGGACCGTGATTCAGACGTTCATCTTTCCGCCGTACTTCACCCAAGAAATTGCGGCTGATGAGGAAACCGGTAGTCGGCTCTGGGGCACGACGTTGGGGGTTGCCGGGTTGATCATCGCGATCGGAGCCCCGCTCTTAGGCGCCGTGGCGGATCAAACGGGTCGGCGCAAACCGTGGATCGGCTTGTTCACGGCCCTGACGATCCTCTCGATCGGCTTCCTGTGGTTCATCGAACCCTCCCCAGATTTCCTCTGGCCCGCCATGTTGCTCGTAGGAGCCGGGACCATCACGTTCGAGTGCGCCTCTGTCTTTTACAACGCGATGCTGCCGGACCTGGTGCCTAAATCGCGGGTCGGGCGCTGGTCCGGTTGGGGATGGAGTGCGGGCTACGCGGGCGGTCTGGCCGGCCTCCTGCTCGCCGGCCTGTTGTTTCTGATGCCGGAGCAGCTCCCGTTCGGCCTCGATCGCGATCGAGGCGGACACATTCGAGCCTCGGCGTTGCTTGTCGCAGTCTGGTATCTGCTTTTCGCTCTGCCGTTGTTTATGTTCACGCCGGACGTACCGGCTTCCGGCAAAGGTCTCAAGCGGGCGATAAAGGATGGGTACGCTCAGCTCCTCGATATGATCAAGGAGATCCGGCCCTATCGTGGGATCGTCCGTTTCCTCATCGCCTTGATGATCTACCACAACGGACTGGTTGCTCTCTTCGCGTTTGGCGGGATCTATGCCGCCACGGTGTTCGGGATGAGCGAAGGGGACATCGTGACCTTTGGCCTCGCCCTCAACGTGACCGCCCTACTCGGATCCGCGGGGTTCGGCTGGATCGATGACCGAATCGGTGGGAAGCAGACTATTTTGTGGTCGCTGGTAGGGTTGGCTCTGTCGATGGCAGTCGTGTTGCTCGTGGAATCACGTCTCCTGTTCTGGATCTTCGGGCTGCTGCTGGGCATCTTCGTCGGACCGGCGCAGGCATCCAGCCGTTCCTACCTTTCTCGGATGGCGCCTGAATCTCTACGCAACCAGATGTTCGGACTTCATGCCTTAGCCGGTAAGGTCTCGGCTTTTCTCGGGCCGCTCGTCGTTGGTGTGACGATCGACTGGACCGGCAGCCACCGCCTGGGCATGAGCATGATCCTCATCTTCGTCGTGGTCGGATTTCTCTTGATGCTTAAGGCGCCGTCGGACTGGAAAGAGGCAACCGGCGCCTCCACCGGCTGATATCTGTGGAAGGATAGTATCGGATCTAGGACAAGGGAGTGTGCTGAATCCTTCCTCGAAGTCATGGCTCTAAAATAAAGAAGGAGAATATATTGTTTGTTCAAATACAGGGAGGCGCACCTTGACTACCGTAGCCCTGCTCACTCATGACGAACAGAAAGCTGCTGAGGCAGCGTTCCGTGGTCTTCCAATAAATCCAAGATGGTCACAGAGTGCCCAGCGAATCTATCTCAGGATTCTGGCAGTGACCGAAGGTCGGAACATTGTCGCGGATGCGGACACCTCATCCCTAGCCATCGGAGGTACCCTGAAGTAGGAAAACCCGTGCGCCAGGGAGTGTCTGCGTGCGAAGTGGTTTTGCCAGACCTCTACCGCCCCGTTCCTCCGTTGAAACGACGCTTCCACCCATACTCGGTCATATCGTCTGTTCGTGCACCTACGAAACCATCCAGCCTCGTTTACCGAGACTGGCCAAGTGGCGAATCCTGTGATTGCTCAGCAATCTGGACGGCTCGACGGAGTTGCCAGGCGAGGCTGGTTCGATTGAAGGCCCAGAATGGGGAGATCGGCAGGCCTGCTTCGCGCAAGGCCAGCGCTGCATACTGATGGCAGGTGTGAAACAAATGGTACGAATGTTTCGCGGGGTAGAACGCGGATTGACGGAACGAGGCCACTGATTCCTCGCTCAGTAGAGTCGCATGCAGATGTTGCCGTAAGCGCTGATAGCCTTCTTCCGACAACCGAAATGAGAAGAGGTCGGACGGCGGCTGGGGTGTGCGTGCCGCCCACACGCGATCATAGTGCCCGACTTCGACGACACCCTGGGTCGGCCAGAAGAGGGCTCGCGCGATCCCGGTCAGGCCCATCTTTCCCTCCAGATACCAGGCGCGCTCGGCATAGCCCCACTCCTCATACGCGTGAGGCGTGAAGCGTGAGGCGTCAGGCGTGTCGTTCTGAAAGGCGATCATCGCATGCCAGGTGTCGATCGACACGGACACCGTGTGCTGAACGGACTCCGGAGGGGGAGGCCACAAACCCTCGACCGGTGACGCACAAGCTGAGAGCAATACCGTTGCTGAAAGGGCAATCCCTCCGGCGATGATATGGCGAAACAGCCGGTTCATGTTGCAGGTCCGGAGAGATGGCGTTCTAGAAAAGCCCTGACGCGGATTTCATAGCGCTCCCCTTCGATCGCATGAGCCTGCCCGTGATCCGCATTCGGCACAAGCCACAGCTCCGTCCTCACATGATCGGCCTGATCATAGATCTGCCGGCCATGCTCGGCGGGAATCTGCGAATCTTTCTCCCCATGAATGAGAAGCAACGGCATGGCGAGTTCGCGGACCACCTGAGCCGGCGCTGCGGTTCCGATGTCGACTCCAAGCAACAGGCGTGCATAGAGGTTAGTCAGCGCCACCAGCGGCCATTTGGTGGGCCCGGGAAGGAAAAAGAACTGCCGCCCCACGAGCTCCTCCAGCGACGCATAGGGACTGTCGGCGACGATCGCCTTGATGTCCGGATGCCGCGCCAAGATGAACGCCGCCGCGCTCATGGAGAACCCCATTGCACCGATCCGTGAGGGATCGACGTCCTCTCGCTGCTTCAAGTAGGCTACCGCTGCTTCCACATCGCGCGTCTCCAGCACTCCCGCCGTCGTGTAGGCTCCTTCACTTTCCCCAAAGTAGCGGAAGTCGAACAGGAGCAAGTGAAACTTGGAGTGCAGGAACCGCGCGTGTCGCAGAATATTCGCTTTGTCGAACGGATAGCCATGCCCCACGAGAATCGTCGCCTTCTTGCCGGTCGAGCCATCAGCGGCAGCAGGGATGAACCATCCGCGCAGGGTCAGCCCATCCGAGGTTGGGAATGACACCTGCTCGTAACGCAGGCCGTAGTGCCCGGGATCGTCCAGCGTCTTAAAGGTCGGCGGATGAATGCCAAGAATAAGATTTGCGAGCGGCAGAAGAGTGATCACGCCTAGAACAATCCCCAGCGCCTTCCGGTTCACAGCGCATTCCTCTCTCGTTGGGTGATTCCCTCGCCTCGCTCATCCCAGTAGACATTTCCCAACTGGAGAATGCGGATGGCAGCCTTCGCAGCAACAGGTGTGCGAACATAGATGTGGCGAATGTCCCGGCTCACCTCTTCACAGACGCCGAGCCCGATCGTTTCATTCGCTGAATCATGCAGTCCAACTACGAGTCCGATCAGGTCTTCTCTGCGCAACATGTGCAGCTGAAAGAGCGGAGATGTGCGACCTACCTTTGTACCAAGCCGTCCGACAGGCGGTGCCAGGAGAATGAGCTGCTCGGCCTCAAGTTCGAGAGGGTGAGCCTCGGCGAAATAGGCGGCAAACCTATCCGACCGATAACGCGCCCGCTCCGCCGGTGCACGGACGCGAGCCGACGGGGCAACCTCAAGGCGATGAATCCTGAGTCCGGGCCTTCCCGCCACCACCGCCAAGAGCGGCTCCAGCTCTTGTCCCCGTTGAATGGCAACAAGGTGACGCGGGCCTAAGAGCTCGATTTTTCGAAGCTTCAACTGAAACCCCTGTCCCTGATCGATCAGCCCGGTCGTGTCAACAAACACGGTACCGACGCCGGACCGGATGGCGGTGTCGACGAGGCGTTTCGTTCCGACCAGGACTTGGAGCAGGTGGCCCGGAGGGGAGACGGATCCCACGAAGAAGAGACCATGGCAGGGCAGACAATCGATCCTGAAATTGGGAATCAGGCGTTCATCCAAGAACGCGAGAGCCACCGTGGTCGGAGGACCGATAGTCGACTGGCCGATATCCGCATCGACCATGGCGACCGGAAGCTTGCCGACCTGAACCAGACGCTGCGCGGCCGCCTTCACCCATGTGGTCTTGCCGCTGTCCGACGTTCCAATCGCCATGGCGATGCCGGGATCGCTCGCCAACGTGTCACAAACCTGTGTCCAGCGTTGCGGGAGAGGTCGTTCGGTAGAGTCTTGTGTCATCGCTGTTCGAACAAGGTGATCTCCCACTCACCAAACGGTGTCTCGTGCCGCAAGATGTACAAGCCGCCGTCGCTTCCCCGAACCTTGAAATAACGGTGGTCACGGCCCGGCCACCAATCGAGTATGTCCACGACCTCGATACGATGGTCGCCGACGAAGAATGCACAGGGCACCTCTTCGCCACGGTGGCCCGCCTGACACTCGACTTTCACCTCACCACCTCGATCATCCGGGCTTTCCGACCGGCATGAGATAGAGCGGAGTCTCGCGTCCGTGAAGACTCAAGACACCCTTCACATCTCTATCATCGAAGGCACCGAGCACCACCGTGCCGAGCTGTAAGGACACGGTTTGCAAGTAGATATTCTGAGCCGCATGACCCGCCTCCATGTGGACATACCTCAAGCCTCGTTCTCCATACTTGCCGGTAACCCGCTCATAAACCGCGCTTAACGCCAGGATGAGGGGCGCTTCCGCGATCGAAGGCTGGTCATAGGCGGCATGAGCGAGTGCTAGGCGTTTGTCCCAGTCGGCAATCCGACGCAGCGCATGCGCTCGCGGAATGTAGTGATACAGGCCGGTGGGAAGCCCCTGGACATTCCCGGCGACCACATACACTTCAAGCGGATACAGCGCACCGGCAGATGGCGATGTCCGGAACCCTGTCTGGTCGGTAATGCCCTGAGCAGCCCAGAGGAGTTGGCCGAGGTCCTCGAGTGCCAGGGGCGCGTCGCGAAACTGTCTGATAGACCGGCGCTTCTGCAAACTTTGTTCAACGGAGGTCAGGCTCCCGTATCGAAGTTTGGGCAACGTGACCTGCTCATCGCGCTGGAAGACCTTTACGGAGCGGAATGCCATAATCAGCCCTCATTCGTTTGGTTTCGAACGGCATCAGCGGACTGGGAAACAGCTCCCGCCGTTGCGCCAAAAGCTTGGTGCGAAAATCCTCTAAGGGCAGCATGATTTCCTTCCTCCTCTCCGACTCCCTCACCGGTAGACCTCGGGTTGATACAGGTTCTTCCAAAACGGTGCCGATTCCTATCATGGCCGACTATTTGCCGCCTCCTCATAGAAGCAGAGCATCCACAATGCCACGATGGCTGAGAGATCGGCGTGACCGAGTATGAATGCAATGACAACGGGTTAAGGCCTCGGATGGGCGTAGGCCCACGGCGGATACGGGACCGCTGGGGTATTTTAGGTCGTGGCGAGCTGGGTCATTGTTGCCAATTGCCTCAGGGAACCACGGCGAATGCTCGCAGACGGGATGGCATGGCGCTTTTCTCTTGATCCAGTAGGCCGTGCGAGGTCCCCCCGCCCTGTCTGCAAGATGCCGCCCTGGATTCCTCGTGCCATTCAGTGCTCATTGAGGAAGACGGGACTACCAGCGGTGTGCTCCATACCAAACGGCTGGGGTGTATGGGGCGGGTGCCGGGGAAAACAACCGACCGTCGCGAGCAAGGCGAAGGCCATGAGCCACATCAGTAGAAGGCGATTCATTTCTACCTCCACGCCTAGGTTCTCAAGTGTAGTCTTCTGTCCCGCTTCTCTTCGCCTGAGCACGACCCCGAGTTCTATCGCGGTCCTTCGGCACCAGGGCTGAGGATCATCGGAACATTCAGCTTTTCGGGCACGATGATCGTCTTGGCATTGGGGCTTTCATACAACTTGAACTGCAGATACTGCGGCGTCAGCGTTTTCGTGATGATTTCCTGTGCTTGCGATTGTCCTGTGGCGCGAATCCTCAGGCTATCGGCTTCGCCTTCCGCACGAATTTTCAATGAATCCCCCTCGCCCTTGGCCTGAATCCGAGCGATCTCGGCGTCGCGCTGCGCAATGACCACTTCGAAGTCCTTCTGCTCCTTTTCCTGTTCCTTCGCCTGCTTTTGTTCGATCGCCCTCAACACCATCTGGGAAAACTCCATTTCAGAGAGGGCCACGTTGTAGACATCAAGATGACGTCCCTTCAACGCTTCGACCACCACGGCTTCGATCTTGTTCCCGATTTCGCTGCTGCGCTCCGGAAGCGTCACCATGGTGTAGTTCGCGACCACGCCGCGCACGGCCGACAAGAGTTGTGGTTGAACCAACTGCCTGTACCAGTCAGGCCCCACTTCCTGGGCCAGAAAATAGACTTCATCCGGGATCGGGCGCATCGTGATTGCGGCGTACACTGTGACCGGCAGATCGTCTGCGGTCAGCGCATCCACCTTTTCCTTGAAGCTCTTCCATCTCGTGTCATATACAAAGACATCGTTCCAGGGCATCCGCCAATAAAATCCCTCCCTGAGCGGTTCCTTGATCAGTCCGGCAGTCAGGGGGCGCCAACGCAGCCCTCGATTTCCTGGGTCAACCGTCCTCCCGCAGCCCTGGAGGACCATCAGAACAGGGATCAGAAGAAGAAGTGTGCGCGCTTTCAGCAAGTGTTTCATATTCTCCTCTCCTTGCGTCGTCCGTTGAGCCAAACCTCTATGACCTACTGGACGGCAGTAGGGCGTCGCCCGGTGCGATCCACGGACGCATGAGCGTCAGCGAGACGCCCGAGTTCAAGGGCGGTCTGCTCGTAGTACTGTGCCAGCAAACGAGCCCCTGACACCAAATCCGACTCAGCCCCGAACAGCTCCTCGTAACGAGCTGCAGTGGTAGCTTGCGCCTTGGCTTTCTCATGCATGGCTAAGGCCTGATTCCGGTAGTAGCCAGCAATGGCTCTCTGATCATGGGAGGGGTCGTAGGAACCCATCTCGAGCGATTCTGGTGAGGCACAGCCGGAGATCACTCCTATGATCAGGCAGAACAGTAGCCCTCGACCCGCTACGGCAACCGCATGAGTGCCGTGGATTATGTTCTTCCAACATCTTCTGATTGACCTATCGATCTTCAACATTCCCCCCCAAGCATAAACACCTTCCGTAAGAGATACCCTGAGCAAATTAGGTGCCCTCGAACGATCATCCGAAGATCGATCACTCGAACCCTCTGATATATCCAAAGAAAAATGGTCGGCCACACAGGAAGAAGGAGCGAGATAAAACAGGATCCGCCCAGATTGGGTGGGGAGAATCAGGACAGGACCGCCGTCGCAACTGTCGCTAAAAACCTCAGATGCGAGCGGAGGGTCGCTTAATAGATCACGGGCGGCCGTTTCTCATCGACGATCAACATGAGCCGGCGATGTTTCAACGGTCGCTCCGGGTCTCGCGTGTAGTGTCCGAGGTCCTCTGAAACTTCCGTGATCCTGAGCGGGACCGAGATGCGCTGCGTGATATGAGGCGCCTTGGTTTCAATCGAGAGATCGACTAATTCCTCAGTAGTCCCCGTCACCTCGGCGTTCAGGTCCTTCTCGTCCAGAAAATGGACTGTCACACGTTCCTCCGGATCAATCCACGGGATGATTTTCTTTCGCTTTTCGTGATTGGTCATGTCGGTTGCTCCACGCCTTGCACCAAAACTCAACTAGAGCGATAGTTCGCAAGCGGCTTTCGATCATCGAGCCAGCCGCCGGATATAGAGGAGGACATTCTGCTTGTCCTTTTCCGATAGCTCCCATTTCCAAGACCCCATCGCTGTTCCCCGCTCACCTTCATGAATCGTCTGGCTCAGTTCGGCATCTGACTTCTGCTGGACGGCAGAGCTGGTGAGATCCGCCGGTGGAGGCGTCACGTCATACGCCTTTCCTTTTCCCTGGTCTCCATGACAGAACCGGCAATATTGCTCATAGAGCCGCTTCCCTTCTTGTAGCTCGTAGTGTTCGCGCAGCGCCTTGGCACTACTGCTCTCCCCTCTAGACGTGGCGTACGTAAGAGGGAGGCACAAGACAGCGAGTACAACCGCCATCGTAATGGAACGCGCTGGCATAGCCATCAGCTCCTCCTTGCCCAATATCGATTACTGGCAATCCTCATACCATCCGCACTGATGTTGGACGTTGCAGGCCATGCGTTCCAAGCCCTTTGAAAGTGAGGCATTCCTCTGAGCTCGGTCCTTCCTCCTGAAGGCAAGACTCCACAGTACGATGAAGCCCACTGTCGCAAGATTCCACAATCCATCCCTACGGGGAGGGTCGGCTGGCGACTTCGAAAATAAAGAATTCCTGTCGAGGCAGGAAGTGATGCCGCGTGGTCAGCTTGTATCCCGCCTTACCCATCTCTGATTGAAACTGCTCTGGAGGAAAACGAAATTCTTTCGGCGGACCTACTGGAGAGTCCGGCTTGAAATCGATGATCGCCACCTGACCACCAGGCTTAATCGATGTGGTCAGCCCTCGGAAATACGTTTCGCGGTCGCCGATATGGTGGTACGTGTTCACGATCAGAATCAGATCGACGGGCTGTGGTAGATTGGGTCCGTCAGGAGACGCTTGAATGACGATTACGTTGTCCAAACTTTCCTTCGCCGCACGTTCACGCAGATACGTCACCATCGAGGGTTCGATGTCAGACGCATACACCTTTGGCGAAGCCTTCGATTTCGCCAATCGCACGGTGAAATACCCGGTCCCAGCACCGATGTCGGCCACAGCTTGCCCGCGCTTGAGGTTTAGCGCCGCAATCACCCGATCCGGCAACTGCCATGCATCCCTCGCCGGATCGTCAAATCTTGGGGCCGACTCCTCCGCATCGAAGTGTTTCTTTAGGTGATCGGCATAGGATTTCCCCTGTTCTGCAGCTTGACCAACCGCGACGGGAATAACGAGCAAGCAAAGCGCAAGCAGGTAGGGTTTCGTATACATTGAACGCTCCTGTTTTCGATTCACTCATCAACTTCCAGCTAGAGAATCCATTTCGAGCTGCTATTCGCTATTTGCTATCACTCTTGTCCAAAACAGCTTAGACGTTGGGTCATCCAACGGTGTAGGGTGCCAGTGAATCGCCAAACCCACCTGCACCCAACCGAAGGAGACCCAACGTGAACGCATCATGCAGCATGTTCAGT
>Ga0224510_10002811_pt1 | contig 10197 bp, 7 predicted proteins | sample SF_May12_sed_USG_FD_170161 | JGI IMG/M metagenome (GOLD analysis project Ga0224510, IMG submission 170161) | Sediment microbial communities from San Francisco Bay, California, United States - SF_May12_sed_USGS_4_1 | ecosystem: Environmental > Aquatic > Marine > Sediment | place: USA: California... | reverse complement strand
GCAGATAACCCTGCACTCGCGGGCTCACAAGGTGCTTACTGACGAGGAAGTAAAGCGGCACTATCGGATAGTCCTCGATCAGTACGTGCTCCGCCTCGGTCAACAATTGCTGCCGCACTTCTTCTGCACTGCTGACCGATGCGCGCTTCAGCAGTTCGTCGTAGCGCCGGTTCGAATAGCCGGGAAGATTCTGCTCGCTGCCTGATGTAAACACGTCGGTGAATGTGCTGGCGTCGTCGAAATCGCCGACCCATACGAAGCGCATGACCTGCCAGGCGGAGCGATCGTTGCGCGTATCCAGAAACGACTTCCATTCCATCCGCCGTAGCGACACATCAATACCAAGCACTTCCTGCCACATCGACCTCACTGCCAGCGCGACTTTCTCGTGAATATCGCCGGCGTCATAGGTCAACTGAATTATCGGCGGTAATCCATTACGGTACCCGGCTTCGGCATAGGTCTGCCGCGCCTGCGCTTCTCTTTGTGCCCTGGGCGCATCGCGCCACAAATACGATGCAGGCACGTGGCCATGTACGCCGGGCGGTACCAGACCATAGGCTGCCTGCTCGCCACGTCCGAGGATTTCGACCAGCCGCTGCCGGTCGATCGCCATCGACAATGCCTTGCGGAGCGCCGGATTATCGAGCGGTGGTTCGCTGAGGTCGAAAGCGAGGTAATAAAGGGCAAGGCCGGGAGCCAGATGGACTTCGCGCGGACGTTCCCTGCGAACACTCGTGAATGCCGCAGGAGGAATGGTCGCAGTGATGTCGAGCTGGCCGGCGCGGTAGAGATTCAGTTCCGCCGCCGGATCGGCATTGGGGTAGTACTGGACGAATTCGATGGTGGCCGCATCGGCCGCACGAAATGTCCTGCTGCGGCGCAACTGCAGGACCCCGCCCGGCTGCCAGCCATCCAGCACATAGGGGCCGTTGCCGACGAATCTCGAGGGGATCCGGAAACTCGCCGAATCGTCGTGCACATCCGGCAGGCGCGGATACGCGATTGGCATCGTGAGTATCCCCGGGAAATAGCTCGCTGGATGTTCCAGTTCGATCACGAGGGTATGGTCGTCCTCGGCACGTATGCCAAGCGCCTCGACCGGCAGAACACCATTCAGCACCTGCTGATAATTTGCGAGTGGCGCGAGCAGGAAGGCGCTGGGCGACTGGCTGCCGCTTCGAACGCCGTGACGAAAGCCAGCCACGAAATGTTGCGCCGTCACTGGTCTGCCGTTCGACCAGACTGCGTCCGGGCGCAGATTGAAGCGATATTCGAGGCCGTCGGGCGACACTTCCCAGGATGCAGCGACGCCCGGTGCGATCGTTCCGTCTGCCGACACGGTGAGCAGCCCTTCATACAGGTCGAGCAGCACATTGAACGCGTGGACGTCCTCGGCGAGCACCGGGTCCAGGCTCCCAGGATCGCCGCCATTTCCCCGTTTCAAGACGCTCTCCGCGCCCGCGCTGCCCCGCGGCGCCGGCATCTCGCCCGGGCCGCAGGCGGCAAGCGCGCCGACCGCTAGGGCAACCAGGATCCCGGATAACTGCCGCACGTGCATGTCCGCAATTCTTCCACACGTCATCACGGGCGGCGAATAAGGCTTTGAATAAAGGGGTTTTTTGGCACCGGCAGCCGCTTCGTGGCCAGTTTCATTAGAGACTTGTTTATTCTCATAGTTGGGGCTAATATACCCAACCATGGCAATTAGCCAAAAGCCGACCGTCTATCGCAGCTGCCGGCTGTTGCTGCGGCCGGTCGTGTCCCTGGTCATGAAATGCGGCATGACCTGGAAGGAGTTCGCCGATCTCGCGAAGCTCGCTTTTGTCGAGGTTGCGACCGGGGAATTTGGCATCCGCGGCCGCCCGACGAACGTGTCCAGGGTGTCCATCCTGACCGGCATCAGCCGCAAGGAGATCGCGCGCCAGCGCAGCCTGCTGGCAGCCACGGACGGGACGTCATCCGCCAAGACCAACGATGCGACGCGCCTGCTGTCGGGCTGGCACCAGGACTCGATGTATCTGGACCGGAAAGGCGCACCGTTGCCACTGGTGGAGCGCGGACCAGCGCCGAGTTTCGAGGCGCTGTTCCAGCTCTATGGCGGCGATACCCCGTTTCAGACCCTGTTGAAGGAACTGAAGGCCGCCGGATCGATCACAGAAGATGATGTCGGCAAGCTCGTTGCCATGCGCCGGTATCACATGCCAACGCCATTGTCGGAAGAGAACATCCGGCTCTTCGGGTCGAACCTCTTTGAGCACGCGCGGACCCTCGAGCGGAACATCACCGGACGCGCCGAGCATCGACGTTTCGAAGGTGCGGCAGCCGATGATCGAGTCGCGCCGGCTGACGCCGAGGAGTTCCGCCGTTTCCTGAACGAGCGCGGGCAGCAGTTTCTGGAGGAAATCGATGACTGGCTCGCCCGTCATCGAGCGACCGCAATGGATTCCGATTCCGTACCAATCCGGCTCGGCGTAGGCCTCTACGCCATCGATGGCCAATTACCAGCAGGCAAGCAATCATGAAAATTCAGTATCTTCTGGCGACTGTAGCGACAGCGCTTTTCTTCTCCGCCTGCGGTGGCGGCGGTTCGGGTGCAGCGAACAATCCGCCCCCGATCGGCGGCATCGTTCGGACCGGCGTCGCGATCGGCCCGATCACGACCTTCGGCAGCGTCGTCGTCAACGGCGTTCGCTACAGCACCACGACTGCCACCTTCACGGTCGACGATTCGCCGGGCACCCAAGACGACCTGCGAGTCGGCCAGGTCGTGCGTGTTCGCGGGAGCATCGATGACAACTCGACGACCGGAACGGCTAATGACGTTACATTTGATGACAACGTCGAAGGACCGATCCAGAGCATCGATCCGGTCACGGGCGTCCTGGTGGTACTCGGCCAGACCGTGCGCACCGACGCCCAGACGTCGTTCGACGACAACATCCAGCCTGCATCCCTTGCCGGCCTTGTCGCCGAAGACATTGTGGAAGTGAGCGGCCTCGTCATGGCCGACGGCAGCATTTCCGCCACCCGGATCGAGAAGAAACCGGCCGGCTTTCTCTTCGAAGTTCACGGAATTGTGAGCAATCTCGATGCCGGCAATCTCCGCTTCTCGCTCAATGGGCTGGTCGTCAGTTACGCAACTGCCACACTGGACAACTTCCCGGGTGGCCAGATCAGCGGCGGAAATCCTGTCGAGGCCAAGGGGAACACTTTTGACGGCAACGGCAGGCTGATCGCGACGCGCGTGGAATTCGAGGGTTCAGCCGTCGGCAATGCCAACGATCACGTGGAAATAGAGGGCTTCATCACTCGCTTTGCCTCCGCCCAGGACTTCGATGTATCCGGGCTGCCGGTTTCGACGAGTAACGGCACTGCCTTTACGGGAGGCACCGCGGCGAACCTCGGCCTGAATATCAAGGTCGAGGTTGAGGGTAGCCTCAATGCGAGCGGCACGCTGGCCGCCACGAAAGTCGACATTCGTCGCGGCGCAGCCGTACGGGCGACGGCACTGGTCGATTCCGTCAACGCGGCGGGCAATTCACTGGTCATGCTCGGCATCACCGTCAATATCGATGCGCTGACACGCCTCGAGGACAAGAGCAACGCCAATGTCAGGCCGCTGACGATCAATAACCTGAACACCGGCGATTACCTGGAGGTCCGCGGCACCGAACAGCCGGCGGGCAGTGGCCGGATCCTGGCATCCATACTCGAGCGCGACGACGTCGACACCAGGACCATCCTGCAGGGTTTCGTGACCTCCGCCGGTGCTCCGTCGTTCACGATACTTGGCGTGACAATCACGACCAACGGCTCGACGCAGTTCCTGGGTATAAATGGCGTTCCCATCCCCTCGGCGACATTCTTCAGCCAGGCAACAGCTGGAACGCTGGTCAAGGCGCGGGGAACGGAAACGTCGGCAACGGCGATTACCGCAGACGAGGTCCAGCTGGAGCAGTAGTGCGGGACGATTGCGCGGGATAACCCGCTCAGCATCCCGGCCGATCGAACATGAAACGAAAAGGACTTACGCTCATGACCAGGAAGCCACCAGTTCGGCGATTCTCTTGTCACCGCTTACACCATGACCCATCGACTCACCTGCCACGGGAATCCGGAGTAATGGCGGGCTCACGACGTGGATCCGTACGGGGCGGCGGTGTTTCCTGACATCGCAGCCCCTGCTGGTCTGGATCGGACTTGATTGTAAGGCCCCGCGAGGGGCCTTTCCTTTCCGCTGCCAAGTACGGACCATGACCGGGACCGCAAGACCCGCCGCAGGGTATTGATCTACATCAAGTCGAAGAGAAACCCTTGCCGCTATTCAATGTTGCCGTCAGTGCGAGAACCGTGGCGGTCGGTCTATCCGCCAGGCCGGTCATCATTCCACGGGTGATTCGACCGCGTAGGCGTCGCCATAAAACTTGGCTGTCGTGCGCGTGTGAAAGGTGATGACCCGGATCGGCTCGTATTTCGGATTCGGAAGGCCGGGCAGCACCTCGAGAATCTCGTCCGGCTTCAGGTAGGCGGCCAGCGGAAAGCTGACCCGCGGCAGCGCTGCCAGTTCCGGGTCGCGCGGCGGGCTCACGCGGTGCGTCGTAGAGGGCAGAAGATCGTTCGTGATCCTCTGCAGGTAGTCGCCGGTGTTGAGTACGATCGTGCCCGGCGGGGCGTGGAGGCGAATCCACTTGCCATTGGTATTCAATACCTGCAAGCCCTCGACCGCCGGCGCCGGCAGCAGCGTGAACAGGTCGACGTCTTCGTGCGCCAGCAGCCGCCCGGCGCCGCTTTGCGCGTCCGCGCACTGCACCGGCGGGTAGTAATTGAGTCGCTGACCGAAATTCGGCCTCGCGAGCCGTTCATCGTACAACTGTGGATCGCATCCCAGGAAGCGCAGGATGCTCTGCATGATGGGCAGGAAGAGCGGCAATTCGGCCAGTATCAGGCGCCGGAATTGCGGCTCGAATTCCGGCCGCGGCCAGCACGTCCGCGCGTCGAACGCGGGGTCGCCGTCCAGATTGAACGCGCGGCGCCCGAACACCCAGCCCTCGACCAGGTCCGGGTGAATGTCGCTGGTTTCCTTGATCGGAAAGTAGCCTTCGCTGACCGCCCCGTGGCGCGCAGCGCGAAAGTCCAGCTTCTGCTCAAGCGAAGTGATGGTGAACAATTCTTCGACCCAGCCTGCGGCCTCTTGGAAGCAGCGCGCGTCGACCCCGTGCCCCTCCAGGATCACGAAGCCGATATTTCGCATGGCTTCGCCCAGCTCCTGCGCGAAAGCATCACGGTCCCGCGCGTTGCCGTGCAGGCAGCGACCGATGTCGCAGCTGGCGATAGAAAAGTTCTCTTCGAAGGACTCCGGCCCGTCGGCGGCCTCGGCCAGGTGGTAGTCCGGCTTCGGGACCTGGTCGTAGCGCGCGAACTGTGCGCTCGATGCCCTGGGCCCGTGCCGCTTGTCGTGTCTGCTTGAATCCACCATGGATTATCGTAACGCAGTCATGTGTTCGGACGCCGGCCGCTCCAGCGGAACAGCAGCAGGCCCAGCGCCACCCAGACCAGCAGCAGTTCCAGGCTGGTCAGGTCGAATTCCTGCATCCGGCCCACCAATGATGTCGCGAGCATGCGTCGCAAGTCGCCCTCGAAGTTCAGCACCACGAGAATTCCCAACGCGAGAACCGAGATCCAGGCGGCGGCGAGTTGCAGCCAACGCGGGATACGAATCGTGACCTGATCATAGAGAGCCGGATTGCGGCGCGGGAGCAGGATCAGCGCCACGCTGTGCAGGGCGTAAAGCAGCATCAAAGCGACGACCGAAATCCCGAGCGCGAGGCCCAGGCGTCCCGAGAGCAGCAGTGCGGCCATGATGACGAAGCTGACCGACAGCCCGAAGACCGGGGTACGGGCGGTCACGTGCAATCGTGCAAACGCTGCCGGCATATGTCCTTCGCATGCCATGAGCCAGGCAAGCCGCGCCGGCACCAGCATGGTCGCATTCAGCGACGTCGCGACGGCCATTACGGCGCCCAGCGTCACGAGCGCCGACGCACCGAACGGAAGATAGGTTGCGGCAGCCCTCGACATCGGCACACCGGTTGCCCCCAGTTCGGACGCGGGCAGTACGCCGAAAGCGACGACGGACATGGCCACGAAAATCGCCGTGGTGACCAGGATGCCGAACACGAAGACGCGTGGCAGCCGGGTGCGGCTGTCGCGCACCTCGCCCGCGGCCTGTGACAGGGCTTCGAAGCCCGCGTAAGCAAAGAAGAGTGGCGGAAGTGCTGAGCCAAAGCCCGCTGCCCCGTGGGTAAAGAAGGGCCGGTAGTTGGCCGGCTCGATGGCAAACAGTCCCGGGATAATCAGGCTCGCCAATGAGATTGCGAGTATCAGGCACATGGCGAGTTGCAGGCGCCCGACCCAGCGCACGCCGACGACGTGCACCGCAAAGAACAGGACCAAAGTGCCCAGGGCCAGGAGTCGCGCCGCCGCGGCGCCGTGTTTCCAGCCGGGGGCGAACAACTCGAGCAGGTTGACCGCCAGCGCATCCGCCAGATAGGCACCGGCGCCCAGATAGGAGATCAGCTTCAGCCAGGCCGAGAGAAAGGTGAGCCGCCTGCTTCGGAGCGTGTTCTCGATGTGCAGGATCTCCCCGCCCGGCAGCAGCCCGAGCGGAGTCGACAGGAAAACCAGGTACGCCACCGACGAGGCAAGCACGATGGGCGCGAGCACCAGGTGCGCCAGGATCACGCTCGGGCCGGTGGCCGCCGTGGCATCGGACGTGACCCGAAAAATGCCCGCGCCGACGAGGATGCCGATCAGGATGGCATAGGACTCGAGCGTCCCCAGGTCGCGCCTCAGACCGGGGCCGGATTGCTTCGACGCGTCCACGACTGGCAAGTCTAGGCGAAGTTCGCGGGATTCGAGCCGCTCATCACTTAAACTCAGCGCCGTGCATCAGGGCAGTGCAGACGACCAGCCGGCTGAATCGATCCGCAACGCGGAGATCGTGCTCCCCTGCGCGGAACTGCAGCCGACCCTGGATTTCTTCATCGGAAGGCTCGGCTTCCGGCTCGATTGCATCTCCCCCGCCGATGATCCGCGCACGGCGTTGATCTCGGGTCACGGACTGCGAATCGCGTTGCGGCGCGGGGACCCCGGGCCGCCGGTCACGCTGCGCCTCCTGTACGACGACCCTCTCGCCCTCGGACAGGGCGCCGGTGAACTCCGTGCACCCAATGGCACGCGCATCGAACTGGCAGAGAGATCGCCGGCGCTTGTCATTCCCCCCGGTCGGCAGGAACTCGTCGTCAGCCGCGCCACCGGCGCCAGCTGGGTCAGCGGCAGGGCCGGCATGCGCTATCGCGACCTGATTCCCGGTCGCCTGGGCGGGCGCTTCATCGCGTCACTGATCCAGATTCGCGAGGGCGGCCCGGTGGCCGATCACGTGCACTTTCACAACGTGCGCTTCCAGATGATCTACTGCGCGAAGGGGTGGGTGCGCGTCGTCTACAAGGACCAGGGGCCTCCGTTCGTCCTTGCGGCCGGCGACTGCGTGCTCCAGCCACCACGCATTCATCATCGCGTACTGGAAAGTTCGGCGGAGCTCGAGGTGGTCGAGGTCACATGCCCGGCCGAGCACGACACATTCCTTGATCATGAACTCGAATTGCCCACGGACATCGTGCGACCCGATCGCGACTTCGGCGGGCAACGCTTCGTGCGCCACGTGGCCACTGCTGCATCATTGCAGGCACAGCGCAGTGGATGCAGGGACCTCGGGCTTGCCGAAGCGACCGCCGGCCTTGCGAGCGCAAGGGTGGTTCTTGCGGCGGGTGCGGCTTCTCTCGCACAGGCGTGGAGACACGACGGTGAATTCCTGTTCGTGTACCTGCTCGCTGGCAGCCTGGTGCTGCAGGGCGCCGCGCCTGAACAAATGCGCCTGGACCGCGGCGACAGTCTCGTAGTGCCCGCCGGAGCGGATTGTGTGCTTGCTTCGCACAGCGACGATCTGGAGTTACTGGAGTTGCGCCTGCCCGGCGCGTGACAACTCTCCCTCGACGCCGGGAGCACGTACTTGCCAGGGCTTCGACTTAGTACCCGGACAGGTCCAGAATCTGCCGGTCATGGTGCAAGACTACGTCAAGACCGTCATCATCCGCAGGCCTGCGAAGATCGCAACCGACGAACGTGGCCGCACGGTGTGGGCCGGCAAGGTCGAGAGCGTGGAACTCGAACTGGTGTCCACCACCGCACTGGAAAGGATCCTGAAGTCGGATGATGGCAAGACCCATGGCGAGATACGCCGGCTGGCCAGGGGCAGGAAGAACGGCGTGCTTGCAAAGGACCCCGCCACCGGCGCCTATCACATCGTCAGCGAGGATGAACTGCGGGCGGCACTCGAGAGCACAGACATGCGGCCGCCACCCGCACGTCTCGCGGATGCCAGCGCTGCACCCGTCGCCGACAAAGTGAAGCAGGCGACCGAGGAACTATCGCTGGTGAGCACGCAGACACTGCGCAAGGTCCTGAAGCCGGGCGGCAAAGTCGAATACGAGAATCTGAAGACGGGCAAGAAAGACAAGTTCGGTGGCTTCAATCCTTACGACAACAACTGACCACTGAGGCTCCATGAAACGCTGGGCCGTCCTCGTCGCTGCGCTCTACCTCGTGATCCTGATTGCGCTGACCGTGCCAGTACTGCTTGCGGCATTCGGATGGATGCGTCCACCCCAATCACCGCTGGGCGAGGTAATCAGCGTCTATGCCGAGGCGCCTTACTGGATCTGGGTCATCGTCATGGTCGCTTGCCAGCTGGCACTGCTGTCAGTGCCGGTGCGGGTCGCCAGCCGCCGCCCGGTCACACGCAGTGCCCTCTGGCCGACGATCCTGGTCGCCGGGCTGATGATGGGCATCCTGGTGACGGCTGCGTTCGTCGCCATCGACGAATTCGTATACAGGTTAGAAAGAGAGGCCGCCAACGACTGGATCGGCTGGAGCGGCGTCGCGGCCGGGCTCGCGACCTGGGGAATCTGGGCGTACGTCTTCGGCCGAGCCGCGAAAGTGGAGGCACCACGCGACCTCGTCGCCAGGCAGTGTCGCCTGTTGTTCCAGGGCAGCATCCTCGAATTGCTGATTGCAGTGCCCACGCATATCGTTGCGCGCTCTCGGGACTATTGCTGCGCCGGGTTCATGACATTTGTCGGCCTGACGATGGGAATCTCGGTGATGCTGTTCGCTTTCGGCCCGGCACTTTATTTCCTGTTCGCCGAGCGCTGGCGGCAACTCCATCCACAGGCGGGATGATCAGGCGCGCCGGCGCCTCGTATCGCGCCCGTAGTAGTCCGGGTAATCCGGCGAAAGCCCCTTGAAGCGGCGGTGCATCCACAGATACTGCTCCGGATGGTGCCGTATCTGCGCCTCGAGCAGGGCACCGAAGCGCACGGTGTCTGCAATCGGGTCGTCACTCGGAAAATTCTCGAGCTCCGGCCCGATGAAGACCCGATAACCCTGCGCACCGGGGAGGCGCTGCGGGAAATAGGTCAGCACGGCGGCGCCGGTCATGCGGGCCAGGCGCGATGTTGCGGTTGCCGTGGCGGCCGGCGTGCCGAAAAATGGCAGCATGGCCGCGCCCTTGTTGCGATAGCTCTGGTCCGGTGCGTACCAGACGGCGCCATTTTCCTTCAGTGCACGCACCAGCGTGCGGATGTCGTCGTACCGGATCGCGCGCTGACCATAAAACGCAAACTTCCCCGCCATGACCACTGAAAGGACTTCGTTCCTGGTTGGACGGTACAAGACATTCAGCGGCACGACCGTGCCCAGGATGCGGGTGCCAATTTCAATGGTCGTGAAGTGCCCGCCGACCAGAATGGCGCCGCGCCCCCTGGCGAGCGCACGCTGCAGATGCTCCAGCCCCTCGACCTGCGCCAGTGCGCGCACTCGCTCATTTGGGCTCCACCAGGTGATCGCCGTCTCGCAAAGGCCGATGCCCAGGCTCTCGATGTGGCGCTTCAATAGCGCCCCCCGCTCAGCAGGCGTGAGCTCGGGCAGGCAGATCTCGATATTCCGCCGCGCTATCCGGAAATAGGAGAGCGGCAGCAGCCCGATCACGCGGCCAAGCAACCGGCCGATATGCAGTTGCCACTTGTATGGCAGCGGCTCGATCGCGCGCAGCAAACCAAGACCCAGCCAGGTCAGCCA
>Ga0224510_10002810_pt1 | contig 10198 bp, 8 predicted proteins | sample SF_May12_sed_USG_FD_170161 | JGI IMG/M metagenome (GOLD analysis project Ga0224510, IMG submission 170161) | Sediment microbial communities from San Francisco Bay, California, United States - SF_May12_sed_USGS_4_1 | ecosystem: Environmental > Aquatic > Marine > Sediment | place: USA: California... | reverse complement strand
ATAACATCTTTTGAAGTGTGTGTGTGTGTGGGGGGGGTTGCGTGCGTGCATGCGTGCGTGCGTGCGTGCATGCATGCATGCACAGATTTGAAATAATCTATTTAATTTTTATTGAACTTGATCTCTAGATTTCATTTATTTGAGTTTTTAGTCTTTAACACAAATATACCATACCTTTTCTTTTTTTCTTCTTTCTTATGTTCAGTTGGAGATGGGATCGTATGGGAAGGGATCTGCTGGTGGCAAGCTCATCTGCTAAACTGTCTAACTTTGTTTTGAGGGTACCTAGAAGCTGTATGTCAGTGATCTCGTAGGTTGCGCAACTTAAATGTTGCAATACATCTCTCACATCCCTTTGCATCTTTTGTAGATCTTAAAACATGAACAAGCATCAAGTCAGGTATCATGAAGTTTTGAACACTTCCAAGTTCAAATCAGTGTCATATTTTGTTGATTCCACATAAGTAAATTATTTCTGATGTTGTTTTTCAACCCAGCTCTTTAGGCTCAATTTGACCCAGGGGTTACATTGAGCTTTCACAAACATTGTTAGCAAAGCTCATTATAAATTCATAAAATCAAAATTTATAAAAGCCTCTGCAATTTGATCAAACTGACTTGGTACACTGATGAATGTTGCCCTAAGAAATGTTTATGGAACAAATAAAACAATGTAAGTATGGAATAAATTATGGCGGTACGAGTGTTTGGTGTTAAATCATCAAGAAACTACTAACTTCATGTAAGGTACTAATCTGGATGAGATGAGTATATGAATCTGGTGAGGATCCCTAAGTTTGCTGAACGTTTCATACACAGTAAAACTGCTTATTTGGAAACTCACAGCTTCATGCAGTTATCAATTATCAGGATTTGTTATTTATTCCCTGGTGCTGCATCGCATGGGATAAGAGACCCCTCCAGGGAATGTGCAGTTTAGCACAAATATTTTTATCATAATAATTGTAGTTTTAAACTTTGAATGCAAATATAAATAATCACTTACCTTTTGAAGTGATGTCAACTACTTGAGCGACAGCAGTTCCATCTGTGAGAGCTAACACAACAAACATCATATCAACAATGAGAAATCAAAGTTCTACATAAGTTGCATTCATTATTCTTACAATGTTACTGTGACTGGAAAAATAACTTTTAAATAGATAGTGTGTACTTCATTCTGGTACTTGATTACATTTGTGACATTTAGAACTATTACAACACAAATAAGATAAATAAGATAACAAAACAAGTGTACCTTCCAGGTCTGGAAGTTCCTCTTCCTGGTCTGGGTCTAAAAAGAAAACAAATATGCTCAAGATTTCCTAGAAGGTAAAACTAAAATTGCTTAACATTACATATATATTTTCAAGATGATAAGTAGCGATTGTAACAATGTATTAAGTGTAATGTAATGTTTACTTTTGATGCATGTATAAAAAAGAGATTTACTTTTAAATCTCTCAATATTAAGGTCCCAAGACATATGTTATACATAACTATTAACAAGAACATTTTCAATAACTTAATCAATTTCTTCGATTATGTTGATGTTTTAATAATTCTTTAAAAAAATACATTTGCTTACTATTGGAAACATCTATGAGCCTTGCTTCCCCAGCAATATTGGTGGCATCTGAGAACAAACAGAAAGTCAAGGTCACTTTAACATGAATTAGAATTTAAAGACTAATGATATTAAATCTTTGAATATAATATAACATAATTGCAGGGAAAATTATTTAATAATTATTTAATCAATTAAGCTAAAAATACTCAAAAAGTGTCTTATGTTTATTTACTGAAATCAATGATTAATTACTCTTTGGTTGCATTAAAGAGTAAGAACCATCTATTCAGAGTTATTGGATGCATAAGCACCTAAGTGCTTCATCTATATTTGCAGAGATATACTTAATGCAATTTCTTGGCAAAGACACCTGAAATCTTGGATTTATGTTTTTATTTTTCCCATTTATTTAAGTTATAACATAAACTTACTCTTCGGTACAGGTGCTTGCCTTACTTTGTCTGGATCATTTGTTGTGTCTTAAAAGAAACAAAATAATAAGGTCAAAAAACAATATCACTGAAATATAAAGATTCCAAGTTTGTATCTTTATTCCCTTTTAATCCGACACTAATCTTACATTATGTTAAGTATACTAAACACAAACGACAAAAAAATCAAAAAAACAAAAACCAAAACAATTTAAAAAAAAAAAAAAAAAACCCTTGCCAAAGTCAGGAATTGAACCTGGGACCTGTCACACTCAACGTAGAGGAGTTACCTTACCAACCTCGAGCTATTAAAATGTTTCAGCATAATGGCTCCAAATGTCAATAAACAAAGCCAAATATGTGGGCGACATATTGTAATGTTCTTTGTTGTTTTTAATTTTAGTATTATAATCCTTTACTGTTATAAAAAAACAGGTGGAGAATGTAAGCTCTACAACAGAATATTATTTTTACACTAACCTTTACACAACTTACACACACTTGTGTCAATAACAAAGTGTGGTTGGTCTGTGTACTGCTTTGGAAGCCTTTCCCAGCAAAACCTGCTTCCGTTCCAAAGGACTGCGAACACGTGTTTGCATGGCAAGCAAGTTTTTTGGAAGTCAGGACAGGTGCAGTTGACTGGCATATGTATCGCCACATCATAAGCTTTGCTGCCATCAGAGGAAGGACATCTGAAGTTTGTCTCATCTACTTTTACAATACCATCTCTGAAATTGTTTGCATGAGGAGGATAAAAATTGTTGAAAAAGTATCAAACATAGAAATCACTATTGTTTATTGTTCTGCTTTTTGGTAATCAATTTTTTAATGTATAAAAAACCACAACCAAAATAGATCTTTTTATAAGTAATATGTTTATTTCAGAAATGAATGTCCAACAACATGTTTAATATAATTTTTTTATATATGTTTAACGTTTTTCAAATATCATTGGTTTGTATGAGCGCTTAATAATAAAAAGTACATACAAGTCAATATGGAGTGCGATTGCCATTTTCGCAACACAATGCTTTGCGAAAGCCTTTGGTCTGTTGTTCAGGAATCTTGGCAGTGTGGCATTGTATGGCCTTACTGAGGCCAGAGCTCTAGAGTTGTTTTCAATGTAGCTAAAAAAGAATATTAGTCATTAAGGCATTGTGAAATGTTCTTGTTAACAGTCCTCTATCAAACACTGGATGGTAAACTAACAAAACTTTCCTTTGTAATAATAATTATGATTTATTTTTGTGAAAATATAAGCCAGTTTGATACTTTCAACAGATCACTAGATAAATTCATAATTTTTTAAGAGATATTTGATGATAATATTATTGATTTAAATTTGACATATTAAGATCCATAGCATCACAATTAGGGATGAGACGATACGGTCATCACTCGATACGATACATATCGATACGAAGGGAGACGATATGGTTATTTCCGATACGATACGATACGGGTAATAATTGTACAAATACAAACTTTCACAATATTCATATGCTTTATTTATAAACACAACAGTGGAATGCTTTGTCTAGTCAGTTTTACAAACACAATGACAAGGTTCACAAAGGAATTAGATAAAACAAATCTCTTTGTTAAGATTAAATATGCACAGTTGAAGTTTTGAAAAAGAATGTGAAGAAAATGACTCTTGTCTGAAAAATTCATTATAATTTATAAAAAAATTCTGTATTTACATATATGGTACATGAAGGGCAGTTAAATGGAATGTTATTATTCTAAACAGTATAAATGACAGTATAGTAAATAGAAAACATTATACAATGTTAGATTTGAGGTTCTTGGAATTTGACTAGATATCACTACACCAACAACGCCGACAGAGATAATATTAATTGAACGATTATGAAAAAGTAGACAACATAGTGACTTTCCCCCTTCATAAATATCAAGGTCGTATCGCGATATATCGCGCTGGGCCACGATACGTATCGTGACCCGCCGTATCCATACTGTATCAATATATCGCCATATCGTCTCATCCCTAATCACAATTGCCATTATTCACTTGGGCTGGGAAGATTTTCATTATTGGTACACTTTCGCTACAGAAACTAACCAATACATGTTGATAGATGATATAGTCATCATGCTGTACAGCCGTAAAAACAACAACTATTTGTTTCAAATTTGAGTTTTATACAATTCAGCAAAAGATTGGCGCATATTGAGTTTGATCTTTACTTATTGAACTAATAATTTGTGAATAAAACTATGGTTCACACTACACTGCTAGCCATTTTGCTAAAACTAGTATTACTTAGATTCACTGTATAGATCAATCCAAAACATTTACATTGTTGTTGCTGAAATCCTTTTTTTTATTTTGAAACCTTAAGTCATGTTAATATATATGTATTATATCGAATGTTTATCATATCAGCAAGGTCTGTATCAAATACGTATCGTTACAGCTGCTGACCTAACGTTCCAGACTTACTAAGTATTATTCACATATGTTTTATCTCACAATCCTTTCTATTCTAAATAATCAGATACATTAAAAGTGGTCTTCATTGAGCACCAAATACATTTTCATGTATATGTTTCTCAAGGAAGCCAAATTCAATTTGAGGATAAGGATAATGCTGTTTACATGAGTTTTCGTTGAGTAACAACTACATGTCGTCGTTGAGAACCACAGCCTGTGACGCTTTGATTGTACCCAGTGATAATACTTTAAGCTTCTATGCACTGCTGAACAAATAAATAAAAATACCTTTGCCATTTCTTCTGTAGGTAGTTTTGCAACAGTTCTTTCACAGTTATGGTGATAGGCAGCTTGTTTCGCCCTTTCAAACATTGGTTCTTGAAGGCCCTGTTTTGACGCTCAAGGGCATTGATTGTCCAATTTGCGAATAGCTTGGCATCCTGTCTGAAACACCATGCCCATCGCTTTTCAAAAGTGATGGGTTTGTATAAATTAGAAGATATTTGAAAAGGAAAATGAAACAAATGATTTTTGTTTAATTTGCTTAGCATTCTTTAAAACAACTGTGGCACCTATAATTTTAGGGGAAAAAGATGGGACAGACTGACTAACCAACTTACATCATGCTCCAAATTATTTATTGATTTCTTTTACTAAGTGTAAGAAATAACAGTTTAATGAACCTCTTTTGCTGGCAACCATTGTCTTAGGACATAGTGAGAGAACTCTTCATGCTGCCACACAGTCGCACCCTTCATCTCTTCCAGCACACTCTCGAAGTCTTGTATTGTATTGGCAGAGGCGAGGCGGCGCAGATGTTTGAGTGCCTGGACCTTGTCAATTTTGGGATGCCTTTTCATCCAACGAACCCAGGCCTGTTCTCGGTGGAAATCGCAGAGGAAAACCCTTGAATCTAATGTTCAAACAAATGGCAAAAGTTAAATGAGGAGAATAAGTAAATCCTTTTTCATATGAGAAAATGTTAAAAGGAAGTTTACAGAGATTGAAGCCTTTTTTTACTTAATGATACTTAGAAACAATGTTCATGCGCATACAAAAAACCACAATATCCACAATACATTGTTATATGTTCACGAAGAAACTGATGCTTTTTTGTTTTTGGTGTATTTTAATGGTATTTCATAGGTATAAACTCGATTGTAATAGCATAATATAAGTAAATGAAGTTTACCAGTAAGTACACAACTAAGGCCAAAAAAAATATTGTGTTTCACACAGTTTGGGGCAACGGTCTCAACAATTTTAGGTAGGGTCGGCTCCGTTATTTTTATATATATTTTTTATTAAGAATTGAAAGCTTAATGACAAAGACCCCAATGAAAAATTTCGGTAATTTTGTAAAAAAATCTAGGGTCTGCCAGTTCCAATAGGTAGGGTTGGGTTTACCAAAACACAGGATATTTTTTTAAGACCAAAGCCTCCATAAGTATTATCAATACGAGGTAACCAAATGTCTTCAAATGTAATTTATCAATCTATTTTAGTACTTGTTATGTGTGATTACAATGTTGCATTGCTAGTAAATTAAGTTGTTTTTATCATACATAAGATTATAAGTCTTCAAATTTCAGCAAAATTCCAAATGAGCTTATACAGAAACTAAATGGATGCCAACACAAAATGACTTAATCGTAGAAAAAAAACTGTACATGAAATATGATTATGCTAAAACATGTAACTTGAAAAAAACTTTTGCAGTAATGAAAACAACATGTTTTACATTATTTTAACTGCAAATCAACAATATACACTTGAAGGAAATTCATCAACCAACTAACGCTTCTAAAAGCACTGTTATTGGCTTATTTTGGCCCCAACCCCAGGAGGAGCTTACATAATTTCTTAGCCCTGTGCAAATGTTGTGGCAACACTGTTTGTTTCCAAAGGGGCTTTAATCTATTGGCCAAATTTAATCCAACTTTGTTGAATGATAATTTGGTGAACTGAGTTTTCATAAATTTCATGGAAAACAGTTATACTTGTAATTTACCTGTGAACACAGACTCTATTGCCGAAATCTCTGCATCTGACTGGTCTGTAATGAAGAACTGGGCCCTCCATTCAGGGTTTGCTACCCTTATCACGTCCAGGGCTTCTGCGATTGTAGGAGCCCTTTCATCCTCGGTGATAAAGGTGGCCACAACTTGCGTGTCTATATTTGTCTTCACACACAAGAAGAACAATGGAGCCATATACTTCGATGTGTTGTACGTGGCGTCCAACATCACCACTTGCTGACCATATCTTTGCAGAAGGGTCTTCATATCTTTAGATTGAAAGACAAATATAAATTTGCTTTCAGTCTGCAATAAAAAATAAATTATGTAATATTATTAATCAACTATTTGTTAAATAGTAATATATAATTAGTGTACTACAAAATGTACTTGTTACTGAGTCTGAGTAAGCTAGATTTAGCCATAATTTTTTGGGATTGGTGTTTGTGCATCAATGAATCCATGATTTCATCTAACCATGATTTGTCTTTTAATAACACAGACACCCCCCCACCTCTCCGGACAAATCTCCTATCATTTTTGCCAACCTTGACATATCCCCTCCCATAGTTTTTCCACCCAGAACATATCCCCTCCCATAGCTATGCCAACCCATAACTGCACAGTGAAGGGTTTTATGCACATTTAACCCTTTAGGCCATTAATGTGGCTGACGACTTCCGGGTCCAGGTAAGGGAAACTTTCAAGTTTCCATGGTGAATTGATTTTTCATTTAAGTGTTATAAACATGATGATTATTGGATAGTGTAGCCGTTAACCAATGATTGCAATACTGACTGATGTGCTAGGAGGGAAAGGGTTAAAATATCACTGTCTATAAACGCGACCATGTTCTGGGCTTGCTATGAAAACCAAAGCACAGTATTCCAATATGGCGAAATCATAGGTTGCAAGAACATTATAAAGTTGACTTAATATCAGCTAAATAAATAGTCACAATGACTGATACACTTTTTATTCTAAAGTGCTGCAATATACAGTGTCATACAGTGGTTTTATAGACAATGCTCTACAAAAATCAATCAAAGGGTAATAATAAAAAACGTGACAAGGTAGAGTAATGGTTCTTGTGCACAGCACTTCAAGTCATTGCCAGAAACATGCATACCATGTTTGGAGTCATTTGAACCTATGGTGACAAAGTGATGCTTCGGACAAGCAATGCTACTTAAAAATCAATCAAAGGGAAATAATTAATTTAATAGTTTCTTGTGCATTGCACTTCAAGTCATTGCAAGAAACATGCATACTAAGTTTGGAGTCAACAGGACATGCAAGGGTTGATCAGAAAGTTCGTAGAATATAACTTTTATATATGACGTTCTATGTGCTTTCAATTTTAAACAAATATTTTTCCATTTATTTTAAATATTTTAATCAGAATTTCAGTAAGTTTCATTTTTATCAATACCAGTATTTATCACCACCCATGTTACCCCAGAGCACGCCAAGTTTTGAAGCAATGTAAGTATCATCTGGCACGACTTTGACCCTTGTTTTTTTTCTGCGAATTTCCATGAAATATTGTCTGCTATTGATGTGCTGTCAACTATTTTTTTCATGTTCATCTTGCGATATATACAACGCATGCAATGTACATTTAAGTGGCATGCACTGTTCACACACAACATCCATTATGGTTCTTCTAGAAAATGGAGAATCGCAAGCGGCAGTAAAATTTTGCTTCCATTTAGAATAAATTCAGACACAGAAATGTTTAATGCTATGCAGAGGGCTGACAGCACACCAAAGATATGAAGCGGCTACTGTTTTCAAGTGGTTTAAATGCTTCAAGAATGGCAAATCAAACATAAGCGATGATGCACGCTCAGGGAGACCATCCGTTATTATGCCGATATTAGTGGCGTCAGTGAGGAGGTTCATTAAAGATGACCATTGGCGCACTATTAGAGATGTACATGTAGTTGATGGAACAAGAATCCCCTTCGGAACCAGGTGAAATATTCTTCACGAACATTTCCACATGAAACGTATCTGTGCACACTGGGTACCTCGTCTGCTGATGGATTTTGACAAAGAAAGAAGAGTTGCAACATCTAAACACTGCCTACAGAGAGTGAGACATCAAGGGGATGCTTTCCTCAACAAGATAATTAAATGCCACGAGACGTGGATCCGGTTATATGATCCTGAGACAAAGCAGGAATCTTCTCAATAGGTCGATCCTACCACACGTGCCCAGTGAAAGCAAAGGTTAACCAGAGTGCAGCCAAGTATATGTTTATAATGTTTGCGGAAACCAGAGGGATGTAATTGTTTCCTGTACAACACTGGAATACAGTAAACTCAGACTATTACAGCAGGGTTATAACAACAACAACAATAATAATAACTAGATGGGTGCTTTTGGTAACGAAAGCAATCATGTCTCCCCCTGTATGTCACTGGATGGAATCAACATTTGTTGTAGAGGAAGGTGAAATTGTAAACAAGAACTATCACAGAAGGTGATGAGTACCCAATGTGCAACATAGGAAGGAGGGTTAATTTTTTACCTTGGCATTGAACCAACCTTGGGCAAACACAGGCAATGCACATCATTTCATCATAGCTGACATTTCAGGAAAGTTTTATTGTAAATCCCACCAGGGGTTCAAAAGGTTAAGAGCGTACTCAAAATACAGTCATACAATGTTTAATCTTAAATTTTGACCTTGACCTTCAACTGACCTTGGTCAAACATAAGCATTGCACATCGTCACATTACAGTGGACATTCGTGCAAAGTTATTTGTAAACCAAAGTTATTTGTATAGTCATACAATGTTTAATCTTAGATTGAGACCTTGACCTTGACCCGACCTTGGTCAAACATAGGCACTGTGCATCATAATTGACATTTGTGCAAAGTTATTTGTTAATCCCACTAGGGGTTCAAAGGTATAGAGCGGACACAAAATACAGTTAAACAATGTTGAATATTAGATTGCTACCTTGACCATGAACCGACCTTAGTCAAACCTCGGAACTGCACATCATCTCATCATACTTGACATTTGTGAAAATGTAACATAATGTGTATATTACAGTAACTCAAGTCCTTGTAGGTTTCCATTGTTTATTTTTTTTTGGTAATTGATGTTACAATAATCGCCCAGGGTCCGTGTGCTTATGATATTACTGCACACAACTCAAGGTCCGGACTCTAACTGCCCTGACAGCTGGTGTTGTTCTCTCCTAAACATGTCACATGATATTATGTGACATTATCTAATCAATTTAAATAAATATTATGACTATTTTACAATATTAATATCATTAATATTGATTTTTTATGCTACAACTTGCAGATTCATGTTTATTCTGCAGTGTTTAATACAATCTTTATTTGAGGCTTTGAAAAATATACTCTTCATACGTTTTATTTTTTAGGTGTTAAGGAGAGACCTGCAACATGCCAATTGCAAGAAACGGCCAGGAACGGAGCTCAATAACTACTACCTCCACCATGACAATGCTCCCCTGCAGGCCCGCATGTGTCCCAAGTCACCCGACGGGAGATGTCGCTCTTGGACCTTGAAACTATCCCTCACCCCGCGTATAGTCCCGACATCACCACAATGGATTTCTCCATTTTTACTGAGGTACATGTACTTAAAACACATTCATACCAGAAAATGTTGAAAGTATGTTTAAAATTTTTCAGACATGACAATACGTTTACTGCAAACTTAGCA
>Ga0224510_10002809_pt1 | contig 10199 bp, 9 predicted proteins | sample SF_May12_sed_USG_FD_170161 | JGI IMG/M metagenome (GOLD analysis project Ga0224510, IMG submission 170161) | Sediment microbial communities from San Francisco Bay, California, United States - SF_May12_sed_USGS_4_1 | ecosystem: Environmental > Aquatic > Marine > Sediment | place: USA: California... | reverse complement strand
CGTGCGCAATGTGCAGACCTATCTCGACATTCTTGAGTGGATGACAGGTGGCCCCAATGCACCAGCAACCCCGCCGGTTTCGGATGACGAGGCCGGAGCTGCAATATCCGCGAAGTGACCGATCAACGGCGTGATTCAAAGAACCGCTTCAGCAACAGGCCGCACTCTTCCGACAAGACGCCGCCAAATGCGTCCACGCGATGATTCAATGCCTCGGCCGCGACCAGATTGAAGGCGCTGCCGGCCGCCCCCTGTCGCGGATCCCAGGCGCCGAACACGAGCCGCTCGACGCGCGCGTGCGCGATTGCAGTGGCACACATCGGGCAGGGCTCGAGCGTTACGTAGATCGTTGAGCCACCAAGGCGGTAATCGCCGACCTTCTGCGCCGCAGCGCGCAGCGCGAGGATTTCCGCATGGGCGGTCGGGTCGCGCAGCGCCACGGGCTGATTCCAGCCCTCGCCCAGCAACTGGTCATCGCGCACGACCAGCGCGCCGACCGGCACCTCGCCTTCCGCCTCGGCGCGCGCGGCCAGGTCCAGCGCGCGGTACATCCAGTGGGTGTCGCGACTCACCGGCGTCATTCCCATTCGATGGTCGCCGGCGGCTTGCCGGATACATCGTAGACGACCCGCGAGACGCCTTTGACCTCGTTGACGATGCGCCGGGCAACGTGATCGAGGAATTCGTAAGGAAGCCGCGCCCAGTGCGCGGTCATGAAGTCGACGGTTTCGACCGCGCGCAGCGCGATGACCCAGTCATAGCGCCGGCCGTCGCCCATCACCGCCACCGAGCGTACCGGCAGGAAGATCGCCATGGCCTGGCTGACGCGGTCATAAAGCTCGTGGGCGCGCAATTCGTCGATGAAGATCGAGTCGGCCAGTCGCAGCAGGTCCGCCGCCTCGCGAGTCACGCGGCCAAGGATCCGCACGGCGAGCCCCGGGCCCGGAAATGGATGGCGACTGACCATTTCGCGCGGCAGGCCGAGCTCGACGCCGATGCGCCGGACTTCGTCCTTGAATAGCTCCCGCAGTGGTTCCACCAGCTTCAGTTTCATGCGCTCCGGCAGCCCGCCGACGTTGTGGTGCGACTTGATGACATGGGCCTTGCCGGTTTTCGCACCGGCTGATTCGATGACATCCGGGTAGATCGTGCCCTGGGCCAGCCAGTCGACGGCCTCGATGCTGTGCGCCTCCTCCTCGAACACCTCGATGAACAGGCGGCCGATGATTTTTCGCTTTCGCTCCGGGTCTTCCTCTTCCGCAAGCGCTGAGAAAAACCGGTCGGCGGCATCGACACGGATCACATTGAGGCCCATGTGCCGAGCAAATGTCTCCATGACCTGGTCTCCTTCACCGAGACGCAGCAGGCCGTGGTCGACGAACACGCAGGTCAGCTGGGCGCCTATGGCGCGATGCAGCAGCGCCGCGACCACCGACGAGTCCACGCCGCCCGACAGGCCCAGCAGCACCTTGCCATTCCCCACCTGCCCGCGAATCCGGGAAACAAGGTCTGCGATGATGTTGCCGGCGTCCCAGAGGGAATCGCAACCGCATATCTCGCGCAGGAAGCGCTCGAGGATCCGCGCGCCGGCACGCGTATGCGTGACCTCCGGGTGGAATTGCACGCCATAGAAGCGGCGATTCTCGTCGGCCATTGCCGCCAGTGGCGCATTGGCCGTGGACGCGATCGCGGCAAAGCCCGGCGGCATCGCCTCGACACGGTCGCCGTGGCTCATCCAGACGTCCAGTTCCGGCGACTCGCGCTCGTCATCCTGGGTGATGCCGTCCAGGAGGCGCGATGGGCCCGTGCGCCTGACGCGTGCGTAGCCGAATTCTCGATGACTGGACGGCGCGACACGCCCACCGAGCTGTGCCGCCATGGTCTGCATGCCGTAGCAGATGCCGAGTACCGGCACGCCGAGCGTGAACACGACCTCGGGAGCGCGGGGCGGGCTCGTGTCGGTCACGGATTCGGGCCCGCCCGACAGGATGACGCCGCGGGCGCCGAAGCCCGCGACGGCTGCCTCGCCGGCGTCCCAGGGCATGATTTCGCAATAGACTCCGAGCTCGCGCACACGCCGCGCAATCAGCTGCGTGTACTGGGCCCCGAAATCGAGGATCAGGATGCGGTGAGCGTGGATATCGGCGACCGCCGACTCGATTCTGGCCGCCATCAGCTGATCCGGTAGTTGGGCGCTTCCTTCGTGATGCTCACGTCATGCACGTGGCTTTCACGAACGCCGGCACCGGTGATGCGCACGAACGACGACCGCGTGCGCATCTCCTCGATGTTGCCGCTGCCGGTATAGCCCATCGCGGCGCGAACGCCGCCGCAAAGCTGGTGCAGGATCGCGACAAGGCCGCCCTTGTAGGGCACCCGCCCCTCGACGCCCTCTGGCACGAGTTTCTCGAGTTCATCCGTCGTGTCCTGGAAATAGCGATCGCTCGAGCCATGACGCTGCGCCATCGCGCCGAGCGAGCCCATGCCGCGATAGGACTTGTAGGACGCGCCCTGGTACAGCTCTACTTCGCCCGGCGATTCCTCGGTGCCGGCAAACAGGCCGCCGATCATCACCGAGTGCGCGCCGGCGGCAAGCGCCTTGGCGACATCGCCGGAGTAGCGGATGCCGCCGTCCGAGATCAAGGGCACGCCGGTCGCAGCCAGCGCCTCGGCGACCGTTGCGATAGCGGTAATCTGCGGCACGCCGACGCCGGCGATCACGCGCGTCGTGCAGATCGAACCGGGGCCGATGCCAACCTTGACGCCGTCCGCGCCGGCATCCACCAGGGCGCGCGCGCCCTCCGCCGTCACGATGTTGCCTGCGACCACCTGCAGGTTAGCGTAGGCATTCTTGATCTTGCCGACGGTCGCCAGCACGCCGCGCGAATGGCCATGCGACGTGTCGACGACCACCACATCCGCGCCGGCTTCGACCAGAAGCGCCACCCGGTCGAGGGTATCCGGCGAGGTCCCCACAGCCGCACCGACGCGCAGGTGGCCGTGTTCATCCTTGCAGGCGCGTGGAAAATCGCGTGCCTTCTGGATGTCGCGCACGGTAATCATGCCGCGCAGCCGTCCGGCCTCGTCCACGACCAGTATTTTTTCGATGCGATGACGGTGCAGCAGCAGCAGGACTTCCTCGCGCGAGGTATTTTCGCGCACCGTTACCAGACGCTCGCGCGGTGTCATGACACTTGAGACCGGCAGGTCGAGTTGTTCCTCGAAGCGGATATCGCGGTGCGTGACGATGCCGACGACCATGTTGCCGTCCGCGGTCACCGGCAGGCCGGAGATGCCCTTGGCGCGAGTCAAGGCGATGACGTCGCGGACCGTCGCGTCCGGGCGAATCGTGATCGGGTCCTTGATCACGCCGCTCTCGTGCTTCTTGACGCGACCCACCTCCCGTCCCTGGTCCTCGCTGGACATGTTCTTGTGGATTATCCCGATCCCGCCCTCCTGGGCGATCGTGATGGCGAGGCGCGCCTCGGTGACGGTGTCCATCGCGGCGGAAACCAGTGGCAGATTGAGCCGGATGCCACGTGTCAGGCGCGTCGACAGGTCGACTTCGCGGGGCAGCACCTCCGAGTAGGCCGGTACCAGCAGGACGTCGTCGAAGGTGAGTGCTTCCTGGACAATGCGCATCGGTGGTGTCCCCCCGGGGGCAGTCCGAATGAAGCGGCGCATTGTACGACGCATTGGCCCGGGGCGTTAGTGCCACGTGCGGCCGCTGGCCTGCTCGCTTAGCATGCGGGCATGGATCCCGGTACCGGACGCGACGTCTATACGGTAGCTCGCCTCAATCGCGAGGTTCGCGGCCTGCTGGAAAGCGGCCTGCCGTCGATCTGGATCGAGGGCGAGTTGTCGAATTTTTCCCGGCCTGCATCCGGTCATTGGTACTTCACGCTGAAGGACGAGGCCGCGCAGGTCCGTTGCGTGATGTTCCGGCAGCGCAACCTGGCGATCCCGGCCGCGCCACGGGACGGCATGCAGGCATTGTTGCGGGCTCGAGTGGGGCTTTATGAACCGCGGGGCGATTTCCAGCTGATCGTCGATCATCTCGAGGAAGCGGGCGAAGGAGAATTGCGCCGCCGCTTCGAGGCGCTCAAGCAGCGCCTGGCCGCCGAGGGCCTGTTCGATGCGTCGCGCAAGCGCGCACCGCCACGGCTGCCCCGCCGTATCGGCGTCGTGACCTCCCCGAGCGGCGCGGCGCTTCGCGACGTGCTGCATGTGCTGCGGCGTCGCTTTCCTGCGATTCCCGTCCTGATCTACCCGGTGCCGGTGCAGGGCGCAGCGGCGGCCCGCGTAATTGCCGAGACACTGGCACTTGTGGACCGGCGTTCCGAAGTGGATGTGCTGCTGCTGGTGCGCGGTGGCGGCTCGCTGGAAGACCTGTGGGCCTTCAACGACGAGTCGCTGGCACGCGCGATCGACCGCCTGGTCTTGCCGTTGATCAGCGGCATCGGCCATGAGGTGGACTTCACGATCGCGGATTTTGTCGCCGATGTCCGCGCGCCCACGCCCTCGGCGGCGGCGGAACTCGCCGTTCCCGACGCTGCGGGATTGCTCGCTGAATTCACGGCGGCTTCGCGCAGGCTAGGCCTTGCCGCCGGTCGTGGCCAGCTGCAACGCGGCGAATGGCTGGTGCGGACGTGGAAGCGGCTCTGGGTCCGGCACCCGTCTCAGGCCGTCGCACAGAATGCACAGCGAGTCGACGAGCTGCAGGGCCGCATGAATGCGGCGATCACGCGCGGCCTCGGCATGCGGGCGCAGCGCCTGGCGACGGCGCGGGCGGAACTCTCGGGCGCCTCGCCGGCCGCAGGCGTGGCGACGCTGCTGCAACGCGCCGCCCATGCGGGCCTGCGCCTGTTGCCCGCACTGCGGCACCGGCTATCGCTGGCAGTGGGTCGACTGGAAACCGCAGCCCGCGCCTTGAATGCCGTCAGTCCGCTAGCAACACTCGCCCGCGGTTACGCCATCGTGACATTGGCCGCCGACGGGACAGTCGTCCATGATCCCGGCCAGTCGCCTCCCGGAACCGAAATCGACGCGCGGCTTTCACGCGGGAGGCTGCGCGCGCGCGTCGTCAAGACGTCGCCTGATTGAATCAGCGGCGGCCGTCGTCGCGCTGGCGTGTTCGGCGCTGGCGCGGGGTCAGCTTGTTGCGCCTGTTCGCGAACGGATTGTCTTCGCTCCGGAACTCCACTCGTACCGGCGTGCCCCACAGCCTGAAAGCCTCGCGGAAGGAATTGATCAGGTAACGCCGATAGTCCTCAGGTGCGCGTGCAGCCTGCGCACCGTGCACGACGATCACCGGTGGATTGCGCCCGCCCTGATGTGCATAACGGAGTCGGATTCGGCGACCGCGCACCAATGGTGGCTGGTGCTGACGGATTGCCGCTTCGAGTACGCGTGTCAGCTCCGGGGTCGGTAATTCACGGACGGCGGCAGCGTGGGCTTCGCGCACCGATTGCATCATTTCGCCGACGCCGCTGCCATGCAGCGCCGAGATGAATTGAATCGGCGCGAAATCCAGGAAGCGCAGCCGCACGGAGATCTGCGAGCGGATCTCGTCGCGTTGATCCTGCGTGACGTGATCCCACTTGTTGACCGCGATCACCAGCGCACGACCGCGCTCCGCCACGATGCCGAGCAGCGTTGCATCCTGTTCGGCCACGGTTTCCTTGGCGTCCAGCACGCCGATGACGACATTGGCATCATCAATAGCCTGTAACGTCTTGATAACACTCCATTTTTCCAATTGCTCCTCGATGCGCGCGCGGCGCCGCACGCCCGCGGTATCGATCAGCACATAAGCCTTGCCGTCGCGCTCGAATGGTACATGGACGGTATCGCGGGTCGTGCCGGGCTGTTCGCTCGCGATCATCCGTTCTTCACCGAGCAGGCGGTTGATCAACGTGGACTTGCCGACATTCGGGCGACCGACAACGCAGACCCGGGTGGCGCGCACGGCGTCATCTCCCGTCTCGTCCTCGGCAGGTGGCGGAATTCCCTCGAGCACGTGGTCGATCAGTTCGTCGATGCCCTGGCGATGCGCGGCTGACAGCGACTGTGGCTCGCCGAGCCCGAGAGCGTGGAAATCGGAAATCGCAACATCCGAATCGCGCCCCTCGCACTTGTTGACAGCTATCGTCACCGGCTTGCCGCTCTTTCGCAGCACATCGGCGACAAACCGGTCGGGGGCCTCGAGTCCCGACTGCCCGTCGACCAGGAACACGACCCGGTCGGCCTCCTCGATCGCGCGCTGGGTCTGCTGCGCCATCAACTGCTCGATGCCGCGCGGCGATTCCACCAGCCCGCCGGTGTCCACCACGATGAAGCGATGCAGCGACTGGCGGCCGTAGCCGTACTTGCGGTCCCGTGTCAGGCCCGGGACATCCGAAACCAGCGCGTCACTGGTCCTGGTCAGCGCGTTGAACAGCGTCGACTTGCCGACATTCGGCCGGCCCACCAGCGCGACGACGGGCAACATGACTCAGTATTCCGGAGAGCCGCTTATCCGGCTGCCCGCCGCCGTGCGCGGAACGCCTGGACGTCGCCGGAATCGTTCTGCAACAGCAGCAGGTCGCTTGCAGTGACCGGCGCATTGCTGATGCGACCGCCACCGAGCTTGGCGCGACCGAGAATTTCGCCCGTCGCCGAATCGAGCCAGTGCACATAACCCTCGAAGTCCGCGACTACCACGGTGTCATCCTGAAGCGCGGGCGCCGTCAGCCCGCGACGAAGGAACTGGGTCTGGCGCCATATTTCCGTACCATCGCGACGCCGCAACGCGACAACCGTGCTGTCGGCCGTCGTCACGTAAAGGCGATCGGCATCGGCCGACATGCCACGGTAACTCGACATGTCGCGCCCCCACCAGATCTGGCCGGACTCCAGCGACAGCATCGCAACGCGGCCCTGGTAGCCGACCACATAGACGTCCTGGTCGATGACGTGCACCGGCGAATCGATATCGGAAAGACGCTCAATCTCGGTCCGGCCGCGGGACGGCGCGATGGTTGCGCTCCACAGCAGGTCACCGCTATTGAGCGCAAGCGAAATCACCTTGCCGTTGTCGAATCCGGCCAGCACCATGTCGCCGCTGATGACCGGAGCACCATTGCCGCGCAGCGTCAGGCGCGGCACGGTCTGCTCATAATTCCAGGCCTCGGTTCCGTCGGCAGCGTGCAGCGCCCGCAGCTTCCCGTCCACCGTACGCACGATGATGAGACCCGCGCCGATGGCTGGCGTCGACAACACTTCGCCACCGACAGCGACACGCCAGCGCTCGGCACCGGTTGACGCATCGAGCGCCAGCACCAATCCGCCGATGCTGCCGACGACCACGACGCCCTCTCCCATCGCAGGGCCGCCGCTCAGCTCGAGGTCGCTCCTGGCACTCCACAGGCTGCGCCCGCTGGCGAGTTCCAGCGCCTGGACGTCCCCGCCATGGCCGGCAACATAGACGCGGTCATCCACGACTGCGGGACGCAGTCCCAGGCGCAGGACATCATCGCCACCCTTCGTGCTGGTGCTCCAGACATGGTCGGGCTTCAGCTTGACGGTGAAATCCACGAGCTCAGCCGGTGGCTCCAGGTCCTTTTCCTTGCTGCAGGCGGTCGCGATCAGCGCAAGCGCGAGTATCCAGGCAATTTTCTTCATCCGTATTCCTCTACTCGGCCGCGCTCGTGGCGGACAAATCATCGATCTTCAACCTCAACAACTCCTGGTCGACGAGGCCGTCGGCGGTCTTGCCCTGTTCCACTGCCGACTGTGCCTCCCGGTACGCCAGAAGCGCATCGGCCAGCTGTCCGCGCGCCATCATGACGTCGCCGCGCAACTCGGCGACGCGCGCGGCGACCGCTCGATTCTCGATGGCCGCGAGTGTCGCGAGCGCATCGTCGTGGCTTCCCTTCGCAAGCTGAACGCGCGCCAGCCTCAATCCCGCGATCAGCGCGAGTTCCGGGTCGCGCGTCGAATCGATGACCTGCCTGAGCGTTATCGCCGCCTTTTCAAGCTCGCCGGACTCGATGTCGAGGCGCGCGAGCACCAGCAGCGCCTGGTCAGCGTAGGGTGTATCCGTGAACTCGCCTGTTATCCTGCCGGCGATTTTCAGCCCTTCCTCGCGCTGGTTGCCGGCGAGCGCATCCAGCATTGCGGAAAACTGCTGCTCCGCCTCCTGGGACCGCGCGATCTGATGCGCGTTCCACCAGCGCCAGCCGAATACACCGCCGAGGCCCAGCACGATTCCGGCCAGCAGCCAGATCCAGTTTTCGCGGAACCATTGCTGCAGCTGTTCCGCCTGCTCGCGTTCCGAGAGATACTCATCGACCATCGTCGCTCCTCGAATTCAGTTTGCGGCCCAGCAATGCTGCGATGCGTTCAGGCAACTCGTGCAATGGGCAGTCCTGCTGGCTCGCGTCGCCGCGCAGCTTCCTGACCGCGGCCGAGCCTCGCGCAATCTCGTCGTCACCGATGATCAATGCCAGTTGTGCGCCGCTCTTGTCGGCGCGCTTCATCTGCGACTTCAGGCTGCCGCCGCCCATGTTGGCCAGGCAACCGGCACCCGGCAGCGCATCCCGCAGCCGCTCGGCAATTGCGAGCCCGGCGCGCTCCGCGCGATCGCCCGAGAGCACCAGGTAAACAGCAGGCACAGTGGCATCAGCCGCCTTTCCCGCGGCCTGCATGAGACCGACGATCCGTTCGATGCCGAGCGCCCAGCCGATCGCAGGCGTCGGATCCCCGCCCAGTTGCGCGACCAGGCCATCATAACGGCCGCCGGAACAGACGGCATCCTGGGTGCCGAGTGCAGTGGTTGTCCATTCAAAGACCGTGCGCGTGTAGTAGTCGAGGCCGCGCACCAGTCGCGGATCCACTTCGTAGGGAATCCCGCCGGCCCCAAGCAGGTCGCAGAACCGTTCAAAGTGGGCGCGCGAGTCGGGATCAAGATGATCGGCCAGGGCGGGCGCGCCGGCAATCGCTTCCTGCATCGCCGGGTTCTTGGAGTCGAGGATCCGCATCGGGTTCGATTCGAGGCGGCGCAGGCTGTCGGCGTCGAGTGCGGCGCGGTGGCGCTCGAAATAGGCCACCAGCAGCGCGCGGTATTGCCGCCGTGATTCCGGCGTCCCGAGCGAGTTGACGCGAAGGCGCACGTCGGTGATGCCGAGCATGCGCCACAACCGTGCCGAAATCTGGATCACCTCGACGTCGACATCAGGGCCCTCGTACCCGAAGGCCTCGCAATCAATCTGGTGGAACTGGCGGTAGCGGCCCTGCTGCGGCCGCTCGTGCCGGAACATCGGGCCCGATGTCCAGAGTCTCTGCTTCTGGTTGTGCAGCAGCCCGTGTTCGATTGCGGCACGCACCAGGCCGGCGGTCGCCTCGGGCCGCAGGCTCAGGCTGTCGCCACCCCGGTCCTCGAAACTGTACATCTCCTTCTCGACGATGTCCGTGTGTTCGCCGATGGAACGCTTGAACAACTCGGTGCGCTCGACCAGCGGGACGCGAAGCTCCTGGTAGCCATAATCCGCAAACAGCGTGCATGCGCTCCGCTCCACCAGCTGCCACCAGGGCAACTGGTCCGTGAGCAGATCGTTCATGCCACGGACGGCCTGGAGTTTGTCTTTCATGGCCTAGGCCCCTGCGCTCCACCACCAGAAGGCGGCGACGACAGCGATTGCCAGCAGCACCGCGGCGATCGGCCATGCCCAGCGCGCGTGGTCGCGAATCTTCGGTCGCAGATCCATTGTCGGCACGAAACTGGGTTCGGGAATCTCGCTGATGCCGAAACCCGCCAGCACTTCGTCCCCGGGCAGTCCGAGAAGCGCGGCGTAGTTTCGCAGATAGCCGCGTGCGAACACCGGGGCACCGAGCAGCGCAAGACGCTCTTCTTCCATCGCGAGCACCAGGGCCACATTGAGCCGCAGCCTTTCGGCTGCGGCCTCGATCGTGAGTCCCCTCGCCTCACGCGCACTGCGCAACCGCGCGCCCGGCGACGGGCCGCTGGTCCGCATGTTCATCCGGGATTCCGGCGCTCGATGTCGTCGAGTACGCGTAACTGCACGGATTCCGGAAATTCCCTGCGCAGGCGCTCGCCAAACTGGTCCGCCGCGGCGCGATCGTTCAGCGACATCTCGATTTCACGCCCCAGCAGGAGCAAGTCGGGGGTCGCCGGCGCCACGGCAAGGAATCTCTCGATG
>Ga0224510_10002808_pt1 | contig 10201 bp, 6 predicted proteins | sample SF_May12_sed_USG_FD_170161 | JGI IMG/M metagenome (GOLD analysis project Ga0224510, IMG submission 170161) | Sediment microbial communities from San Francisco Bay, California, United States - SF_May12_sed_USGS_4_1 | ecosystem: Environmental > Aquatic > Marine > Sediment | place: USA: California... | reverse complement strand
AGGCCGCCGACGACACCGCACCGGCCATTGAGGCACGGTTCCTCACCAAGCGGTACGGCGACACGACGGCGGTGGACCGGCTCAGCATCGAGGTGCAGCGGGGCGAAGTGTTCGGGCTGTTGGGCCCGAACGGGGCGGGCAAGACCACCACCATCCTCATGCTGCTCGGGCTGACCGAGCCCACCAGCGGCCTGGCCCGGGTCGACGGGCTCGACCCCACCCGCTCGCCCCTGCTGGTCAAGAGCCGAGTGGGCTACCTGCCCGACGAGGTCGGCTTCTACGAGGATCTCACGGCTGTCCAGAACCTGCGCTACACGGCCGAGCTCAACCGCCTGTCGAAGGCGGTGGGGGCGGAGCGGATCGAGCGGGTGCTCGACGACGTGGGCCTCGCCGACGCCGCTGGCACCAAGGTCGGGGCGTTCTCCCGGGGCATGCGCCAGCGCTTGGGCGTGGCCGACGCCCTGGTGAAGCAGCCGTCGATCCTGATCCTCGATGAGCCCACGGTCAACATCGACCCCGAGGGTGTGCGGGAGCTGCTGTTGGCGATCGAGCGGCTCCGCACCGAGCAGGGGGTCACCGTGCTGCTGTCGTCGCATCTCCTGCATCAGGTGCAGCAGGTGTGCGACCGGATCGGGATCTTCGTGCGGGGCCAGCTCCGGGCCTGCGGCACGATCGACGCCCTGGCCGACGAGATCGGTGACCGGTGGACCTTCACCGTCGGGATCGACGGGCCAGGTTCCTGTGAGGAGGTCCTGGCCCGGGTGCCGGGGGTGACGGCTGTGACCCGCCACGAAGGGCGGTGGCGGGTCCAGGCCGACGGCGATGTGCGCCCGGCCATCCACGACGCCGTGGTGGCCGCCGGGGGCCGCTTCACCCATCTCAGCCGCAACGAGGCCGATCTCGACGCCATCTACCACCGGTACTTCGTGAACGAGGGCGACAACCGTGACAGCGCCGCTTGAGCTCGGCGCCGGCGTCGAGGCCGGGCCCCGGTTCCGGGGCGGGTGGCTCATCGTCGCCCGCAAGGAGCTGGCCGACCACGTGCAGTCGATCCGTTTCCTGGTGCTGGTGATCCTGCTGGCCCTGGCCGGGCTGGCCGCCGTCCACTCGGCGTCGGGCCCGATCCGCTCGGCGGCCGACTCCGCCTCCCAGACCCCGTCGATCTTCCTCTACCTGTTCACCCTGTCGCCCGACCGGGTGCCGGCCTTCCATGAGTTCCTCGGCATCCTCGGCCCCCTGCTCGGCATCGGCTTCGGGTTCGACGCCGTCAACGGCGAGCGGGCCCAGCGCACGCTGGCCCGCCTCGTGTCCCAGCCGATCCACCGGGACGAGATCATCAACGGCAAGTTCGTGGCCGGCCTCACCGCCATCGCCCTGGCCCTGGCAGCGGTGATGGCCATCGTGGGCGGTTACGGGGCGTTGCGTCTCGGCGTCGGCCCCACCTGGGGCGACGTGGCCCGAGTGATCGCCTTCTACCTGGTGGCTGTGGCCTACATCGCCCTGTGGTTGGCGCTGGCCATCCTGTTGTCGGTGGTCAGCAATCGGGCCGCCACCGCGGCCCTCACGGCCATCGCCGTGTGGCTGCTGTTCACCCTGTTCGGGGGCCTGATCGCCGGGATCGTGGCCGACGCCGTACACAAGGTCGACGCCAGCGCCTCGTCCGAGGCGGTGCTGGCCAACGCCCGCCTGGCGTTGACCCTGCGCCGCCTCGGCCCCGACCAGCTCTACCGCGACGCCACGGGAGTGCTGCTCAACCCGTCCCGGCAGTCGACCGGGATCTTGGTGAACGACACCGCCTCGGGGGCGCTGCCCAGCAACCTGCCCCTGGCCGACAGCCTCTCGCTGGCCTGGTGGCAGCTGGTGGCCATCGTGGGCGGCGCCGTCGCCCTGTTCGCCGGAGCGTATATCGCATTCATGCGCCAGGAGGTCCGGGCCTGACGGCCCCCCAACCGGCGCCCGCTCGGGGATGATGGTGGCCGTCGCCGTCATACCCCGTGGCCCGGGTCGGGGTGGCACACGGCACTTCCCCTGCCGCCGCCCTGGCCCGGGCCCTCTTCCCGGCCCGGGGCCGGACGCTCAGCGGCCCGTCCAGTTGGGGGTGCGCTTCTCCAGGAAGGCGGCCACCCCCTCGGCCGAGTCGGCCGAAGCGAAGTTGGTGCGCACCGAGTCCGCGGTGGCGGCCCAGCCGAAGTCATCGCTCTCGCCCACGATCCGTTCGACCGCCCGCAGGGTCTGCTGGACGGCGATGGGGGAGTTCACGCACATCTCCCGGGCCATCTCCAGGGCGGCGGCCAGGGCCCCGCCGGGCTCGGTGACCCGGTTGACCACGCCCAACCGTTCCAGCCGGTCGGTGCCGGTCTCGGCCCCGGTGAGCAGGAGCTCCTTGGCCACGTGGAGGGGGAGGGAACGGGGGGCCCGGAACAGGGCGCCGCTGGAGGCGACCACGCCCCGGCGCACCTCGGGGAAGCCCCAGCGGGCGTTGGAGGCGGCCACGATCACGTCGCAGGCGATGGCGATCTCGAACCCGCCGCCGAGGGCCAGGCCCTCCACGGCGGCGATCAGGGGCTTGGCCCGACGCCGGCGGATGATCCCGTACTCGCCGCCCCGAACGGTGGGCTTGCCCGAGCGCTCTTTCAGGTCGGTGCCGGCCGAGAACACCTGGGTACCGCCGGTCAGCACGCCCACCCACAGATCGGGGTCGTCGTCGAGCTCGTTGAGGGCAGCGTCGATGGCGGCTGTCATCTCCGGGTTGATGGCGTTGCGCTTCTCCACCCGCTCCATGGTCATCACCAGGATGCGGTCGTGGCGTTCGGTTGTCAGTACGGACACGCCCGGCAGCGTAGGCGCCGAGCGCCGGGGGACGACAGCTCACCGGCACCCTGGTCACGCAGAAGCCCTCCTGTTTCCAGCGGTGGTGGAACCCGCACAGGGATGCCCCGTTGACGGGCGCGCTTCAGGGTCGAGAACGATTCGATCGGCCTGCGGTTCAGCCTGCCGTAGGATCGTCGCCCACCTGCACCAGGCGCTTGCCGATGTTGTCACCCCGCAGCATGCCGACGAACGCGTCGGGCACGGCCTCGATCCCGTGGCGAATGTCCTCGGTGTACACCACCGTCCCCTCCCGTAGCCACCGGCTCATCCGGGGCAGGAACGCTGGCAGCTCGTGGACGTGGTCGTAGATCGAGAACCCTGTCATCGTGGCCCGCTGGCGCAGCATGGCCCCGATGTTGCGCAGCCCGCCGTCGGCCCGCTCGTAGGTGGCGATCTGGCCGCACACCGGGATCCGGGCTCCGGGCCGCAGCTGGGCCAGCACGGCATCCAGCGTCTCGCCGCCGACGTTGTCGAAGTAGATGTCGATCCCGTCGGGGCAGTGCTGGTCGAGCGCGGCCCCGATCGAGGCCACCGCCCGGTGGTCGAAGCACGCGTCGAAGCCCAGCACGTCGACCACGTGGGCGCACTTGGCCGCCGATCCGGCGCTGCCCACCACCCGGGCCCCGGCCAGCCGGGCCAGCTGCCCGGCCACCGACCCGACCGCCCCCGCCGCCGACGACACGTAGAACGTCTCCCCCGGCGTTGGCCGCCCCAGCTCGATCGCCCCCACGTAGGCCGTGAGCCCGGGCATCCCCAGCACCGAGATGGCGTGCGAGATCGGCCCCAGCGCCGGGTCCACCGCCGTCAGCCCCCGCCCGCCCGGCACCAGCGTGTACTCCTCCCAGGCCAGGAACCCCCAGACGATCGCACCCTCGGCCCACGCCGGGTTGGCCGACCGGTGGACAACCCCCACCACCCGCACCGTCACCGGCTCGCCCACCGGGAACACGCTCTGGATCCGCCCCACCAGGTACGGATCACACGACAGGTACACGTTGCGCACCACCACGTCGCCCGGCCCGGGTTCGGGCACGGGCACCGTGTCGAGCCGGAACAGGTCCGCCGTGACCGGCCCCTCGGGCCGGCGGTCGAGCAGCACACGGGTGTTCACCAGCGACGTCATGATGCCATCATGGGCCGCCGCCCGCTTCCCCAAGAACTCTCGCCGAGAACTCCGGCCGGGTTCCCAGCAAACTCACAGCAAACCGTGCGACGCTGGGACCATGGCCGGTGAACACCTCCTGATCGTCGACGACGAGGGCAACCTCCGCTCCATGCTGAGCGCCGCCCTCCGCCATCACGGCTTCACCGTCACCGAGGCCGAGAACGGCCGCCAGGCTCTAGAACAGGTGGCCAAGGAGCACCCCGACCTCCTCGTCCTCGACGTGATGCTCCCCGAGCTCGACGGCTTCGAGGTGTGCCGCCGCCTCCGGTCCGACGGCAACCACACGCCGGTGCTGTTCCTCACCGCCCGTGACGGCACCGAGGACAAGGTGCGCGGCCTCACCCTGGGCGGCGACGACTACCTCCAGAAACCGTTCAGCCTCGATGAGCTGGTGGCCCGGGCCCAGGCTGTGTTGCGTCGCACCAAGACCGACGCCAATGCCACCCCGGTGCTCGAGCTGGCCGATCTCCGCATGGACGACGACGCCCACCGGGTCACTCGGGCCGGGGTCGAGGTGTCGCTTTCGCCCACCGAGTACAAGTTGTTGCGCTACCTCCTCATCAACCAGGGCCGGGTCATGTCCAAGGCCCAGATCCTCGACCATGTGTGGGACTACGACTTCGGTGGCGATGGCGGCGTGGTGGAGACCTACGTCGGCTACCTGCGGCGCAAGGTCGACAACGTCGAACCCAAGCTGATCCAGACGATCCGGGGCGTCGGCTACACCCTCCGGTTGCCGTGACCTCCGCCCCGGGCCGGACCTCACCCGTCGGGGCCATGTCGCTCCAGGCCCGCCTGATCGCCGGCGTGGTGGCCGTGGCTCTCGTGCTGGCCACGGTGGCCGTGTCGATCACCGTCTACACCCGGGGCTACCTGCTCGACCAGGTCGACCAGCGCCTGGCCCAGGTGGCTCGGAGCCCCGGCGACCGCGACGTCCGGCCCGGCGGCGACGGCTCCACCACGCCGCCGGCCCCCGACCTCAACCGGGATGGCCGGGGCCCGTTCCCCGACATCTACCGGGGCTACTGCGTGAACGGCGTGGCCAGCGGCGGGGCCCCGTTTGCCAGCAATCTGGGAACACCCGTCATCGATTGCGTCGGCCTGGCCGCCGCCGGCCAGGAGCACGGCTACCCCCTGCACGTCACGGTCGACTCGGAGAGCAGCGGCGACCACTACCGTCTTGTCGTCCGCGAGAGCCAGGGGGTCATCGAGATCTGGGGTATCCCGCTCGGCGACCAGGAAGCCGCCGTGAGCCGGCTGATCCAGCTGGAGCTGGTGGGCCTGGCCGCCGCCCTGGTGGTGCTGGGGGCCGTGGCCTTCTGGGTCATCCGCCTCGGCATCCGGCCGATCAAGCAGATGACGGCCACCGCCTCGGAGATCTCGGCCGCCTCTGCCTCTGACCTGGCCCGCCGGGTGCCGGTGGCTCCGCCCCATACCGAGGCCGGCGCCCTGGCCGTGGCCGTCAACAGCATGCTCGACCGGATCGAGACTGCGGTGGGCGAGCGGGCCCGCTCCGAAGACCGCCTCCGCCAGTTCGTGGCCGACGCCTCCCACGAGCTGCGCACCCCCGTCACCACCATCCGGGGCTACGCCGAGCTGTACCGGCACGGCGGGCTGGCCGAACCCGCCGATCTCAGCGACGCCATGCGCCGCACCGAGCAGGAGGCCCAGCGCATGGGCCGTTTGGTGGAGGACATGCTCACCCTGGCCAAGCTCGACCAGCACCGCCCCCTGGATCGGGTGGCGGTGGATCTGGGGGCGTTGGCCACCGACGCCGGACGGGATGCGGCAGCGGCCTCCCCCGAGCGGTCGGTCACCGCCACCGTGGAGCCCGGTGCGGACCTCACGATCACGGGCGACTCCGACCGCCTGCGCCAGGTTCTGGCCAACGTGATCGGCAACGCCCTCACCCACACCCCGCCCACCAGCGCCGTCACCATCGGCGCCCGCCGCCTCCCTGGCGACCGGATCCTGCTCACCGTGGCCGACGAGGGCCCCGGCATGCCACCCGACGTGGCGGCCCGGGTGACCGAGCGGTTCTACCGGGCCGATCCGTCCCGGGCCCGCAGCAACGGCGGCAGCGGGTTGGGCATGGCCATCGTGGAGGGCATCGTGGCCGCCCACGGCGGCACCGTGGCCATCGACTCGGTCCCGGAGCGGGGCACCACCGTGTCGATCAACCTGCCGGTCGCGGGCACGGCCGCGCCCCCTGACGCCGTGGCGTCGGCTGCCGCCGGGTCCATACCGGCTCTCAGCAACTTCTGAGCCGGGCCCCAGGACCCTCCGAGGTGGGGGGTCGACAGTGGGGGTATGACCACCACGACCCTCGCTGATCCCCGCAGCGACGCCGGTGACGCCACCCAGACACACCACGGCTCGGCCGAGACGGCTCCCACTGGACCGGTGCTGGACGTGGTGGTGCCGGTGTACAACGAGCAGACCGACCTCGGACCTTCGGTGGAGCGCCTCCACGCCTACCTGAGCCGCCGCTTCCCCTATCCCTTCCGCATCACGATCGCCGACAACGCCAGCACCGACGCCACTCCCCGGATAGCCGAGCGGCTGGTGCAGGGCCTCGACCACGTGACCTACCGGCGCCTGGAGCAGAAGGGCCGGGGGCGGGCGCTCGCCGCCACCTGGCTGGCGTCCGATGCTCGAGTGCTGGCCTACATGGACGTCGACCTGTCGACCGACCTCGACGCCCTCCTCCCATTGGTCGCCCCGCTCATCTCCGGTCACTCCCATCTCGCGATCGGCAGCCGGCTGGCCCGGGGGGCCCGGGTGGTGCGGGGACCGAAGCGCGAAGCCATCTCCCGCTGCTACAACCTGATCCTCCGGGGCACCCTGGCCGCCCACTTCAGCGACGCCCAGTGCGGATTCAAGGCCATCCGGGCCGACGTGGCCCGCGAGCTGGTCCCCCTGGTGGCGGACCCCGGCTGGTTCTTCGACACCGAGCTGCTGGTGCTGGCCGAGCGGAGCGGGCTGCGGGTCCACGAGGTGCCGGTGGACTGGATTGACGACCCCGACTCCCGGGTCGACATCGTGGCCACCGCCACCGCCGATCTGAAGGGCGTGGCCCGCCTCCTGCGGGACCTGACCCGGGGCCGCATCCCCACCGCCGAGATCCGCCGCCGCCTGGTGACCGACGTCGGAGGCCCCGCCGACCCCGGTGGCGGCCCGCCCGTGCCCTTCGCCACCGAGTTGGCCTGGTTCGCCGCCATCGGGGTGGCCTCCACCCTCGCCTACCTCCTGGCGTATCTCGGCCTGCGGACGGGGCTGTCGCCTCAGGCGTCCAACCTAATGGCCCTGGCCGTCACCGCCGTGGGCAACACGGCAGCCCACCGTCGCTTCACCTTTGGCGTGCGGGGGCGGGAGGGCCTGGGCCGATACCACCTGCAGGGCCTGGCCGTGTTCTGCTTCGGCCTCGGCGTCACCGCCGGGTCTCTGGCCGCCCTTCACCGCCTCGCCCCCGGCGCCGCCCGGGCGGTGGAGGTGGCGGTGCTGGTGGCGGCGAATGTGGCCGCCACCGTCGTCCGCTTTCGTGGTCCTCCGGGCGTGGGTCTTCGCCCGCCACCGCACCGCCCCGGGGATCGACCGCCCCGCCGCCTCCGCCGTCCCGAGTACCGACCCCTCCTCGAACGGAGCCCTGCGATGACCACAGTCACCGACGACACCGACCACGTCCGGCCGGCGCCCCCCGGTGCCCCCACGACCCCACGGACCGACGCCGGGGGTGGTACCGGCCACGGCCACGCTTGGGGCGGCGATGGCGGTGGCAGCCAGCCGGACGGCACCGGTCCGGTAGGCGCCAGCGACAACGCCGCCTCGGCCGCCCGGGCCCCGTGGGAGCGGCCGGCCCTGGCCGCCGTCCTGGCGGTCACGGCCGTGCTCTACCTGTGGGGCCTCGGCGCCTCGGGCTGGGCCAACGGCTTCTACTCGGCCGCCGTGCAGGCCGGGTCGGTGAGCTGGAAGGCGTTCCTGTTCGGTTCGTCCGACGCTGCGAACTCGATCACGGTCGACAAGCCCCCTGCCTCGCTGTGGGTGATGGCCCTGTCGGTGCGGCTGTTCGGCCTCAGCTCGTGGTCGATCCTGGTGCCCCAGGCCCTCATGGGGGTGGGGACGGTGGCCGCCGTCTGGTACGCCGTGCGCCGCTGGTTTTCGGCCGGGGCCGCCTTGTTCGCCGCCATCGCCATGGCCGTTACCCCGGTGGCGGTGCTGATGTTCCGGTTCAACAACCCCGACGCCCTGCTCGTGTTGGTGATGACGCTGGCCGCCATCACCACCCTGCGGGGGATCGAGGACGGCCGGCGCCGCTGGGCTCTGGCCACCGGGGCCCTGGTCGGCATCGGCTTCCTGACCAAGCAGTTGCAGGTGATGCTGATCGTGCCCCCGTTCGCCCTGGCCCACCTGTGGGCCGCCCGGGGCTCGATCGGGCGCCGGGTCACGGACCTGCTCGTCGCCGGTGCGGCCATGGTCGCCTCCGCCGGCTGGTGGGTGGCGCTGGTGGAGCTGTGGCCGGCGTCGTCCCGCCCCTGGATCGGTGGGTCGCAGACCAACAGCATCCTGGAGCTGACCCTGGGCTACAACGGCCTGGGCCGGATCACGGGCGACGAGGTGGGCAGCGTCACCGGCTCCGGAGGTCAGGGCGGCCCCGGTGGCCGCATGTGGGGCGCCACCGGCATCACCCGGATGATCGACGGCGTTATCGGGGGCCAGATCGCCTGGTTGCTGCCCGCCGCCCTGGCCGCCCTGGTCGCCAGTTTCTGGTTCACCCGCCGGGTCCCGCGTACCGACCTGCGCCGGGCCGGCCTGCTGGTGTGGGGGGGCTGGCTGGTGGTGACGGCTCTGGTGTTCAGCTTCATGGCCGGCATCTTCCACGAGTACTACACGGTGGCCCTGGCCCCGCCCATCGCTGCCCTGGTCGGCACCGGGGCCGACCTGGCCTGGCGCCACCGACATGAGCTCGCCGTCCGCCTCGCCACCGCCGGCGTGGTGGCCGCCTCCGGCCTGTGGGCCGCCCGCCTCCTGGGCCGGGCGACCAACTGGAACGCCTGGCTCGTCCCACTCGTGCTGGTGGGCGGCCTCGGGTCTGCTGCTGCGCTGGCCACCTTGTGGCACCGCCGGTCGGCCCTCGCCCTCGGGGCATCACTGCTGGGCGGGGCCGTGCTCCTCACCGGACCCGCCGCATGGTCGCTGCAGACGGCGGCCACCCCCCACACTGGTTCCATCGTCACCGCCGGCCCCGCCGTCGAGGGTGGGCGGGGCGGCGGCCCCGGTGGCGGTCCCGGCGCCCAGCGGGGCGGGATCCCCGGCGGCAACAACGGCAACGGCCGCCCCGGCTTCCCCGGCCCTGCCACCGGCGCCAACGGGGCGACCACCGGCCCTGCCACCGGCGTCGGCAACGGTGCGCCCGCCGGCGCCGGCTCCACGGCCGGCCGGCGGGGCGGGTTCCCGGGCGGTGCCGGCGGCGGGATGGGCGGCGGGCCCAGCGGCGGGCCCGGCGGGTTGCTCGACAGCACCGAGCCCAGTGCCGAGCTCACCGCCACCCTTCTGGAAGACGCCGACCGGTACACCTGGGTGGCGGCTACCGTCGGTGCCAACAACGCCGCCGGCTACCAGCTGGCCACCGAGGAGCCGGTGATGCCGCTGGGCGGTTTCAACGGCAGCGACCCCTCGCCGACCCTGGAGGAGTTCCAGGCCAAGGTGGCGGCCGGCGAGATCCATTGGTTCATCGAGGGCGGCCGCATCGGTGCCGGCAACGGCGCCGGCAACGGTTCCGCCGGCATCGCCGAGTGGGTGGCGGCAAACTTCCGGTCGTTCGACCTCGGCGGCACCACGCTCCACGACCTCACCCAGCCCCTGAGCTGATCCCGTCCCGACCCACACGGCACGGCCCGAGCCATCCGGGCTCGGGTCGTGCCGCGAGCCCGCAGCCACCCGCTCGAACCGTGACACCGTTCAACGTGAGGGCGCGGTTGAGCGGTCAGGGCACCATTCGGGTCACGGTTCGAACCGTGTGGCGAACTGTGCGGCCCCGACCAGCCCCATTGGACGCCATCGCCCAACTCGGGCGGAGTAGGCTGCGGCCGAATGGGTGACGCTGCTGCCTCGGCGTTGCGAGGGCGGGTCCTGTTGGGGCTGGCGGTGCTCGTCGGCGCGGGTTGC
>Ga0224510_10002807_pt1 | contig 10201 bp, 4 predicted proteins | sample SF_May12_sed_USG_FD_170161 | JGI IMG/M metagenome (GOLD analysis project Ga0224510, IMG submission 170161) | Sediment microbial communities from San Francisco Bay, California, United States - SF_May12_sed_USGS_4_1 | ecosystem: Environmental > Aquatic > Marine > Sediment | place: USA: California... | reverse complement strand
ATGGTATTCTACAAGATAATGAAAAAAGAACGTGAGACAACACTGTATATAGGGCGCCATTATGTCTGGACGCTTTAATGGCAGTAAATATAGCAACTGTTTTTAAACAAAGGTTAAAGTTCTGATTGTTGTAGAAGCTACATTCGACGTCAACTACAAGGGATGGAACTAGTCTAACATAAGCCAGATTCAAAATGCTCAACAGTTTTCAATTTCCCAATGCAACCACTTCTCCGAGGCATTAGCGAGATAGCTTTCAATGAATGCAGACAAATTAGCCACAGCGACCCCCTAAATGACGATGATTTCCCGGCTTTCCATTGTATTCTCCCCACCCACCGTGTAAAAAGGCGTGATTTACGGCCACAGATTGGCATACGGTGCCGTAAATCGAAATGAATGTCGTAAAATAAGATTCATGAGACATAGAGGTGTATAGTTGTTAAATGGCCAAGCAAAAAGGCTTTGTCTACGTATTCTGATCAACACATTAAGAAAGCATCGTCTCCCCCAGTCCTTTAATGATGTCAAAGATCAGGACGTGGCAGAGACATCAAGAAGTTTTACGTATAACGCATAATATTCGAATAAAGAAAACGCTGATGATGTTGGGTGCCGTAATGTATTCAATAAATACTCGTTTGAAAACAAAGCATTTTACGCGTTATAGAACAAGATATTTGTAATGAATAAATATTCAATATAGGAATAGATATGCCACCCACTACCAAACGTTTCAGTGAACTCTATTTATCTATGAACGACATTACAAAGGTTATAGTCTTAAAGCTGCTCTGTGCGAGAATTTTGCTAAATCACTATGTTTTAAGATGTTATATATTACTATGTTTGCAACATACCAAATTTTAATTTGCAGTGTAAAAAACCTTTTATTTCCAGTGAATAAAATTTTTATACGAAGAGTCCTCAAAATAAGATTATTGCACACACCCAGTTTAGGCATACGCCTAGTACAATTGTTTTAATTTAGAGCATAATACATGTAGTTACACAAAGACGCACCTACTCTAATAAAAGATGTAATTCTAATACGTGGACATGCACGTGTTTATTCTATCATCTCATCAAACACGCGTCTAGACGATGACATATATAGTGTGTTAGAACTAGCTGTCAAAGTATCTTGGCGTTTTATGTTATGTCACGTAAAACTCAAATTAGGTCACCTTAGAAAACAGAATCTTATTTCCGAGATCGTGTGTGCAATACCAGTTTTCCTGGTTTCTAATATTATGTCATTGTGACATTAAGTAACAAAGTGTGTGTGAAGATAGTCAGCAGCCAATTTTTATAATAATACTTTAATGTACTTTATTAAACAACGTTAAAGTCCCAGGCTTTAAAAAGGTGACACAGTCTTATAGGTTTTTTTCATCAATTGCATGCTTATCCAATAAATTATGGAAGCAGTGTCTATATAGTCTATATAGAAACAGCCCCATTTTTAATACTAGTATGTTTTTATAATTATTGTTTAATAAATTATTTATTATCAAATAATATACGTGTCTACGTTTTAACTTGTATCATGTCAGAATGGAATTTGATCAAGTGAAAAGAACCAGATAACCATCTCTCCATTAGCGCCACCTACAACAACCATCACGAGCATGGCACGACCAAAAATATCTTGAAACGCGTTCATGATTCCATTGGTTCTGTACAGAAGTGTATGTATATTGATTGTTTGAATACGAATTTGTTCTGTGACGTGGTTGCTGCGTTCAAGAACAAACGCACATGTGTTGAGTTAATTTAAGATATTCGTGCTGCAAAACCCAATTGATCATTAACCCTTTGTGATAGGGGTCTAAAAATACACTCATGTTATATTAACGAAAGCCTTTTTGTTTTTCCTGCGCTGTAAAAATAAAACTGGAATGTTAGAGTTTGTCATTGTTAACCACTAAATTCAAACCAATAAAAGTAATGCATGTAATTGTATTCATAACATGTATTCATAACAACTACCTTTGCATTCCCCCCTGATCGTCACTACACTGTAACTGGCTAAATGTAGGACAAAAATGTTAAAGTATGAGCACTCAATGGACAGTTCCGCAACTGTCAATTATGATCATTTATAACTGTACATGGTCAATTTTAATGCAATGGATTAGGGTTATATGGATAGTTCCACAACTTTCAATCATGATCATTTATAACTGTACATGGTCAATTTTAATGCACTGGATTAGGGTTATATTGTCAGATGACAATCTGAGCTAGTAAATGCACAAGAAAGCGAACTTCCTGTTTGAGATAAACCTTTTCACACAAACAATGCATTTCATCAAAATGGGGAGGAGATAAAAAAGTGGAACTATGCATTCTGACTACGCCATCAGACAGCGTATATTAATAAATCTTAATAGAATAGTTGAAATATGTATACCCGTTTTTAACGGTGCTATATAAATGACAGAATGCCCCTTTTCTTCAGAATAAAATGTGCATTTAAACAATAGCATGTTGTACTCCATTGTAAAAGCGTGTTTTGGACGTAACTTGTAAATGCATTAATTTTGATACTATTATTAGGATGCTATCTTTATTTAAAGTATTCATACTGTATGCGTGATTTTTAATGTTTTTACGAGATCATATTTATACACAATCACATTTTATTCCCTTACATAGACACATTTTAGTTTTATTGCATACATGGACTTAAGGTAAACAGTAAAAACAGTAAATATAACACATCTTGTAAATGATAAATGTCTTCGTGTTTAAAGCTTTTATTCAATGTGGCTATCAAAAGTCAGTAAATGCTTATTCCAACACTATTTAATTTACACTTGCTTGTTTCACATAGCCATTCTCTCTGGAAAGTATTATATTTTATGGCGTTGTTGTTTTAATTATTCAAAGCTTACAAAATATAATTCTTAAAGCTTTTAGTTTATTTCAAATAGGCTCTGACGTGGCTAAGTACACTTTAAATGCTATTTTGGACATAGCGCCAGAATTTATCATTGTTTTTATTCAAGAAATTAACAATTCTTTTGTGCATTGACATACCTCGGCAGCCATCTATAAATATGAATTCTACATACCAATTTCATTATTTATAACTATATCATTCTATTAACCTCAATACTAAACCATTTAGCTATTCTACGTCAATCTCTTGTTCGTAACTAACCATCCGGGATGTTTTCGTCTAGGTGTTTATTGAGTTATTACGCATGGATGGGCCATCGTTCTGATACGAATTTGTCTTGAACGTCTCTCTCTCTCTATCCTCTTTGGTACTTGGTCCTTAAAGCGGTATCGGCATTTGGCGACTCGAGCGCTGCTCTGCAAGCAATATAGGTTTACAGTTGCTGTTAATTTGTTGAGCGCTCCTATTCCTCTGCTGCCAGTGTCGCTTTGCGCTGGTTGCCAAGAACAAGTCATATGACCATTCTGAGTGTCACGTGATAGGCTAAGCCTTTATAAATAGAGGAAACTCTATACCAATATGGCATAAACAGTTTTGGGCAGGAAGGGGCTGAATTAGAGATTGAAATAAGAGACGGAATACATACTCAACTTGCAAACGAATAATAACGTGCCTCACAAACTAAGGTAAACACGTTTTACTATTTTCTTATGTATAGAAATAAATTTACCATGTTTCAGAATTGAATAAATCTTTATAAGTTATTTTTTATATCCTATTAATGGCATTATAAGAAGTTAGTAGAAATATAGGACTACTCAGTAAACTGAACATCTTTTTACAAACTTTATTACCATTTCGGCTGGAATAATAATAATAATAATAATAATAATAATAATACTAATAATAATAATAATAATAATAATAATATGATAAAGATGATTCTGAGAGTTTTATCTATAAAACATAATTTAAACACACCAAGTTTGACGATTAAGGTTCATTGTAATAAAAAGGATTCTTAAAATTGGCTACATCTTGCACAATACTAATGTACGTTTTGTTCATAAATATATTTTTGCTAGCGCAGCAAGTGCCGTTAGAAGCTTAATTTCATTAGTCCAATGCGCCAATCGCCGTTTTTTAATTATGTTTTTATGCTGAGTTGTAGAGAGACTGATACGTGTGTGGCGTATTTAGTGATCATCAAATAAAGCACTCCGCCTTCTTTAACGTTCGGTTACAGTAATACCAAGAAAACGCTAACTCTCGAAGGAGTGACATTTTACACCCGCATGCCGGCATTACCTCTCATATCAAAGCCCGCCCTTGGAAGTTCATAAATAGCAACGTATGAGTTCATGCTTGATATTGTTGACGAGTGACTTAAACAAGTAAATTGTGGGAAGAAAACAGGAGCAATGTTATTTGATGAAAACTGAAATATAGCGGTTTATTTTATATTGTCCCTGTGGTACCAGTAATAAAAAGGTAAACATAAGTTCAGGCAACCTTTGGCAAGGCACTTAAAAACTGCGTTTCACATAACTATTCTAGTTGAAACCTTGCATGTATTATATCGCTTGCAAAACGAAATATTCGATTAAATCTTGAAGCTTTATATCAGCGTAAACTATACAACTGTACTGGAACATACCTATTTTGAAATCGATAGATTTGGTTGTCAAACTAAACGTGCAATTGCACCTTTTTAATCTGCCGGAATATTTTGGTCTCGTTTCTCGTATCACTATTTTTTGCATAGGTTAAATATAATTCTAAACCTGTGTAATGACTTGTCGGAAACGATGTCGGAGCTTGACCTGGTCAGCCCCCCTATTACACGTGTCTGATTTGGTAAAGAGGTTGTTGACTACCAATTTCCCGGCCCTATATAATACATAGTAACTTGGTCAACTTTAACGTAACATATCTTAAAAACCGCCGCATAGGGTACCCCACTTGCATACCTTTTTTAAAGATCAGTCCAAGATGAGTCGATTTAAACAATAAATATGATATGTTGCGATTATGCAAGAATTATATCGGCACGAAACGAAACCAACCATATTTGGCTTCTTTTTCATGAATTTCTGCAACAGGATGTTTAATTCCCCACCCACCTATCACCATGTACTCTCTAAGAAAACAAATTTACTTTTTTGCTTAATGATACATCATTTCATGCTCTTTCTACAAAAAATAATGATTACTTAAAATGTTTGTAATTTTGGTGAACACAACGACTTTAAATTATGCCTATATTTTTTAACTTGAGGCTAGAAACTGTAAGTAATAGGTATACATCAACCTCCATTCTATACATAGATGGTGACGTCACTACGTTATTATCACCTCTATACTAGACCGTAGGGGGGATTTGTGCTTCCGCAAATATAGTTACCGTAGGATTGACGAATTTGAAAAAAAAATGTCTTTAATATATAGTTTACATGTATAAAACGTTAAGGTTAATGAATAATACATTTTAAAATGTATGTCTATTTTATTTTATGTGTTCAATCGAGCAAAAACATTTGAATAAAACAAGTCGAAAATTCTAATTTCACTTTCTCTTATCATCATCTATCCTGAACGTGGAGGATAGTGAAAGTAGCTTGAAAGTAGTGCGATCCCATGATATTTAGAGCGTAAATACACTAGTCATTAGACCAGTGTGTACACAATGCATCCACCTCAAAAAGAGAGCTCGACGGACATTAATTCCTACCTCTGCACCAAGCAGGGCACATGGCTTTTGAACCATTTGAATCGGTGACTAGTTTCGCGACTAGTGTCTCCTTTTTCCCGGACACATGCGACTAAGTTAACGTTCTGCCTTGATAAGACACACGCGGTAGTGTAAACAATATGGAACTGATAATCTTTTAGTCTAAAAGAATATTTAGCGTAGGTATGCATAATTTTATAAATTTATTGTTTAATTAAAACATAACATTTCATTTACATAGAGACAAAACGTTAATTAAAATTATGTAAAAATAGTTTACAGTAGTATAAATCATTTTGTTTAAATTATATAACATTTTAAAATAAATGTAAAATGTATCAATTTGCATTTTTGCATCATTTGTACGCGAAAGCGTATTCATAACAAAGTATGAAATTACTTGTTAATGCATAAAGCTGTAAATGATACATGCATTTCATTTTAGGAGATTCATTTAAAGATCACATTGCACAAAAAAGAGTTACAACGTTGAATTAAATCCAAATATTTTACCGACATTTCTTTGCTTCGGGAAAGCACAACATATTAGACCCGAACATAAATCATAATCCGTTAAATAAAAAACCTAGTATATACATGGTTTCCGGAAATGTGCGAGGGAAGAAATAACAGTCCGAGACAACATCCATGCTACTACATTGTACACACGCACCTCGCATGAGTTTTTGAGTTCTCAGTCGTTTGGTGATATTGATCAACAAAATGGATAATTTTGTTTAAACCTAAGTTTCGTACAAATATTGAGAACATATTAATAGTAAAATGTAACCACTGACAAAGACACTTAATTTGAAACATATTATGGATGTTTGAATTTCTTTAATGCTGAACCTTAATATAGATATTAACGTGTAAACAACACACACAAATTTACTTATATTTAAGGCTATAGTATGTGAAGATCAGTAAGCCAGATCTTTATACTTATATATATGCAGATTTTAAAGATGAAAGACAACCATGTAAAATTGCAGAAACGTCTTTAAATCTCCAAAATCAAAGTGGCCTTCTATTGGTTTGGCTCACATGCACTGTATCTATTACAATTCTGAGACCTTTTACATATAACATTTTTATTGCTTAGAACTGTTACATAAATCTTTGTATATGAAGTTGATTTTGTGGTCGAATTAGCTTAAAAATGAATAAACGGAGGTGCGCCAAACATTTTGTCTCAGCCATCCGGTCACATATAAATGAACTGACGAAAGCGCTCTGAGACATCATCGGGAATGAAGACTAATGGGAAAATGAAAGAATAAACAAGTTATAAAGGACAGTATGCACCCCTGGAATTACATCTTATGTATTATTCATTATGAAAAATATCCATTTACGCAAAATGCACCAACAGCCTTGACAGAATCTCCACGAAAGGGTGGTTGGTGTCACTTTAGTAGTCTTTCAGTCGTATTAATGACGTCATATATCTTTGCGCATTGAACGAGTGCCATATATCGTCTTGTATTTGGTATTTGTTATTGATGATTGTAACGCCGTATTACTTAGGCCTTAAAAATCCTGTGTTTCGGGCAACCCGACCCTACCTATCGGAACCGGTCGACCCTAGACTTTTTTTTACGAAAATACCGGGTTTTTTCCGTAGGGGTCTTTATAATTGAGGTTTCAATTCTTAAAAAAAAAAGACAGAGCCGACCCAACCTAAAGTTTTTAAGACCGTTGCCCTAAACACAAGATTTATTTTTTTGGCCTTAGGTGGATGATCATGACCTTCGGTCCCACCGTTGCACAAAGGTCGTGTAGGACCAGAAGACAATTGAGGGATGGTTATTGGTGTTGTCATAATAATTGTTTGTTTTACTTTTTCTCTAATCAGGCGTGTCAATTTTAACATTTTATATTCCGTTAACTGATTATAAGTGAACGTAAGTTATATTCGCAATTAATTCCACGACTATGATAATCTACACCAAGCGGTCACTTTAAGGCTAAAAGGAATACTGATGCGACAAAAACACCACATCCTGTTTGTATCGCAAACAGTCTAGCCCCTTTGTATTACTTACCGGAACTTTAAGTGTGTTGATTGTTGCGGGTTTTAATAACGTATGGCGTTTGTTTGGTATATGTCACTTTATCTGTAGTAGTTGCATTCATCGCATTAATATCATTGACAAGTTCGCGTTTGATTGTAAAAATGACATTTAGTTGCCAAGCTCACAGACTGTTCATAAGCCATTATTAAATAGTACATGGAAACAGCAATGCTATACTTATATTCGTATTTAGGAATCATACCCTTTCCCTAGTTCCTCCTCATATTAAAAAGAGGAATTCTAATCGATCTTCCAGGTCATTGATAATCATGGTAATAAAACATAGGTTGATGCATTCCACTAAAGCTGTCATTAGGCTATTCCTGGACTTCTCAGCAATTCACGCGATTTTCCTGTCTGTTTTGTACAAACTTAGTTTACATGCATGATTTGTATGACAATCATTAGAATAACTGCATCTACAGGGATGCACACATAAAATATGCGCGTCTGTATTTGTTTTAGCGTGTGTCCTTGATATTCAATACTCACCATAAAAACGCGTGATAAATATTTAGGTTATGTAGCAAACGATAGTATCTATACATGTATAATTATACCTGATTTGAACGGTTAAAATTTCAGTGTAAATTCGTTATCTTTGTGCTTAAATTCCCAAATAAAAATATTAACGCAGGGAAAGAAAATACAGAATAATTACTTCAACACTATTCTAAATAGAACCTGAAAGTTTGAACACGGAAAGCGGACACTCATACTCTGAACGTGCTTATTAGATTGCAAACATAAATACAATGCGTGTATCTAGTAATGATACACATTTGCTTAAACAACACGATCACCTTGATGTTTGCGAGAATACGAAACATTCTAGGTAACTGTTATTTGTTGTAAGTCGACTTATAATAAACGGCTAAGTGTATGTTTCCTTTCTGCGAACATGTATTTCCTTATGTAGTTTAGGAATACGGAAATAGTCCTGGCTATCACAGCGTCTGGTAGGAATGCTTCAAAGGTTACACAGGCATAAGTTGCTACAGAAACTATCTATGTATTATACATAAAACATCACTGTATAAGTAAAACACATTATGTAATAAAATAAAATAAATAAAACATGTTAGGGTAATACATTTAAATATTTACATTAAAATCATGCAATAGTTGAACGTTGTACCATATACAGTACAGGTTAAACTTCTCCTATGTGTTGTCGCTTACATATAGTCAGACTGGTAACACTGGTAACGAAGAATAAACAGAAAAAAACAACAAATAAACACATATTTCCAAACGGATGTAAAGTCTTGCAATGAACACTTGAATTACCATTCTGATCTGAGAGAATAATTGTTTTCTTTGTCAAAAGGAGTTTACCCAAAGAACGTAATGAAGGGCTCTTCATCAGACAAAACTATAATGAACTTGAAGAACTTTCTCGTAGGCCATTGTGTAAAACATACATGAGTATATGACAAGAACATCAACAACCAAATGAGTTTTGTAAGGTCGCTGTTGTATGGAGCCGCCGTTGTCAATGACCGAATGAAATTGGAAGTACTTTTAATGAGGTACATACAACTAAATATAAGCTAGTTGCTGAGATAATTGTAAAAACAACTGTAAATGTCGCGTGTGTAAAAAGTAACTAATATAAATTTAAGAGATGTTCAAACAAAGAATGTTGTAAACAATGTAGATATGTCATGTTTAAGGGCACCATGACAAAATGGCCCGTACAAAAGTGTTAAGTTTAGTGTATTGTGTCATTATCGTGTTATTTAATCATTTTTTCTAAGTCATAGTCTCAAACAGAGTCACGCAAACGCTTTCATGTTTGTATAAGAATAGTTACAATAATACATGTTCAAGTATGCCAGGCGATGCGGGATACGTTTGAGATAGCTAGGATTCCCACAGACGAGCATCTGATCACCGTTTAATTACGTGGTCAGAGATACAACATGATGCAATTGTGCACAAGGTGTTATCATTATGTCTCGAACAACATACTCAGTATATGTTAAGAAATATCAATAATTTGGCGTGTTGAAATATAATTTATCAAAATTTACATCCCGTTACTAAAGAGATAATGTATATGCGTTTGTGGAGAAAGCAGCACGAACAATAACTATCCTATATATATTTCACTTATCTTACTACACTACTACCTTAAAAACATTTAGTGATAAGTGTATTCGTACGTCACGTTTAAATCTCGCCAACAAATGTTTGATATTGGATATTCAATATTGTCCAAATTATTTTCGTCATTTTATATTGACATTGTTTAATTTTGAAGGTCTTCTTCGAACATGTTTAAAGATTTACTACTGGCCAAATTCATCTAAATAGATTGTCAAATAAATACCTTATTGTTATAAAATGTATAATATAACTAATATTGACACAGTTTGTCAACTGAGAAACTCGTTCCGTAACATTTATGGTCATTCTAAAAATCCATTTTCTTATTTGACGAGGTAGTCAAATAAGATTTATAATTTGGCGCGAAATCCT
>Ga0224510_10002806_pt1 | contig 10201 bp, 8 predicted proteins | sample SF_May12_sed_USG_FD_170161 | JGI IMG/M metagenome (GOLD analysis project Ga0224510, IMG submission 170161) | Sediment microbial communities from San Francisco Bay, California, United States - SF_May12_sed_USGS_4_1 | ecosystem: Environmental > Aquatic > Marine > Sediment | place: USA: California... | reverse complement strand
CCGCCCTCGTCGCGCGGGTGCCCGATGCGATGGTGCACGGACACGGCGCCAGGCGCGCGCCCCACATCCTCAACGTCTCCGTGCCCGGCACCGACTCCGAGTCGCTCCTCATGGCGCTCGACCTGCAGGGCGTCGCCTGCTCGAGTGGCTCGGCCTGCCAGAGCGGGAGTGTGTCGCCCTCGCACGTGCTTGCCGCGATGGGCGTGCGCGCCGACCTCGCGAGCGCAGCCATCCGCATGAGCCTCGGCTCGCTCACGACGGCGCCCGACATCGATCGCGTGGCCGAGCTCTTCCCGGCCCTCATCGCGAAGGCGCGAGGGCTCGCGGGCGTCGCGTGATGCCGATGCCGCAGCGCACGCGCGTGCTGGTGGCGATGTCGGGCGGCGTGGACTCGTCGGTGGCAGCCGCTCTCCTCGTCCGACAGGGCTTCGACGTCGTCGGCGTCACGATGAAGCTCTTCCACGACGGCGGTGATGTCCCAGACCGCCCCTGCTGCTCGCTCGACAGCGTGAACGACGCCCGGCGGGTGGCCGAAGGCCTCGGCATCCCGCACTACGTGCTCAACCTGCAGGACCAGTTCGGGCACGACGTGCTCCAGGACTTCGTGGACGAGTACGCCGCGGGGCGCACGCCGATCCCCTGTGTGCGCTGCAACACCTTCACGAAGTTCCGCGACCTGCTGCACAAGGCCGACGCGATCGACGCGGCCTTCATCGCGACCGGACACTACGCGCGCGTGCGTGACGGCCGCCTCCTACGCGGCCGGGACGACGACAAGGACCAGACGTATTTCCTGTGGGGGATCGAGCGCGCGGTGCTTCGCCGCCTGCTGCTCCCCGTGGGCGAGATGACCAAGGCGGAGACGCGCGCCGCGGCGCGCGAGCTCGGTCTGCTCACGGCGGAGAAGCCGGAGAGCCAGGAGATCTGTTTCGTGCCGGACGGCGACTACGTGAGGGTGCTCGAGCGCGAGCTGCCTGCCGATGCCCCCGCGCTCCAGCCAGGCCCGATCGTGACCGCGGACGGCGCGGTGATCGGAACGCACGACGGCTTCGCGCGCTTCACCGTGGGCCAGCGGCGACGCCTCCCGGGGGGCGCGAGCGAACCGATGTTCGTGGTCGCGCTGCGCCCCGCGGACCGCGCGGTGGTGGTCGGGCCACGTGAGGCGCTGCTCGGCCGCGGCGTCGTGGCGCGCGAGGTGAACTGGCTCGTGCCCGAGCCGCCCGCTCCCGGCGCGAGCGTGCAGGTCCGCATCCGGCACCGCGCCGCGCCCGTGCCGGGTACCCTGCTCCGCGTGGAGGGCGCCGAGGTGGAGGTCGCGCTCGACGAGGCCGTCTTCGCGATCTCCCCGGGCCAGTCGGTGGTGCTCTACGACGGCGACTTGGTGCTCGGCGGCGGCGTGATCGCCGCCGGCGCGCGGGTGCTGCCCGTGCGCGCCGCGTAGGCGTAACACGCATCCTGGGCGCGAGCCCGCGTCGAGGGGACCCTCAGGCCGGCTCCTCGTGCATCTTCTTGAAATGCCGCAGGCCCGGAGCCCACATGTGCTTCACGGGATCGACGTCCACGTGGATCACTGCACAGCCCCCTGAGGCGAGGGCACGACCGAGCGCCGCCGGGAGTTCGCGCGCGTCGGCCACCCGCTCACCGTGGGCTCCCATGCTCCGCGCCATCGCGTCGAAGGCGACCTCGCCGAGGTCCGCGTTGATCGTCTCGTCCGGGTCGAGGTGCTTGAAGAGCAGTGTCTTGATCGGCCGCAGCGCGAACTGCTGGTTCATCTTCACCATGCCCCACTGGCGGTCGCACATCACCACGTAGGTCACGCGTGCGCCGATCCGCACGGCGGTCTCGATCTCCTGTGGATGGAACCCCGCGGCCCCGTCACCGATGATGCAGCAGACGGGCACGCCCGGCCGCGCCACCGCCGCACCCACGGCCTGCGCCATGCCGGCACCCAGCATGCCGAACTTGAACGTCGAGAGGAGGGTGTTCGGTTCGGTCACGCGATGGTAGAACATCGTCCAGATCGCGGCGTTCCCACCGTCGGCGACGAGGACGGCGTCATCCGGGAATGCGGTACGACAGGCGGCGGCGACGTGCGCGGGATGCATCGGGACGTCCTGGTTCCGCAGCGCTTCGTCCCAGCCGGCGCGCTCCGCGGCGATCCGACGGCCATAGCCGGCGACGCGCGCACGGCGCTCCTCCAGGTGGCGTCCCGCGTCCGGCGCGGTCTCGAGCACAGCGGCGAGCATCTCGAGGAACCGCCGGGCGTCGGCCACGACACCCAGCTCGACCGGCTTGTTGAGCCCGATCGCATCGCCGTCCACGTCCACCTGGACGGTCCGCTGGCCGCCGGGATCGCGCCAATACGGCGGCCGTCCCCACCAGTCGGTCTCGCCCACCCGCGCGCCGACGATGAGTGCGGCGTCGGCCTCGGTCCGAACCTGGTGGTTCAGCTCGACGTGCGGCATCGGGATCGCCAGCGGCGAGCGCTCGGAGAGCACGCCCCGCGCGGCCCAACTCGTGGTCACCGGCGCCTGCAGGAGCTCGGCCACGCGGCGCAGCGCCCCGCAGGCCTCCGAATGGATCACGCCGCTGCCGGCGTGGATCATCGGCGCGCGCGATTCGACGAGGAGGCGCACGGCGCGCGCAACGTCCTCCGCGTTCGGCTCGATGCGCGTGAGCCGACGATAGTGACGCGGCGGCGCGATCGGCGGATCGGTGGGCTGCGCCCCATTCATGATCGTCTCGGGCACATCGAGGTGCACCACGCCCGGCCGTCCCTCGAAACTGGTCCGGAGCGCCTTGCGGGCGAGTTCGGGCAGACGTTCGGCCGAGGAGACGGCCGCGCTCCACTTGGCGATACGCCCGATCACGCCGACCTGGTCGAAGCACTGGTACGCCCCGCCCCGGTCCGGGTACATGATGCCCGGACGCCGCGCGCTGGTGATCGCGAGCACGCGGTTCCCTTCCGCCTGCTCCACCACGAGTCCCGGCAGCAGGTTGGCCACTCCGGGTCCGTTGCTCGCCATGCAGACACCAAGGCGTCCGGTGAGCCGGGCGTACGCGCCCGCCATGTGTGCCGCTGACGTCTCGTGTCGCGGCGTGACGATCGTGATGCCGAGGCGGTGGAGGCTCGTGTAGAAGCCGAAATAGGTCCCGTCGATGATCCCGAAGACGTGGCTGACGCCCTCGGCCTGCAGCATCCGGGCGAGCACCTCGCCACCGCTCATCGCAGACATGCACACACGCTAGGCGCTGCCCGGGGCACCGGGCATAGGCGAAATCCGCACACCGGCACGGCATCGACCTGACAGATGCGTCGAGGCGGCGGCGGCATACTGGCAGCATGACCGTGATCCGGGCCGCCTGGGCCGAGCCGTACAAGATCAAGATGGTGGAGCCACTCTTCCTCACCACGCGCGAGGAGCGCGAACGGGCGATCGCGGAGGCGGGATACAACACCTTCCTGCTGCGCTCCGCCGACGTCTACATCGACCTCCTGACCGACAGCGGAACCTCCGCGATGAGCGACCGGCAGTGGGCCGGCCTGATGATGGGCGACGAGGCGTACGCGGGGAGCCGCAACTACTACCGGCTCGAGGAGGTGGTGCGGCGCTGCTACGGCTACCGGCACCTCATTCCGACGCACCAGGGGCGCGGCGCCGAGAACCTGATCTCGCAGGTGCTGATCAAGCCGGGGGACATCATCCCGGGCAACATGTACTTCACCACCACGAAGGTGCACCAGGAGCTCGCCGGCGGGACCTTCGTGGACGTGGTGGTGGACGAGGCGCACGATCCGACGAGCATGTTCCGCTTCAAGGGGAACGTCGACCTGGCGAAGCTCGGGGCCGTCATCGCGAAACATGGCGCGAACCGGATCCCCTATGTGGCGCTGGCCACCACCGTGAACATGGCGGGTGGCCAGCCCATCTCGCTCGAGAACCTCCGCGCCGTCCGGGCCCTCACGCACGCCCACGGCATCCGCATCATCCACGACATGACGCGGGTGGCCGAGAACGCGTACATGATCCAGCTGCTCGAGCCGGGCCATGCGCACCGCTCCGTCGCCGAGATCGTGCACGAGATCTGCTCGCTCACCGATGGCGCGACGATGAGCGCCAAGAAGGACGCGCTCGTGAACATCGGCGGCTTCCTCGCGACCAACGAGGACGACGTGTTCGAGGAGGCGCGCAACCTCGTGGTCATCTACGAGGGCCTGCACACATACGGGGGCCTCGCCGGGCGTGACATGGAGGCGATGGCGATCGGCATCGAGGAATCGCTCGACGACGACCATATCCGCGCGCGCGTCGGGCAGGTGTTCTACCTCGGCGACCAGCTGGTGGCCGCGGGGATCCCGGTGGTCCGCCCGATCGGCACCCACGGCGTCTTCCTCGACGCGAAGGCGTTCCTGCCGCACCTCCCACAGGACGCGTTCCCGGCGCAGGCGCTCGCGGCCGAACTCTACCTCGACTCGGGCCTGCGGGCGATGGAACGCGGGATCGTCTCGGCGGGCCGCGACAAGGCCACCGGGGAGCACTGCTATCCCGCGCTCGAGCTCGTGCGCCTGACGATCCCGCGACGTGTGTACACGCAGGCGCACATGGACGTCGTGGCCGAGTCGGTGCAGCGGGTCTTCGAGCGGCGGGCCTCCATCGCCGGGCTCACCATGGTCTACGAGCCCAAGTACCTGCGCTTCTTCCAGGCGCGGTTCGAGCCCCGGCCCGCGTCGTGAAGCACCGGACGATCATCGAGCCGTTCCGGATCAAGAGCGTCGAGCCGCTGCGGCTGAGCACGGAAGAGGAGCGGGTGCGCCACCTCGCCGCGGCGCACTACAACCCGTTCCTGCTCGCCTCCGAGCACGTGATCATCGACCTCCTCACCGACAGCGGCACGTCGGCGATGAGCGCGCAGCAGTGGGCCGGCGTGATGGTCGGCGACGAGGCGTACGCCGGGTCGCAGTCGTGGGGACGGATGGAGCGCGCCGTGCGCGACCTCACGGGCTTCTCGCACATCCTCCCCACGCACCAGGGGCGCGCGGCCGAGCGCATCATCTACGGCCGGCTCGGCGGTCCCGGCAAGCGGTTCGTCAGCAACACGCACTTCGACACCACGCGCGCCAACATCGAGGTCACGGGCGCCACCGCGATCGACCTCCCGATCGCCGAGGGCCGCGATCCGGAGGTGGAGCACCCCTTCAAGGGGAACCTCGACGTGGCCGCGCTGGCGCGGCTGCTCGCCGACGACGCCGGCCCAGTGGCCGCCGTGATCCTCACGGTGACCAACAACACCGGCGGCGGCCAGCCGGTGAGTCTGGCCAACGCGACCGCGGTGTCGGCGCTCTGCCGTGCCCATGGCGTGCCATTCCTGCTCGACTGTTGCCGGATCGCCGAGAACAGCTGGTTCATCCGGCATCGCGAACCCGGCATGTCGGACGTGCCGTACCGCGAGATCGCACGGCGGATGTTCGCGCTTGCCGACGGGGCGGTCATGAGCGCCAAGAAGGACGGCCTCGCGAACATGGGTGGCTTCCTCGCCCTGCGCGATGAGGCGCTCGCCGACGCCTGCCGCAACCTGCTCATCATCAGCGAGGGATTCACCACCTACGGCGGACTCTCCGGCCGCGACATGGAGGCGATCGCCATCGGGCTCGAGGAGGTCTTCGACGACCACTACCTCGAGTACCGGATCCGCAGCACGACGTATCTGGGCGATCACCTGCACGCGCTCGGCGTGCCCCTGATGCGTCCGATCGGGGGCCATGCCGTCTACGTGGACGCGCGCCGCCTGTACCCGCACATCCCCGTGCCTGAGTATCCCGGACAGACGCTCGTCTGCGAGCTCTACACGCTCGCGGGGATCCGCTGCGTGGAGGTGGGCTCGGTGATGTTCGGCACATATGATGCGTCCGGCCGGCTCGTCCCCGCCGCGATGGACCTGGTGCGCCTGGCGATCCCCCGGCGCGTGTATACGCAGAGCCACATCGAGTACGTTGCGGAGACGTTCGAGCAGGTGCTCGCCCGGCGCGAGGGGGCCCGGGGACTCCGGATCGTGCGTGAACCCAAGCTGCTGCGGCACTTCAGCGCCCACTTCCTGCCGCTCCCCTGACGCCCGCCCCCACCGCGCATGCACGAGACCGTCCTCGCCAGCACCACCGACCCGATCTCGCAGCTCATCATCGCGGCGATGCTCGTCGCGCTCTTCCGCGCACTCGCGCTGGAGAAGGCCCATCGCGTGCTGGTGGTGCTGGGCGCGGTCGCGGGGATGTGGGGGATCACGTACCTCACGCCGTATCGCCTGCTCACGCTCGAGGGCGCCACGCGCGCGCTCGACCTGAACGTGCTGCTCCTGCTCGCGGCGATGATGGCGCTGGTGGGAGTGTTCAAGTCGACGGGCGTGTTCGCGTGGGGCGTGGACAAGCTGCTCGCGCAGTTCGACGGGCAGCCGGTGCGCGCGATCACCGCGCTCTGGTGGTTCACGGCCATCTGCTCGGCCTTCGCCGACAACGTCACCACGGTCATCTTCGTCACGCCCATCGTGCTCGCCATCGTCCGGCGGCTCGGCGTCCCACCGCTCCCGGTGCTCCTCCCGCTGGTGATGGCCGCGAACATCGGGGGCACGGCCACGCTGATCGGCGACCCCCCCAACATCATGATCGGCTCCGGCGCGGGCCTGAGCTTCCTCGACTTCATCAGGGAGCTCACGATCCCGACGCTCCTGATGATGTGCGGCCTGCACTGGTGGGGGGCGCGCTGGCTGCGCGGCGCGATGGCGTCGGCGACGAACCTCGGCGCCGGGCTGCCCGACGTCGCGGCCGAGATCACCGATCCCGGCCTGCTGCGCTGGATGATCGCGATCAGCGCGATGGTCTTCCTCGGCTTCGTGACCCACGGCGTGACCGGGACGCCCGCCGCCGTGCCCGCCGTCCTCGGCGCGGCGCTGGCGCTCATCATCCAGGACGTGCGATACCTGCGCACCCACCGGCCCTCCCACGAGGAACGGGTGCACGGGATCTTGCACGTGCTCGAGCATGAGGTCGAATGGCCTACCCTCACCTTCTTCACGCTCCTCTTCATCCTCGTCGGCGCGGCGGTGGAGACGGGCCTGATCGCCACGCTGGCCGGCGCGCTCGAGCGAGCGATCGCAGCCAGCCGCGTCGCGCTCGGCCTCGGCGACGCGGCGACCATGCTCTTCGCCGCCATCCTCGTGCTCTGGGTCGCGGGTGTCCTCTCGGCCCTGATGGACAACATCCCGTTCGTCGCCGTGACCATCCCGATCATCGCACAGCTGACGACCGCGCTGCCGGGCGATGGCCGCGTGCTCTGGTGGGCTCTCGCGCTCGGCGCCTGCCTCGGCGGGAACGGGACGCCGATCGGCGCGTCGGCGAACGTCACGACGATCGGACTGGCCGAACGCGAGGGGGTCCGCATCGGTTTCATGGACTTCGTGCGCACGGGCGCCAAGGTGACCACGTTCACCCTGGTGGTCTCGACCGCATTCCTGGTCGGCTACGTCCACCTGGGCCCATCTGCCGTGGCGCTCACCGGAGGCGGCGTACTCGCCGTCGCCGCATTCGCCCTCTGGCGCTCCGGGATCGCGGCCCGCCCGGTGGCCTAGGGCAGCGGCTCGGCGTGACCGGCGACCCAATGCGCCGCCGCGCCGCAGACCGTGCAGGCCGCCTTCCCCCCGCCGTACAGCACCATCTCGACCTGCACCTCGCACGTCGGGCAGGTGGCGTTGACCGTGCGAAGGGCGTCCGTCGGCAGCCCCAGCCGGACCAATCGGGCCACCATCGCATGGGGCGCCACGGCGCCGATGGGACAGAGCTCACCGGTGCAGCGGTCGCCGATCTCGAGGCAGACCACCTCATCGTCGTGCAGCGTGGCCTGGCCATCCGTGCGCGGGGCCACGGAGAGCATCACGCTCACCGGGCGATCACAGGCTGAACAGAACACTCGTGCGCTCCTCATCATACCCTCCTGGGATGACACGTCGAGGCGCGAACTCACGCCATTGGGATCACCACGGCGGATCGCGCGATCTGGCGCACGACGCGCCGGGCCGAATGCTCCTCCAACCCGAACGCGGCGGTGGCCGCCGCGTCGGCGTCCATGCAGTCGTCCGCCTGCACGGTCAGGCTCTTCACCGGTGAGACGCGCGGCACCGCCGTGACCGGGTCCATGAGGTGATGGTACCGGCGGCCGCGCCAGCTGAAGAACTGGGCGTAGTCGCCGGAGGTGGCGACGGCCTGGTCTGACACGCGAAGGGTCGCGGCGACGACGCGCGCATCGTGCGGTGACCGGATGCCGACGTGCCAGCCCTCGCCATCGGGCGCGTCGCCGAGGGCGTAGAGATCCCCTCCGACGTTCACGATGGCATGCGCGATGCCCCGCTCGCGCAGCACCCGCGCCGCCTGGTCCACGCCGTACCCCTTCGCGATCCCGCCGAGGTCCAGCCGGATGTCGCGGTCGCCGAATCGCACGGCGTGTGCGTCGCCACGTGACGAGAGGTCGACGGCGCGCCAGAAGCCGCGGGCGGCGAGGGGACGCACCGCCCCTGAAGGTGGCGGCTCATGCCGGTTGGCGACGTCCCAGAGCTCGACGACCTTGCCGATCGCGGGATCGAATCGTCCCTCGCTCGCGGCCGCCCAGTCCAGCGCGTGCCCGAGCACGGTCGCCGTCTCCCCGGAGACGCGCACCCCATCGCGCATAGCGCCGGCGTTCGCCCGGCCGACGTCCGACGTCGCCTGGAACCGTGTCATCATCCACTCGGTTCGTCGCAGCGCCCCGATGGCCGCGTCGATCGCCGACTGCGCCACCTGCTCGTCGCGGTGCACGACGGTGAGCTCGGCGATCGTGCCCATGAGCGGCACCGTCCGTCGGGCGACGACGGCGCGACGGTGGATCGCCAGCGGCAGCGCCGCCACCACGAACGCGCCGACGCCGACGCCGACGAAGTGCCGGCGACTCCACCGTCCGTCGCGTTCATCGCAGGTGTCGCGGTCATCGCGGGACATCATGCTCCTCCTTCTTGAAATGCGCACATCCACTGCCGCAGCCGCGGCAGTGTCCGCTGCAATCCTCCCGGCGCACGAGTCCGAAGAGGGCGAACAGGAGCGCCCCGAGACCGATGGCCGTCCAGACCGGGATCATCCGGCCCCCAGGCCGGCGAAGCCCATGAACGCCATGGCGAGGCACGACGCGATGATGAGCGACAGGCCGAAACCCCGCGCCACCGACGGCACGTCCGCGAGGTCGAGCCGTTCCCGGATGGAGGCCATCAGGGCGAGCGCGAGCGCGAGGCCCAGGCCCGCGCCGAGTGCGAACGCGAGGCCCTGCACGAGCCCGTAGCCGCGATTGGTCTGGAAGATCGCGAGCCCGAAGATCGCGCAGTTGGTCGTGATGAGCGGCAGGTAGATGCCGAGCGCGCGGAAGAGCACGGGGCTCACCTTCTTGATCGCCATCTCGACGATCTGCACGAGCGAGGCGATGACCACGATGAACGAGATGATCCGTAGGAACGGCGCATCCACAAGGACGAAGCGGTTGAGGAACCAGACCGCGACGGCCGTGATCACCATCACGAACGTGTTCGCCGCGCCGAGCCGCACCGCCGTCTCCACGCGACCGGTCACGCCGAAGAAGGGGCAGAGCCCGAGGAAGAGCGTCAGCGTGAAATTGTTGACGAGCAAGGCGGAGATGAGGATCCAGGTCAGGTCGCTCATGCGGCCTCCCGCGCGCGCACCGCGACCGCACGCGACTGCCGGCGCGCGGTGTGCCAGCCGAGCACGAGCATCACGACGCCCAGCGTGAGGAAGCCGCCCGGGGGCAGGACCATGATCACCCAGGGCTCGAACCGCGGGCCGAACAGGTCGACTCCGAGCAGGGCGCCGGTGCCGAGCAGCTCGCGCACGGCGCTCAGCAGCACGAGGATGATCGTGAACCCGGTCGCGGTGCCGAGGGCATCGAGGAGCGACCGCCGCACCGAGTTCCGCGACGCGAACGCCTCGGCGCGCCCGAGGATGATGCAGTTGACGACGATGAGCGCGACGAAGGGCCCCAACTGCTTGTGGATCACCGGCACCGCCGCCTCGAGCAGCATGTCGGCGATCGTCACGAACGTGGCGATGATCAGCACGTACGACGTGATGCGGACCTCCTGCGGCACGAGCTTCTTGAGCGAGGCGACCAGGAGGTTGGAT
>Ga0224510_10002805_pt1 | contig 10201 bp, 6 predicted proteins | sample SF_May12_sed_USG_FD_170161 | JGI IMG/M metagenome (GOLD analysis project Ga0224510, IMG submission 170161) | Sediment microbial communities from San Francisco Bay, California, United States - SF_May12_sed_USGS_4_1 | ecosystem: Environmental > Aquatic > Marine > Sediment | place: USA: California... | reverse complement strand
CTCTTGGAGAAGAAAAAGAAAGAAAAAATGCATTTAATCTCTCCAACCAGGCCACTTAGAATGTGAACAAAACGACAGGAAAGTAAAAAGAAGCAAAATGGGTGAAAGGGAGGGAGAGAGAGAATTCTAAGTACAAACGTCCTCTGCCTGTGAAAATCATCACAGGTCCATGGCAGAGTGGCCAATGTTAGACCTACCGGGTCTAGCGACATACATGTCGACCAGATATCGTCTACAAATTCTTACAGCGAAGGAACGCATAGAAAATACGATTTTAAAAGCATTTTTCAAAAGTATTTTCATTCAAATCATAGTAAGAATCAAGTTGTATTATAAATGTTGTTTTTAATAATTTAATAAAACTCTTATCAGCAGATGTTAGTGTCGTTTACCTCCGTGGCTTGGCATTTCGTAACACACGAATCAATTGAAGGTTTTAGATAAGCGAATACATCAAGTTTATTGTGTCTTGTTTCTGGCAAGATAAAATAATTTAGTTCAAATCAATTAAAAAAATGAATACATTTACATATTTTTAAGAATTTAGATAATTTCAAGCAATGAAAGTTTTTATTCAGCTTTACTGAGAATTCATTTATTGAGAAAAGCTTGCCTATAGTGCTTTATCTGTTCTGATATGTAATCCGCATCCATGTCTGTCAAACCTTTGTTAAACACAGAATACGTTTGGTACCTGCCAGAGTCCGTGGCAATTGCCATAAAACGCGAACAGTTCGCAAACAGGTTGTGTCTTGGGTGGTTCATTTGAAATCTTAAGGCGTTGTTTTGCAAAAGTAAAGGACATGATAAGTTTTCAATAAGTCAAAGAGTGCGGAATTCAACCGTGTATAATAAACAGACAATAACGAGTTGCCAGTCTTCAAAAATAGCTGTAGAGTTGTAGCATGCAATATAAAATAAACATATATAATATATTATAAAATTATTTAATGTTTGTTTTAAGTATAAAAGTACATATACGTTTCTCTTTATGTACAACTACAACATTGCAGCGAAACTACAAATTAAATACAAGCCTTTGATAGCATTGCGGGCAATATACTAGTAGTAGTCTCCCAGCGGTCCCTCAAAAAGTGATTTAATTATCATACACTCTTGTTTATTGCCATTTATAATTAATTTCAGTTTGAAGTTGCTACTTACTAACACACCACGTGTTATGCACCTAACTTTGATTTAAGTTATCAGAGGATCCATATTTTAACAAGGTAGCGACACATCATCTCCATATGGTGATCATTTCTGTCAAATAGTTGTAAAATCCGACTTCAAATAACAAAGTTACGCTTAGTTAAAGTGTAAATGAGATATTCGAGTTGTGAGGATTATGCAAAAGGTTAAAACAGTGCATGATTTAAACGAACTGTAAGGTCTTATCGCACATGAAGTATGGATCCAAAACAACAACACACATTGTATAACCAGCTGGCACAACGAGAAATCTGAACACGAAAACAATTAACAAACGCAAATGTTGAACACTGGACAAGAAATATCTTTGAAAAATCTTTTATTTTCCCCAACAAATAAGAATGAGGATTAATAATCCGGGCGTGCTATTGGGGTTGGGTCCAATACATGTAAACATGTGTATCAATATTAAATATAAATTGACCAAGTCTACAATTCCGCGTGATCGGCAGCTTAGCTTATATCCTACTTTTACAATATGTCTCCTCAAGATGAAATAGCTCAGTGGGCTAAACAGAGGGTTTATTTGAATAGCGTTTAATAGTCCACTTTTATGGGCGAAGGTTCGATTACAATTTTTGTTATTAATTTATAAATATGATTATATGTGTTTTATGCACATGTATATAACGTGTGAGTGTGAATATTGAGCTATGTGAATTTACAAAACTTACAAACCCTAGTTTGTATTCGAACCCTAGTCGCCGGGATGACACGCCACAATGCTTAGCATTACTCTATATATCCCGACGAGGTTATATTATATTCACGCTATAACCTCGTCGGGATATTATGACCAGTAAACAATAACAATAACACGCTTGTGTTGATGTGAATAGGGTTAGCGAAATATAAACCTTAACCTTCATATATCAACTATATCTGTATGTATTGAACTTGATTGTCAATTTTCGCAACTACCTGATAGCGTAATGCTAAGCATTGCGGTGTGCCAACCCGGCGAAAAGGGTTCGAATACAATATTTTTAAAGTATTTTATGTTACAAAACTTGTTGATCAAGTTTTCAGATAAGATTGCTTATTTCGTGTCGTAATGGGTCTTGCCACTTGAACATGTACTAATTAAATTTTAGCATATTGCAAAAAGTTTTTATCCTTCATTTTTGAGACCTATGTTTGTAAAAAGCATCTTTCAAATATTGACTCTCAGTGTCAATTATCAGAAATATTTATGGTAATGATGAAAACTTATAAATTACAAACATTAAACCATATTGAAAAATCTTGAAATTGAAGTTATATTGAAAAAAGATTTGTTAATACAAATGTATAAAATTATATTTCTATTTCATATCAAATGCAATAAAAATAAAAATATATAATTGTTTCGGTTTTGAACCTTCGCCCATAAAATTTTAACTAAACTGTTGATTACGCAAATCTTAAAATTAGGTCAGTTGATGTTAAATATTGTTTACATGTAATGGACCCAACCCCAATAGCCCGACTGGGTTATAGCTCCAACCTAGGTCTTCAAAGCAAACATCATATTGGGTGTTGTCTCATACTGCACTGTCAATTACTGTGCGCACTAAGAAAACCTATAGCAGTTCCACTGACGCCGTAGGATGTGTCACATTTGATCAAAGGTTACATGAAGGACGGTGAAATACTGGTATATAAAACATAAAACACGTGGAAATAACGGGCTTATGTTATATTATATGGGAAAGTAAAAAAACTATAAATAACGTATTATAAAACATCGACACGACATGCTTGTATGTAGTGTAATCGTTTTCACATGTGCCCTCATAAGTGTGTATGCCTCGGGGACGTGCACGCGATTGTTACTCCAGAGTCAGTTTATTGACACGATACTAAACGTTTCAACTTACTACACCTATCAGACAAAGGTCCTGCAACTTTGCGGTTTGCAGTGCGTTCGAGAAACGAAATGTAAATCAGTAAACTTTGAAAAACAGGCCGGCATTTGTGAACTGAATGAAGCATCCGTGGAAACGGTATCAAGTGGTTATCTACACCCTGTACTCGGAGCGATCCATATGTCAACCGATGACCTTGACATGCTGACGGTATGTATACATTTGAACTTGAATCGTTTAAAGAAAGTGTCTGTAATAACCGGCAAAAAGCACTGACAAACATATGCACGCACACACACGGAAAACAATGCCTGTCTGAAGAAAACAGCAACCACGGTTTTATTGAAGCCTTTAAAGGCATAAAATATTTTCTGACTGGTAGCGTGTTTGTGCGGCCGTCCGTGCGACAGAACGTGCGACCTTGCATATGAATGTAGCTTCCTCTGACAACTACTGTTAGAAATTTAATAAATTAAAGAAACAGTTTAATAGGCTTTTCTGGTCCTTGGATTGTATGTTGTTTACATCTGAAAGTTCTGCTCATGCGCTAGGGGCGTCAGTAGTGTGGCATCTTTCATTTCCACTGATGAACAGCTTCAAAACAATCGAGTCTGCTATTTTCACTGCATGCTATGCTTCCTCAGGGCGTTCCCTTTTATCAGTTAATTTCCCCATTTCAGGTTTAATTAATAGCAATAGATTACGTCATTTAACTATTTAGATTTCGGACGAAAGGCCTCCGCCTAATTTGTATTTATCACGTGGTTTTGCCTTTTTTATAACCACGTGGTAATGTCGTCAATACACTTTATTTCTTCCTTCCATTTTTGAAAATAAACATAAAGTCAAATTAAGGAAAGTTTAATTATAATTATAATGTATAATTATAATTTAGTTGTCTAGAGTTGCAACGCTTACTATTTTGCTGCATAATGAATTCCTTTTCGAAACCTAGTCAGGAGGGAAGGCAAGTGACCTATCGACAGCCCGCACTCCTGTCCAGGTCGCTTACCTGTATACTTCAAACAATATGAAAGCCATATTGCTCCATTATAATATTACTGACCAATTATCGGACTATGATGGTGATAGCAATTTTCATAGGCATGATTGACAAGTGAATACAATAGATGGCTCGTCAAAGTTGGCCCGTGAGGACACATTTTGGGCGGGCTGTCGATACGTCAATGGCGCTATGGTTTCGTAATAATTAATTAATTACCATTTATTTTTTCTAGCCCGGACCTTTCTGCCACGGACATGTGATGGTTTTCACAGGCAGAAAACCTTATTTCTTAGATTCTCTGTTTCATTTTTTTTCAATTATACTCGTTTTCATGTTCATATAGGTCTGTTTATATTCTAAGATGCCTTGTTATGAGAGATAAAATGCACATTTAATTCCTTTACCATAACGGTAACGCAACGGTTTTTGGAAAAATAATTTAAGAAATCATGATTGTAACCCTTCTATCCCGTTTTAACCCGCAACTTAAAGCGTTTGGTATGTCGATTGTAACTGTGTACTGATTTAAAGATGTAAGAGTTAACCGTATCAGTTGAAATGTATGACCCAAACAATAAAAGTTGGACAGTCAATGGTCTTTAGGCAACTAGTTGTATAATTCAAAGCGAGAACAACCGTAAATGGGACAAGACAGGAAGACATAGGAGATGGTTTTAATATCTAGCATGAACAACACACATTATGACGATCACATTTATAATGAAACTATATTGTTGTCTGCGACTATTACTCTGACAGTAAGAATTTGAAACAGTTTAAGCTCATATCCCACCCATGGTGGATTTTAATTTCCCAATATCAAACACATCAACATAAACAGCAGTATTTTATAGATGGTCATTATCAATTAAAAACGTCTTTGAATTTCACTGAAATTCCTCGTCGTTAAAAATGTGCAACTAATACCAGCGCCCTCTTGACGTGAAAGGATTTCCAAGATAAAGAAAACGGGATTCACTTCGCCGCACATCTTGCTTGTGTCAAAACAAATGCCGCACTTTAATGTATAAGATTTATGGCCAAGTATCTTATGACATACATGTATATTCTTAGAAATAATCCTGGGTACGTGAACAATTGATTAAAAGATTTTTTCGAACGGCGCATACATTTGTTAATTAGCTGTATTTTTTGGATTGAATGTGAGGTTAAAACGTAGAACATTAACACATAAAATAGTCATATGTTAAAAGTTAGTTTGTATAATTTTCTTTCAACATATTCTTCATTATATCACCCTAAGATTGTCCTAATAATAATGTGAACCACCTTCCATCACAATATTGAAGTATACTATTTAATCAATTGAAAATGGTGCTGCCAATGTAAAACTGATAATGTGATTTCATGAAACGTAGTGTGAAATCCTATTACGGGTCATACGGTCACCTCACTTAAGACGTTTTCAGATACTCCTAGGACACTGCAAGTTCATGTCATGTGAGAAACCCTTGATCTGCATCAATGATCTTTATAACGGAACGCGGTGCATAGACCGTGCAGCCTGCAAGAATCACCCTCATTGCCCGAGAGAGTGTAAGTACCTTAAAGATTATTTCTATATCATAGCGGTTTATGTTATTTGAATTATTTCAATGTGTTGTTTAATGATTCTATGCAAATGCGTTACATTATAAAACGTTTATTTGTATCATCTTGCACATACCGGTATATATTATATTTCGATTAGAGACATATCGAACCAAGCACTCGTATTAATCCTTCGCACATTTAGCCAAATATGTTTGAATCTTACATAATTCATTGCGCCTCTCTCAAGCGCTATGATTACGCGATAGCGTAAAACGTGAACGACTTAATCAATGGCTTATACAACAAATGATAGATGTAATGGTAATACAAGAAACTCATTTTACTGAAACTCTTATTGTTACTATAACAAAACATTGTAATCACTTGGAAATGGTTCATTCATTTAGAAAATCATTTAGCTGCAGTTGCAGTACACTACAAAGTGGCGGTTCAAGGACCTTAAGGGCGTGGTTTGTCAATGGGAGGGGCTAGAAAAACATTGAACGTGTTGACGGTGGTTGAAGTAAAAGCCCTTTTTGCATGTTTTGGCTTTAATTATATGCAAATTACGCTTAAAAATGAATCGCGAGCGGAGCGAGCGAAAAACAAAGAAGAGAAATTTCAGCGTTTTTGGCATACAAAAAGTCATATGTCCGCTAGTGCTAAAGCAGGAAACTGAGGGATACGGTTATATTACGTCGTCGGCGAGGGTGGTCGTTTCCTGCTGACTAACATTGTAATGTCTGATAACGTGTTTTTATTGTTAACACGTATGCTCCAAATGATTATTGTAACAGAAATATATTCTTTAATACAGCCTATAACAACTTTCATAAAAGGTGTATTTGTATAAAACTTATAGTTGGGGATATCAACGATATTTTAACTAAACAGAACAAGACCACATTACCCACTGATGAAAAACATTCCCAGTACCAAACTTGAGTACAGTTTAGGGTTTTTAAATTATGGAGGCCTGGCGGCTATATAACCCAAATAAAACAATTTATATGGCGCATCAAAACTGTGTAGAAAGAAGTAGAATTGGTTTATGGTTATTTAAGGAATTATTTTTAATTATGGACTGTCCAGCTCGTGTACGTTCAATCTTCATGAACCGCACCAAAATAATAATCATTTCTGAAATTGGCATTTTGCCTGAAATAATAAATTGCTGGTTTAATTTTGTAAACTTCAATTTTGCCAGAAAACAAATCTATTTACCTAACGTCAACATTCAACAGCGTTGCATACGTGGCATGTAAAGTGACATTGTTTTAATTGGTCGATCGACGTTATGCTGACCAATCAACGTTCTTTAATTAGGTAATAACGTCATTCTTTCGCGACAGAGCCGTGCGAGTCATGCAAAATCAACGTCAACGTGAAATTAACTAGCGAATGCAAATATTTGAAAATAACCACGCAAATTTAATTTTGACTGAAAAGTGAAGACATATGAACTGCTAAAACAGCTCAACAGACCACTAAGCGGTATCATGAAAAATTAAACTTGCGCATGACAGAGGCCCTGGTATATGGAAATAAAACAATTATTTATTTAATGACACACATTATTTCAACTTATACACAAACATTAACACAATAATAAAAACACAACTGCTCAGTTACAATGGGAAATACTTATCTAAAACAATGTATTACGCAAAACAAAAGGCAAGAACAAAAAGAAATATACACACCAGAAACAGAACTAAACACACTTTATGCTGTAGATAATATAAATTGAAGAGATGTTCAAAGAAAGAATGTTGTAAACAATGTAGATGTCAAGTTTAAGGGCACCATGGCAAAATGGTCCAAACAAAAACCAACACACAGAACGACACAAAAACACGTATAAGACATAAAATGCCTGTGCAGCAATTTTTAAATCAACATTAAGGTTGCAGCAATACACAATAATCACAAATCTAAAAAAATAAAAATATGACATTAAAAAGGTAATGCGTTTTACCATTTTAATATTATTTAAATTTTCTCTTCAGTTTATTGTACACTCTATTCATATTAGGTAGAGGTAAAGAGATGAGACATTACTTCCATTTACATTTCTAATATGTCGTAGATAGTTTTTTAAACCTACACTGTTAAAAAGTTCAATTAAAATATCAAACATATTTTTGATATTTTACAAAAGTATGGAATTTTTTTATTTGACGAAGCCTGTTAAGCGCGGTAGGCCTTAAATTTGATTAAAACATTTCTGCAAAGGCAGTTTCAGCAATATTACTAAAAAGTTCTTCCCAAAGTTATTAAGCAGGATTAGCAAGATTGTATAAAAATCGATTTATTGGGAACAATATAAGACAAATATTGGACATATTTGACTTTACCGAAACAACTAACACAAAATGTGCCATAATTATATATTTTCAGAATACAGAAAGGCTTTTGATACGGTCGATTGGACATTTGTCTTTGAAACAATGACTTTTTGGCTATAATTCAACTTTAAAATCACTATTTAAAACCACGTACACACATGTGACACATTTCATACTTAACAACGGATGTAAAAAAGACCTAGATCCTTACAATGTTATTATAAGTATCAATATTAATCTACATATTTGTTTACTATAGTATATATACAGTTCACAAAACTGGATTGACGCGCGTCCATTCATTTAGAATTCAAACATACAGCTAATATTGCTTTTCAAAAAGTGTATTTACTATTTGAGTCACGATGCAACATGTATTTATGTGTGACTGCGTGTGACAACCGAGTTTATTTACTGATAATGTTAAACCTACATAAATTCCAACAAAACAGAACGTTAATAAACATTATGTTTGCGACTTCTATATCTGAAAAACGGCTGTTAAGGGGTGTGTTGGTTCGTTGGTTTTAACGTGTTTCTTTTCATTAGGGTTATATAGGTTAAGGTTTGGGTTGTCGCCACGTACTACATCATTATGTAGACATATCGTTCTGATCCCTACGGATCGTGCATCATATGTTGTAAACATTTGAAAATAAAATTCTGCTCATGCGATAGGGGGTGGCATTTTTTCATTTTCATTGATGCACTGCTTTAATAAAACCGAGGCGACTATTGTCCTCATACAAACTATCCTTCATTAGGACTTTCCCGTTTTCAGATTTTTTCTCTAACAAGTTATTTGTTCAAATAAAAATATAAAGTTGCATAAACATGTGAGTCTACAATTTATTAAAGCGTATAGTAACTGAAACTAAAGATGTTGTAGTGGTACGTATCATATAAATATGCATCTTCGGTGGGTTTCCTGGGCGAAATCACATGCTGCGTGGAACCGATTACGTTATATAAGATACTCCCATGAATAAAGGACAACATATAAATATTGGTCTCAGCTAACTCAATACTGATAATGTTTTTAAAGTTTTAATATAAATTGAAGTGATGAACGCATTGTGTAAATAATGTAGACATGTAAGTTTAAGGGCACCGTGAGCACGTACAGTCACACACAGAACACCAAGACGCAACATACGTTCGGGAAAAAACACAGTTTTAAAACCCAGTTTTGGTTGCTTTTCATTGTTTTAAGTCGGTCATTCTGACTCATTTCCGGCGACGCCTAAAATCGACGAAATACAAATCTCTGAGTTTGCTGGGTCCAATGTCATCAACGAAGAACTTTATGGCACGTCGAAATACCTGGCTGGTTGGACACTTCCTTCAGACACGACTGCAAGGCCTTACCTTCAGGTATGTCGTAGCAAATATATCCACAATTACATTATAATTATAACCTCTGTTTATTATACTATTTATCTTTCCACTTTTTAGCAACAACCCTCTGTAAAGTAACATCAGCATTCATGTATCTATTTTACCCTTTTTGTAACAATAAGGTAGACACGTTTTGTACAAATCACTCGATATGCGTTGTCAATGATCTTGTGACTTGTTAACCAAGACATGTGTTCTTGTTAAACGCTTATTCCTTTCAAAATATATCAAACTATAATCAAATGAGACATTGTTTGATGTCCGAATGTGTGTTCTATCCGTAATGAAATTTAAGACGGCAGATTAATTTGATAATCACAAATATATGTATAGAACCTTTTAAAAAGATGATCTGTTTGGACTGTTCGTAGATCATGCTGATTTGACGAAATGCATACTGTGGACTTTTTATTAACTGTGGACTTTTTATTAAGTTTATCAAGTAAAGTTCTTAAACAGCGTCTTGAAGTGTGTCCTTCATAAGTTGTGACTTTTATTGAAAGATAATAGTGGGGGGAAATAAATGGCTAAAACATGAACTAAATATTTATTCAATCGTTTATTTTGTAGATTCGTTTTAGTAGTGTTGTTAAGATTCAAAGCATCAGAACCCGTATTGGAAGTGCTATCAGGAATTCTCGAGTGAAGTTTAAAATATTCTACACGACTGATCGCTTCTGCACGGACGGTGCCTACGTACTCAACATAGATGGAACCGAACACGTGAGATTATTGCATCTACATATTACTCCTCCTATGTTATAAATGCAGTTGACATTGCAAACACCATACTTATTTGAATCTTACGTTTTAACCATACTTTAGCAGTGTATCAT
>Ga0224510_10002804_pt1 | contig 10204 bp, 6 predicted proteins | sample SF_May12_sed_USG_FD_170161 | JGI IMG/M metagenome (GOLD analysis project Ga0224510, IMG submission 170161) | Sediment microbial communities from San Francisco Bay, California, United States - SF_May12_sed_USGS_4_1 | ecosystem: Environmental > Aquatic > Marine > Sediment | place: USA: California... | reverse complement strand
TTGACCTGCGTCATGTTGCTGGTGGTCACCGGAGTGGGTTTCCTCATTCACGTCTACTCGGTCGGCTACATGCATGGAGAAGCGGGCTTTACGCGCTTCTTTACCTACATGAACCTTTTCATGGTCTCCATGCTGCTTCTGGTGATGGGGAACAACTATGTGGTCCTGTTCATCGGCTGGGAAGGCGTCGGGCTCTGTTCCTATTTGCTCATCGGGTACTACTATGACAAGGTCTCGGCGGCCAAGGCGGCGACGAAGGCCTTTGTGGTCAATCGCATCGGCGACGCAGGGTTCTTAGTTGCGATCTTTCTGATCTTCGTCAATTGCAAGACGCTGGACTACACCAAGGTGTTTGCGCAGGTCGGCCAGCTTTCGACCGAAATGGCAACCGCTATTGCGCTCTGTCTGCTGGTGGGCGCAGTTGGAAAGTCGGCCCAGTTTCCGCTCTATACATGGCTGCCCGACGCGATGGAGGGTCCGACACCGGTCAGTGCGCTCATCCATGCCGCTACCATGGTGACGGCGGGTGTATACATGATCGTCCGCAACCATGCCATTTTCGATCTTGCTCCTGTCGCGATGGATGTAGTGGCCTTCATCGGAGGTGGCACGGCCCTGTTTGCCGCCACGATCGGCTTGGTCCAAACCGATATCAAGCGGGTGCTGGCCTATTCAACGGTCAGTCAGTTGGGATACATGTTCCTAGGCTGCGGCATCGGCGCCTACACGGCGGCGGTCTTCCACTTGATGACGCATGCCTTTTTCAAGGCACTGTTGTTCTTATCCGCCGGGTCAGTGATTCACGCCCTGTCGGGCGAACAAGACATCAGGAAAATGGGCGGGCTAAGCAAAAAGATTCCCTGGACATATCGACTGTTTTTGATCGGCGCGATCGCAATTGCCGGAATTCCTCCCTTGGCGGGATTTTGGAGCAAAGACGAGATCATGGCCCATGCCTTCGTCCATCAGCACTTCCTGCTCTACGGCATTGCCGCGGTCGGCGCTCTTCTGACGTCCTTTTACATGTTTCGGCTCACGTATGTGACGTTTTATGGCACATCCAGAATGGATCACCATGCTGAGGCGCATGTCCACGAATCACCGACGGTGATGATCGGCCCCTTGGTCGCGCTCGGTTTTCTGTCTCTTGTTGGCGGGCTGATGTTGGGCTTTCCACCGGAACATGGTTGGTTGCATCGATTCCTTGGCCCGGTTGTCGGGTCGGCCGGTGAACACGAGGCTAGCGTGGGGGTGGTAATTGCCCTCATGGTGGCTGCAACCGCCATCGCGTTGATCGGGTGGGGGCTTGCCCACTATATCTATCATGTGAGCCCTCCGACGGCCGACGCGTGGGCCCAGAAATTTTCCGGGGCCTACACGACGCTGATGAACAAATACTATGTCGATGAAATCTACGATTTCGTCATCGTCGAGCCTATGAAGCGGTTGGGAGCCATGCTCGATTGGTTCGATCGCACGGTCGTCGACGGTCTTGTGCGTGGAGTCGGGCAGATGGCCGATTGGGGTTCTGCCGGAACAACCTGGATTGAAAAGTACATTGTGTATGCGGGGTTAAATATCATCGGGTATGGCAATCACCTTGCCGCCCGCAGAGGGCGGAAGGTGCAGAGCGGGATGGTTCACCATTATGTCGCCATCATCGTCGCCGGTCTCTTTCTATTGGCGTTAGTGGTTCAATTTCTCGTCCAGATGTAAGGTGTCACGGGGCGTACGGCGGTCATTATGTTAGAAGAACTCACGGCGGGCTTTCCAATCCTTTCCTGCATTCTCTTCTTGCCTGTTCTGGGTGCGATGGCCCTCTGGCTGTTAGACGACGAGGATATGGTGCGGACGTCTGCGCTGGCGATCACGCTGGTCGAGCTGGCGCTTTCTGTGTTTGTGCTGCTGCGCTTTGTGCCGGAATCGGCCGCCATGCAGTTTGCGGAGCGTGTGAGATGGATTCCCGCGCTGGGCATCAGTTATCACCTTGGTGTCGATGGAATCAGCGTGCTCTTCGTGGGACTGACTGCTTTTCTGAGTGTGCTGGTTGTGGTCTATTCCTGGGACACGATTCGTCACCAAGTCAAGCTGTACATGATGTGTCTCTTGGCGCTGGAAACGACGACGATGGGTGTGTTCGTTTCGTTGGATCTGATCTTGTTCTTCGTCTTCTGGGAACTAATGCTGATTCCCAGCTACTTTTTGATCAAGCTGTGGGGCGGGGGCGCTGAGCGTCACTATGCGGCGTTGAAGTTCGTTCTCTATACCCTCTTGGGCAGCGTGTTCATGTTGGTGGGCATCGCCTTGCTCAATATCAACTTCCACCAGTGGGCGTCTCTGCACCATACGGATCAAAGCTATTCGTTCGATTTGCTCGAACTCCTCTCGGCGCCGATTCCAATGGATCAACAGATCCTGATCTTCTGGCTGATGTTCATGGGGTTCGCCTTCAAGGCGCCGATTTTCCCGTTTCACACCTGGCTGCCGGATGCGCTTCTCGAAGGTCCCATTGGCATGGCAGTGGTACTCGCCGGGCTCAAGCTCGGCACGTTTGGCTTTATGCGTTTCAGTATTCCGCTTCTCCCCGATGCATCCCAAAGCGAAACGGTTGTCACCGTGGTGGTGGTGCTCGGTCTTTGCGCGATTCTCTATGGAGCCTTGATGGCGTTGGTCCAGCCGGATTTCAGACGCCTGCTGGCCTACAGCAGTATCAGCCATTTAGGCTTCATCGTGGTGGGGCTCTTCTCACTGAATTACCAAGGGTTGCAGGGCAGCCTTTTGACCATGATTAATCTAGGGTTCAGCACAGCAGGGCTTTTCTTTATTGCGGGGTTTCTCTATTCGCGCCAACAGTCCACGCAGTTGTCGGCGTTCGGGGGGATGGCCAAACAAGTGCCGCTGTTGGCGACGTTCTTTTTGATTATCGGACTGGCCTCAATCGGACTTCCAGGAACCAACGGTTTCGTGGGGGAGTTTCTCATCCTTTTGGGCGCGTTCAAAGCGAAGTGGTGGTTCGGAGCGGTCGCGGTGCTCGGCGTAATTGTTGGGGCGGCGTATTTTCTCTGGTACTACGAACGCGCCATGCTCGGTCCGGTCGGTAAGGCGGTGAAACAGACGATGAGCGATCTTCAATTGCGCGAGATGGTCATTGCTGTCTCGCTGTCGGTCATGATTTTGTGGATCGGGTTGTATCCATCCCCGTTCCTCAGAATCATGAACGGATCGGTGCAGGCGCTCGTCGATCGGTTGAATCACGGCACAGTGGCGGCGCTCGAATCCCCTGCGGCTGAAAAGGGACGCTGAGTTCATGGGTGAATACGCACTGCTCTACATTCTCTTCGCTCCCTTTGCCGGAGCGCTGGCGCTGATCATGGTTTCCAATCGCCAGCCCATGCTGGTCCGAGGGATCGCCGCGAGTGCGGCGTTCGTGTCCCTGATTGCGTCGGTGTACTTGTTTTACGCCTACGATCCGGTCAAGGGCGGCTTCCAATTCGTCCAGAAGTTCGAATGGTCCAGACAGCTCGGTATTTCGCTGCATCTTGGCGTGGACGGCATCGGGACTCCGCTCGTGCTCGCCTCGTCGGTTTTGCTGTTTACCGGCATCTTCGTGTCGTGGCACATCAGGGATCGCGCGAAGGAATTCTACATCTGGCTGTTGATTCTGGCCGCCGCCACAATCGGCGTCTTTATGTCTCTGGATTTGTTTTTCCTCTACTTCTTCTATGAGATGTCTGTCATTCCCATGTATTTGTTGTTGGGAATGTGGGGCAGCCACACCAAGCAGTATTTGGAGATGACCGATGCGGAAGGGCTCAAACTGAGAGATTCCGTCGGCTTCATTTTCAACTTTGGCTCGAACAGCAAGGAATACGCGGCGATGAAGCTGGTGCTCTTCTTGTCGGCCTTCGCGGTCGCCGCGCTGATGGGCATTTTGCTGATTTACAAGTATTCAGGGCTCGATACGTTCGATATTTTGGTGCTCCGCGAGCAGGCCCACCTCATGAATATTCCCGTGCTCGGCACGACTCTGGACAAGATCATTTGGGTGCTGGTCTTTTTCGGCTTCGCCTCGATCGCTCCCCTGTGGCCGCTGCATTCCTGGTCCCCGGTTGGCCATGCCGCGGCTCCAGCTGCCACCAGCATGCTGCATGCCGGCGTGCTGATGAAACTTGGGCATTTCTCGATTATCCGAGTCGCATTTGAAATTCTTCCTGAGACGACGAGGGAGATGATGCCGATCGCGGCGGTCCTCTGCATGTTCAGCATCGTGTACGGGGGGTTTGTCGCTTTCTACGCCAAGGACACCAAGTATGTCATCGGCTATTCCAGTTCGAGTCACATGGGCTACGTGTTCCTGGGGATGGCGGCGCTGAATTACATCAGTTTGAGCGGCGCAGTCATTTATATGTTCGCTCATGCCATGGCCACCGGCATGCTCTTCGCCATGGCGGGTTGGGTCTACGACCAAACCCATACGCGGGACCTTCCATCGTTGGGAGGTCTTTCGAACAAAATGCCGTTCATCTCCGGCTGTTTCATCGTGGGTTGTATGGCGTCGATCGGCATGCCGGGCACGGTGAATTTCATCGCTGAAATCATGATTATTGTCGGCAGCTGGGAGAAGTATCCCCTTCAAGTCATTGTCGCCGTGCTGGGGATCGTGCTCACCATGGCCTATCTCTTCAAGATGATGCGCAGTCTCTTCTATGGGCCGATGAATCAAAAATACAGCCATGCGCACGATGCCGTGTCGGTCGTCGATCGGTTGCCGTTGCTGGTTATGATTGCCGTGAGTGTGGGGTTCGGTATTTTCCCGATGCACTTGTACGATGTCGTTCGTTCAGGAGTGGATCCGTTGATCGCTAGAATCACACAGGTGGTGCCGGTCGCGCAGAGCGGTGATGGGTTAGGGGTGAGGGGTGAGGCGACAATCCCTCCGGCCACGCGCCATGTTCCCCTCGTCGCAAACAACCCCGTACCCCTGATCCCTCACCTCTCACGGGGGAACGAATGACCTTCACGCTGACTATGACATTTGCCGATCTCCTGTTGCTCTTGCCGGAGATTGTTTTGACCTGCTGGCTTTGCATCGTCCTGATCGTTGACTTTTCCCTGCCGCGCTTGCCTCAGGAACGATTGGCGTTTCTCAGTGTCGTCGGTCTCCTGTCTACCCTGGGCTGTTTGGTGTGGTTCGATGTGGCCCATATATCGGGCGCCCTGTTCGGCAATATGTTCGTGCTGGACCGGATGGCCATCTTTTTCAAAATATTCATCGTTGGCGCGACGGTCCTCGTCATTCTTGCGTCTGTCCAATATGTCGACCGGTTCTCATTGTTCAGGGGGGAGTACTACTTTCTCGTCGTCATGTCGGCTCTCGGTATGATGTTCATGGCCTCGGCGAACGATCTGCTGTCCCTCTTTGTCACCCTGGAGTTTTCAACTCTCGGGTTCTACATCCTGGTGGGCTACCTCCGTAATAATCTGGCTTCGAACGAGGCGGGGCTCAAGTTCTTTATCCTCGGGGTATTCGCCGCCGGGCTTCTTGCGTATGGGATCAGTCTCGTCTATGGGGAGACCGGCAAGCTGGTGTTTTCAGAGATGGCTCCCACCGCGACCCCTGGAGCGATGATAGGATTTTTACTGATCTTCGCAGCATTGGGGTTCAAGATTGGAGCGGTTCCCTTCCACTCATGGATTCCTGATACCTATCATGGCGCGCCGACGCCGGTGACGGCCTTCTTATCGATCGCTCCAAAGGGCGCCGCGTTCGCTATCCTGCTCCGTATCTTATTTGTTGCGCTGGCCTCCTTCAAGCCGATGTGGGTCATCCTTCTCGTGGCGGTCTCCATCTTGTCGATGACCTATGCCAACATCGTGGCCATCGCCCAACAGAACATCAAACGTCTTCTGGCGTATTCCGGTATCGCCCAGATTGGGAACGTCTTGATCGGCTTGGCTGCCGGAACGAAAATGGGGAACGATGCCATTTTGTTTTATCTCTTGGCGTACCTCTTTGCGAATCTCGGCGCGTTTGCCGTCGTCATTGCGGTCAGTCATGCGATCGGTAGCGACGAGATCGACGGCTATAATGGACTGAACAGGCGGTCTCCGTTCCTGGCCTTCTCGATGCTCGTGTTTCTCTTATCCTTAGCCGGTGTTCCGCCGTTAGCCGGGTTTATCGGTAAACTGTATATTTTTGTGGCTGCCATCAAGGAAGGGCTGTACACACTGATCGCCGTTGGGCTGATCAACGTCGTGATTTCGATGTACTATTACTTGATTGTCGTGAAGAAGATGTATATCAATGAGCCGGCGAACCCTTCGCCTGTCACAATTTCAGGCCCGATGAGAGCCGTGGTCTATGTTGGCTTGGCAGGAACTTTGGTCATCGGCATTTACCCCCAGCCGTTCATCGACTGGGTCGTGGGTGCCACGATGATGTTCTCAAACCTTCCCCCTCCTTCGGCCGTCGCCTCCCCTTCTATCCCGCCCTTCGGCGGATAGGTGCCCTGGTTTCGCCGGGCGTGGGTTCTGCTACAATTGGGCGTAGAGTTCACGAGCCTTAGAGAGCAGGAACGACGCGATTCCCATGGATTCCTGCCAGGACTGTCTTCGTTCATGGAATCAGCCACAAACCAACAGCCGCAGATTACGCTTGCGCGGACTGGGGAGTCTGAGCCCCACATCGCCGCAGGTCCGCCTCCCGGAGACGACTCCTTCTGGCGCGTCCTGATCGTCTGGTTTGGTTCGCTCACGATTGAACGGCGGATCTTGGCCGGGTTTAGCCTCGTGTTCAGCGGTATCCTCGTGATCAGCGCGGTGTCGTATCGCAATACCAACAGGGTTATCGCCAACAGCGGCTTCGATACCCGCAGCCACGAGCTTGTGCAACTGTTGAGCAATATCGATGTCGCGATGAACGAAACCGAGAACAACCACCGCCGGTATCTTGTCACCGGAGAAGAGCTTTATCTCGAGTCCTACCTGTCCGTAGTTAAAGAGAAACCGACGTTCATCAAGTACCTCCAACAGCTGACGGACGGAGTGCCTGAACAGCATGAACGCGTCATGCTGCTTGACCGATTAATGGATCAACAACTGGCCGCCGAGGCCCGCGCGATTGCCACGCTTACCGATAGGGGCTTCGGTGCGGTCAAACAGATGGTGCTTGAAGGAGCTGCAAAACAGGAGGTCGCTCAGATCCACCGGCTTGTGGCCGAAATGGAGGCGTACGAAGGCCAGGCCCTACACCGGCGCGTCTTGGAGTCTGCGGCCACGACGACGAATACGATCGTGCTCCTCGGTCTCGGCGCGTTGCTCCAATTCGTCCTGTTGGCGTCCGTGTACTATTTGATCCGGCATGACATCACGGAACGGCGGCGTGTTGCTGCTGAGCTGCAGCGGCGCGGCGAACTTCTCGAGGCCGCGAACAAGGAACTTGAGTCCTTCAGCTACTCGGTTTCTCATGATCTGAGGGCTCCGTTGCGCCATATCGACGGGTATGCGTCGCTGTTGCGCAAAGCGGTGACGGATTCCCTGAACGATAAAGCCGCCAGGTATCTGCAGACGATATCGGACTCCGCCAAACAGATGGGCCAACTGATTGACGACCTGCTGGTATTTTCTCGGATGGGTCGGCAGGAAATGCTCCAAACGGCCGTTGATCTGAACCGGCTGATCCAGACGATTCTTTATGATTTACGACTTGACTTGCAAGGACGCGAGATATCTTGGACAATTGCCACACTCCCGGAAGTGTCTGGCGATCCGGCCATGCTCCGGCAAGTGTTTATGAATTTGATCACGAATGCCGTTAAATTTACGAGTACCAGGCCGATCGCGATCATCGAGATCGGTATCGACAGGCCGACTCCCGGCGAAGTCGTCATCTTCGTGCGTGACAATGGAGTGGGATTCGATATGCAGTACGCCGGCAAGTTGTTCGGCGTGTTTCAGCGACTCCATCGAATGGACGAATTCGAAGGGACCGGCATCGGCCTCGCGAACGTGCGGCGCATCGTGCATCGGCATGGCGGACGCACCTGGGCCGAAGGCGAGTTGGGTAAAGGAGCGACCTTTTATGTGGCGCTCCCAATGAGGAGGACTCGATCATGACTGTCGCAAAACCGATCGTCCTCGCTGAAGATAATCCGCGAGACGCCGAACTGGCTTTGGCCGCGATGGAGGATCAGAATATGTCCGACAAAGTGGTGCTTTGCCGAGACGGCGCCGAGGTTTTGGATTATCTGTATTGTCGCGGACCGTTTGCTTCCCGGATGAAAGTGAATCCCGCGGTCATATTTCTGGATATCAAGATGCCAAAAGTGAACGGTCTGGAAGTCTTGCGGACCATCAAGGCCGACGTGAATCTCCGTCCTATCCCTGTCGTGATGCTCACGTCGTCCCGTGAAGAGCGGGACCTCGGCGAGAGCTATGCGCTGGGGGCCAATGCCTATGTGGTGAAGCCCGTCGAATTCCACCAGTTTGTGTCGGCCGTCAAAGAACTGGGTATGTTTTGGGGTGTGATTAACGAGCCGCCACCTCAGGGGTCCGGTTCCGGCCAGTAAGTCTGAATGGAGCACCAGTGACGACTCCCTTGCGAGTCCTCCAACTTGAGGATAACCCGCCGGATGCCGATCTCATTGCCACGATGTTGGCAGAGGGGGGAATTCCTTGTGTGCCGCGCCGCGTGGAAAGTCGTGCCGCGTTTGTGGCAGCTCTCAAAGAAGGCCGCATTGATCTCATCTTGGCCGACTATTCCCTCCCTGGGTTCGATGGTGTGACTGCCCTGGATCTCGCGCGCAAACTGGTTCCTGAGATCCCCTTCATTTTCGTCTCTGGGACCCTTGGTGAGGAACTTGCCATCGATACCATGCACCGTGGGGCCACGGATTACATTTTGAAGCAGCGACTCGGTCGGCTCATTCCATCGGTTCAACGGGCGCTTCGCGAACGGCACGAGCAGGTGGAACGGAAGCGGGCTGAGGAGGCCTTACGTCAAAGCGAGCGGCAGCTTCGCCAGGCGCAAAAGCTGGAGGCCGTTGGTCGCTTGGCCGGAGGGCTGGCGCATGATTTTAACAACATCCTCACCGTCATCATGGGCCACAGCCAGGTCTTGCTCAATGACCTGCCGACGGAGCATCCTGAGAGGGGCAAGATCGAAGAGATGCGAAATGCCGGCGATCGTGCAGCGGCTTTGATCAAGCAGCTGCTTGCCTTCAGCAGAAAACAGCCATCCGAGCCGAAGGTGCTCGATCTCAATCCAGTCATCGCCAACTTTGAGTCGATGCTGCGACGCCTGATTGGGGAAGATATCGAACTGGTCTTACGCGCGAGCCAAGAGGTCCTTCGGGTCAAAGCGGACCCTGCGCAACTTGAACAGATCGTGATGAACCTGGTCGTCAATGCCCGCGATGCCATGCCCAAGGGCGGGACGTTGATCATCGAAACCGCTTCAGTTGAGATCGACCGGACGCCGGTGTATTACCTCAGCCCCTTGCCTCCCGGCGTCTATGTGAAGCTCTCGGTGTCCGACACCGGTTGTGGGATTCCGTCAGGAGTCCAAGCCCACATGTTCGAGCCTTTCTTCACGACCAAGGAAGAAGGAAAAGGCACCGGTCTTGGGCTCTCAACAGTGTTTGGAATTGTCACGCAAAGCGGCGGAGGATTGGATGTCGCCAGCGCCATCGGGAAGGGGAGTCGCTTTGATGTCTACCTTCCAAATATAATCAAGGAGCCGGAGAGGGAGTCTAGCTCGGAGACAAGACAGTCGTTTGCCAGCGGTCATGAGAGTATTTTGCTGGTCGAAGACGATGCGGACGTTCGCAGGCTGATTCGAGATGAGCTCCGCAAACGTGGGTATCGGATTTTTGAGGCCAAAAACGGCCTGGATGCCTGTCTTGTCGGCACGCAACAGATAGGCGGGCTTCAGCTTTTGCTGACGGATGTGGTCATGCCGGGCATGAGCGGGACGGAATTGGCTCAGCATCTTCGCGTGATCAAGCCGGACCTGAAACTCTTCTTCATATCCGGCTATACCGACGATGTCGGCCTCGGAGCCGGAGATGCGGCCAGCGCCTATCTTCAAAAGCCGTTCACGCCGGAGACTCTGGCGAGAGCGATTCGCGACCTTCTGGATTGGAAGCCCACGAGTGCGCCTATGCCACCGTTTGCGGTGTGAAGCGATCCGGTGCCCATCATCATA
>Ga0224510_10002801_pt1 | contig 10206 bp, 10 predicted proteins | sample SF_May12_sed_USG_FD_170161 | JGI IMG/M metagenome (GOLD analysis project Ga0224510, IMG submission 170161) | Sediment microbial communities from San Francisco Bay, California, United States - SF_May12_sed_USGS_4_1 | ecosystem: Environmental > Aquatic > Marine > Sediment | place: USA: California... | reverse complement strand
CTATGCTATGTGTTCTATGCTATGTGTTCTATGTTATGTGTTCTATGTTATGTGTTCTATGTTATGTGTTCTATGCCCCATGCTCTATGCTATGTGTTCTATGCTATGTGTTCTATGTTATGTGTTCTATGTTATGTGTTCTATGCTATGTGTTCTATGTTATGTGTTCTATGCTATGTGTTCTATGCTATGTGTTCTATGCCCCATGCTCTATGCTATGTGTTCTATGTTATGTGTTCTATGCTATGTGTTCTATGCTCCATACTCTATCTCAAATCTCACCTCTCAAATCTATTCTTTGATTTTCCCTCCCTGCCCCACTTGATCAAGTTTCACACTGAGAAGTTTTGAAATTCCATCATCTCCCATTGTCACACCGTACAGAAGTGATGCTTGACGCATGGTTTCTCTGTTGTGAGTGATCGCCACAAATTGAGTGTTGTCAGAAAGCTCTTGAAGAATACGTCCAAAACGTCTTGAGTTTGCTTCGTCCAAAGCCGCTTCCACCTCATCAAGAACTGCGAATGGTGGTGGATTGTAGGATATGATTGCAAACAAAAGTGCGATTGATGTGAGTGATCTTTCTCCTCCGGAGAGCATGGAGAGGTTTGAGATTTTTTTCTTTGGAGGACATGCAAAAATGTCAATTCCAATTTCTGTTTTCATATTTTTCTCGTCTTCTTGCTCTTCAATCTCAGAAGAGTCGTTTCCTTCTTCATCTTGAACTCTCTTTTTCGAATTTGAAACTTGAATCTTGGTTTTCACCAAACTTGCTTTTCCTCCTCCAAAAACTATTTGAAAATATTTTGAAAATTCTTTGTTAATTTCAACAAAAGCTTTTGAAAAAACCTTTTCAATTTCTTGATCCATTTCCTTAGCCACCTCCTTGAGCGCTTTGATTGCCTGCTCCAAATCTTCAGATTCCTTGATTAAAAAATTGAATCTTTCATTGGTTTCTTGATATTCTTCCAAAACCATTGGGTCAATTCCACCAATTTGCTCCATTTGAATTTTCAGTCTTGCAATTTTTCTTTCAAGTTCATCTCTGTGAACAGGTTTTCCATCATATTCCAATTTACGCACGTCCACCCTAATTTCATTCTTTGCATCATTCACAAGATCTTCTTCTCGAACTTCAACTCTTGCTAATCTGATTTTTGATTCATTGAATTTATCTTTGATTCTGTCCAGTTCATATTGCTTGGATCGAACTTCTTTTTCAAGATCAAAAAAGTGCTGCCTTGCTTTTCTATCTTTTTCAACTTGATCTTCAATTTCCTTGGTAATGCTTTCTGTTTTCTTTTTGAGGTCAGAGATTTCATGACTGATTTTTTCTTTCATTTTTTCAGCTTGAATAATCTCTTTTTCAACTTCCTTTTGCTTTTCAATTTGCTCTGGGGTTTTCTGGGCAGTCACTTTTCCTTTTTCAATTTCAATTCCAAAATCACGCAAATCTTGCCCGATTGATGTTGCAAACTCCTGAATTTCTTCCAATTCTTCCAATGTTTTCACTTTTTTCAATCTTGAAATGAGCTCTTTGTGACTTCCATAAAGCTTATCTATTCCAGATTGAATGTATTTCTTGTCTACTGGTACACTTTTAACTATATCCAATTGGGCTCTTCTTTCTTCCAAAATTTCAATTTTTCCATATGAAATAGCCTGTTTCCTTTCCAACTCATTGATCTTATAGTTCACATCATCTCTATCCTTTTTCAGCTTATCGATTTCTTTGTTTTCACTGAGGCTTCCGGATTCTTTTTTGATTTCTTCATTAAGTTTGTCCACTTCTCTTTGAGTGTTTTTCATGTCTCTTCCCAACTGCTCTTTATCTTCATAGAAGCTTGTTCTTTCCGATTTGAAACTGTGCCACAAATATGCGAAAAGTTTTTTCTGACTTTCCAATAATTCTTCTTTTACAGCTTTTCCTTTCTGCGCTTTCTCAGCTTGTCTTTGAAGACTGTTTAAATGAGGTTCGATTTCACAAGCCAAACTTCGCACTTTTTCAAGATTTTCTCTGGTTGATTCTAGTTTTTTCAAAGCTCTTATTTTTTGAATTTGAAATTGCTTCACTCCAGCAGCGTCTTCAATGATTGATTTTCTTTCCATTGGAGTTGCATTCAAAACAGCATCTGTCATTCCTTGTGTGATGACACAATAACTTCCTCTTCCAATTCCAGCCTTAGCCAAAATATCCACAATATCCAAAAGTCGAGTTTTGCTTCCGTTAATGCGATATTCGCTTTCTCCATTTCGAAAAATCTTTCTTGTAATGACTACTTCTGCAAATTCAATTGGAATTCTTTTATCAGAATTATCAAAATGCAAACTCACTGCAGCGTGACCCAGTCTTGCTTTTGTTTTTGAACCAGCAAAAATAATATCTTCCGCTTTTTTTCCGCGAAGATTTTTCATTGACTGCTCGCCCATCACCCATCTGATTGCATCTGCAACATTGGATTTTCCTGAACCATTCGGACCAACAATCGCTGTTATCCCCCTGTTCTCACCATCTTTACTCTCACCAGCAGGAAGAAACTCCAGAGTGGTTTTGTTTGCAAATGATTTAAACCCAGCTATTTCAAGTTTTTTTAAATACATATATCAGTAATTCGTAATCAATAATTCATAACTTTCCTGTCCCCCAAAAAGAGGTTGTTACAAGCTCACTTATATATTCTACTATACTATCCACTTTTAGAAAACACCAACAAAAAACAGTACAATCATAACTATTCCTAAAATAAACTTCAAAGCAGTTCCACCAAGAAATCCCAAAATGCTTCCTAATCCCACTTTTAAAGAATGATTCATGCTTTTTCTCGCAAAAATGATTTCAAAAATAACAGCTCCAAGAAATATCCCACTCACCATTCCAACAACATTTCCAAGAATCATTCCAAGAATACCAAAAAATATAGACCCCCAAACACCCCAAGCAGTTGATCCCATCTTCTTGGCTCCATATGCTCCGGCCAAATAATCAAAAACTTGAGCAAAAATTGCAATCAAAAAAATGATCACAAAAAAAACAACTCCAACACTTGCCATTCCATGAAACATGACATGCAACAAAACACCCAGAAATATGATTGGATTTCCAGGAAGTGCTGGAACAATGGTTCCTAAAAGCCCAATAAAAAGCAACAGACTAACAAACATCCAAACAATAACACTTTCCATAATAATTAAGAATTTAATAAGTTAAGAATCTACGAATTTATAAAATTAGAATACTATATATTTTAAAAACAGAAACCTGCTTAGATAGCAGGTTTCTTAAATTTCTCAAATCTCAATACACACTACAACAAACAACAAAGTTATTTTACATCCCCTCTCTGAAAAAAAGGAGGGCTTGCATTTTTGTTATATGCTATGTGTTTTGTGTTTTATGATTTAATCACTACGCCCAACCTTTTTCCTCCAATCCTTTTTGCGCAGCTTCTCTTTGTGCTTCTTGTTTTGAAACTCCCTCTCCTTCAGCAACCAATTCTTCTCCGAGATATACTCCAATCAAAAAGTGTTTATCATGATCAGGTCCCCATTCCTTAATTAGCCTATATGAAGGAGTGATTTTACTTTCTTCTTGAGCTTTTTCTTGAAAATAACTCTTTGGATCCATGAAAAGATTCTTTTCCAAAACCTCTTTCAATCTAATAATAATGTTTTCTTCAATAAACTTACGTGCTGCCTCATATCCCTGATCAAGGTATATTGAGCCAATAATCGCCTCCATTGCATTGGCAATCAAATATTTTCTAGCTCTTCCTGTATCTTTTGCCTCACCCTTGCTCATTCTCAAATAGTCATTGATTTCCAATTCTTCTCCAATTTCAGCCAACATTTCACCATTGACCAATGCGCTTCTCCAGCTAGTCAACTCTCCTTCAGGATTTTTGAAATTATTGAACAAATAGTCAGTCACGACCAATTCCAAAACCGCATCACCCAAAAACTCAAGTCTTTCATTGTGATCAAGTCTTTCTCCTCTATGCTCATTCAAATATGATCGGTGTGTCAAAGCTTCCATGAACAAATCAATGTTTTCAAACTTCACACCTAATTTTTTCGCAAGTTCTTCTATCGATATTGGCATAGTAATCAGAAATTTCTAACTTCTAATTGCCAACTTCCAATTAGACATCTATAAGAGATGCTAACAGAAATTAGAAATTCTTAACTAGAAAATCTTTCTTAATTTATTATTATTCCTCTTTTTTTGCTTTTCAGCCCTAAACTGACCCGCCTTGGGCGAGCTTCATCCTATCTAGCTTATTTCTTAGTTTTTTTCTTAGCTTCTTTTTTTTCCTTCTTTTCCTTCCCTTCTTTTTCTTTCGACTCCGACTTCTCCCCTGCCTCGTCGCTCGAGAGCGACTGAGATTTTGCAGCTTTTCTCTTTTCTCTTGAGTCATCCTTCATTGGTTCACCCATCTCGCGATAAATTGTTCCTAAAACTCCATTCACAAACTTCGCTGAATTAGGCCCACCAAAAGTCTTGGCAAGTTCAATAGCCTCATTAATTGCAACCTTAGGAGGAACTTCGTCATAATCTCCGAAAATCAATTCAAAGATTCCGATACGCAAAATATTTCTGTCTACTGTTGTAATTTGATCTAATGGCCATTCAGGAGCACATTCCTCAATAAGTTCATCAATTTTTTTTCGATTCTTGAGTGTTCCCTCAACCAATCTTAAAACCAAATCCCCCTCTTCAATTCCCGCCGCAAATTCTTCCATGTTTCTATCAACAATATTTAGGATGTTGTCATCCTTACAATCATTAAAGTCCCACTCAAAAAGAGATTGCATTGCTATTGATCTTTGAAGGTGCCTGTTTGCCATATTTTAAAAATAAACTCGAACTACAAACCAAACTAAATCGAATTTCTAACTTGAAAGAACTTTTTCGGATCTAGTCCGTATTCTAATTCGTTTTTTATGCTTTTTTATTTTTTAGTACTAACTACTTGCTTTCCTTTATATGTTCCACAAGAACTACAAGCTCTGTGAGGAACAGTTAACTCAGAACACTTTGGACATTTCACAGCATTGCTTGCTGACAAAGTTTTTGTGCTCTTTTGACCTGCTCTTCTTCTTCCTTTTCTAGCTGTATTGTGTCTCTGCTTTGGTACTGGCATATATTTTACAAAAAGTGAAACTCAAAAAACAAAACTCAAAAAAATCATTGAATTATGCTCCCCAAACTCACTATCTTTAATTCATATTAACTACTAATCAATCTATCACCTATTTTTATTTTTGGCAAGAGGACTCACCCTCACAATTCAACATCTTTACAAAAGAATTATAACTCTCTACACTAAAACTAGCTCAAAAAAATTAACGTGAAAAAATAATGAATATTGCGGTAATACTATCTTCCGGTCAAGGAAAAAGGATGCGAGCAGGAAAAAACAAGACACTTCTCACTCTTCACAGAAAACCTCTCATTTTCCACACGATCAACAACTTTGAAAAATCGAGCAATATTGATGCTATCATCCTTGTTTGTCGAAATGACGAAATAACCATTTTCAAGTCATTAGTAAAGCGCTATAAATTCAAAAAAATAATAAATATTATTCCTGGAGGAAAAGAAAGGCAGGACTCGGGATATAATGCGGTTTCATATCTGGATAAAACCTTGTCCGACAATCTGAAAGAATCTTCCATTATTCTTTTTCACAATGGAGCTAATCCTTTTGTGAGTCAAAAAGAAATCGACGAGAGTATTCAGGTGACCAAAAAAAATGAAGCCAGCGCAGTCGCACTTCCCACCAAAGACACTATCAAAGAAGTTAATGAGAATGGCTTTGTTGTCAAAACTCTGGACAGAAGCGTTTTGTGGAACATGCAAACACCACAAACAATCAAATTTCCATTGGCAAAAAAAGCTTTCGAAAATGCCAAAAAAGACAATTTCATTGGAACGGATGACATTTCACTTGTGGAGAGACTCGGTGTGAGCGCAAAAATAATTCAGGCATCAGAGAATAACTTTAAAATAACAACACCCATTGATCTTGAGCTTGCAAAAATAATATTAAAGAACAACAAAAATGTTTAGAGTAGGAATTGGACAAGACTCCCATCGTTTTTCACAAGACAAATTCAAAAAATTAGTTTTGGGTGGTTTTGAAATCAACGATGAACCAGGATTTGATGCAAACAGTGATGGTGATGTCATCATTCACTCTGTTTGCAATGCTCTTGAAAGCGCAATTGGAAACAAGTCATTTTCCGTGTACGCTGATGAGATGTGCAAAAATGGCGTCACGGACAGCAAGAAATATCTTGAGATTGCGCTTGAACACATTGCAGAAAAGGGCTATGGGATAAGCAACATCGCAATAAGCCTTGAATGCAAAAAACCAAAAATTCTTCCGATTCACGAAAACATAGTTAATTCACTAGCATCAGTCTTAAACATAGAAGCAGAAAAAATAGGATTCACTGCTACCACAGGAGAAGAGTTGACCTCATTTGGAAAAGGATTGGGAGTGCAGTCAATTGCCATTGTAAGCTTAGTTAAGAAATAACCACCTGACCACACTAAAATGAAAAAAATTCGCGCCAAAGCCCCTGCAAAAATCAACCTCACTCTTGAAATTCTGGATAAACTTCCATCAGGATTTCACAAACTAGACACTGTGATGTTGAAACTGAATAATTTTTGCGATGACATTGAGATTATTTTTGATGAAAAATCAACAGAGATTGCAATTGAAAGTAGCGACAAAAGCATTCCTGCTGACGAAAAAAACATCTGTCACCAAGCAGCTGAATCTTTTTTCAAAAAAAACAAAAAAAGAGTCGGACTGAAAATCATTCTCACTAAAAACATCCCCCATGGAGCTGGATTGGGCGGAGGAAGTTCTGATGCAGCCACAACACTTCTTCTTTTGAATGAATATTTCAACAAACCTTTTTCACGAAATCAGCTTGCCAAAATGTCTCATCCCATCGGAAAGGATATTGCATTTTTCTTTTCTCAAAAAAATGCTGCGTTCATGACAGGATTGTGTGAAATCAAAAAAGAAGAATTCAACTTCAAAAACCCGCACATCCTCATCATCAATCCTCTTGAAAAGATTTCCACAAAAATAGCCTTTGAGAATCTGCCAGAAAATATCTGGTTCATGAAAAACAAAGACAGAGTCAGCATGTCCTCACGAATGATTAGAGCGATGAAAAAAAATGACGTCGCATTGGTTGCTGAAAATATGTTCAATGATTTTGAGATTGTGATTGAAAAAAAATATCCAATAATCAAAGAATTGAAGCAGTCACTGAAAGCTTTTGGAGCATCAGGAAGTCTCATGAGTGGATCCGGATCAACCGTGTTTGGAATATTTCAAAGCGATAAAGACCTGAAAAAAGCAAAAGAGATACTGAAAAAACAGTATCCCAATTTCATAATAAGCAAAGGATAAAATTTCCTATTTTCCTTTTTTCATGTGTGACAGGATTTCTTCAGCTCTTTTTGTTGACTCTTTGATGACCTTTGTGATGTCATCTAGCTTTGGGTTTTCCATGATCTCGTGCTCGTCCATCACTTTTCGAATGACATTTTGAATGTCCAAAAATTCACATTCCTTATTCAAAAACTTTCCAACCATGAAATCATTGGTTGCATTCATCACCGCAGGAAGAGTTCCCATTTTTTGAGCTGCTTCAAGAGCATATCCCAAACAAGGAAATCTTTCCAAATCTGGCTCCTTGAAAGTAAGATTTTTTGAAAAATCAAAACGACTGATTGGAGCGTCCCATCTTTCAGGATATGAAAGAGCATATTGAATTGGAAGTTTCATGTCAGGATCGGAAAGTTGCGCAATGATGCTTCCATCAGAATATTCAACCATGGAGTGAATGATGCTTTCTGGGTGTATCACCACCTTAATCTTTTCAACAGGAACATCATACAACCACATAGCCTCGATCACTTCAAATCCCTTGTTCATCAAGGTTGCAGAATCAATTGTGATCTTGCTCCCCATGCTCCACGTCTTGTGACCCAAGGCGTCTTTGACAGTGACATTCTTCATGTCTTTTTTTGAAACATCTCTGAGTGCGCCTCCCGAACAGGTGATGATGAGTTGGTGAATGTTTTTTCTGTCCTCACCATTGAGACATTGAAACAATGCTGAATGCTCAGAATCAATCGGCATCAAATTGATGTTATTTTTTTTCACTTCCTTCATGATGATCTCACCTGCAGTCACCAAACTTTCCTTGTTTGCAAGAGCAATGTTTTTCTTGTTTTTTATTGCTTCTAGAGTAGCGTCTATTCCAGAAAGACTAACCAGAGAATTCACTAGTGTGTCATATTCCTCCAGCGCAGCAATTTTGAGAGAAGCATCCTTGCCTGAAAAAACTGGGATATCAACTCTCTTTTCAAGCTCAGCCGCTTTTCCCTCATCAAAAACTCCCACAAAACTAGGCTTATATTTTCGTATTTGCTCTTCAAGTAACTCAATGTTACTGCTAGCGCTGAGAGCAAAAACATCAAGCTTGTCCGGGTATTGATCCACCACTTCCAAAACCTGAGTTCCCACATTTCCAGTACTTCCCAAAATAGCTATTTTTTTCATAATATATTCTTTTGATAAATTATTATTTCACTAGCCCAAAAGTCTTTTCACTGGCCCAAAGCTTTTCCTGTGAAACTCACAAGGGCCAAATTTCTCCAGCGCTTCCATGTGAGCCTTGGTTCCATATCCCTTGTGCTTGTCAAATCCATACTGGGGATATTTTTCGTGCATTTTTTCCATCATCCTATCACGATGCACCTTTGCAACAATTGAGGCTGCTGAGATAAGCTTCACCAAGTTGTCTCCTCCCACAAAAGCTTCTTGATTGTCCGAAAGATTGGGAATGGTTTTGTTTCCATCAATCAGAAATATTTTTTCATCTCCCCAACTCACAACATCTTTGTTTTTCATTTTCAAATCTGAAATGGCTTTTTTCATGGCCAGAAAACTAGCCTCCAAAATATTCACTCTATCCACCGTGTTGTGATCACAAACTCCTATGCCCACATAGAAATTACTCAAAATGAAATCATACACAAGATCTCTTCTTTTTGGCGTCAACTTTTTTGAATCCTTGATGAGGTCAAAAATATCCTCACCAAAATCCTCCAAAATAGCCTTTTCTTGAAGTCTTTCCTTGTCCACCCCTCGAATCATCACAGCTCCAGCAACCACAGGGCCAACCAAAGGACCTCTCCCCGCCTCATCAACACCCACAACAAAACTGCAGCCTTTTTCCAGACATCTATTCTCAATTTCAAAAATTTCTTCAAAAACTATTGATTTTTCCATAATCCCAGTATACATCAACACCCCCTATGAATTCAAGAATTTAAAGCCCTTTTTTTATTTTCTATGTTCAAACCTCTCGTCACTTGTCATCCTGAACTTGCTTTGCCTCGCTTTGGGCGGAATTCAAAATGACAGTGTTTTTAATTGTATGCTCCATATTCTATGTTCCATGCCCCTATCTTTCGACTTTATAGACTTTCGACTTTCCACTCATTATGCTACAATAGAATCACTAAAAAATTGATTATCTATCTTGCAAAACCCATCGAGCAATCAGGGCTATGAAGAAAGAAATAATTATATGACATTGTCTTTTGTTTCATGTTTTGAATAAACCCTATTTTTTGTAGCGGTTTTTTTATATATACGTATTACAAATTACTTACAAATATACGAATTTACAAATAAGCCACGAGGAGTTAGAAAAAAATATATAGATTTTTAAATTAAATCATTTAAAATTCATTTTAAACTTTAAATTTTAAATTGAAACTTATCCCATGCAGTTCACTCATCTTCATGTTCACAGCCACTATTCACTTCTAGATGGCCTCGCAAAAATCGAGGATCTTGTTGGACGTGCCCAAGAGTTAAACATGAAATCATTGGCTATCACTGATCATGGAGTGATGTATGGTGTGGTTGAATTTTTCGTCAAAGCCAAAGCAGCTGGGATCAAACCCATTATTGGATGCGAGATGTACATGACTCCTGGAGACCTCACGAGCAAAAACAATACCGAACAAGACAAAACCAGATATCATATCACTCTTCTTGTGAAAAATGAAAAAGGCTACAAAAACCTCATGAAACTTGTGTCCATTGCACATCTTGACGGATTTTATTACAAGCCTCGAATCGACAAAAAGACTCTCAAAAA
>Ga0224510_10002800_pt1 | contig 10209 bp, 10 predicted proteins | sample SF_May12_sed_USG_FD_170161 | JGI IMG/M metagenome (GOLD analysis project Ga0224510, IMG submission 170161) | Sediment microbial communities from San Francisco Bay, California, United States - SF_May12_sed_USGS_4_1 | ecosystem: Environmental > Aquatic > Marine > Sediment | place: USA: California... | reverse complement strand
GCCGTTGGGCTGCGGTACGCCCTTGGTCATGCGCTCGGTCATCGGCGTCACCGCGTTGCCGATGTCGATCTGGCTGCCGCAGATGTCGTAGGCGCGGCCATCGAGCGCGATGCACTTGGTGAGGCCCGTCACCGCGTGCTTGGTCGAGGTGTACGCAACGGAGAAGGGGCGCGGCGCATGCGCCGAAATGGAGCCGTTGTTGATGATGCGCCCGCCCTGCGGGTTCTGCTTCCGGAAGATGCGGAACGCTTCCTGCGCGCACAGGAACATGCCGTTCAGGTTGACGTCCACCACTTCCTTCCATTTCTCGTAGGGCAGCTCGTCCATCGGCACGGGCGGCGCGCCCATGCCGGCGTTGTTGAAGAGCAGGTCCAGGCGCCCGAACTTCTGTGTCGTCTTCGCGAACAGATTCTTCACCGAGTCGGGCTTACTGACGTCGGTAGCTACAGCGAGCGCGTTCGCGGCGCCGCAGTCGGCGACGATCTTCTGCAGCAGCTCGGCGCGGCGCGCGGCGAACGCGACTTTCCAGCCCGCCTCGACGAGCGCGCGCCCCGCGGCCTCGCCGATGCCGGTCGAGGCGCCGGTGACCACGGCGACTTTGTGCTGTGCGGCCATGCTAATTTCTCCTCATGGTGAAGCGGGCGATGCTACCGCAAGTGCGGCTGCGCCGGCACCGCCCGGGCGACCTGGGCTGGGTGGTGCAGCGCCACGGCGAGCTGTACTGGAAGGAGTACGGCTACGACGAGCGCTTCGAGGCGCTGGTCGCGGGCATCGTGGCCAATCTGGTCAAGAACTTCGATTCGCGTCGGGAGCGTTGCTGGATCGCGGAGAGCAGTGGCAAGCGGGTCGGCTTCGCGTGCGTCGTCAGGCAGTCGCCCGGTGTGGCGAAGCTCAGGTTGCTGGTTGTGGAGCCCAAGGCACGGGGGCTGGGCCTGGGCATGCGTCTCGTCAAAGCGTGCATTGGTTTCGCCCGCGCGGCCGGATACAGGAAACTGGTGTTGTGGACGCAGAGCGAATTGGCGGCCGCGCGGGCGATCTATGAAAAGCTCGGCTTTCGCAAGGTGCGCAGCGAGCCGCACCGCAGGTTCGGCAAGCCGCTGGTGGGCGAGTACTGGGAGCTGCGGCTCTAGATCCCGGCGAGTACCCAGATGCCGGACAGGATGAGCATCGCGCCTGCGGCGTGCGAGACCAGGCGAGCGCCCGGCAGCAGCTTCTCGGCAAAGACAAAGGCGGCGATGAGCGCGACCCACACCAGGTTCATGACGCCGGCCACGAACAGCAGCAGCATCAGCACCCAGCAGCAGCCGAGGCAGTACGCGCCGTGCTCGAGACCCATGCGGAAGGCTCCGCCCGGTCCTGCGCGCCAGCGCATCATGAAGAACTGGAGCGGATTCCTGCACTTGTTCAGGCAGGCTTGCTTGAGCGGCGTGAGCTGATACAGACCCGCCGCGACAAGTGCTACGGCACTCATGCCGGCGCCGGCGAGAGCCATCGCCGGCGTCATGAGCGACGCGTTCTCGAGCGCCGATTGCAACAGCGCGGCTGCGGCGCTGAAAGCGGTCCAGATCAGCAAGTACGCGCCGGCGAAGATCGATATCCCCGGCAAGACGGTGCCGCGGGCGCCGCTCTTCCGCACCAGCGTCCCGTACAGCAGGATCGCTGGGGCGGCGCTCGGCAGCATCATGCCGACCATCATCACCGTCCACATGACGAATGTCAGCGCAAGCGCGCCCGGGTCCGCGGCGCGCGGCATGGCGCCCATGGTCATCGCGGCATGGTCCATGCCTGAGGCGCTGCGCCACAGGTAGAACCACGCGAGCAGGACGACGGCGACGAGTCCGCCGAGCGCGATCCTGCGGTCGCTTCGCAGGGGCGCCGGACCTAGCCTGACCACGCGAAGGGCGCGAAGTGGCCGTTACGCGTGCCGCTGGTGTCGTTCCACTTGATGCCGAACGCGTTGAAGATGCTGCGCGTCGCCTTGGCAAGGCCGAGGCGCGTATTCACCGGGTGCGCAGTATTGTCGAGAAACAGCGGCTCGTTCGTGCGCACCGCGCCGGCGACGCCTTCGCAGGCCTGATCGATGAGATCGCCCGCCTTCACGGAGAACTTCATCCCGTCGGCGTCGAAGCGGATCGCGCGCTTCTCGACACCGGCGACCTTGCCGACCAGGGGACCCAGCGCGGCCATCGGACCTCCGGCTGCCCCGGTGGCGATGGCGCCGATGGCCTCCGTCTGTTTGTCGCTGGCGCGTTCATCGACGATCAGGCCCACCGTGATGTTTCCCTCCGCCATCGCCTTGGGCGCATGCATGAGGACGATGAAGGACAGGCCATCGAGCTTGACGCCGTCCTTTTCCCCCTTGTCGATGCGCATCGCGATTGCCGCCTTGCACTCGCCCTCGGTCGGGCGCGCGGTGAGATGCGAGGGCGCGCAGGGGCACAGGTACGTGCAGTTGCAGGTTTCCATGTACTGGCCTTCTATCTTCCAGGTTGCCATGATGACCTCCTCCCGTGGGCGGCAGAGTGCCGCCCAGCGCAAGGAGGCTACTCCCGCCCGCCTCGGAGACGCAATAGCTGGGCGCTCAGCGCGGCAATTTCGTCGGCGACCGAGGGATCCGGGGGAAAGTCGCGCTTCGCCTCCCGGTACCAGTAGCGCGCATTCGACGTATCGCCCTCCATCAAATGCACGATGCCGTGCGCCCAGCAGGCGAGCGGCGATTCCTCGTCCTTCTGCACGATCACGTGCGCCGCCTCCCAGTCGCCCTTGCGCAGCAGAGCCACCGCCTTGGCAAGTTCGTTCGCCTTCATGAGGGCGGCGGCTGCCCGTCGGAGGGGCCTTTCAGCTCCACCGTGTTGCCCTCGGGGTCGGCGACGTAGATGGAGATGCCGTTGCCTTCCGCGCCATAGCGCTTGCGGATCTCGCCGACCTCGATGCCGTGGCGCTTTAAGTGGGCGACGATCGCGTCCTGGTCGAAGGGCTCTACGCGCAGGCAGAGGTGATCCAGGTTGCGGCCCTCGCGGCCGGGCGCGGCGCCGCCCGCTTTGCCGAGCTTGCCGTCCACCGTGACGAGGTCGATCATCGAGCGGCCGACCTTCAGGTGCGACATGCCAAACTCGGGGCGCCAGGCGACGTGCGTCGCGCCGAGCACGTCGCAGTAGAAGCGGCGCATGGCCTCGATGTCGCGCACGCGCAGCACGAGGTGGTCGATGTCGCGAATCGAGATCATGGCCCGCTAATATAGCGTGTGGGCAGCTATCACTATCTTCCCCTGGAGCGTGTCGTGTTTGGCCAGCCCGCGGCGCAAGCCGCGGCGGAAGAAGTGGCGCGCATCGGCGCGCGCAAGGTGTTCGTCGTCGCCTCGAAGTCCCTGTCGCGCAAGACGCCCGTAGTCCGCGACATCGAGCAGGCGCTCGGCGAGCGCTATGTGGGCCTGTTCGACGAGTGCATCGCGCACACGCCCTGGCCGAGCGTGATCGCGGCGGCGGAAGCGGTGCGCGCTGCGCAACCCGACCTCATCCTCACGGTGGGCGGCGGCACGCCCATCGACACGGTGAAGATCCTCCAGATCTGCCTCGCGCACGGCATCACGCGCGCCGAGGACCTGGAGGGGCAAGGCGCGGCGGAGAAGCCCTCGCCGGTGCGCCAGGTCGCCATCCCGACGACGCTCTCGGGCGCGGAGTTTTCCAACCTCGGCGGCGGCACCGACGTGCGCTCGCGCATAAAGCATTCCTTCACGGGTCCCGACATCAACCCACGCTCGGTGATCCTTGACCCGGCGATCACGCTGCACACGCCCGAATGGCTGTGGCTGTCCACCGGCATTCGCGGCGTCGATCACGCGGCCGAGGCATTGTGCTCGGTGGACGCCCATCCGTACTGCGACGGCCTCGCGCTGCATGCGCTGCGGCTGTTCGCCGGGGCGCTGCCGCGCACCCGGGCGGCGCCGCAGGACCTCGCCGCGCGGCTCCAGTGCCAGCAGGCCTCGTGGCTCGCGGCCTCGACCATCGCACGGGTGAACTACGGCGCCAGCCACGGCATCGGCCACGCGCTCGGCGCGGCAGCCGACGTGCCGCACGGGCATACGAGCTGCATCATGCTGCCGCACGTGCTGCGCTTCAACGAGCCGGCGACCTCGCAGAAGCAGAAGCTCATCGCGGAGGCGCTCGGTGCGCCGGGCAAGTCGGCGGCGGACGCGGTGGCCACGCTGGTGCGCGCGCTCGGCCAGCCGGCGACGCTGCGCGAGGCGGGCGTGAAGCGCGAGCAGCTTGCCGCGGTCGCCGCCGCATCGATGAAGAACCGCTGGGTGCTCTCCAACCCGCAGCCGATCCGCGCAGAGGCCGACGTGATGCGGCTGCTGGAAGCCGCGTGGTGACCTACGAGGAGATCCGCAGGCAGTTCCGCTGGGACGTGCCGGCCACGTTCAACTTCGCCGCCGACGTCGTCGACGCCTGGGCGAAGGACCCGGCGAAGCTCGCGCTCCTGTGGTGCGACGAGTCCGGGCGCGAAGAGCGCTATACGTACGCGAAGATCGCCGAGCTCTCGCGCCGGCTCGGCAACGTGCTGCGCGCACGCGGCCTGAAGAAAGGCGATCGCTGCATCGTCATGCTGCCGCGCGTCCCGCAGTGGCAGGTGGCGATGGTCGGCTGCCTGCGCGTGGGCGTGATTCCGATCCCGTGCATCGACATGCTCACGGCGAAGGACGTGAAGTTCCGCGTGGAGCATTCCGGCGCGGCGGGCGCGATCACCACGCCGGCAAGCGCCGGCAAGTTTCCAGCGATGAAGGTGCGGCTCGTCGTCGGCGAGGATTTCGACGCGGCGCTCGAGTCCGCGGACCCGGAGTGCCCTGCGGAGCGCATGGCGGCAGAGGAGCCCGTCGTCATGTACTACACCTCGGGCTCCACGGGAAACCCCAAGGGTGTCACGCACGCGGCGCGCGCGCTCTACGCTTGGCGCCTGTCGTCGCAGCTCTGGCACGACCTGAAGCCCACCGACCTGATGTGGTGCACGGCGGATACCGGCTGGAGCAAGGCGGGCACCGCGATCCTCTACGGTCCGTGGAGCTGCGGCTCGGCGGTGCTCTTCTATCAGGGCGCCTTCGACCCGAAAGAGCGGCTGCGGCTGCTGGCGCAGCACCGCGTCACCGTGTTCTGCGCGGCGGCGACCGAGTTCCGGCGGCTGGTGAACGAGGATCTCTCGCCCTACGACCTGTCGGCGCTGCGGCTCACGGTCTCGGCCGGGGAGACGGTCAACCCCGAGATCGTGCGGCGCTGGTGCGAGATGAGCGGCGTGCCGCTATTGGACGCCTACGGGCAGACCGAGACGCTGATGACGGTGCTCAACTACCCGTTCCTGCCGGTCAAGCCCGGCTCGATGGGCAAGCCGCTGCCGGGCCTGGAGGCCGCGGTGCTCGACGGCCAGCTCGCCGTCCGGCTGCCGAACCCGCAGATGATGCTCGGCTACTGGAACGAGCCCGAGCGCACCGCGGCGGGCAAGACCACGGTCGACGGCGTCGAGTATTGGCTGACCGGCGACATGGTGCGCCAGGACGCGGAGGGGTACCTGTTCTACGAAGGCCGCGCCGACGACATCATCAGCTCGGCGGGCTACCGCATCGGGCCGATGGAGGTGGAGAACGCGCTCCTCGAGCACCCGGCGGTGCAGGAGAGCGCCGCGGTCGGCAAGCCCGACGCCGAGCGCGGCGAGATCGTGAAGGCGTTCGTGGTGCTCAAGCCTGGCGTGCGCGGCACGCCGCAGCTCGCCGCCGAGCTGCAGGCGCACGTAAAGCAGGTCACCGCGCCGTACAAGTACCCGCGCGAGATCGAGTTCGCCGCCGAGCTGCCGAAGAACGCCTCGGGCAAGCTGCTGCGACGGGTGCTGCGTGGGCGTTGATTGCCGCGCTCGGCGCGCCGGGTTGTTTATCATTCGGTCTGCTAGTCCACGACCTTGAGCATCGATCCCATGACCGCACCGACTGAACTGGCTTCACTGGACGCGACGGCCCAGGCAGAACTCGTCCGCCGGCGCGAGGTGACCTCGCTCGAGTTGATCGAGGCCGCCATCGCGCGAGTCGACAAAGTGAACCCCGCGATCAATGCGGTCGTTCTCAAGATGTACGACCAGGCGCGCGCCGCGGCGCGCGCGCCGCTGCCGGCGGGTCCGTTGTCGGGCGTGCCGTTCCTGGTCAAGGATTTTCTCGCCGAATACGCCGGCGTGCCGTTCACCGAAGGCACGGCCTACCTGGGCAACTACGTCCCGACCGAGGACAGCGAACTGGTGCGGCGTTACAAGAGCGCGGGGCTGGTATTCATCGGCAAGACCAACACGCCGGAACTTGCGGTCGGTCCGACCACCGAACCGCGCCTGTTCGGGCCGACCCGCAATCCCTGGGATACCGGCCGCACCGCGGGCGGCTCGAGCGGCGGCGCCGCGGCGGCAGTTGCCGCCGGCATGGTGCCGATGGCGCATGGCAACGACGCCGGCGGCTCGATTCGCGTGCCCGCCGCCTGCTGCGGCGTGTTCGGGCTCAAGCCGACCCGGGCGCGCATTCCGCTCGGTCCGCATTACGGCGATCTGATGAGCGGGCTGGTGGCCGAACATGCCCTGAGTCGCTCGGTGCGCGACAGCGCGGCCCTGCTCGACGCAGTCTCGGGCCCGGAGCTGGGCGATCCCTACTGGGCGCCGCCGCCGGCGCGGCCGTTCGTCTCGGAAGTCGGTGCCCCGCCCGGCAAACTGCGCATCGCGTTTTCCACCCGCACCATCACCGGCGCCGAAATCTCTCCGCAATGCGTGGCCGCGGTCGAAGACGCCGCCAGGCTTTGTGCGCATCTCGGCCACGAGGTGGTCGAGGCAATGCCGAAAATTGATGCGGAGCGCTTCTTCCTGGCGTTCACCTCGGTGCTGAGTGCGGGCTTCACCTGGGCCATCGACGACTGGGCGCGGCGCCTGGGCCGCACGCCGACCGAAGACCTGTTCGAGCCGTTCGTGTGGGCGTTCACCGGCCGCGGCCGTCAATTCACGGCACCGCAGTACCTGCTCGCGGTGCAGGACTTGCAGCGGATCTCGCGGACGATCGCGCATTTCTTCGCCGAGCACGACGTATGGCTGACGCCGATGCTGGGCGAGCCGCCGGTAGCCCTCGGCACCTTCGCCTATCAGGCCGGGACCGATCCGTTTGAGCTGCGTCGGAAAATGGCCCGTTTCACGCCGTTCTCCTATTTCGCGAACGCGACCGGACAACCCGCCATGGCGGTGCCGACCTATTGGACGCCGGACGGACTGCCCGTCGGCAACCAGTACATCGGGCGTTTCGGCGACGAGGCGACATTGTTCCGTCTGGCGTCGCAAATCGAGGCCGAGCGTCCATGGGCGCGGCGGCGCCCACCGGTGTGGGCGGGCTGATCTGCGCGATTGAGGCAGCACGACCCGCCGGGCGGCAAGTGACCGCTTGTGGCAGAAAGGAACCCGCATGAAGAAGAAGAAAGCGAAGGCAGGGAGAGTAGAGGAATCCTCCAGCGCCTATTTTCAGAACCTAAGGCCGAAATTTCTCGATTGGAACCCGCCGACAGAGGAACAAAAGGCGCTGGAGGTGAAAGCGCGGCGGGAAGCAAAAGAGGTCGAGTTGCAAAGGGTTACCGGACTGGCCAAGGACCGAGAGGCAGAGAAGGCGGCCATAGCGAAGCGCTACCGGGGCGCGGCCATCAGAAAAAAGCAGCGCAGACCTGGCTAGGGTAGAACCTCGCCTTCACCGACGGCAGCCCGGCGCGCGCCATCGCCAGCTCGCGCTCATCTGGCGCCGGGCAAGGTACGCGAAGCTACAGCCCGCGGATGTCGTCCTGCGCCTTGAGGCGGCGCAGCGCCGAGCGGAAGGCCTGGAGTGTCTGCGCCACCTCCTGCGGCCCATGCGTTGCCGAGACCATGCCGCCGGGACCGCCCATGATGTCGACGCCCTCGACGAGCAGCGCGAGGCGCAGCCGGTTGATCAGGTGCGGATCGCGCGCGCCCTTGATGCCCTCGAAGCCGAGCGCGACCGGACCGAGGCTCGCGGGATCGATGGGCAGGCCCTTCGGGTTGGGGAACACGATGAATACCGAGGACTCGCCGTACACGCCCCAGGGCACGCCTTCCTCGACCAGGAGCTTGCGCAGGCCCTGGCGCAGCGCCTCGGCGCTCGCCTCGGCGCGCGCGCAGGCGTCGCTGGTCTCGACCAGGCCGAGGGCCGCGACCGCGGCGGCGGCGCACAGCGGGTTGGCGTTAAAGGTGCCCTGATGGCCGATCTTCTCGCGCCCGGCCGCCTTCGCTGCCGCGGCATCGAGCTGCTCCATGATCGCGCGCGCGCCGGCCACCGCGCCGCCGGGCAGGCCGCCGGCCAGGATCTTGGCGAGCACGCTCAGGTCGGGTGTGATGCCGTAGCGCGCCTGCGCGCCGCCGCGCGACCAGCGAAATCCCGTGATCACCTCGTCGAAGATCAGGACGATGCCGCGCTCGCGCGTGAGCCGGCGCAGGGCGGCGAGCAGCCCCGCGGGCAGCGGCACCTGGCCCCAGGAGGCGCCCGAGGGCTCTACGATCACCGCCGCGATGTCCTCGCGCGTGCCGAGCGTATCCGCCAGCCGGGAAAGGTCATCGGCGGGCAGGACGATCGACTGCTCGAGCGCCGCCGGTGCGATGCCGGCGGGCGTCGAGTCGTCGAAATGCGACATCGCGCCCGCGACCACCTGGTCGTGCCAGCCGTGGAAGTGACCCACGAAGCGCACGATCTTCGGCTTGCCGGTGAACGCGCGCGCCAGGCGCAGCGCGAGCAGCGAGGCCTCGGTACCCGAGGCGGTGAAGCGCACGCGCTCGGCAGACGGAATCAGGCGCTGGACCAGTTCGGCCCACTGCACTTCCAGGGCGTGCGAGGCGCCCCAGTGCGTGCCGAGCGGCGCCTGGCGCTGCACCGCTTCGACCACCGCCGGGTGCGAGTGGCCGAGCAGCAGCGCGCCATGGCCGCCGAAGTAATCGACGTACTCGTTGCCGTCGACGTCCCACTTGCGCGGACCCTGCGCGCGGGCCGCGCAGACCGGGTAGGGCTGCGTGGCGCGCGAGTCGTGCGTCAGGCCGGCGGGGATCACCTCGCAGGCTCGCGCGAACAGCCTCGCCGAGCCCGGCGTACGCGCCCGAAAATCTTCCTCGATGCTGCCGACCATGGGTTTCGCCCTGTTCATCGTTGCGCTCCCGTTACTTCTTGTGCCGTCAGCACCCCGGGGTTCACCACCGCCGCCGGATCGAGCCTGCCGTCGAGGCCGGCAAGCGCATTCGCTGCGCAGGCAAGCGCCATGCGCTCGAAGGCCGTCTCGACGTAGGCCGCGGTGTGCGGGGTGAGCACGACGTCGTCGCGCGAGAGCAGCGCATGGCCGGCGCGCGGCGGCTCGCGCTCGAGCACGTCGAGGCCGGCCCCTGCGATGCGGCCTTGCTCGAGTGCGACGACCAGCGCCGCCTCGTCGATGACCGGTCCTCGCGCAACGTTCACCATGAAGGCGCCCGGCTTCATGTGCGCCAAGGCCTTTGCGTCGATCAGGCCGCGCGTCCCCGGGCCGAGGGCGCAGGCGAGCACCACGAAGTCCGCGTCGCGCAGGCCTTCGGCCAGCGAGGCGGCGCGCGCGAACCCGTCGTGCCTCGGCGCGTCGGCCGGCACGTGCGGATCGACCACCAGGATCCGCATATCGAAGGCCGCCGCGAGGCGTGCGACCTCGCGGCCGATGCGGCCGTAGCCGACCACCAGGGCGCTGCGGCCTGCAAGCTCGATGGCGCCGAAGCCGCGCGGCCAGGCGCCGCCCTTTACCGCGCGGTCGAGCACCGGACCGCGCTTGGCAAGCGCAAGCATGAGATAGAGGGCGTGCTCGGCGACCGTGCGCGCGTTGGCCGCGCCAGTCGTGGCGAGCGGAATGCGGTGCTGCGTCAGCGCTTGCACGTCGATGTTGTCATAGCCGGCGCCCATGCGGCACGCGACTCGCAGTCGCGCCGCGCGCTCGATCAGCACAGCCGGCAGCGCCGGCTGCTCCATCACCATGATCACGCCGTCGGCCTGCGGCAGCGCGCGCGCGAGCTCGGCGTCCGAGGGCTCCGGCAGCACGAGCAGGCGCACCTCGGGGCGCTCGGCGAGCTTGCGCATGCCCGCCTCCGGCAGGGTCTCGGTCAGCACGAGGGTCGCCGGGAGCGGCTGCGGCGAGGCCG
>Ga0224510_10002798_pt1 | contig 10210 bp, 11 predicted proteins | sample SF_May12_sed_USG_FD_170161 | JGI IMG/M metagenome (GOLD analysis project Ga0224510, IMG submission 170161) | Sediment microbial communities from San Francisco Bay, California, United States - SF_May12_sed_USGS_4_1 | ecosystem: Environmental > Aquatic > Marine > Sediment | place: USA: California... | reverse complement strand
AAGGATGTCGAGGGTGTCCGCACTGGCGCTTCGCGTATGCACCACCAGCGGCCTGCTGCAGGCACGGGCTGCGCGGACGTGAATGCGGAAGCGCTCGCGCTGCCAGGCCATGTCGGCGACGCTGCGCCCCCCCAGCCGGTAATAGTCCAGGCCCGTCTCACCGATAGCCACCACACGGGGACGCTGCGCCAGTGCAAGCAGATCCTCGACACGGGGCTCGCGCACGCCCTCGTTGTCAGGATGCACACCGGCGCTGCACCAGAAGTTGTCGTGCGCCAGCGCCAGCGCATGCACGGCATCGAATTCCTCGAGCGTGGTGCAGATGACGAGCGCCCGATCGACATGTGCATCGCGCATGGCGACACGCACCGCTTCGATGCGGTTGGCGAGGCCTTCGAAGGTGAGGTGGCAGTGCGAATCGACGAACATCCCGGCGCGCCGATGCCCCTCGAACGGCGCAGCGACGCGGCGAGTCTAGATGGTCTGCGTCGGCTTGGCCGACTGGATCGTCGTGCCCAGCATTTCCTCGATGCGCTGCTTGAGCACGCGCGTCTTCTCGTCGGCCGGGAAGCGCACACCAACACCCTGGGTGCGTCCCCCCGATGCGTTTGCGGGAGTGATCCAACCCACCTTGCCAGCTACCGGGTAGCGCTGGGGATCTTCGGGTAGCGACAGCAGCAGGTAGATGTCCTCGCCCAGCCTGTAGTCGCGGGTCGTGGGCACAAAAAGGCCACCGTCGGCAAACAGCGGGATGTAGGCGGCGTACAGCGCACCCTTCTCTCGGAAAACGAGCTGGATCACGCTCGGCCGCGCCCCCCCGGTCACGCCAGCGGAAGACGGGCTTGGTGTGCGTGTGTCGGCGGTGCTCATCGCCCGGGCAGTGTATCCAATGGCCTGCCCTGCCCGACCGGCACATCGCGTGGTGTTTGCCACAGCACAGCCACCCGTGACAGCAGCGCCTCGGCTCGAAGGCCCGCGTGCCAAGGATGGTCCTGCTGTCGCGAGGCTCGGCGCAGCTCGCTATCGAGCTGGGCCAGCGCGTCCATGGTCGGCCCGCGAGGCTGGACCAGGGGCGCGAGCAAGCCAGGCTCAAAGAAGGTGGGTGCCCCCCCGGCCATAGTGGCCATGAGGTCGTGGCACAGGCGGTGCAGTGCGTCGACGAGGCGCGGCACCGGCCAGCCAACCAGCGTCGTCGACCCCCCGCGCCGTGCTGCGGCAGGCACGCTTCGCCAGGCCGCCGCATCGATGCCCTCGGCGTGCAATGCGAACGCGGCTTGGGGCAGGCCACCTGAGGCAGACAGCAGCACCTGCGGTTCATCCACGCCTTGGTCGTTCAGCCATGCCAAGGCCTCCAACGACGTCGGCATGGCGATGTGGATTCGCTGGCAGCGGCTGCGCACCGTGGGCAGCAGCATATCGGGGTCGTGGGCGGTGAGCACAAGTCGCAGGGCGCCTGGAGGCTCCTCCAACGTCTTGAGCAAGGCATTGGCCGCACTCGTGTTCATGGCCTCGGCCGGATGGATCAGCAGCACCTTCGCGCGACCGCGCGACATCGTTCGCTGACCCCACTCGATGGCCGCACGCACCTCGTCGATGCGGATCTCCCGGCTTGGCTTGGCCTTGGACTTGGACGTGCCTTCGTCGCCGTCATCGGTTGCCGGCACGGCCCATCCGAGCGGTTCGCGCAATGCCTCGGGCAGCAACACTTTGAGGTCCGGATGGCTGTGCTGGCCGAATAGTCTGCACGCCGCGCACGCGCCGCAGGCTCGCCCATGCACCGGGCTTTCGCAAAGCCAACCCTGCGCCAGCGCAAGGGCCAAGTCGAATTGACCGAGCGCGCCTGCCGCATGCAGCAGCAGGGCATGGGCAGGTTGCAACGAAGCGCGAATCCTCGTGCGCTCGAGCCACGGGGCAAGATCCGCGGCGCTCATGGTCCGCCGCCGGCGTGTCGGGCCTGCGCAACCGCGAGAACCCGTGCCCACACGTCCTCGAGCGATCCGCTGGCGTCGATACGCACGATGCGCTCGGGCGCGCCCGCCGCGCGCGCGGCGTAGCCTGCGCGCACGCGATCGAAGAATGCCGCCTTCTCCGCCTCGAAACGATCGGGCTCGCGCGCCACTGCGCGCCGGGCCGCCGCCACTTCGGGCGAGACGTCGAACCACAGCGTCAGGTCGGGCTGCCTGCCGTTCTGCACCCAAGCCTCGAGCTGCGCCAGCACCGCCCGGTCGAAACCGCGCCCGCCGCCCTGGTAGGCAAAGGTTGCGTCGGTGAAGCGGTCGCACAGCACCGTCGTGCCCGCCGCCAGCGCCGGCTCGATCACGGACTCGAGGTGGTCCCGGCGCGCGGCGAACACAAGCAGTGATTCCGTGAGCGCGTCCATCGGCTTGTGCAGCACGAGCTCGCGCACGACCTCGGCCATGGGCGTGCCACCGGGCTCTCGCGTCTGTAGCACACGGTGACCGTGCTGTCGCAACCACCCGGCCAGGGCTTCGATGTGCGACGACTTCCCCGCCCCGTCGATTCCCTCGAACGTAATGAATCGGCCGCGCATCAACGGCTGCCGCGCTGGTACTGGTTCACCGCACGATTATGGTCGTCCAGCCTCTCCGAAAAGACGCTCGAGCCGTCGCCTCGCGCGACGAAGTACAGCCATTTCGAAGGTGCGGGCTGCAACGTGGCCTTGATCGATGCCGCGCTCGGAAGCGCAATCGGCGTTGGCGGCAGTCCTTTGCGCAGGTAGGTGTTGTACGGGCCGTCGGAAAGCAGGTCGCGTTTTCGCAGGTTGCCATCGAACGCGGGCCCGAGGCCGTAGATCACGGTGGGGTCTGTCTGCAGGGCCATGCCCAGGCGCAGGCGATTGATGAACACGCTGGCCACCTTGACGCGGTCGGCCTCGATGCCGGTCTCTTTTTCGACGATCGACGCCAGGATCAGGGCCTCGTCCGTCGACGCCAATGGCAGCCCGGGCGCGCGCTCGGCCCACGCGGCCTCGAGCCGGCGCTGCATGGCGTTGTAGGCCTGCCTGAGCACCACGAGATCGCTCACCTTGCGGCCGTACGTGTAGGTATCCGGGAAAAAGCGGCCCTCGGCGCGTTGCCCGGGGGCCCCGATGGCCGCCATCAGCTGCGCCTCGTCCATATCCTTGCTGTGGTGCGTCAGCGATGGTGCGGCGGCGAGCGCCGCGCGCGCCTGCGCAAACGTCCAGCCTTCGATGATGCGCACCGTGTACAGCGCGTCGTCGCCACGCAGCAGGATCTCGAGCAGCTGGCGCGGCGTGGTGCCACGTCCGATCTCGTACGTGCCGGCGCGGATCAACGGCGCTCGCCCCGAAAGGCGGAACCACGCGTACAGTGCATCGGCCGGCGCCTCGACACCCGCGGCCACCCATTGCTGCGCGATGCGGCGCGGCGGCGTGCCCGACTCGATCGTCACCTCCACGGTCGGCCGGCTCAGAGGCAGGGGCTGGCGCAACCACCACCAACCATAGGCGGCCACGGCACCCGCGGTGAGCACCGCCACCAAGAACGTCCAGCGCAAAACACGCATCAACACCGAACCCCGGGTTTCATGGCGACTCATGATAATGAGCCCATGACACTTGCATTGCATGCCCTGCCCCGCACCGAAACGCCACCCCAGGGCGTTTCACGCCTCGATGAATGGGGCGTCATCCGCGCCACCGGCCCTGACGCCGCCGCATTCCTCCATGGTCAGCTGACCAACGACATCGAACACCTGGAAACGGGTGTTGCGCGTCTTGCGGGGTACTGCTCGGCCAAGGGCCGCCTGCTCGCCAGCTTCGTCGTCTGGCGGCCCGCGCCCGACGAAGTGCTGCTGGCGTGCAGTGCCGACCTGTTGCCGGCCACGCTCAAGCGCCTGTCGATGTTTGTCCTGCGCGCCAAGTGCAGGTTGAGCGACGCCAGCGGCGACTTTGCGCTTTACGGGCTCGCGGGCGCCCCTGCGGCCGCCACCGGCCTCCGCCCCGGCGAATCCCGCAGTGATGCAGGCCGCCACACGATTCGCCTGGCCGATGTTGACGGCGTCGCGCGCGCAATGCTCGCGCAACCCGCCGGCGACGCGCCGCCGGCCTACCCGCCACTCGAAGCCGGATCCTGGCAGTGGCTCGAAGCGGCAAGCGGCGTACCGCGCATCGTTGCGGCGACGAGCGAGCAGTTCGTGCCGCAGATGGTGAACCTCGAACTCGTCGGCGGCGTGAACTTCCAGAAGGGCTGCTACCCCGGGCAGGAGGTGGTGGCGCGCAGCCAGTACCGTGGCACGCTCAAGCGGCGCGCCTTCCTGTTCACGTTGCCCGTGCCAGCACGGCCGGGACAGGAGTTGTTCGATGCCGCCGACCCCGGTCAACCCGCGGGCATGGTGGTCAATGCCGCGTCGTGGCGAGGATCGACGCTCGTGCTGGCCGAGGTCAAGCTCGCTGCTGTCGGACAAGAACCATTGCGCTTGGGCAGCGCCGACGGGCCCGCACTCGACCCGGTGGCGCTGCCCTACGAAGTACCCATGGAAGCGAACGCCTAAGGGCCGCTGGCCCGAGCCTCGCCATGGGGCCGAAGCGCTTCGTCTATTACCGCGTGCCGCACGATGGCCGCGCGCGCGCTGAAGCGGCGGTGCGAGCGTTGCACGACGAACTGCGAGCGCGCTGGCCCGGTCTGCGTTGCTGCCTGCTGCGGAGAGCCGATCACGCATCGGCCGACCACGCCACGCTGATGGAAATCTACGAAGGCCTGCCCTCGCCGGCTGCCTTAGCCGAGGTCGAGGCGCTGGCGCTCGCGCGGCTGGCACCATGGCTCGTGGGCGAGCGTCACATCGAGGCCTTCGAGCCATGTGCCTGATCGGCTTGGCCCTGAACGCGCACCCGCGCCACGCTGTCGTGCTGGCAGCCAACCGCGACGAGTTCCACGACCGGCCGACGGCGGGACTGGACTGGTGGCGCCCCGCCAAGGGCCAAGTCGACGTACTCGCCGGCCGCGACCTGTCGGCCGGCGGCACCTGGCTGGGCCTTGGTACACAGGGCCGCATCGGCTTGTTGACCAACGTGCGCGATCCGAAGCGGCATCGCCCGGACGCACCGAGCCGCGGTGCATTGGTGGCGGAGTGGCTCGCGAGTGCCGGCGACGCGCAGGCGCTGTTGCCGGGATGGGTGCGCCGCGGCTGCAATCCCTTCAACCTGATCGGGGGCGACCTGGCGACCGGCCAATGGTGGTGGGGCGATGATCGAAGCGCCGCGCCACAGCCGCTGTCCGACGGCGTGCATGCGCTGTCCAACGCCTCGCTCGATGTGCCCTGGCCCAAGGTCTTGCGGGTCCGCGATGCACTTGCGGCAGCGCTCGGGATAAGCGCGGACGCGAAGGCGCTGGCTGCGTCGCTGCTGGATGCCCTGTCCGACCGCAGCGTCCCGCCCGACGGGGATCTTCCGGACACCGGCATCGGACTCGCCCGCGAGCGGGCATTGGCCCCGGTGTTCATCCATGCAGCCGCCTCGCGCTACGGCACTCGCAGCAGCACGGTGCTGGTCGGCGAGCGCACCCTTGCCAACCGATGGCTGCTGACCGTGGTCGAGCGGCGCTACGACGCCTCGGGACGCCCCCTCGAGGAGCGCATGGTGCAACTGGCGGGCTGGCCGGGAGCGGCGCGCGCACCGGTTCAGGTCAGGCCTGCGTACTGAGTCTGCGCACCATCTCCAGGTGCTCGATGCCGGCCTCCTCGAACGGCGTACCGTGGGCCACGAAGCCGGTGCGCATGTAGAAGCCGACCGCGCTGGCCTGCGCGTGCAGCCTCACCTCATGCAGGCCGCGCAGCCGGGCCGCATCGATCAACGCATGGAGCATGCGGCGCCCGACCTGCGAGCCGCGCATCGCTGCGATCACCGCCATGCGGCCGATCTTGCCCACGCCGGGTGCAAGAGTGAGCAGCCGTCCGGTGCCGAGGACCATGCCGAGGCGATTGCGCGCCACGACGTGCAGCGCATCGGCATCGAGGCCGTCGTGGTCGAGTGCGGCATCGATGCCCTGCTCCTGCGTGAACACCGCGTGCCGGACCGGTCCGGCCGACGCTCCAAGCTCCCCCCAGTCGCCAACCGGCAATTCGATCATCGGCTCGCCGCGCTCGAAGCCCTCGAGCACCTCGCGCAGCAGCGGCGGCACCGGTCGTGAGGTCTGCGACGCCGGATCGGCAAAGACGTAGACGAGGTCACCGTGAACCAGCAGCACCCCGTCGCGGAACACCGCACCGCGCAGCAGCATCGACGAGTTGCCGACACGCTGGCAGCGGATGCCGACTTCGACCTGATCGTCATAGCATGCCGACGCGTGGTACTCGAGCGTGGCCTTGCGCACGTAGAGGTCGCCGCCCAGCGCGTGCATGCTGTCCTGATACGGCAACGCGAGCGCACGCCAGTAGCCCGCGATCGCGGTATCCAGGTACATCAGGTAATGGGCGTTGAAGACGATCTTCTGCATGTCGACTTCGGCCCATCGCACGCGCAGGCGCTCGGCGAAACGGTAGTCAGCCCGTCTGGGCAAGGTATCGTGGCTCATCTCGGTCTTTCCAGGCGGATCGCAGCGCCTCGGCGGCGAATTGTTGCGCGGCAGCGGCCTCCTTGAGGACGCGGCCCATCTTGATGAAGTCGTGCGTGACGCCACGCACCAGGTCGAGCTGCACGGGCACGCCGGCCATTCGAAGGCGATCGGCGTACAGCACACCCTCGTCGGCCAAAGGGTCGCACTCGGCGACGATCACGCAGGCCGGCGCGACATCCGCGTGGTCGGCGGCCTCCAGCGGCGCGAAGCGCCAGTCGCGGCGGTGGTGATAGTCGATCGTGTGGTCGAAGAACCAGTCGATGGAGGCCGCGTCGAGCAGGAATCCGTTGGCGAACAGATGGCGCGACGCGAAGCTCGCGTCGGCCGCAGTGCCGGGCGTGATCAGCAGCTGCATTGCGAGCAGCAGGTGCTCGTCGCGCGCGACGAGGGCTGCGACGGCCGCCAGCGTGCCCCCGGCACTGTCGCCGCCCACCGCCAGGCGCGAAGGATCAAGACCGAGCGACGCGGCACCTTCGCGCGCCAGCCAGCGCAGGACGGCACATGTGTCGTCCACAGCCGCCGGGAAGCGGTGCTCCGGGGCGAGCCGGTATTCGAGTGCGAGCACCGCACCGCCGCATCGCAGCGCGAGCTGGCGGCACAGGCTGTCATGCGTTTCCAGTCCGCCGATTACGAACCCGCCGCCATGCAGGTACAGCAACAGTGGCAGCCGCTCGCGCGATGGGGCGTAGAGCCGCGCGGGCAAGGAACCGGCCGCGCCGGGCACCTCAAGGTCGCGAACGTGGGGCAGCGGTGCGCGCGGCAGGTCGAGTACCTCGGCCGCCGACAGGTAGGCGCGGCGCGCGGCCTCGGGCGTGAGCGAGTGATAGGGCGGATGGCCTGCGCGAGCGATGCGTTCGAGCAGCCCGTTCATCGCCGGCGTGAGCAACTGGGTCGGAGCGCGCATCGGGCGCCAGCATAGCCGGCGCGCGCGCTCACGCACCCGCGCGGAGCACGCGGCCGGCCGCTCAGCGAGCGCGTCGCGGCCGGCGCACGATCGACGGAGTCAGGGTGTCGCGTCCAGCGCCGCGTCGGCCGTTACGAGACCCGCACCGGTGGCATCCGTGTCCCAGCACACATGCGCCGACGTGCCTGCTGGAGTGGCCACGTCGCGGCACCCTGCTGGTAGCGCGATCGCCGAGCCTTTCAGAATCGCTTCGACTTGACCCTGGGTGAGCGATGAATTCTTCTGCATCATCAGGGCAGCAACGCCAGCCACGTGCGGCGAGGCCATGCTGGTGCCTCCGAGGAAGAAGTACGAAGTCTGACCGCTGTTGACCTGGTAGGGACCGACCACCCACGACCCGGGCGCGGCGACGTCCAGCTGCTGGCCCGCCTTCTCACGACTGGAAAAGTCGGTGATGTAGAAGTCGTTCACGTTCGTCGGATCGGGCACGTCCCTGTTGTTCCACCAACTGCGGTTGCCGCCCGCCCACTCGCCGATCCAGCCGCTCGCGGCCACCGAGATGACCGGTGCGTAGGCGCCGGGGAAGCCCATACCTGCGTTGCCTGAATTGCCAGCCGAGGCAACGACGATGACGCCCTTGCCGATCGCGTAATCGAGCGCAGCCTTCTCGATCGCATCGAGCACCGATCCGCCGAGGCTCATGTTGATCACGACCGGGCTCGCGCCCAGGTAGCCACTGAATTTCAGGTCGGCAACGTAGACGATGCCGCGCGCAACCACCGACGACCATCCGCTGCCGTTCTGGTTGAGCACCTTGACCGGGATCACCGTTGCCATCGGCGCGGTGCCCCCCACGGGCGTCCCGCGCAGGCTGTAACCGAGGATCGTGCTCGTGACGTGGGTGCCATGCGAGTCCTGATCGTGCTCCCACTTGTTCGGCTGCGACGAGACGCTTCCGACCTCGCCGCCACCACCACCGAACGCTCGGGCGTGCTCGACCGCGATGCGTTCCTGCGGGAAATACTGCCGCCAGCTGTCGAGAAGGCCAGTGTCCAGCACGGCAACGTAGACGCCCGTCCCGTCGTAGGCCGCAGTGCGCGTCGTGCCGAAGTCGATGACGTTGATTGCGTCCTGGTCCCAGGTGCTCCGGCCGTTCGAGAAGTCCGTTGCCACCACGGTGTCGACGGGTGCACCCTTGCGCTCGGCGTCGGGATTGGCAGCCGCAACATATGGCAGCGCACGGATCGCGTCGAGGTCGGATGCGCGTGCCTGCAACGTGAGTGCCTGGATCGGTGCGATGACGTCGCGCACACGGCCGAGGCGACCGATGTCGGCCAGGACCGCCGCGGTAGGTGCCTGGTTGAGCATGACGTTGACGCCGATCATGCGAGAGCCGACCGCGGCAGCTTGTTCCGTCGTTTGTGCGTCGCCGCCACCGCCGCATGCAGACAGAAGCGCAGCCAGTGCCAGCACGCTGCGAGACAGGAATCGGTTCGTCTTCACGATGATGGTGCTCCTTCGGGTTGGGGCCGGGCCTGTGGCTCGAGGCGGCGGACCGGATGACAATCGAGAGGGATGACTATCACGGAGCACCTGGTCGATGGCGAGACAGGTTTTCCCGTGGCGAGTTGCGGGCAACCCCCGATTCGCGGTGGATGGGTGCCCCCACCCACCCAGCCCCGTCCGCGGATCGCCACCCGTCGCCCACCATGCGATGCTCCTCGCGACCTCGAAGCGATGCCGATGAACGAACCTGCATTCCACATGATCAGCGGCGCCCCCGACCCCGTGGCGCCGTTCAGCCACGCCGTCGAGCAGGACGGCTGGATCTTCGTTACCGGGCAGATGCCGTTCACCGGGACCGCGAACGACTCGCCCTACCCCGACGGGATCGAGGCGCAGACGCACCAGGTGTTCTCGAACCTGCGACGCGTTCTCGAAGGCATCGGGCTCGGACTCGAGAACGTCGTGCAGGCGCGTGTGTACCTGCTGCACTTCGACGAAGACTACGCGCGCATGAATGCGGTCTACGCGACCTACTTTCCACCCGGCAGGCGGCCGGCCCGCACGTGCATCGGCGTGGCCGGGCTCGCGCGCGGCGCGCGCATCGAGATCGACTTCATCGCGAGAAGGCCGGTTCCGTAGCGGCTCTGAAGGCGAGCGGCCTTGGCGCGGTTGTCGAATGCCGGAGGCGGTCGATACCGCAGGGACCAAGCCAAGCAGAAACAAGCCGCCCGACGGGGCGGCTTGTTCGTTCGTACGACGCTCGGCAGCGCGAGCGTTCGCTCAGTGGTGCGTCCCGTCGAAGAACTGCTCGTCCTCGGTCGAACCCTTCAGAGCTGCCGTCGACGCTTCCTTCTCGATCGTCGTCGTCACGGCATCGAAGTAGCCCGTGCCGACCTCACGCTGATGCTTGACCGCGGTGAAGCCGCGCTCGGCAGAGGCGAATTCCTTTTCCTGCAGCTCAACGAACGCGCTCATGTTGTGGCGCGCATAGCCGTACGCCAGGTCGAACATCGAGTAGTTCAGGCTGTGGAAACCCGCGAGCGTGATGAACTGGAACTTGTAGCCCATTGCGCCGAGCTCGCGCTGAAACTTGGCGATCGTCGCGTCGTCCAGGTTCTTCTTCCAGTTGAAGCTCGGAGAGCAGTTGTACGCGAGCATCTTGCCGGGGAACTTGGCATGGATGGCCTCGGCCCACTGCTTGGCAAAG
>Ga0224510_10002797_pt1 | contig 10210 bp, 7 predicted proteins | sample SF_May12_sed_USG_FD_170161 | JGI IMG/M metagenome (GOLD analysis project Ga0224510, IMG submission 170161) | Sediment microbial communities from San Francisco Bay, California, United States - SF_May12_sed_USGS_4_1 | ecosystem: Environmental > Aquatic > Marine > Sediment | place: USA: California... | reverse complement strand
TGCAATTCGGGGCCGCCGTCGGCAGCGAGCGTGCGCTGAACGTCGGCGGCGAGCAGCGCCTTCGCCTCCTCGGCCAGACGGGCCGCAGACCGCACCCAGCGCAGGTAGGCGTTGCGCAGCAGCGAGCCGAGCGCGGCTGCCAGCAGCAGGCCGACCAGCGCGAGCAGTGCCGCGCGCGGGGCCACCAGCTCGGCCAGCGCCGCGCGCTCCGCGGTGTCCAGCGTGGCCGCGAGGATCGCCCACGTGCCGCCGCCGGCCACGGCCAGCGCAATGCCGGGCAGCACGGCCGCGGCGACCTCGCGCCAGTCGACCTGGCTCATCCGAGCATCTCGCGCACCTTGTCCGCCAGCTCGCGCGTCGAGAAAGGCTTGGTCATGTAGGCGTCGGCGCCGAGCGCCTGGCCCTTGGCGATGTCGGTGTCGCGGCCCTTTGCGCTGAGCATCAGGATCTTCACCGCAGCCAGCGAGTCGTCGGCGCGCACGGCCTGGCAGACCTCGAAGCCGCTCTTGCCGGGCATCATCACGTCGAGCAGCACGAGGTCGGGCCGTTCGCGGCGGATCGCCTCGAGCGCCGCGTCGCCGTCGCGCGCCACGCTCACGCGGTGGCCCTCGCGCTTCATGAGGAATTCGAGCGAGATGACGATGTTGACCTCGTCATCGGCAATCAGCACGTGCTTTGCGCTCATGATTGGTCCCCCACTGTGTCGTGCGTCCACGGCAGTTCGAAGCCGAAGCAGGCACCCTGGCCGGGTGTGCTCCTCAGCCACATGTGGCCACCGAAATGTTCTACGATCCTGCGGCTGATCGGCAGCCCCAGCCCGGTACCCTGCGGCCGGTTCGACGCGTCGCCGCCCTGGCGGAACTTCTCGAACACCAGCCGCTGCTGCTCGGGTGGCACGCCGCGGCCATTGTCCTGGACTTCGATCGTGGCGCCTCTCGCGTCCGTGGACAGCGTGATGCGCACGCGCCCGCCGTCCTGAGGCACGAACTTTGCCGCGTTCGACAACAGGTTGAGAAGCACCTGCAGCAGGCGGTCGCGGTCGGCCATCAGCGGGCGCACCTCATCGGGCTGCTCGACCGTCACAACCGCGCCGCGCTCGCGGAACAGCTCTGATGTAGTGTGTACCGCGTGCGCGATCAGTTCGCGCAGGTCGATCGCCTCGCGCCGCCACTGACCATGGCCGGCCTCGAGCTTGGCCATGTCGAGCACCTGGTTCACGAGCCGCGACAGGCGCTCGGTCTCGGCAACCACGAGGCCGAGGAACTCCTGGCGCTGCGCCGTCGCCATGTCCGGATCGTCGCGCATCAGCTCGGCGAACGCGCGGATCGAGGTCAGCGGCGTGCGCAATTCGTGCGTCACCGACGAGATGAAGTCGTCCTTGAGCCGGTCGAGGCTTTCGAGCTGGCGGTTCAGCGCGCGCACCTGCGAAGCCTCGTCGAGCAGTCGCAGCAGGTCCGACGGACCGAGCGGTTCTTCCTCGACGACGGTGGCCACCACCGCATGGGCCGAGGCGCTGCCGATCGCACCGGCCAGCTGCGTCTCCACATGTCGGACCAGTTGCGCATCCAGCACGATGCGCTCGATGCGGCGCGCGCCCGATCTCTGCGCGTACTCGGCGAACAGTCGCTCGGCCGGCTCGGCCCCTAGGAAGCGTGCCGCCAGCTGGCGCAGCTCGGCCAGCGTCGCCTGCGCGCGCCACCGCACCGTGGCGGTGCCGCCGGCCTGCCGGTCGCTTCGGAACACGTCGACGAAGCGCAGCGCCTGCGCCACCTCGCGCGCGGCCGGCGGGCGGGCCAGCGACACGGCCACCAGCAGGCCGATATTGGCAAGCAGGCTCCACAGCAGCGCATGCGTCAGGCTGTCCAGGCCGGTGAGGCCGAACAACTGCTCGGGCCGCAGCAAGGTGATGCCGAACGGCCCGTCGGCCACGAAGCCGTGCGGCAGCCACCCGGACTTGGCGATCGAGGGCAGCAGCAGCGTCCACGCCCACAGCGCAAAGCCGGCGACGAGTCCGGCGAGCGCACCCGCACGCGTGGCGCCCTTCCAGTACATGCCGCCGATCAGCGCCGGCGCGAACTGCGCCACGGCGGCGAAGCTGATGAGGCCGATGCTGACCAGCGCGTACGCCTCACCCGCGATCCGGAAGTACAGGTAGCCCAGCATCAGCAGCAGCACGATCACGACCCGGCGGATCTGCAGCGGCAGACGGCTCAGGTCGCTGGTGTGTCGCCCCGAGCCGAGAACGATGGGCATCACCAGGTCGTTGCAGACCATGGTCGAGACGGCGATCGCCTCGACGATGACCATGCCGGTGGCCGCGGACAGCCCGCCGACAAACGCCAGCAGGGCGAGCCAGGGGTGCCCGCCCGCCAGCGGCAGCGACAGCACGAATGTCTCGGGATCGGCGCCGCCACGGCCGAAGTGCAGCAGGCCGCCGAGAGCGATCGGCAGCACGAACAGATTGATCAGCAGCATGTACAGCGGAAAGGCCCAGGTGGCGCGCCGCAGGTGCCGCTCGTCGACCAGTTCGACGACCATCACCTGGAACTGGCGTGGCAGGAACAGCACGGACAGCGCGGACAGCAGCGTGAGCGCGAACCACTGGCCACCGGCGAAGCGGGCCTCGCCGCCGGACGACCCGGTGAGCCCGAGCAGCGGCGCCAGCGAGCGATCGGCGGCGGCGCGCGCGAAGATGTCCCCGGGCCCGTCGAACAGGCTCCAGGTGACGAACACGCCGACTGCGACGAAGGCCAGCAGCTTGACCACCGACTCGAGCGCGATCGCGGCCACCATGCCTTCATGCCGTTCCGACGCGTCGAGATGGCGAGTGCCGAATGCGATCGTGAAGCCTGCCAGCAGGAGCGCCATCACGAAGGTCGTGTCCAGCCACCAGGGTGTCCCTTGTGCCGAGTTCGCGCCCTGCGTGCCGGCAAGCAGCGCGAAGCCGCTCGAGATCGCCTTGAGCTGCAGCGCCACGTAAGGCAGGATGCCCACCAGGGCGATCAGCGTCACCAGTGCCGCCAGGGTGCGGCTCTTGCCGTAGCGGCTGGCCACGAAATCGGCGATCGAGGTGATGCGGTGCGTGTGGGCGATGCGCACCATCTTGCGCAGCAGCGACCAGGCCAGCAGCATGGCCAGCGTGGGTCCGAGGTAGATCGGCAGGAACCACAACCCCGAGGCCGCCGCGCGACCCACGCTGCCGAAGTAGGTCCACGCGGTGCAGTACACACCGATCGACAGCGCATAGACCCAGGCGTTGCCGATCACCGAACGGCCGGCGCTGGCGCGGCGGTCGGCCCACCAGGCCACCGTGAAGAGCAGCAGCAGGTAGGCGAACGAGGCGCCGAGGACCAGGGCAAGCGGCAACGTGTGCACGGGTCCCTCAGGGTTCGGCTGATTCGGTCGGAGCGCTTGCGCCTGCGTCGTCCGGGCCGCGCTCGACGATCCAGGCAGCCGCCCCGATCAGCACCGCCCAGCCCGCGAACAGCGCCAGGGCCATCAACGGCACGCCGAACACGGTCACGCTGCGGTCCCATAGCGTGATGAGCGGAAAGTTGAAGCCGACCGCACCGAGCGCGCACAGGCCCAGCAGGCGTGAGGAGCGTGTCGCTGCGGTTCGCATGGCTGGAGCTTCCGTGCGCTAGAGCGAGTCCAGCCGCAGGCGCTGGCGCAGCACGGCGCGGAAGTGCCGGTTGATCTCCAGGGCGTTCTTGAACTGGTGGCGCTCCATCGTGCTGAGTTCCGACGGCCGCACCAGGTTGCCGGCCGCCTCGCCTGACGCGCGGTGGCGCAGCTGATGCCGCAGCTTCAGGCCCATGAGGAAGTGAAGCGCCTCGACGAGATCCACCGCGGTCTCGACGTCGAGCACGCCGCGTTCGCGCAGCCGCGCGATCCTTTCTGCAGTACCTGCCTCGCGCACGCCATGCATGAGGCACAGGGCGCGGATGCCGTGGACGATCGGGAACGTGCCGAGCTTCTTGAGGTCGAGCGGCTGCTCGTCTGCGCTTCCCGTCAGGTGCGCCCACCAGCGCGCCGGCGCATGGAACTGGTCGGCGGCTGCGCCGAAGCGGGCAACGAATGCGTCGCTGGTGCCGACCACCCGGTCGACCTGGGCCTGCACCGCGGCAAGCAGCGAAGCGTCGCCGGCCACCGCGGTGGCGTCGAAGAAGATCGCCAGGTGCATCGGTCCCTCGGGGTCGGCGCCATAGACCCAGTCGCGCACCGTGGCGCGAAAAGTCGCCACGGGCGCGCACCAGCGCGGGTTGGTCAGCATGATGTCGCCCGGGCAGGGCGGCCATCCGAGCGCGGCCACGCCCTGGTTGAAGCGGTGCGTGGCTGGGTCCAGCAACGGATGCTCGAAACCGTCACGCAGGATCAGCGCATTGTCCTGGTCGGTCTTCTGGATCTGTTCGCCGCGGCCTTCGCTGCCCATCACGACGAGGCAGCTGTTGGCGACGAGTTCCGGCGGTGCGACCAACGCCCACAGGCGTGCAAGCAGGCGCCGGTTCAGGTCGCCGACCACACGCGCCAGCCGCTCGATGCGCAGGCCTCCGTCCTGCAGCAGCTCCAACATCGCATCGATGCGGCGGGCCGCCTCGGTCAGGTCGGCGAGCGAGCGCGCGTCGTCGATCTGAAGCGCGACCACGTGCGAATGGTTCGACACGAAGCCCACCAGTTCGGCCTGCGACAGCACACCCAGCGCCTCGCTGCCGCGGCGCACGATGAGCCGGTGCACACGGTGGTGCACCATCATCCACAGCGCCTCGAAGAGGCTCGCGTCGGGCCCGATCTCGATCAGCGCGAACCGCGCCATCTCTCGCACCGCGATCGACTCCGGGGGTCGGCCCAGAAGCAGCGCGTTGCGCAGGTCAGTGGTCGTGAAGATGCCCAGCCGCTCGCCATGGTCGGCCGTGTCTCTCACCAGCACCCCGGTGCGGCCCTGCTCGGCCATCCGGTGGCACACGCTGACCAGATCGTCACCGCCGTCGACCCACAGCGGCTCGCGGGTCGCGGTGTCGTGCACGCGCGCGGTCAGCAGCGACAGCATCTCGCGCTGTGTGTCGGCGGGGGCGTCGGGCATCGGGGGCAATGGGAAAGGGACCGCATGCAGTGTGCCTGCGGTCCCCTAGGGTGCGAAAGGGGCGAAGGCGGCCGCCTTCGCCCCGCTTGCGAATCGTCAATGGCCGCTGGCCCCGGAGGCACCGATGCCTGTTTCCGAGCGCACCTGCTGCGCGAGGAACCCGCTGCGGTCCTGGCTGCCGCGCGCGCTGCTGTCGAGCAGCGAGAACAGCCAGATCCCGACGAAGCCGAGCGTCATCGAGAACAGTGCCGGTGACGTATAGGGGAACAGCGCCGAGCCCTTCGGGTTGCCGAGCGTGGCCTCCCACACTGCCGGCGAGACCACGGTCAGCACCACCGACGAGATCAGGCCGAGAAAGCCGCCGATCACCGCGCCGCGCGTGGTGCACCCCTTCCACAGCACGCTCATCAGCAGCACCGGGAAGTTGGCCGACGCGGCGATCGCGAAGGCCAGGCTCACCATGAAGGCGATGTTCTGCTTCTCGAAGGCGATGCCCAGCGCCACGGCGACGATGCCCAGGGCCACGGTGGTGACGCGCGAGACACCGAGCTCGCTCTTGCTGTCGGCCTTGCCCGCCTTGATCACGGTGGCATACAGGTCGTGCGACACCGCCGAGGCGCCCGACAGCGTCAGGCCCGCCACCACCGCAAGGATGGTCGCGAAGGCCACCGCCGAGATGAAGCCGAGGAAGACGTTGCCGCCCACCGCGTTGGCCAGGTGGATCGCCGCCATGTTGCCGCCGCCTTTCAAGGCGCCCTTGGCGTCGAGGAACTCGGGGTTGGTCAGCACGAAGGCGATCGCGCCGAAGCCGATGATGAAGGTCAGGATGTAGAAGTAGGCGATCCAGGTGGTGGCCCAGCCCACCGACTTGCGCGCCTCCTTGGCGTTGGGCACGGTGAAGAAGCGCATCAGGATGTGCGGCAGCCCGGCGGTGCCGAACATCAGCGCCATGCCGAAGGAGATGGCCGAGATCGGATCCTTGACGAAGCCGCCCGGCCCCATGATCGAGAAGCCCTCCTTGGCCGCGGTGGCCGCGTCCTTGCCGCCCTTGACCGCAAGGTCGGTCTTGATCTTGACCGCCTCGGCGAACATCGCCTCGGGCGAGAAGCCGAACTTCCACAGCACCATCAGCGCCATGAACGTGGCGCCACCCAGCAGCATGCAGGCCTTGATGATCTGCACCCAGGTGGTGGCCGTCATGCCGCCGAACAGCACGTAGACCATCATCAGCGCGCCGACGATCACCACCGCGATCCAGTACTCGAGGCCGAAGAGCAGCTTGATGAGCTGCCCGGCGCCGACCATCTGCGCGATCAGGTAGAACGCGACGACGACCAACGTGCCGGAGGCCGCGAACACCCGCACCGGCGTCTGCGCGAAGCGGAACGACGCCACGTCGGCAAAGGTGAACTTGCCCAGGTTGCGCAGGCGCTCGGCCAGCAGGAAGGTCACGACCGGCCAGCCGACCAGGAAGCCGATCGAATAGATCAGGCCGTCGAAGCCCGAGGCCATCACCGCGGCGGAGATGCCGAGGAAGGAGGCCGCGGACATGTAGTCGCCGGCGATCGCCAGACCATTCTGGAACCCGGTGATGCCGCCGCCGGCGGTATAGAAGTCGGCGGCGCTCTTGGTGCGCGCGGCAGCCCACTTGGTGATCCACAGCGTGAAGGCGACGAAGACGCCGAACATGCCGATTGCCGTCCAGTTGGTGGCCTGCTTCTGGGTCTGCCCGAGATCGGCGCCGGCGGCGTGCGCACCCGCGGCGACCGCAAGCAAGGCGAGGGCGGCCAGTGCCGCCTTGGCGGGGATGGAAAGGCGGCTCATTTGAGGACGCTCCTGGCAATGCGCTCCGACAGGGCGTCGAACTCACGGTTGGCGCGGCGGATGTAGATGACGGTGATGAGCACGGTGAACACGATGACGGCCAGGCCGACGGGCATGCCCACCGTCATCACGCCTTCGCCCAGCCGCTGTGCCAGGAAAGGCTTGTCGAACGCCACGAGCAGGATGAAGCCGTAGTAGACGATCAGCATGAGCACCGCCAGCGTCCAGCCGAATCGGCTGCGCCTGGCCTTGAGTGCGATGTAGTCCGGGTGCGAGGCGATTCGACTCGCGAGATCGGTGTCCATGGTGGCTCCTCAGGTGTAAGGGCGCGACTGTCGGGGCGCGGACTGACCGTGCTCTGACGTGAACCCAACAAGGGCTGACGCGAAACTGAGGTGAAACTGACGCCCCCTCGTGGCGGCGCGGATAATCGCGCGCCAAACCCGGGAAAGCCCTATGCCTCGCCAGACCAAGATCGTCGCCACCCTCGGACCCGCCTCCTCCTCGCCGGAGGTGATGGAGCGGCTCATCGCGGCGGGCGTCGACGTGGTGCGGCTGAACTTCTCGCACGGCACGGCGCAGGACCACATCGACCGCGCAACGATGGTGCGCGCCGCGGCCGACCGTGCCGGCAGGGCGGTGGCGATCATGGCCGACCTGCAAGGACCGAAGATCCGCGTCGGCAAGTTCGAGGGCGGCAGGACCGTGCTCGTCGCCGGCCAGCGATTCGTGCTCGACGCCGCGCATGACGAGCCCGGCACCAACGAGATCGTCGGCCTGGACTACAAGGAGCTGCCACGTGACGTGAAGCCCGGCGACACGCTGCTGCTCAACGACGGCCTGATCGAGCTGACGGTCGAGGACGTGCGCAACGAACAGGTCGTCACCACGGTGAAGACCGGCGGCGATCTGTCCAACAACAAGGGCATCAACAAGAAGGGCGGCGGCCTGACCGCTCCGGCGCTCACCGGCAAGGACATGGAGGACATCAAGACCGCGATGAGCTTCCAGTGCGAATACCTCGCGGTGAGTTTTCCAAAGAGCGCGACCGACATGGAGATGGCGCGCCAGCTCGCCAACGTGGCCGGCGAGAAGTGGCGCCACAAGCCCGGGCTGATCGCCAAGATCGAGCGCAGCGAGGCGATCCCGCAGCTCGAGGCGATCCTCAAGGCCAGCGACGGCATCATGGTCGCTCGCGGCGACTTGGCCATCGAGGTCGGTAACGCGAGCGTGCCGGCGCTGCAGAAGCGCATGCTGAAGATGGCGCGCGCGATGGACAAGGTGACGATCACCGCCACGCAGATGATGGAGTCGATGATCGTCAACCCGGTGCCCACGCGCGCCGAGGTCAGCGACGTGGCCAATGCGGTGCACGACGGCACCGACGCCGTGATGCTCAGCGCCGAGACGGCGGCTGGCAAGTACCCAGTCGAGACGGTGGAGGCCATGGCGCAGATCTGCGTCGAGGCCGAGCGCGCCGAGGAGGTGCGGCCCGACGCCGATTTCACCAACAAGCACTTTGGCCGCATCGACCAGGCCATCGCGATGGGCGCGCTGTTCACCGCCTTCCACCTCGGCTGCAAGGCGATCCTTGCCTTGACCGAGAGCGGATCTACCGCGCTGTGGATGAGCCGCTACCGCAGCCACACCCCGATCTTCGGCGTCACCACCCAACCGGTGACACTGCGCAGGATGGCGCTGTACCGCAACGTGCGGCCGATCCTGATGCCCAACCACCACGACCGCGACACGGCACTGCTCGACGCCGAGAAGATCCTCGTCGATCGCGGGGTGTTCAAGCCCGGCGACACCTACGCCATCACCTGCGGCGAGCCGATGGGCCACCCGGGCGGCACCAACATGCTCAAGGTGTGCCGGGTCGCGTGAGGACCCGCGGGGGCGTTGCCAGGTAACGACGCGGTAACGCACCAGGGCCTATACCGCCCGCATTGCGGCACCGGCTGGCGCCGCCGTTGCCCGAGATCGCAAGCCGCACCACACATGCAGCGCATGTCCCGCCCCGCGTCCCCCGGGCGCTTCCGAATCCGCGATCGACTGCGAGTTGTGTCTGCTCGGCACACCGCGGCTGCGAGTCGGCGGGCTGGCGATCGCGCTCTCGGCCAAGGACGCGGCCCTGCTGGCACTCGTGGCCTGTGGCGGACCGCTGCGCACCGAGCGAGTGCGATGCCATCCACCTCCCGAACGCAGAGCCGTTGCCGTGCCATACGCGTCGGCGCGCCCTGCGATTGGACCTTGCGTGGCCCTTCGTTGGCCACGGGGCGGCAGGCGCCTAGAATTTGGGCAATCCCACCCCGGTTTCACCCACTTCGAGGACGCACCATGCCACTCGTCTCCATGCGCCAGCTGCTCGACCATGCCGCCGAGCACACCTACGGCATCCCCGCCTTCAACGTCAACAACCTCGAGCAGGTGCAGGCGGTGATGACCGCCGCGGCCGAGGTCGGTGCGCCGGTCATCCTGCAGGCCAGCGCGGGCGCCCGCAAGTACGCCGGCGAGGCGTTCATCAAGCACCTGATCCTGGCGGCGATCGAGCAGTACCCGAGCGTGCCACTCGTGATGCACCAGGACCACGGCCAGAGCCCCGACGTGTGCAAGGGCGCGATCGCGCTGGGCTTCTCGTCGGTGATGATGGATGGCAGCCTGGAGGCCGACGGCAAGTCGATCGCCAGCTACGACTACAACGTCGACGTCACGCGCAAGGTGGTCGACATGGCCCATGCACTGGGCGTCACGGTCGAGGGCGAACTCGGCTGCCTGGGCTCGCTCGAGACCATGAAGGGCGACAAGGAAGACGGCCACGGCGCCGAGGGCACGATGACGCGCGAGATGCTCCTCACCGACCCCGAACAGGCGGCCGACTTCGTCAAGCGCACCCAGCTCGACGCGCTGGCGATCGCGATCGGCACCAGCCACGGCGCCTACAAGTTCACGCGCAAGCCGACCGGGGACATCCTGGCGATCGACCGCATCAAGGAGATCAACCGCCGCATCCCGAACACGCACCTGGTGATGCACGGCTCGTCCTCGGTGCCGCAGGATCTGCTGGCGGAGATCAACCGCTACGGCGGCAAGATGCGCGAGACCTACGGCGTGCCGGTCTCCGAGATCCAGGAGGCGATCAAGTTCGGGGTGCGCAAGATCAACATCGATACCGACATCCGCCTGGCGATGACCGGCGCGGTCCGCAAGTTCCTGGCCGAGAACCCGGAGAAGTTCGATGCCCGCGAGTGGTTGAAGCCGGCGCGCGAGGCGGCCTACCGCATCTGCAAGCAGCGCTATCTGGAA